>Ga0137418_10000388_pt1 | contig 38782 bp, 39 predicted proteins | sample CZODoug3_1_2_16f_FD_122242 | JGI IMG/M metagenome (GOLD analysis project Ga0137418, IMG submission 122242) | Vadose zone soil fungal communities from Angelo Coast Range Reserve, California, USA - CZODoug3_1_2_16fungal (Hybrid Assembly) | ecosystem: Environmental > Terrestrial > Soil > Vadose...
GATCGTGCCCGTGACGAACACCTCGTCGACGGGGCGCGCCCCGCCGCGCGTCAACACGCGGCGTATCTTCACCGAACCGATCGCCGTGACATCGATCATCAGCGGGCCCGGCGCCTGCCCCGGACCCACTCGAGGCGAGCGCGCGATGTTGCCGCCGACGAGCGCCACGCGATGCCGCGCAGCAAGCGCGATCAGCCCGTCGACGATGCCATCGACGACTTCGACGTCGAGGTCGTCCGGCAGCACGAACGACAGCAGCGCCGCGCGCGGCGCCGCCCCCATCGCGGCGAGATCGCTGAGGTTCACGGCCAGCGCGCGATGCCCGATGGCATCAGGCGGCACGAAGCGGCGATCGAAATGAACCCCTTCAACCAGTGCGTCGGTGGTCAGCACCTCGAGCGCGCCGCGCTCGGGCTGAATGACCGCCGCGTCGTCACCGGGACCGACGACGACCCACGGTGGCATCGCGAACCGCGCGGTGATGCGGGAGATGAGCGCGTGCTCGCCGATGTCTGAAACGGTGCGATTAGTCACGAGCTGGCAGCCGGCTGCAATCGAAGCGGCCCGCGCCTGCCAGCTGCACGCTGCCAGCAGCCAGCTGTCGGTGGGAGCGTAGGGTGCCCGCTTTGCCGTGTGGGGAGGTCGAATGAACCTGCAAAAGCAGGTGGAGCCACTGTTATCAGCCGCGCTTCAGGCTTCCTCAAAACAGAGGCATGCACAACGCGCGACCTCGCGGCTCGCTTGGGTTTTACGTTGGCTCAGACGAGCCTCCGAAAACCATCACGAGCAAAGCAGGACCTGGCGATCTTAGCGTGCGGTCAGGGGTGGGTCAAGATGCGCTAACTGCTTGTTTGGCGGTCATTTGCGCTAAAACGTCATCCACGAGACGTTCCAGTCGGACCGCCCGCTCGTTGAGCTGGCCGCTGGCGCTCGACTGTTGCTGCCGCGCGCGGAACACGTCGTCGGCGATATTGAGCGCGGCCAGGATGGCGAGCCCGAGCATATCGCTCTCGGGCGCCGAGGTGACCGCCGCGCGCATCTTCTGATCGACGTACGCGGCGAGCTCGGCGATGTAGCGCTCGTCGAGATCGCTCCGGATCGGGTATCGGTGTCCGGCGATTTCGACGGTCACCACGCTCACAGATTCAGGTGCTCCAACTGATCGAGCATGTCGGTCACGCGCGTGCGAATCAGCTCGCGTTCGCCGCGCAGCGTGGCGAGGTCGCTCGTAACCCCGTCCGAATCGGCGAGGCGCGCGCGCAGGACGTCGATCTCCTGCGTGAGCCGCGCGTTGTCGTCGGCGGCTCTCGCCTGCTCCCCGCGAAGGCGATTCACCATCGCCACGAGCAACGTGATCTTCTCCTCGAGACGATCGATCGGCTCGAGATCAACCGCACGCAGCGCCGCCTGCTTTGTCATCCGCTCCTCGTGTCGAAAGATTGTCGCGGAAAGATGGTAGCACGGTGCTGGATGGTGGATGGTGGATCGTGGATGGACCGCTAACGCTGCTGTGCGGCGTGCCGATCTCTGAGAGCCGCGAGGATCGCGTCCATGGCGGTCTGAATCTCGGCGTCGGTGAGTGTTCTGTCAGATGCCCGGAAAGTGAGACGCATCGAGAGACTCACCTGGCCTTCCGGCACGCCCTTCCCCTGGTAGCGATCGAATTCGCGGACCTGCACCAGCGTCGGCGGCGCCGCGTCGCGAATCGTCGCGCGCACCGAATCGGCAGGAAGCGTCGCGTCGATCAGGATTGAAATGTCGCGCGTCACCGACGGATAGCGCGGCAGCGCCTCGACGCGCGCCTCTTCCGCCGGCGCGACGGCGTCGGCGGAGTCGAGATCGATTTCGGCGACGTAGACCGGGTCGTTCGACGGCAGCCCATGCGCCTCGGCGATCGCGGGCGCCAGTTGTCCCACCACGCCGACACGCGTCCCGCCAGCCATGACGGCGGCGGAGCGGCCCGCAACGAGCCAGGTCTCCCCATGCGTTGCGGTCGTCAGCTCGAGCCGCAGCGAATCGCCAATCCGCTCGACGATCCCTTTCATGTCGAAGAAATCGACCTCGCGCGCGCCGCCGCTCCAGTGTTCGGCGCCTGCCGCGCCAGTCCAGGCGCAGGCGAGCGATCGGCGTTCGCCGGTCGTGCGTGAAAAGCGCGCGCCCACCTCGAACAGGCGCACGTCACGCTGCTCGCGCCGCCGGTTGTGCGCCACGGCGTCGACCAGGCTCGGCAGCGCCGACGGCCGGAGCACGGCGAAGTTCTCGGACAACGGGTTCGCGATCGGTACGAGCTCGCCCTCGAGGGCAAACGGCGCGGCGGCCGCGGACGCGACGAAGCCGAACGTCATCGCCTCGGAAAATCCCGCCGCGGTCATGACGTGTCGCAGGTGGCGCGCGCGGCCGATTCGCGGATCGATCGGAGGCGGTGCGGCCGCGAGCGGCGGAAACGTCGATGGCAGCTTGTCGAACCCGTAGTGCCGCGCGACCTCTTCGATGACGTCCACCTCGCGCGTGACGTCCACGCGGCGCGTCGGGACGTTCACGTCCCAGCCTCCGTCGGTGCCGTCCCGGAGCGTGAACCCGAGACTCTCGAGAATGCGCTTCACGTCGGCGTCGGGCACCTCGGCGCCGAGCAGTCCCGCGATCTTCGCGCGCCGCAGCCGGACGCTTCGCGGCTCGACCCGCGCCGGGTAGCGATCGACGATCGTCCCGCGCGCGCGTCCCGCCCCGGTGGTCTCGAGCAGGGCGCAGGCGCGTTCCATGGCAGTGACGGGCAGGCGGGGATCCAGGCCGCGCTCGAACCGCATGCTCGCCTCGGTCTTGAGCGTCAGCTTCCTGCTGGTGCGCCGCACCGAGAGCGGATTGAAGTACGCGCTCTCCAGGACGATCACCGTCGTCCCGTCCGCCACCTCGGACTCGGCGCCGCCCATGACCCCGGCGATCGCGACCGGACGCTCGGCGTCCGCAATGACCAGCATGTCGCCGGCGAGCTCGCGCATCTGGCCGTCGAGCGTCCTGATCGATTCGCCGGCGCGTGCGGTCCTGACGACGATCTGCGCGCCGGCGAGCTTCGTGAAGTCGAAGGCGTGCATCGGCTGGCCCATCTCGAGCAGCACGTAATTGGTGACGTCGACGATGTTGCTGATGGGGCGGACGCCGGCCGCCTGCAGCCGCGCCTGCATCCAGCCGGGCGACGGGCCGATGGTCACGTCGGCGACGGCGCCTGCGTAGCGCGGGCACAGCTCCGGGTTCTCGATCACGACGTCGACGTCGGATTTGTCGACCGCCTTCAGCGACGCCAGGCGCAGCGACGAACCGTCCTCCTCCTCACCCGATTTGCCGCGCGCCACGGGGCGCCGCATCGGCAGGTTGAAGGCGGCCGCGATCTCGCGCGCCATCCCCATGACGCACATGCAGTCGGGCCGGTTGCCGGTGACCTCGAAGTCGATGACGGCGTCGGCCTTCGCGATTCTGGCTTCCGACGAGTTCCAGTCGATGTGCTCGAGACCCTCGACCGCGAAGCCGCGCACGGACATCGTCTTCGCGATCTCCTCGGGAGACGCGGTGACGTCGACGAAGTCGCGCAGCCACGAAACGAGAATCTTCACGGCACGGGTGTCCTGGACGGGCTCATACGGGGAACTGCTCGAGGAAGCGCAGGTCGTTCTCGTAGAACAGGCGGATGTCGTCCACGCCGTACTTCAGCATCGACACGCGCTCCATCCCCATGCCGAACGCGAACCCGGTGTACCTCTCGGGGTCGTAGCCGACGGCCTCGAACACCGCCGGGTGCACCATGCCGCTGCCGAGAATCTCGAGCCAACCCGTCTGCTTGCACGTGCCGCAGCCCGAGCCGCCGCACGCGCGGCAGCTGACGTCGACCTCGGCGCTCGGCTCGGTGTACGGGAAGAAGCTGGGGCGCAGCCGGACCTTCACGTCGCCGAAGAGCGCGCGCAGCATCGCTTCGAGCGTTCCCTTCAAATTGGCGAGCGTGATCCCCTCGCCGACGACGAGCCCCTCGAACTGCTGGAACATCGGCGTGTGGCTGAGATCGAGGTTGTCGCGGCGGTAGACGCGGCCGGGCACGATGATGCGCACCGGCGGCGGGAACGTCTTCATGTAGCGGATCTGCATCGCCGACGTGTGCGTGCGGAGCAGCGTCGCCGCGCGCACCTGCGACGCGGGGACTTTCTCGCGGTGCGCGCCCCACGTGCCGCCGACGATCGGCGCATCGAGGTAGAGCGTGTCCTGCATGTCGCGCGCGGGATGATCGGGCGGCATGTTGAGCGCCTCGAAGTTGTGGAAGTCGTCCTCGACCTCCGGGCCTTCGAGAATCTCGTAGCCCATGTGCGCGAAGATGTCCTCGACGTCGCGCCGGACGCGCATCAGCGGATGGACGCGCCCCATCGGCAGCCGCCGGCCGGGCAGCGTGACGTCGACGGCGCCCGCGGGCTGCCGGGTCGATTCGAGCGCCGCGCGCCTCTCGTCGAGCGCGCTCTCGATTTCCGTCTTCAGCGTGTTGACGAGTTGTCCGAATTCGCGGCGCGCCTCCGGCGCGAGCGAGCCGAGCGTCTTCATCAGGCCGGTCACCGACCCGGACTTGCGGCTCAGGAATTCGTCGTGGAGGGCTTTGAGCTTCTGATCCGAGTCGGCGTCGGCGAGGCGGGCGCGGAAGTCTGAGCGCGCCGCCTCGACGGCCGAGCGATCGGGCGCGGAATCAGGCACGTGCCTCAGCGGGGAGCGCGGCCTTGGCCTGCGCCGCCACCTTGGCAAATGCGGCTGACTGCGTCGCGGCCATGTCCGCGAGCATCTTGCGGTCGAGCGTGACGCCGGCCGCCTTGAGGCCGCGCATCAACTGCGAGTAGGTGAGGCCGTTGTCGCGCGCGGCGGCGTTGATCCGCACGATCCAGAGACGGCGATACTCGCGCTTCTTGTTCTTCCGTCCGACGTAGGCGTACTTGCTCGCGGTGTCGACCGCTTCCTTCGCCGCGCGGTACAGCTTGCTCTTGGTCTGGTAGAAGCCTTTCGCGCGCGCGAGCAGCTTCTTGCGCTTCGCTCGTCGAACCGTTCCTCGTTTGACTCTCGGCATCTGTTCATCTGGCGGGTCCGAAAGGACCCGCCCTCCACTATCGATTACTTGTAGGGCAGCATCTTCTCGAGCTTGTACGAGTCGCCGTCGGACACCTGCACGCTGCCGCGCATGTGGCGCTTCGACTTGGTCGTCTTGCTCGTCAAGATGTGGCGCTTGAACGCCTTGGCCCGCATGATCTTGCCGGTGCCGGTCTTCTTGAAGCGCTTCGCGGCGCCCCGATGTGTTTTCAGCTTGGGCATCTATTCCTCTGTCACCGGTTCTGCGTCCTGCACCTTCTTCGGCACCGTCTTGCGTCCGGCGCGGCCGGTCAGGATCACGTGCATCTGGTTCCCTTCCTGCCGCGGCGCAGCCTCGGCTATCGCGACCTCGGACAGCTCTCCAATCAGCCGCTCGAGAATGCGGCGACCGATTTCAGGGTGCGCCATCTCGCGCCCGCGGAAGAAGATCGTCGCCTTCACCTTGTCGCCGTCGGCGAGAAAGCGCTCGATGTGCTTCTTCTTGAAGTCGTAGTCGTGCGCGTCGACCTTCGGCCGGAACTTGATTTCCTTGACCTCGATCACCCGCTGGTGCTTTTTCGCTTCGCGGCTGCGCTTCTGCTCCTGGTACTGGTACTTGCCGAAGTCCATGATTCGGCAGACCGGCGGTACCGCAGTCGGGGAGATCTCGACGAGGTCGAGCCCCTTCTGCTTGGCGATGGCCAGCGCGGCCGGCGGCGGCATGATCCCGAGCTGCTGTCCGGTCTCGTCGATCACGCGGATTTCGCGAACACGGATGCGCTCGTTGGTGCGAACGCGATCATCACGTCGGGGCGAACGATCGAATGCGATATGTCCTCCTAGGCTGTCTTCTGCTCCGCCGGCGCGGCCATCCCCGGCGATTTCGTCGCGATCTCGTCGCTCGCCGCCGCGACAAACGCGTCTATCGATCGCGCGCCGAGGTCGCCCGCCGACCGGCTGCGCACCGACACCGTGCCCTCCGCCGCCTCGCGGTCCCCAGTGACGAGCATGTAGGGGACCTTCTGCAACTGGGCCTCACGGATCTTATAGCCAATCTTCTCCTGGCGATCGTCGAGCTCGACGCGAAGCCCGGCGGCGGCCAGTCTGTCACGAACCCTCGCCGCATACTCCTGGTGACGGTCGGAAATCGGCAGCACGATCGCCTGGACCGGCGCCAGCCAGAGCGGGAACGCGCCCGCGTAGTGCTCGATGAGAATCGCGATGAACCGCTCGAAACTCCCCACGATTGCACGGTGAATCACGATCGGGCGGTGCTCGGCGTTGTCGGCGCCGATGTATTTCAGGTCGAAATTCTCCGGCTGCTGGTAATCGAGCTGAATCGTCGCGCACTGCCACTTGCGGCCAATCGCGTCCGTGACGTCGAAATCGATCTTCGGGCCGTAGAACGCGCCGTCGCCCTCGTTCAGCGTGTATTCGAGGTTCGCGCGCTTCAGCGCCTCCTTGAGCTGCGCCTCCGCGTCGTCCCACGTGGCGATCTCTCCGAGAAATTCCTCCGGCCGGGTGGAGAGCTTCGCCGTGAACGGCAGCCCGAAGTCGCCGTACACCCGCTGCACGAGACGGATGAGGCGCTCGATCTCCCCGCCGATCTGTTCCTGCGTCACGAAGCAGTGCGCATCGTCCTGCGAGAACTGACGGACGCGCGTCAGGCCCGACAGCACGCCCGACGCCTCGTTGCGATGCAGCGGCGACTGCTCGTGAAACCGCACGGGCAGATCGCGATAGCTGTGCGTCGTGCTCGCGTACATCAGGAAGTGGCCCGGGCAGTTCATCGGCTTCAGGCTCATCGTCTCGCCTTCGGATTCGATGAGGAACATGTTCTGCCGGTAGTGACTCCAGTGCCCCGAACGCTCCCAGAGCGCCTTGTTGTACATGAGCGGCGCCTTCACCTCGACGTAGCCGGCGGGGAAGAGCACCTCGCGCATGTAGTTGGCGAGCGTGTTGTAGAGCGTCGTTCCCTTGTGGAACCAGAACGCCGAGCCGGGCGCCCACTGGTGGAACATGAAGAGCCCGAGCTCTCTTCCGAGCTTGCGGTGATCGCGCTTCTTGGCTTCCTCGATCTGCGCGAGGTACGCCTTCAGGTCCTTCTCGGCCGCGAACGCCGTCCCGTAGATGCGCTGCATCGGCGCGTTGCGCGCGTCGCCCTTCCAGTACGCGTTCGACGTGCTGAGCAGCTTGAACGCCTTCAGCCTGCTGGTGCTCGGCACGTGCGGGCCGACGCAGAAGTCGACGAACGTCTCCTTGTCCTTGATCGTGTAGCAGGAGACGTCCTTCTGACCTGCCGTCTTCTCGTCGATCAGCTGGACCTTCAGCGGCTCCCCGTGCTTCGCGAAGAATGCCTTTGCCTCCTCGCGCGGCCACATCTGCCGCTCGTACGGCAGGTCCTGCTGCGCCAGCTCCTTCATCTTGTCTTCGATCGCGGCGAGATCCTCCGGCACGAACGGCCGATCGACGATGAAGTCGTAGAAGAAGCCCTCGTCGGTGGCGGGACCGATGCCGCACTGCGCGCCGGGAAAGAGGTTCGTGACCGCCGCGGCCATCAGGTGCGCCGTGCTGTGACGCAGCAGCGCGAGCGCCTCGGGACTCTTGTCGGTGACGATGCGAACCGCCGAATCCTTCTCGAGCGGATACGACAGGTCCACGAGCTTGCCGTCGACGACGGCGGCGTAGGCCGCCCTGGCAAGGCCCGGAGAGATCCCGGCCGCGACGTCGCGCACGGGAGTTCCGGCGGACACGTCGCGAGTAGATCCGTCGGGAAGTGTGATCGTGACCTGGCTCATTGGGAACTAGTGGGCTTCGCCGGGGTTGCCAACCGTAGCTCGTACTGAAGCCCTCGAGCGAAGGTTGGTAGGCGCGGGTGGACTCGAACCACTGACCTCCTCCGTGTCAGGGAGGCGCTCTAACCAACTGAGCTACGCGCCTATCTGTTGCGAATTCAGGCTTTAACCCGAACCGCCAGTATACAACAGCGTAGCCCGGCGAAAGCCGGACCCTGCGTGGAGTTCGTTCGCCGCTTACCCCGAGCGATCGACGCGAGTCGAGGGACTACGCGGCTTTTTTCTGGGTGAAGTACTCGAGGGCGCGCTGCAGCGTCACATCGGCGGCCGGAGCGGTCGCGCCGAACTCCACGTCCGGTTCGTCCACGGGCACTTCGGGCTGCAGGCCCTTCTCGTGAATCGCGTTGCCGTTCGGTGCGAGGTAGCGGACGTAGGACAGCAGCATCGCGCTGCCGTCGGGAAGCTTCACGAGCTTCTGCCGCGCGGCGCTGCCGAGCGTGTGCTCGCCAATCATCTCTGCGCGCTTGTTGCCGTCGAGCGCTGCGGCGAACACCTCGCCCGCGCGCGCGGTGCTCTGATCGACGAGCAGCACCACGGGCGCGGCAATCGCGCCGTCTCCGATCTGCGTCGCGACGGTCTCCTTGTTCCCCTTGGTCTCGCGGATCACCAGCGTTCCGGCTTTCACGAACAGCCGCGCCGCCGCAAGGCCGTCGTCGAGGTCGCCGCGCGTCGCGCCGCGGAGGTCGATGACGTAGCGGCTGGCGCCCGTCTTCGCCAGCGCGTCGACCGCCTGCTTCAGCTGCACCGGAGCCCGGCGCGAGAACTCGAAGACGTGGATGTAGCCGGTCATCGGATCGGCCATCTTCGAGGTCAGCTCGGGAACCGTTACGCGCTCGCGCGTCAAGTCCACCTCGTGCGGGTCGGCGGCGTTGCCGCGGATGACGAGCAGCGACACCTTGGTCCCGGCCTGGCCGTGCAGCAGACGCTCCCCCTCGTAGATCGAGATGTCCTTGGTGGAGCGCTTGTCGATGGCGCGGATGAAGTCGCCGGTCCGGAGGCCAGCCTTCGCGGCAGGCGAGGCGTCGCGAACCGAGACGATGCGCAGGTAATACTGCCGGCTCAAGTCGATGCCCACGTCGGCGGGGCCGGCCGGGGCGCTGGCTTCGTACGCGGAGGCGACGTTCGACGGCAGGAACCCGCTGTCGGCGTCGAGGTTGTCCGCGAGCCCGTTCATCGCCCCCTTCATCGCCTTCTTGACGTCGACTTCCTCGACGTAGTTGTTGAGCACGAGCGACACGACGTCCTCGAACACGCGCAGGTGCTGATACGTGTCGTCCTTCGTCATCGCCTGGCCGAGGTAGCCGCCGATGATGGCGAAGGCGATGACGGGCGTCGAGATCAGGAGCACCCAGAGGCGTGTGCGTGATGTCATAAATGCAAATCCAGTTGGGCGTTTATCGGGGCTTCAGCCATTGTAGGGGATCCACCGAACGCCCGTCGACGCGAAGCTCGAAATACAAGGAAGGCGGGCCGGTGGGGGCCGTTCCGACCCGTCCCAGCTGAGCTCCGGCGTCCACGTGGTCCCCCCGGGCGACGTCGATGGAGCCGAGGTAGCCGTAGAGCGAGAAGTAATTGCCGCCGTGGTCGACGATCACCATGTTGCCGAAGCCGCTGAAGGCGTCGGCGTAGTCCACGGTGCCGGGGTGGACGGCGGCCACGGGCGTTCCCTCGGGCGCGCTGATTTCGATGCCGTTCCTGGCGCGTGTGAACCGTCCCGCGACGGGCCAGTCGAGCGCGCCGCGGAACGACGCGAGCGGAACGGCGACGGCTTCCGCCGGCCTGCCGGCGGCGGCGTTGGCGAGCTGGTCCTGCAGCCGCCGGTACGCGACGTCGAGCTCGCCCGCGAGCTGGGCGTTCAGGTCGCGACGCTGGTCGATTTGCGTGAGGAGCGCCTCGCGCGCGGCGACGGCGCGCTGCGACGCCAGGCGCGCCCGGTCGGCGCCTTTCGCCGCCGCTTCGAGCTCGCGCGTCCGCTGCTGCATCGCGTCGCGCTCCTGCCGCATCTGCGCCAGCGTGCGGCGGTGCTCCGAGATCCGCGTGTCGTTGATCGTGGTGAGCGCCGCGACGGCGCGCAGCGCGCGCGCGAACTCGCGCATGCCGTGCACGTCGAGCAGCATCCGCGCGTAGCCGCCGCGGCCGCGCTTGTAGATGTCGACGAGGCGGACCTTGAGATCCGGAAGCTGCGATTCGCGCTGCTGATCGAGCGCGGTGAGCCGGTCCGTCGCCTGTTGCAGCGCGGCCTGCGTCTGCGCAAGCGTCGCATTCGCGGTCTTCACCGTCTCCGCCGCGATGTCGCGCTGGATCTCGAGCTGTCGCAGATCGCCAAGCAGCGTCCGCGACTGCGAGGCGAGCCGATCGGCCTCGGCCTGCAGCGCGCGAATCCGCTCGTTGACGCGTCGCGCCGTGGCGTCGGTCACGGCGCGATCCGGCGACTGGGCCATTGCTGCGGCCACGATCGCGATGACGCCGAAAACCGTTCCGGCGCGGACGCCGAGAGCCGTTGCGGCGCGGACCCTTCGGGTTCGCGATCCGGGCATCACCACACGGCTAGTATAGAGTCAGCCATGAGGGTCGTGGGCCTCGACATCGGTGAGCGGCGAATCGGCATCGCGGTCAGCGACGCGACCGGCACACTCGCTCGTCCGCTTGGCGTGCTCCGCCCGACCGGCCTCGAGGTGGATGCGCTCGATGTCGTCTCGACCGAGATTGCGCGGCTCGCTGCCGAGGAAGATGGCATTGGCGCCATCGTCGTCGGGTTGCCTCGCCGCCTCGATGGATCGCCGAATGAGATGACGCCTCGCGTGGAGCAGTTCGCGCGACGGCTGGGAACGAAAACCGCACTTCCGATCACACTTCAGGACGAGCGGCTCTCGAGCCGCGAGGCCGAGAGCCGTCTCGCGCTGACGGAGAAGGACTGGCGTTCGCGTAAGGCACGGCTGGATGCGGCCGCGGCGGCAGTCATCCTGCAGGACTACCTCGATGGTCGTGCGTAGGATCCTCGCCCTCGTCACGCTCGTCGTCGTGCTCGCGTCCGGCGCCACTGCCGTTGCGGTATGGCTAGGCTGGAACGGTATGCATGAGCCCTACAAGGGCTATGGCGGGGCCGAACAGTTCGTCACCATTCGCCAGGGCGCCGCGAGCGCCGAAATCGGCCGCACGCTTGCCGATGCGCGCGTCGTCCGCGATGGGCGCCTGTTCCGCGCCGCGGTCTGGTGGAGCGGACAGGGCCGCAGCCTCAAAGCCGGAGAGTACCGGTTCGATCGCGCGGTCACGCCGCTCGATGTCATCGACGTGCTCGTGCGCGGCGACGTCTACACGCAGCGCATCACGTTTCCCGAGGGTCTGACGATCGAGGAGATGGCGAAGCTGTACGAGACCAACGGCTTCGGCCTGGCGCGCGACTTCGTGGAGGCCGCACGGTCAGCTGAACGCATCCGCGATCTCGATCCGGGGGCGCCCGACCTCGAAGGCTACCTGTTCCCGGAGACCTACGCGATGCCGAGGCACGTGCCCGCGTCGCGCGTGATCGGCGCGATGGTCGATCGGTTCCGCTCGGTCTACGGTGAGGAGATGCGGACGCGAGCCGCGGCGGAGGGGCTGACCGTCCGGCAACTCGTGACGCTCGCGTCGATCGTCGAGAAGGAAACGGGCAAGCCCGAGGAGCGGCCGATGGTCGCGGCCGTCTATCGCAACCGCATGAAGATCGGGATGCCGATGCAGGCCGACCCGACCATCGTCTACGCGCTCCAGAAGGCGCACAGGTACAACGGCAACATCCGGCGCGACGACCTGGCGATGGATTCGCCGTACAACACGTACAAGTACCCGGGACTGCCGCCCGGCCCCATCGCGTCGCCGGGCAAGGCTTCGCTCGAAGCGGCGCTGATGCCCGCCGACGTGCCGTATCTCTACTTCGTCAGCCGGAACGACGGCTCACAGGTGTTTGCAAGCACGCTGGCGGAACACGACCGCAACGTCCGCAAGTTTCAGGTCGAGTACTTCCGAAACGAGAGGGGACGGCGTTCCGCTACGCCGGGAACCTGAAGCCCGGTTTACCGCTCGCCCCACTTCAACTTCTCGCGGAGGAGCTCGAAGTAGCCGCGCGCCGGCGCCTTGACCAGGCGGAGCAGGTGCGGTGCTTTCTTCACGTGAATGACGTCGCCTTCGTGCACGGGATAACCGTACTGCCCGTCATAGGTGACGAACACGTCTTCGGCGCCGTGGGGCGCTTCGGGGCGGACTTCGACTTCCGCATCTCCGGGAATGACGACCGGCCGGTTGGTGAGCGTGTGCGGCGCGATTGGCGTCAGCAGCAGCGCATCGACTGACGGGTGCACGATTGGTCCGCCGGCCGCGAGGTTGTACGCCGTCGATCCGGTGGCGCTGGCGATGATGAGGCCGTCGGCCTTGACGCAGGTGACGAAGCGGCCGCTGACCGAGACCGACAATTCGATCATGCGGGACAGGGCGCCCTTGGTGAACACGACGTCGTTCAGCACGATGCGTGTTTCGTCCGGCTTGCCGCGCAGCGACGCGGTTGCGGCGAGCATCAGGCGTTCGTCGTAGGTCGCGGTACCGTTCACGACGGCTTCGAGCGACGCGAACAGCTCGTCGATCCGGATCTCGGTGAGGAATCCGAGGCTGCCGAAGTTCACGCCGAGGATCGGGATATCGCGTCCGGCCTGCGCGGTTCGATCCGCCATCGCCAGCAGCGTCCCGTCGCCGCCGAGGACGACGATCAGATCGACCTGCGCGGGCAGATCTTCCCGGGAGAACGTGCCGTCGCGCGTCGCGCCGGCAAGCGCCGCGGTGCCGTCTTCGAAGACGGGCGTGACGCCATGGTCGCGCAGCCAGGCGCCCAGGCGCGTCAGCAGCTCGGACGCGGCAAGCCCCTGCTTGGCGACGATGCCGGCGCGTTGGATGCGTGGTGTCATGAGCGAAGGTGGAGCAGGAACTCGACGTTGCCCTTCGCGCCGGTGATTGGCGACGGCGTCGAGGCCACGGGGCTCAATCCTACCTCACGCGCCGCGGCGGAGACTTCGTCGACGACGCGCGACTGGACCGCGGTGTCGCGGATGACCCCCTTGCGAATTTCGCTGCGTCCGGCCTCGAACTGCGGCTTGACGAGCGCGATCACGTCGGCGCCGGGGCGCAGCAGCGGAGGCACGACGGGCAGGATCTGGCGCAGCGAGATGAACGAGACGTCGATGGTCACGAGGTCCACCGGCCCCGGGAGATCCGCAAGCTGCAGGTGGCGCGCGTTGAAATGTTCGATCACGACGACGCGCGGATCGTTGCGGAGCGTCCAGTCGATCTGCCCGTGGCCGACGTCGAGCGCAACGACGCGGGTGGCGCCGCGCTTGAGGAGGACGTCGGTGAAGCCGCCCGTCGAGGCGCCGATGTCGAGCGCCTCGCGTCCGTCGACGGCGATGCCGAACGTCTCGAGCGCGTGCGCCAGCTTGAGGCCGCCGCGTCCGACGTAGGGATGATCCGGGGCGATGAGCGTGACGTCGGCCGAGGAATCGACCTGGGTGCCGGCCTTCGTGTGCGGCTGGCCATCGACGTTGACCTGGCCGGCGAGGATCAGCGCCCGCGCGCGCTCGCGCGAGGAGGCGAGCCCCTTCTCCACGACCAGTTCGTCCAGGCGAACGCGCACTTTCTGCAACCTTAAGTCGCCTCGCGACTCCGACTCGCTAATTCGAGCGGTCGACGATCCAGCGGCCGATCTGCAGGAGGCGCGAGTCCGCCAGCTTGGCCGCCGCGAGCGCCGCCGCCGCGCGCTCGAGGCACTCGCGCGCCATCCGCTTCGACGCGTCGAGGCCATAGAGCGCGGGATACGTCGGCTTGCCGGCCGCCGCGTCCTTGCCGGCCGTCTTTCCGAGCTCCGCCGATGCCCCTTCAACGTCCAGCACGTCGTCGACAATCTGAAACGCAAGGCCGAACTCCGACGCGGCGACGTCGATGGCATCGATCTGCGCGTTGCTGCCGCCGCCCATGACCGCGCCCGACATCGCCGATGCGCGGATGAGCGCGCCGGTCTTTCGCGCGTGCATGGCGCGCAATCCGTCCGCGTCGAGCGGCGGGGGCAGCGCGCCGTGGCGATCCGGCGTCACGCACGCGAGATCGATCGCCTGGCCGCCGACCATCCCCGCGGCGCCCGCTCCCGTCGCGATGATGCCGATGATGCGCACCTTGCGCGCGAGGACGTCCGGATCCACGCTCTTCGGTTCGCGCGCCATCAGCGCGAACGCCTCGGTGAGCAGCCCGTCGCCGGCCAGAATCGCCATCCCCTCGCCCGCGACGACGTGCAGCGTCGGCTGGCCGCGGCGCAGCGTGTCGTTGTCCATCGCCGGCAGGTCGTCGTGAATCAGCGAGTAGGTGTGGATGAACTCGAGGGCGCACGCGGCGGGCATCGCGGGGCGGTAATCGCCGCCGACGGCCTCCGCGCTCGCGAGACAGAGAATCGGCCGCAGCCGCTTGCCGCCGGCGGTGACGCTGTAGCGCATCGCGTCGGCCACGCTGGCCGGGCAGTTGGGTCCGACGGGAAGCGCTGCCAGAAGGGCGGCGTCGATGTCCGATCGCCGCGCGGTGAGGTACTCCGTCAGATCATCGGCGGCGTTCATCGCCGCCCGCGGCCCTCGCTCGTTTCGTCCCGCGGCTGCGCCCGGGAGGGCGCTGCACCCGTCGAAGCGTCATCGGCGCCGAAGTTGGCCGGCGCAGGGGTCAGGCCGCCGCGTTCGTTCAGGATCTCGATGCGCTTCTCCGCCTGCTCGAGCTGTGCGTGGCAGAAGCGCGACAGCTGCACGCCCCGCTCGTACAGTTGCAGTGAGGTCTCGAGCGGCAGGTCGCCTTCCTCGAGCTTCTTGACGATCGTCTCGAGCTCGGCGATCGCGGCCTCGAAATCCTTGATCGTGGAATCCATGATCAGCTGGCAGCACGCAGCAGGCAGCTGGCAGAGGCAGAGACGTGCAGCAGGTGGAACGCCATCACTCGTCGCTGCCCGGTGCCGGCTGCCCGCGGTCGACTACCTCGCAGTCTAATTCACCGCGCTCGAGTTTCACATGGACCTGCTCGCCGCGCCGCACCGACGCGGCATCGCGGACGATCGCGGTGCGGTCCGCATTCCAGCAGACGGCATAGCCGCGCCCGAGGACCGCAAGCGGACTGAGACTGTCGAGCCGCGCGGCGGTCGCGCGGAACCGCGCGTCGGCGGCATGGATACGCCGGTCGGCCGAGGAGCGGAGGCGTCCGTCCGCGGCGACGAGCCTCGTGCGGATCGTGCCGAAACGCCGGCGCACGTCGAACGTTTCGAGCGCCAGGCGCAGCATCTGATAGGCACGCTCGCGCCGGCCGAGCCGCGTCCGCAACGCGCGGAGCAGCTGATGCGAGAGGTCGTCGGCGCGCCGGCCGCGCATCGCGATGCGCATCTCGAATCCCGCGTAGCCCGGGCGCGACTCGATGCCGCCGAGCCTCGCCCGCATCCGGTGCAGGCGGCCGCTCATCGCGGCGTCGACGCGATGGCCGAGCCGATCGATCCGCGCGCAGAAATCGTCCTTGCGCGCGACCACCATCTCCGCCGCCGCCGATGGCGTCGGGGCCCGCAGGTCCGCCACGAAATCCGCAATCGTCACGTCGGTCTCGTGGCCGACGGCGGAAATCGTCGGCACCGGGCAGCCGGCAATCGCGCGAGCCACCACTTCCTCGTTGAACGCCCAGAGATCCTCGATGGATCCGCCGCCGCGCCCGACGATGACGACGTCCACGCCCGTCACCTTGCCGATGGCGGCCATCGCCCGCGCAATCTCGAGCGCCGCGCCTTCCCCCTGCACGCGCGCGGGCCGGATGACGATGTGCGCGTTGGCGTAGCGGCCCCTGAGCACCTTGATGATGTCGCGCACGGCGGCGCCGTCGAGCGAGGTGACGACGCCAATCTTCCGCGGCAGCGACGGCAGCGGGCGCTTGCGCCGCGCGTCGAACAGTCCTTCGGCCGCGAGGCGTTCCTTGAGCTGATCGAAGGCGAGCTGCCGCGCGCCGAGCCCCTCGGGCTCGAGATGCTGGCAGACGATCTGATATTCGCCCTTCGGGTCGTAGACGGTGATGCGTCCGCGCGCGACAACGCTCAGGCCGTCCTGCACCTTGAAGCGCAGGTAGCGCACATCCGAGCGGAACATGACCGCCTTGATCTGTGCGTTGGCATCCTTGAGCGTGAAGTAGATGTGTCCGGTCTTGGCCACGAAGCAGTTCGAGATCTCGCCCTCGACCCAGATTTCGAAGAAGCGTTCCTCGAGCAGCGTGCGGACGCGGTCGGTCAGCTGCGAGACCGAATACACACGGCGAGGCTCGGCAGCGACCGGATCCCGGGTCCCGGATCCCGGTTCCCGGCCTGGATCCTCAGGCTCCGGCGGCTTGCCCTCCGTCGCGTCAGCGGAGGAGGGTTCCTCGAACGGCAGGTCGAAGAGCGAGTTGGTCAAGTTCGGTGGCCGAGTAGCTGATGCGCGTGATCTTCGTCGCGCGCCCGGTCTTGTCGTCCGCCTCGACGACCGCGCCGTTCAACCGGGGATTGCCCGAGGCGGGCTCGAACTTCGTCGGCATCCCGCTGAGAAAGCGCGCGAGCGACGGGTCCTTCTCCATCCCGATGATCGAATCGTGCGGGCCGGTCATGCCCGCGTCGGTCATGTATGCGGTCCCGTGCGGCAGGACGCGTTCGTCGGCTGTTTGCACGTGCGTATGCGTGCCGATCACGGCCGTCACCTTGCCGTCGAGATGCCAGCCCATCGCAATCTTCTCGCTCGTCGCCTCGGCGTGCATGTCGACGAAGATGACGCGCGTCCGGTGGCGAATGGCTTCAATCTCGCGCAGCACGACGGCAAACGGATCGTCGATCGGCGTCATGAACACGCGGCCCATCACGTTGATCACCCCCACTGCCCGGCCGTCGCGCGTCTGCGCGACGTAGGACCCGCGGCCAGGCACGCCGGCCGGGTAGTTGGCCGGACGCAGCAACCGCGGCTCGGTGGCGATGTACTCGAGCGCTTCCTTCTTGTCCCAGATGTGATTGCCCGACGTCATCACGTCCACGCCCCATTCGAGGATCGTGTCGCCGATGTCCCGCGTGATGCCGAAGCCCGCCGCGGAGTTCTCGGCGTTGGCGATGGTCACGTCGATGTCGAAGTGCTCGACGAGCCCGCGCAGCCCCTTCTGCACGAGGTCGCGACCCGGACGTCCGACGATGTCGCCGATGAACAGGATGTTCATGCGGGGCGCGGGGCGCCGGTCCCGATGGGGATGCGATGCGGCTGTCCGCGACGGTCGGCGCGCTTCGGAAGGACGATCATCAGCTCGCCGTCGCGCATCGTGGCGCGCCCGCCCTGCGCGTCGAATGCGCCGTTGACACGGACGCCGCGCGCAAACCGGCCGAATTCCCGCTCCACCAGGTGAAAGGCCTGCGGCGCGCGCGCCACCGACGGCGCCTTTTCGCCCACGATCAGCACCACGCCCGCGCGAAACACGACACGCACCGCCTCGGGCGAGATGCCGGCGACGTCCATGACGATTTCGACGGCGGTGTCGGTCTCGAACACGTCGAGCGCCGGGTGACATTCGCCCCCGTAGGCGCGCTGGTCGCTGTTCAGGGTCGAGGCGAGCTCCTCGAAGATTTCGCGCACGTCGTCGGCCAGGTCGGTGACTTCGGCGGAGGGAATGAGGGTGAAGGGCGCCATCGCGCGAAGCCCTATGTTCTCACGAGCTGCGAAGGGCGAGCTCGGCGGTCAGCTCACCCCTGTCAGCCCAACGATTTAGACATGCGCATGATAGACGCATATAAGATGCTTGACTTACACTCATATCTTGCTAGAATGTCCTCGGAGCCAACAGAGCTCCTGGAGCAGGAACAAGCATGAGCAAAGTTATTGGAATCGACCTCGGCACCACGAACTCGGTCGTCGCGGTCATGGAAGGCGGGGAGCCCGCCGTCATCGTGAACCAGGAGGGTGGACGCACCACGCCTTCCGTCGTCGGTTTCGCGAAAGAGGGTGAGCGGCTGGTCGGCCAGGTTGCCAAGCGGCAGGCGGTCACCAACCCCGAAAACACCATTTTCTCGATCAAGCGCTTCATGGGCCGGAAGCACGGCGAGATTCCACAGGAAGCCTCGCGCGTGCCGTACACGGTCGTGAAGGCAGACAACGGCGATGCGTGGGTGGAGGTCCGCGGCAGGAAGTCTTCGCCGCCCGAGATCTCCGCGATGATTCTTCAGAAGCTGAAGACCGCGGCAGAGGACTACCTCGGTGAGAAGGTCACCGACGCGGTCGTCACCGTGCCCGCGTACTTCAACGACGCCCAGCGGCAGGCCACGAAGGACGCCGGCAGGATTGCCGGGTTGAACGTCCTCCGCATCGTCAACGAGCCGACGGCGGCGGCGCTCGCCTACGGCCTCGACAAGAAGAAGGACGAAACGATTGCCGTCTACGACGTCGGCGGCGGCACGTTCGACATCTCGGTTCTCGAGGTCGGCGAGGGGATCGTCGAGGTGAAGGCGACCAACGGCGACACGCATCTCGGCGGTGACGATCTCGATCAGCGCGTCATCGACTGGATGGTGGCTGAATTCAAGAAGACCGACGGCATCGATCTCGGCAAGGACCGGATGGCCGTGCAGCGCCTGAAGGAAGCGGCGGAGAAAGCGAAGATCGAGCTCTCCACCGTCATGGAGACCGACATCAACCTGCCGTTCGTGACCGCCGATCAGCACGGCCCGAAGCACCTGCAGATGAAGCTCACGCGGGCGAAGTTCGAATCGCTCGTGGACGACCTCCTGCAGCGATCGATGGCGCCGCTGAAGCAGGCGCTCGCCGACGCGGGTGTGAAGCCGTCGGACATCGACGAAGTGGTCCTCGTGGGCGGCTCGACGCGCGTCCCGAAGATCCAGCAGATCGTGAAGGACTACTTCGGCAAGGAGCCGCACAAGGGCGTGAACCCCGACGAGGTCGTCGCCGTCGGCGCGGCCATCCAGGGCGGGGTCCTCAAGGGCGAAGTCAAGGACGTGCTGCTGCTCGACGTGACGCCGCTCTCACTCGGCATCGAAACGCTCGGCGGCGTCATGACGGCGCTGATCACGCGCAACACCACGATCCCGACGCGCAAGAGCGAGGTCTTCTCGACGGCGACGGACAACCAGACGAGCGTCGAGGTGCACGTGCTGCAGGGCGAGCGCCAGATGGCGCGCGACAACCGGACGCTGGGACGCTTCCAGCTCGTCGGCCTCCCGCCGGCGCCGCGTGGCGTGCCGCAGATCGAGGTCGCGTTCGACATCGACGCCAACGGCATCGTCAACGTCTCGGCGAAGGACGTCGCGACGGGCAAGGAGCAGAAGATCACCATCGCCGGCTCGTCCGGCCTCAGCAAGGACGACGTCGACCGCATGGTGAAGGACGCGGAAGCGCACGCGGCGGACGACAAGGGCCGTCGCGACGTGATAGACGCGCGGAACATCGCCGACTCGCTCGCCTACTCGGTGGAGAAGACGGTCAACGAGAACCGCGATCGGCTGCCCGCGACCGACGTGAGCCGCATCGAGAGCGCCATCGCCACGCTGCGTGAAGCGGCGAAGGGCGACGACCTCGACGCCATCCGTCGCGCGACCGACGACCTGCAGAAGGTGTCGCACGCGATGGCCGAACGGCTCTACACGCAGTCCGAAGCCAACGCCGCGCATGCCGCGGCCTCGGCGAAGCACGACGATGACATCAAGGAAGGCGAAGTCGTCGACGCGTAATCGGCAGGCGGACCTGAAGGTCCGCCTCTACGACACACGACGAACGTAGCGGCGGGCCTTCAGGCCCGCCCGAACAAGGAGAAACGAACAATGCCCATCGTCAAGGTCGATCCGTTCCGTGAACTGTCCGCGATGCAGGACCGCGTGGCGCGCCTCTTCGGCGACGCGTACCTCCGCGACGAGGACACCGGCTTCCGTGGAAGCTGGGCTCCCGCGGTCGACATCTTCGAGACCGAGACCCACGACCTCGTCCTGAAGGCCGAGCTGCCCGGCATGACCCGCGAGGACATCGAGGTCATCGTCGAGAACAGCACGCTCGTGCTGAAGGGCAACAAGACGTTCGACGCCGCCGTGAAGGAAGAGAACTATCGCCGCGTCGAGCGGACCTACGGTACGTTCCACCGCTCGTTCACCTTGCCGAACACGGTCGATGCATCGAAGGTGACCGCCGACTACAAGAACGGCGTGCTCACCGTGAAGCTGCCGTTCCGCGAGGAAGCGAAGCCGCGCACGATCAACGTCGAAGTCGCGGCGTAACGGTTTCCGGGCGGGCCGTCCAGGCCCGCCCTCTCCCGCCTCTCTCGCCCTCGTGCGCCCTCGTGCTACGCTCTGATCTTGATGGACGCCAACGACGAGGTTCTCGATCCCGCAGCCGAATCCGAAGCCTCACCGGCCCCGAGGCAGAAGGCGCCGCCCATTGAAAGCCGTTTCCTGTTTGTCGACGTCGCGGCCATGCGCGCGAAGCAGTTGCGGCGCGGCGCCACGGTCCGCCTCGACGAGTTGCTCGAGGCCGGCGAAGTGGCCCGGGCGCTTCCTCACAAGGCCGAGCGCATTGCGATGGAGGAAGTGCGCCGCAATCTCGTGCTCTATGAGGTTCCCCCACCTCGCACGAAAAGCACCTAGTCTTATCCTCGGGTGCACGGCCATCGCGGCCGTGTGCCTGCTGGCCGTCGCGGCCACGCAGTCGACGCGGCCCTACCGCATCCTCATCAGCAACGACGATGGCGTCAGGGCGCCGGCGCTGCCGGTGCTCGCCGACGCGCTCAAGCCTGTCGGCGAGGTGATCGTCGTCGCGCCCGCGGAGGATCAAAGCGGTGTCAGCCAGGGGCTGACGGCGGTGCTGCCGATTGCCCGCACCGACGTCACGCTCGCCGGGGGTCTTCGCGCCATCGGCCTGACCGCAACACCAGCGACCACCATCCAGATTGCGATCAAGAACATCGTGATGCCGCGCCCCGACCTGGTCGTCACGGGCATCAACACGGCGTACAACGTCGGGACGTCCGCATATCTCAGCGGCACGGTTGGCGCCGCGCGCCAGGCGGTCATGGAAGGGGTGCCGGCGGTCGCCACGTCGATGGCCGCTGCGGGTGTCCCGCGCGATTTCGCGTCCGCGGCGCAGCAGGTCGTGGCCATCGTGCGCCAGGTGCGCGATCGCGGCCTGCCGCCGCAGACGTTTCTCAACGTGAACATTCCGCCGATGCCCCCGGGCGGTTACCGGGGACTGCAGGTCACGACGCAGGCGCCCGTTCGCGCCGGCACGGAAACGTTCGCGGAGACGACGCGGCCGGGAACGGATCGAACCTTGTATTGGAGCGTCTACAAGGAGGGGGCGTCGGCCGCGCAGGGAACCGACGTCTGGGCCGTCAACAACGGGTACGTGTCGATTACCCCGATGCACGCCACCGAGTACGACGACAAGCTCGCCGTCGCGCTGAGAAACTGGTTCAAATAATTTCAGGTCCGCCTGGCCTCCTCGTATGCCAGTCGGTCGCGCGCTGGTACGCGTCGGCAACTCGCAGCAGCGTCGCCTCGTCGAACATCCGTCCCATCAACTGAAAGCCGATCGGCAGCCCGTCGTCCGAGAAGCCGCACGGCACGCTGATGCCCGGCAGCCCCGCGAGATTGGCGCTGACAGTGAAGATGTCGCCGAGATACATCTGCAGCGGATCGGACGCCTTCTCCCCGAGCCTGAACGGCGGCGTCGGCATCGTCGGCATGGCGACGACGTCCACGCGCTCGAACGCCTGGTCGTAGTCGCGCCGCAGCAGCGTGCGCACCTGCAGCGCCTTCAGGTAAAACGCGTCATAGTAGCCGGCGCTGAGCACGTAGGTGCCGAGCATGATGCGGCGCTTGACTTCCGGCCCGAAGCCTTCGTCGCGCGTCCGGCTGTACATCTCTTTCAGGCTGTCCTTCCCGGCGTTCGACCGATAGCCGTACTTCACGCCGTCGTAGCGCGCAAGGTTCGAGCTCGCTTCGGCGGTACACACCAGGTAATACACAGGCACCGCGTATTTCGCGTGGGGCAGATCGATGTCGACGAGCGTCGCGCCCGCGCGCCGCAACGTGTCGAGCGCCTCGTCGTACGCACGGCGCACCTGGCTGTCGACGCCTTCGGTGACGAACGCGCGCGGCACGCCGATGCGGATGTCGTTCACGCCGCCGGTCAACGCGGCCGCGAAATCGGGGACCGGTTCATTCGCGGTGGTTGCGTCACACGGGTCCGCACCCGCGAGCACGGTCAACGTTAGCGCCGCGTCGGCCACGGTCCGGGCGAACGGACCGATCTGATCGAGCGAGGACGCGAAGGCGAGCAGTCCGTAGCGCGATACGCGGCCGTACGACGGCTTGAGCCCGACGACGCCGCAGCAGGCGGCGGGCTGCCGGATGGAACCGCCGGTGTCGGAGCCGAGCGCGAGCGGCACACAGCGCGACGCGACGGCCGCCGCCGATCCGCCGCTCGACCCGCCGGGAATCCGGTCCAGCGCCCACGGGTTGTGAACGGGACCGAACGCCGAGTTCTCGTTGGACGACCCCATCGCGAACTCGTCGCAGTTGGTCTTGCCGACGATGACCGCGCCGGCGCGTTCGAGCCGGCGCACGACGGTCGCGTCGTACGGCGGCACGAAGTGCTCGAGGATGCGCGACGAGGCGGTCGTCCGCATCCCACGGACGTCCATGTTGTCCTTCAGCGCAATCGGGACGCCCGCCAGCGGGCCGGGCGACTCACCGGCGGCGCGGCGGCGATCGATCTCCCCGGCGCGATCGAGCGCGCGGTCGCCGTCCACGAGGTTGAACGCGTTCAGCGCGCCGTTGACCGACGCGATGCGATCGAGCGCGGCACGGCACGCCTCGACCGCCGACAGGCCGCCGGCGGCGATCTCGTTGCGGAGCGTGGTCGCGGTGGCGTCGAGGACGTTCATCCGCCGATGACCCGCGGCACGCGGAAGAGTCCCGCATCGGGCGCCGCGTCGGGCGCGTTGGCCATCGCATCCTCGGTCGGCAGCGAGGGGCGCGGCTCGTCGTCGCGCTCGGTCCGCTGCGCGGCGTTGACGTGGGCCGTCGCGGGGACGCCGCTCGTATCGATCGCCTGCACCTGCTCGGCGTAATGCAGGATGTCGGCGAGCTGCCTGGTGAAGAGGTGCTTCTCCTCGTCGGTCAGCTCGAGCTGCGCGAGCGCGGCGATGCGCTCGACGTCGGCGATGGTGAGCGTCGTTGGCACGACGCCATCGTAATGCAAAATGCAAAATTCAAAATGCAAACCGTGCATGTGCGCGGCGGCATGGGTGAACGTCGTCGCGACATTCACACCGATGCGGCGAGCCACGTAGGGTTTGCATTTTGCATTTTGCATTTTGAATTGCGTACGCTACGCGGATGGCCAGCGACGTTCGGCCTGCGGCGGTGGCGGGGACGTGGTACCCCGCGGCCGCGGATCGCCTCGGTCGCGAGGTGGACGGCTATGTGGCGGGCGCGGCGATCGACGCGCTGCCGGCGCCCATCGCGATCGTCGCGCCCCATGCGGGGCTGAAATATTCGGGCCCGGTGGCGGCCTTCGCGTACAAGGCCGTCAGCGAGCGGCCGTACCGCGCCGCGATCCTCGTGGGGCCGTCGCACTTCGTCGGCTTCACTGGCGTGTCGATCTGGCCGCGCGGCGCATGGCAGACGCCGTTCGGGCCGATACACGTGGACGAGGCGCTCGCCGGGCGCATCGCGGCCGCGTCGGCCGAGATCGGGGAGCACCGGCAGGCGCACGGCCGGGAGCATTCGCTCGAGATGCAGCTCCCGTTTGTCGCGCACCTGCTGCCCGGCGTGCCTATTGTGCCGATGGTGATGGGCTACCAGTCGCGCGACACCGCGTTCGGCCTCGGCGATGCGCTCGCGCGCACGCTCGGGGCGGAGGGCGGACCTGAAGGGTCGCCCCGGCCTTTACTCGTCGCGAGCAGCGATCTGTCGCACTACCAGGACGCGCAGACAGCTGCGATGATGGACGCGGTCGTGCTCGAGCACGTCGAACGGCTCGATGCCGACGGCCTGATGCAGGCGCTCGAGCGGGAGCCGCACCACGCGTGCGGCGGCGGCCCGATCGTCGCGGTACTGCACGCGGCGCGTCAGCTGGGGGCGACGGGCGCACGCGTGTTGAAGTACGCCGATTCGGGCGATGTCAGCGGCGACAAGTCCTCCGTCGTCGGGTATATGGCCGCTGCGATCTGGTGAATGACATGGTCAGCGAAGACGAACAACAGCTGCTGCTGGCGCTCGCGCGGGAGGCGCTCGAGGCACGCGTCGCGGGCCTTCGTCTCTCGGACGTCTCCTGCACGGGACCGCTCGCGCTCAGGTGCGGAGCGTTCGTCTCGATTCACTCCGGCGAGGACTTGCGCGGGTGCCTCGGCCGCCTCACCGTTGATCTGCCGCTCGGCAAGACGCTCGTGCACCTCGGCGGCGCGGTCGCCGATTCCGATCCGCGATTTCCACCTGTGACGCTCGACGAGCTCGCGTTTCTGCACATCGAGATCTCGCTGCTGACGCCGGAGCGGCCGGTCGTGTCGATCGACGAGATCGAAGTGGGCCGGCATGGCCTCATCGTCGAGCGCGGGCGCGCGCGCGGGTTGCTGCTCCCGCAGGTCGCGGCGGAGCACGCGTGGGATCGCGAGACCTTTCTCGAGCACACGTGCCTCAAGGCGCGACTCCCGCGCGATGCGTGGAAGGCGGGCGCGCGCATCCTGGTGTTCGAGGCGCTGGTGTTTTCGGAAGCGGCAGGCCGGCCTGAAGGTCGGCCTCTACGCATCGGTGGATAACCTCTGTCACACGCTCGTCGGGGCAGCGCTCGGCGAGGCGGGCCTCAAGCGGCGGACACCGCTCGGCAGCGCGACGCTGATGATCGCGTCGAACCTTCCGGACATCGACGTGCTGGTCTTCGCCACCAGCACGCCCTCGGTGGCGTTCCGCCGCGGATGGACGCATGGCGTGCTGGCCGACCTTCTCCTGCCGCTGCTGCTGACCGGCATCATCGTGCTCGCGTCACGCCGCCGCGCCGAGGTGCGGCCGCGGCAGATCCTGGCGCTCTCCTACATCGGTGTGATCCTTCACGTGCTGATGGACCTGCTGAACAACTACGGCGTGCGACTGCTGATGCCGTTCAGCCAGCACTGGTTCTATGGCGACGTCCTGTTCATCATCGACCCCTGGCTGTGGGTGGTGCTTGGCGCCGGCGTCTGGCTCGCGCGGCAACGGCGCTCCGCGAAACCGGCCCGCGGATCGCTGCTGCTCGCGGCGGTCTACGTGGCCGTCATGATCGTGTCGGCGCGCGCGGCACGCACGGAGATCGTGGACCGGTGGCAGCAGGTCGAAGGAACGCCGCCGCGGGCGCTGATGGTCGGGCCGGTGCCGCTCACGCCGCTACGCCGGCAGGTGATTATCGACGCCGGCGATCGGTACGAGACGGGGACGTTCACGTGGCAGCCGAGGAGCGTGCGATTCGACGCCGCCGAGGTGCCGAAGCACGACACCGATCCGCGCGTCGCGGCCGTCCGCGAGGCGCCGAACATCCGCGCGTTCCTCGTCTGGTCGCGCTTCCCGTTCTGGACGATCGAGCCGGGCCCGGGCGGCGCGCGCGTGACCGTCGGCGACATGCGCTTTGTCGGCGGCCCGGGCGTGGCCGCGCGCAACTTCACCCAGTCCGCAGTCGTCTCAGCGTCTCCAGGTTCCTGACATCGAGCGGGTCCGCGACGACCGCGCCTCTCTTCTCGGCGCCGTGCGTCTTCTCCGTTTCAATCAGGATCGGCAGCCCCTCGAACCGCGCGTCGTGCAGCAGCCGGCGGAAGGGATCGAGGCCGATGCAGCCCTGTCCGATGTGCTCGTGGCGATCGACGCGGCTGGCGCAGGGCCGCTTCGAGTCGTTGCCGTGAAACGCCCTCAGCCGCTCCATGCCGACGATGCGATCGAACTGCTCGAACGTGTCGCGGTAGCCGGACTCCGTCGTGATGTCGTAGCCCGACGCGACCAGGTGGCAGGTATCGAGGCAGACCCCGAGGCGTTTCGACCCGCGCAGGTGGCCGATGACGGCGGCCAGGTGCTCGAACCGATGACCGAGCGAGCGTCCCTGGCCCGCGGTGTGCTCCAGCAGCACCATCGTCTTTCCACGGGGCCGCGCCTTGAAGGCCACGCGAATCGCGTCCGCGATCAGGCGCAACGCGTCGTCATCGGGCCCCGCCGTGCAGGTGCCGGGGTGAATGACGACGCCAAGCAGGCCGAGCGCTTCGGCGCGATCGATCTCGTCCACGAACGCGGCGATCGACTGTTCGCGCAGGACCGGGAACGTCGTCGCCAGGTTGATCAGGTAACTCGCGTGCGAGACGACCGGGGTGATGCCGGTCTGCTCGATGCGCTCGCGGAACAGCCGGACTTCAGCGCGCTCGAGCGGCTTGCCGCGCCACTGGTTCGCGTTCTTCGTGAAGATCTGCAGCGCCTCGCATCCGTGCACGACCGCGCGATCGACGGCCTTCGAGACGCCGCCCGCGATGGACATGTGCGCGCCGATCCGCATGGCTCACTATACGGTCCGCCTGAAGGCGGACGTACCGAAGCGCGCCTGGCACCGGGATGCGAGCGATGGCTTCGGGCGATAATGGCCGCATGCGCGCCACCATTCTTCTCGTGCTGCTCCTGCTCATCGTTCCGCGTCCCGCGCAGGCGTGGGGCTTCTCGGCGCACAAGTTCATCATGGACCGCGCCATCGCGCTCCTCCCCGTGGAGCTCCGCCCGCTGTTCGACGCGCACCGCGCGGAAGTCGTCGAACGCGCGATCGATCCAGACACGTGGATCATCGCGGGGTGGGAAGAGGAGCGGCCGCACCACTTCGTCGACATGGACTCGCCGGGCTTCGGGCAGTACCCGTTCGCCGGGCTGCCGCGCGATTACACCGCCGCGCTGGCCAAGTTCGGCGCCGCGCGGATGCGCGACGCCGGGACGGTGCCCTGGACCGCCGAAGAGGTGTACGGCTCGCTTCGACGGGCGTTCGACGCCTACCCGCGCCGCGGCGGCTTCGGTCCCACCGCGCACCTGGACGTCATCCTGTTCTCGGCCTGGCTCGCGCACTACACCTCCGATGCGCACGTGCCGCTGCACGGCGTGGCGAACTACGACGGCCAGCTCACGCAGCAGTGGGGCGTGCACTCGCGATGGGAAGCCGTCCTGTTCGAGCGATATGTGAATCAGCTGACCATCGCGCCGAAGGCCATCGCGCCGATCAAGGACCCGCGCGGCTTCCTGTTCGACGCCCTCCTGCAGGACACGCAGCTCGTCCCGGCGCTGCTGAAGGCGGATCGCGACGCGATTGGCGATCGCGACGTCTACGACGACGCGTACTATCAATCGTTCTTCGCGGCCAACCGCGCGGTAATGGAACGCCGGCTGAACGATTCGATCGCCGCCGTTGCGGCGATGATTACCGGCGCCTGGGAGGCTGCCGGTAAGCCCGTCATGTCCACCACGCTTCGAGCGGAACCGCAGCGCCGCCGCCGGCAGTAACGCGAGCTCGACCGGACTTTCCGGCATACCGCTTGCGCCTTTCCTGGTGAAGCCGGCTCCTCGACCATGCCCGGGCATCCCGGCATCGGTCGAGGAACAAACAGTCCGGCTGTCAGGGGAGGCTCATCATGCTCTGGACGCTCATCGTCCTGTTGTTGCTGTTCTGGGCGCTCGGGTTCGCGTTCCACGTCGCCGGCGGCATCATTCACGTGCTGCTCGTCATCGTCGTGGTGCTGTTCCTCGTGAACCTGATCTCCGGACGACGCACGGCGATTTGACGGCTTCAGTGAGGTATCAGGTGTCAGGTGGCAGGCGTGGTCCAGGTATCAGGCTATCCTGATACCTGCTGACACCTGACACCCGATACCTGAAACCTTTTCTATGGACGTGTTCGTGATACCGATCGGGCCCGACCGGTACGAGCTCTATTGCGAGTCGGCGGTGGAGGCGCCGCCGGTCACGCCCGGCTCGACGGGAATCATCGGACGCATCCGTCACCAGTTTGCGGTGATGCTCCACCAGGCGGAGGAGCGTCGCCGCAGCGGTCCCTCGGCCGACGCGCGCTCGCACACGCGCTTCGGACGACTGCAGGACTGGATCATGGGGTGGGTGGCGGAGCGGATCGCCGAGCAGCGCCTGCTGTGGAACCTCCGGCGCGAGAAGGCGGTCGTCGCGTTTCACCCGCAGGACCTCACCTTCGAACAAACGCACACGCTGATTCGGCGCACGCTGCAGCGCGACTGGGAACGCCATCGCCTGTGGCTTGCGGTCGACAGCGTGCTGCTGATCGGCTCCATCGCGCTCATCCTGCTTCCGGGACCGAACGTCATCGGCTACTACTTCGCATTCCGCGTGATGGGCCACTGGCTGTCGATTCGCGGCGCCCTGCAGGGCCTGCGCGAGGTGGTGTGGACCGGGCAGCCGTGCGAGCCGCTGACCAAGCTGCGTGAGGCCGCCTCGCTGAAGGGCGAGGCGCGCGACCGCCACGTCCACGAAATCGCCACGCAGCTGCGCCTGCAGCACCTCTCCACGTTCTTCGAACGCGTCGCCGTACGGCACGCGTCGTAACTCCCACCTCTGATATGCTGCCGCTCATCCCACGATGAAGCTGCGGGAGCTGGCCGAACGGCTCGCGTGTCGGCTCGAAGGCGACGGCGAGGTCGAGATCGTGCGCGTGGCGGGCATCGAAGACGCCGGCCCCGGCGACCTGACGTTCGTCGCCAACCCGAAGTACCTCCCCGCGCTCGCGACGACCCGCGCCTCCGCGGTTCTTCTGCGCGATGATGCGCCGACGCCGTCGATGCCGGTCCTGCGCACCCCCGATCCGTACCTCGGGTTCGCGCGCGCGGTCGGCCTCTTCGCCCCGGAGTGGAAACCGCGGCCCGGCGTCCACGCGATGGCCGCGGTCGCACGCGATGCGACCATCGGCGCCGGCGCCTCGATCGGCGCGTTCGTGGCCGTCGGGGAGGAAGCGATTATTGGCGATCGCACGATCGTCTTTCCAAACGTCACGATTGGCCCGGGCGCCCGCGTCGGCGCCGACTGCGTGATCCACTCGAACGTGGCCATCCGCGAGCGCGTCACCGTTGGCGATCGCGTGGTGCTCCAGAACGGCGTGGTCGTCGGCGGCGACGGCTATGGGTTCGTCCGGCGCGGCGACGGCACGCACGAGAAGATTCCACAGGTCGCGACGGTCGTCATCGAAGACGACGTGGAGCTCGGCGCGAATACGACCGTCGATCGTCCCGCGGTGGGAGAGACGCGCATCAAGGCGGGCACCAAGATCGACAACCTCGTGCAGATCGCGCACGGCGTCGTCGTCGGCCGCAACGTGTTGATGGCCGCGCAGGTCGGCATCGCCGGCAGCAGCGAGATTGGCGACGACGTGATGTTCGGCGGCCAGGTGGGTGTGGGCGGGCACCTGACGATTGGCCGTGGCGTGGTCGCGGTCGGGCAATCGGGCATCACCAACTCCGTTGACCCCGGGACGATGGTCGCCGGGTATCCGGCGATCGAGGCGCGCGAGTGGCGGCGCGCGGCGGCCATCTACCGGCGCCTGCCCGAGCTGAAGAAGCGGCTCGAGGAGCTCGAAGCAAAGCTGGCCGCGCTGCAGGGCTCGAAGGGCAGCGAGTGACTCGCCGGGTGCTCGCGGCGCTCGCCATCCTGGCGAGCGTGTCTCCCGCAGCGGCCCAGGGAACGATTCAATTCTTCCCGCGCTACGACTTTCACCTCGGCGCCGAGCATCTCTCGCAGCAGGATCCGCGGTTCGTCTGGGACACGAATTTCGGCGGCGAGATGGATTTCGTCGACTACGGCATCGGCCGGGCGAGGTTCGCCGCCAACTACGAGGCGGTGCTCGGCCAGGAGTTCCGGAATTTCGATCCCAACCAGGGCAACTACCTGCTCGACGTCTCGGCGTCCGTGCGCACCCACGGCACCGAGCTCACGACGGTGCTGCACCACACGTCGCGGCATCTCAGCGATCGCTTCAAGCGCGCGCCGGTGGACTGGAACATGCTGGGTCTCGCCGTCGAACACGACGTTCGCGCCCGCGCGGTGACGTTCCGGCCGCACGGCAACGTGCTCGGCGTGCTCCTGAAGTCGAACGTGGACTACACGTGGGAGGCCAACGGCGGGCTCGACGTGCGCGTGCCGGTGCGTGCGCACGTCAGCGTGATTTCAGGCGGAAACGTGCGGCACCTTGGCGTCGATGGCAGCAGGAACCGGGGCGCGCAGACCGGCGGCCGCATCGAAGCCGGCGTGCGTTTCGATGGCGAACGCGGCGCCATCGAGTTGGTGATCGCGGGCGAACGGAGGGTCGACCCGTACCCGCTCGATCTGTCTTCGCTGAGCTGGTTGAGCGCCGGTTTCCGCTTCGTCAGCCGATAGGAAAAAGGGGATGATAGAAACGTGCGCCGCGCCGTCCTTCTCCTCCTGCTGCTCGCCGGCGTAGCGGCGCTCGTCGCGCCGCTGTCCGCCTTCGTCCACCCTCCGAAGCTCGAATACGAGATCACGACGCTCCCCAACGGGCTGCGCGTGATCGTGTCCGAGGATCACTCGACGCCCATCGTGCACCTCTCGGTCTGGTATCACGTGGGGTCGCGGGACGAACGGCCGGGGCGCACCGGGTTCGCGCACCTGTTCGAGCACATGATGTTCAAGGGCTCGAAGAACGTGCAGCCCGAGTCGCACACGTCGATCATCGCGAGCATCGGCGGCCGGAGCAACGCGTACACGCAGGAAGACGCGACGGTCTTCTGGGAGACGCTGCCCTCGCAGTACCTGCCGCGCGCGCTCTGGCTCGAGGCGGACCGGATGGCGACGCTCCGCGTGGACCGCGACGCGTTCGAGAAGGAGCGCGAGGTCGTCAAGGAGGAACGCCGCCTGCGCGTGGACAACCAGCCCTACGGCCGGTTGAACGAGATCCTCTTCGACCGCGCGTTCACCACGCATCCCTACAAGCATCCGACGATCGGCAGCATGAAGGACCTGGAGTCCGCGTCGCTGCAGGACGTCCGCGACTTCCACGACACGTACTACGTGCCGGACAACGCCGTGGTCACCATCGTCGGCGACTTCGATTCCGAGCAGGCGATGCAGCTGGTGCGGCAGTACTTCGGCCGCGTGCCGAAGGCGGCCAAACCGGTGCCGCGCGACATCCCGAGGGAGCCGGAGCAGACGCAGGAGCGCCGCGCCACCGTCCAGGAGGAATGGCCGCTGCCCGCCGTGGTCGTCGCCTATCACGTGGCGTACGACGGGCACCCGGACTCGTATCCGCTGCACCTGGCGTCGAAGATCCTGTTCGACGGCGAGAGCTCGCGGATGACGCGCGACCTGGTCTACGACAAGCGCATCGCGGTGGCGGCGTTCGGCAGCGCGAACATCCTGCAGGACCCGAACCTGTTCTACGCGGTGGCGATCGTGCCCGCCGGGCAGTCGCTCGCGACCGTCGAGCGCGAGATGCTCTCGCAGTTCGACAGCGTGAAGACCGAGGGGGTCAGCGCGCACGAGCTGGAACGGGCGAAGAACCAGTTCATGCGCGACTACATCATCGGCCGCGAGAGCGACGAGCAGAAGGCGCTCCACCTCGCGCACGCCGCGGTCATCCACAACGACATCAGGACCGCGGACGACGAGATCGACGTCTTCCTGAATCTCACCACCGCCGACATTCAGCGCGTCGCGAGGACGTACTTCACCGAGAAGAACCGCACGGTGCTCTACATCGCGCCAAAAGGCGGCAACGCCGGAGGCGCGCGATGACGCTCCGTTGGGATTTGGGATTTGGGATTTGGGTTTTGGGATTTCTCCTCTGCGCGACGAGTGCCCGCGCGCAGGCCAGAGACTGGCCGTCGGAGCAGCCGCCGGGGCCGCTTCCGGCGCACGAGGTCACCTTCCCGCCCTACGAAATCCGCTCCCTCGCCAACGGCATGCGCGTCGTCGCCGTGCTGCACCACGAGCAGCCGGCCGTCAGCATCCGCCTGCTCGTCGGCGCCGGCTCGGCGCAGGACCCGAAGGGGAAGGGTGGCGTCGCGAACCTGACGGCGTCGCTGCTCGACCAGGGGACGACCACGCGGACGGCGCAGCAGATCGCGGATCAGATCGACTTCATCGGCGGCGACCTGGGGACGGGCGCGGCGACCGACCTGTCGTTCGTCAACGCGATCGTCATGAAGGACTCGTTTCAGACCGGCATGGACCTGGTCGCCGACGTCGCGCGCAACCCGTCGTTTGCGCCGGAAGAGATCGCGCGGCAGAAGGACCAGATTCTCTCGTCGCTCCGGGTCAACTCCGACGATCCCGGCTACATCGCCGACGTCGTCTTCGACCGGCTCGTCTACGGGTTTCATCCCTACGGGCTGCCCGGCAGCGGCACGGAAGAGTCGCTGACCTCGCTGACACGCGAGGACCTGCAGGCGTTTCATCGCCAGTATTTCGTGCCGAACAACATGATTCTCGCCATCGTCGGCGACGTGACGAGCGACGAGGCGTTCGCGGCGGCGCAGCGTGTGTTCGGCGGCTGGGCGCGCGGCGATCTTCCGGCGGCGACCCCGGTGGACCTGCCACCGTCCGCGCGCCGCATCGTCATCGTGGACAAGCCGGGCACGGTCCAGACGAGCATCCGCGTCGGCCAGCTCGCGATTCCACGCAAGCACGCGGACTACCTGACGTGGGACCTCACGGTGAAGATTCTCGGCGGCGAGGGCGCGAACCGCCTGCACCAGGTGCTGCGGTCGCAGTACGGCCTGACCTACGGCGCGGAAGCGAACGCGGAAGCGCGGAAGGACGCCGGCGATTTCGTGGCGGAAACCGACACGCGCACCGACACGACCGGCCAGGCGCTGCGGCTGATGATCGACGAGTTCTCGCGCCTCGCTCGCGAGCGCGTCGGCGAGCGGGAGCTGTCGGACGCCCAGGCGTACCTGGCGGGCAGCTTCCCGCTGACCATCGAGACGCCGGATCAGATCGCGACGCAGGTGCTCAACGTGCTGTTCTACGACCTGCCGATCGCGGAGATTGGCACGTTCCGCGAGCGCGTGCTCGCCGTGACGCCCGACGACATCCAGCGCGTCGCCCGGCAATACGTCAGGCCCGATCGCCTCGCCATCGTGCTCGTCGGCAACGCGCGCGCGTTCGCGTCGCAGCTGATCGAGATGGGGCTCGGCGGCTACGAAGTCATCTCGGTCGACCAGCTGGATCTGATGTCGCCGAACCTGAAGCGCGAGCGTCCGCAGCCGACGCGGCGTGGCGCCGTCGCAGAGCCCGAGGCCCCGCGCCTCGCGTACACGCAGGGCCAGGCGAATCCGCGTCCCGCCGCGCCGAACGCTCCGGGCGGCCAGACCGCGCCGAACGCCCCAAACGCACCTTCCAGCGCGAGCGCGCCGGGTGCGGTCAACGACCTCGTACAGCGTGTCGTGCAGGCCAAGGGCGGCCTCGAGGCGCTGAAAGCGATTCGCACCGTCGTCGTCGACGCCGACATGTCGGTGACGACCGCTCGCGGGCCGACGATCATCCCGACGAAGACCTACGTGGTCTATCCCGACAAGTTCCGCGTGGACGCGACCTTCGCCGGACAGCAGAGCGTGCAGGCGTACGACGCGGGCACGGCGTGGGTGCGGGATCCGGCTGGCGTGTCGGCCGCGCCGCCGGCCATGCGCAACGACTTCGCGGCGACGGTTCGCCGCGACACGTTTCCGCTGTTGATCGCGGCCGCCGAAGGGAAGGTCACCGTGCGCCAGCTCGCGGAGGACGGCGCAGGAGGCGCGGCGTTCAAGGTGCTCGAGTTCAGCGGCCAGGGTCTCGATCCCGTCAAGCTCTACATCGATCGTGATTACCGCATCGCGCGGCAGGCCTACGCGGCGCCTGGCCCGGACGGGCGCCCTTCGCAGGCGGAAGAAGTGTTCTCGGATTACCGCAAGGTGAACGGCATCGACGTGCCGTTCAAGGCATCGGTGATGCGCGACGGCCGGCAGATTCTCGAGCGGACGCTGAAGGCCGTCACGTTCAACACCGCCGTCGATCCGATGCTGTTCCAGCAGCCACTCCGATAATTCCCCCGGCAATGCGCATCATGCTCTCGTGCGGCGAGCCGTCCGGTGATCTGTACGCCGGCGCGCTGGTCGCGGAGGTGCTCGCGCGCGAACCGTCGGCCGAGGTGTTCGGCTTCGGCGGCCGGCGGCTGGCCGCGGCGGGCGCGCGCGTCATCGGCGATTTCGAAGGATTGTCGGTCACGGGGTTGACCGAAGCCATCCGCGTGTTGCCGAGGTCGTTCGCCATGCTGCGGCGTCTCACCGCGGCGGCGCGCGAACGGCGACCCGACGTCTTCGTCGCGATCGATTTTCCCGATTTCAACTTCCGGCTGATGGCGAAGGTCCACGCGCTCGGCATTCCCGTCGTCTACTACATCAGCCCGCAGCTCTGGGCGTGGCGGAGTGGCCGGATGCAGACGATGAAGCGGTTCGTCACGCGCGTGCTGGTCATCTTCCCGTTCGAGGAGGCGCTGTACCGGAACGCGGGCGTGCCCGTGGAGTTCGTCGGCCATCCTCTCGTCGATCTCGTGCAGGTGGGGCAGCCGCGAGTGGAGCTGCTGCGGGAGCGCGGTCTCGATCCCGCCGCTCCGACCGTCGCGCTGCTGCCGGGCAGCAGGCCGAACGAGCTGCGGCGCATCGTGCCTGGCATGGCGGCATCGCTGCCGCTCATTCGAGCGCGAGTGCCGAACGTGCAGTTCCTCGTCGCCGCGGCGCCCAACCTTCCCGATCCGCTGTTTGCGCCGCTTCTCGATGCCGTTGCCGGGGCCGTCCGGCGGCCCGCTCTCGTCCGCGAGCGCACGGACGACGTGCTTGCGGCGTCGGATGTCGTCGTCACCGCGTCGGGGACCGCCACGGTGCAGGCGGCGCTGCACGAGCGGCCGATGGTGGTCGTCTACCGGCTGTCGCCGCTGACGTATCGGCTCGGCAAGCCGTTCGTCCGCGTCGACACCTACGCGATGGCCAATCTCGTGGCGGGCAGACGCATCGTGCCGGAATTGATTCAGGAGGATTTCACCGCCGAGCGTGTCGCGGCGGAAACGGGCAGGGTCCTAACCGACGGCAAGCTGTACGCCAGAACACGGGAGGAACTGCGACGGGTGCGGGAAAAGTTAGGTGCTCGCGGGGCGAGTGGCCGTGCGGCCGAGGCGGTGCTCACGGTTGCCCGTACGCACGTTCAGCAACCGTGAGTCGCCCCGACTCCTTGAAGATAGCATCCTCTTAGCGCTCCGACTGATCCAGTTCGTCTTCGCCGCTCGAGCCGCGGCTCGGAAGATCGGCCTGCTCTTCGCTCTCGCTCATCCCGCGGTTCGAGATGCCGCTCGAGTTGCGCTCACCCTGCCTGCCGGTCCCTCGCTCCTGGCCGCCCGTGTTGCCGCGGTTGTCGGTGCTCTCGTCCTGATCGCCCGACGACTGCCCGCCGCGCGTCTTGTCGCGCGAGCCCTCAGCCTGATCGCGTTTCCCCGAACCCTGCTTCTGACCCTGGTTCTGCTGGCCCTGGTTCTGCTTCTGGCCCGGCTGACCCTGGGGGTTCTTGTTCTGGTCCATGAGAGGACACCTCCAACGTGCACGGTCGCAAACGAAATGCCGGAGACGAACCGATCAGGTGTCGTGCTCACGAGTCAGCCTTTCGGATGGAATCATGCGGTCGAGCATCCAACGCCGCGTCGTACGTGTCGCGCCGATGTATGACGTCCCACCTGAGCGGGCGCACCCCATTGCTGTTGAGCGGAAGTATGATCCTGGGTTGGTATGACCACACGAAACAGCTTCAATACGCGCACCGAGATCCGCGCCGGCGGACAAACAGTTCAGATATATAGCCTCCCCGCGCTCGAGAGGGCCGGCTTCCCCGCCGTCTCGCGCCTGCCCTATTCGATGAAGATCCTCCTCGAGAACCTGCTCCGGCGCGAAGACGACGCGTTCGTGAAGGCCGAGGACATCCAGGCGCTCGCGCGGTGGAACGCGACCGCCAACGTTGAAAAGGAAATCTCGTTCATGCCGGCGCGTGTCCTCCTGCAGGACTTCACCGGCGTGCCGTGCGTCGTCGACCTGGCGGCCATGCGTGACGCGATGGTCGACCTCGGCGGCAACCCCGACCGCATCAACCCGCTGCAGCCGGTGGAGCTCGTGATCGATCACTCGGTACAGGTCGATTACTTCGCCCGTTCCGACGCCTTCTCGCTCAACGCGGAGCTCGAGTTCTCGCGCAACCGCGAGCGCTACGCGTTCCTCCGCTGGGGCCAGCGCGCGTTCCGCAACTTCGACGTCGTGCCGCCGGACACCGGCATCGTCCACCAGGTGAACATCGAGCACCTCGCTCGCGTGGTCTTCGCGGAGCAGGCGAACGGGCACACGGTGGCGTACCCGGACACCGTGTTCGGCACCGACTCGCATACGACGATGGTCAACGGCCTCGGCGTCGTCGGCTGGGGCGTCGGTGGCATCGAAGCGGAGGCCGCGATGCTCGGTCAGCCGAGCTCGATGCTGATTCCGCAGGTGCTCGGCGTGCGGCTGACGGGCGCGCTGCCGAAGGGCGCGACGGCGACGGACCTCGTGCTCACCATCACCGAGCTGCTGCGCAAGCAGGGTGTCGTCGGCAAGTTCGTCGAGTTCTTCGGCGAGGGGTTGAAGCACCTGACGATCGCGGATCGCGCGACGCTCGGCAACATGTGCCCCGAGTACGGCGCGACGGTCGCGATCTTCCCGATCGACGAGATGACGCTCGATTACCTGCGGCTCACCGGCCGCGACGAATCGCGCGTGCAGCTGGTCGAGGCCTACGCCCGCGCGCAGGGGCTCTTCCGCCTCGAGGGCGCGCCCGACGCCGTCTACTCCGACACCGTCGAACTGGCGCTCGACACCGTCGAGCCGAGCCTCGCAGGACCGAAGCGGCCGCAGGATCGCGTCTCGTTGAGGAACGCGAAGGCCGCGTTCCAGGTGGCGCTGCCGACCATGAAGGTGGCGCCGAAATCGACCAAGGCCGCGGACGCCGGCGGCGCGCGGCAGGGCGTCGCGATGGCCACCGGCGCCGTGGCGCAGTCCGGCGTGGCGCTCGCCGACCCGGCGCTCGAGGAGCTCGATCACGGTGCGGTCGTGATCGCCGCGATCACGAGCTGCACGAACACGTCGAACCCGAGCGTGATGATTGGCGCCGGCCTCGTGGCGAAGAAGGCGGTCGAGCGCGGACTGACGCGGAAGCCGTGGGTGAAGAGCAGCCTCGCGCCGGGATCGAAGGTCGTGACGGAATATCTCGAGGCCGCGGGGCTCGCGACATACCTGAATCAGCTCGGCTTCGATCTCGTCGGGTACGGCTGTACGACCTGCATCGGCAACAGCGGCCCGCTTCCGGACGAAGTGTCATCCGTCATTCGCGAAAAGAGTCTCGTCGTCTGCTCGGTGTTGAGCGGCAATCGCAACTTCGAAGGACGCATCCAGCAGGACGTGCGGGCCAACTACCTCGCGTCGCCGCCGCTGGTCGTGGCGTACGCGCTCGCCGGCTGGATTACGAAGGACCTGACCACCGAGCCGCTCGGCGACGACCGGTTCGGCAAGCCGGTGTACCTGAAGGACATCTGGCCGGGCGAGCAGGAAATCCAGGAGACGATGCAGCGGGCGGTGAACGCGGAGATGTTCAAGCGGTGCTACAGCGACGTCTTCACGGGCGACGATCGCTGGCAGAAGCTGCCGGTGCCGGAAGGCAACCGGTACGCCTGGGAAGACTCGACCTACATCCGCAAGCCGACGTTCCTCGAAGGAATGACGATGACGCCCGCGCCGCCGAGCGACCTGGCCGGCATGCGCGTCCTCGCGCTGCTCGGCGACAGCATCACCACGGATCACATTTCGCCGGCCGGATCGATCAAGAAGGACAGCCCGGCGGGGAAGTATCTGATCGCGCGCGGCGTGCAGCCGAGCGACTTCAACTCCTACGGCGCCCGCCGCGGCAATCACGAAGTGATGATGCGCGGCACGTTCGCCAACGTCCGGCTGCGCAACCAGATGGCGCCCGGCACCGAAGGCGGCTGGACGGCGCATCAACCGGACGGCGAGGTGACGACGATCTACGACGCCGCGATGCAGTACAAGGACGAGGGCGTTCCGCTGCTCGTGATCGCGGGAAAGGAATATGGATCGGGATCGTCGCGCGACTGGGCGGCCAAGGGCACGCTGCTGCTCGGGGTGAAAGCGGTCATCGCCGAGAGCTTCGAGCGCATCCACCGCAGCAACCTCGTCAACATGGGGGTCCTGCCGCTGCAATTCCAGAGCGGCGCGTCCGCGGCGTCGGTCGGGCTGACCGGCAGGGAGCGCTACGAGCTGACCGGCATCGCGCAGGGACTGCGGCCCGGCAGCGTCATCACGGCTCAGGCTCACGGCGACGGCGGGAAAATCATCGAGTTCCAGGCGATCGCGCGCATCGACACGCCGGAAGAATTGGTCGCTTTCCGGCATGGCGGGATTCTGCCGTATGTGCTGCGGCAGCTCGTTGGAAAGAAGTGATCGAGTCCATGGCTGATGGCTCAAGGAGTGATCGCGTCCATGGCTGATGGCTCAAGGAGTGATCGCGTCCATGGCTGATGGCTGATGGCTGATGGCAAAGGGTCGATGGTCCGCCCGCGATTCACCATCTTCCATATGCCATTAGCCCTTAGCCATTAGCCATTAGCCATGACGTGCGAACAGTTAGCCATGACGTCCAAACAGTTAGCCATGACATCGAGCGAGCTCAAAGCGCA
>Ga0137418_10000389_pt1 | contig 38777 bp, 32 predicted proteins | sample CZODoug3_1_2_16f_FD_122242 | JGI IMG/M metagenome (GOLD analysis project Ga0137418, IMG submission 122242) | Vadose zone soil fungal communities from Angelo Coast Range Reserve, California, USA - CZODoug3_1_2_16fungal (Hybrid Assembly) | ecosystem: Environmental > Terrestrial > Soil > Vadose...
AAGCGAAGGAAGGCGTGGCGGTGCGCGAGGAGTCGCAGACGCTCGCGACGATCACGATCCAGAACTACTTCCGCATGCACGAGAAGCTCGCGGGCATGACGGGTACCGCTGAGACCGAAGAGACCGAGTTTCACCAGATCTACAAGCTCGACGTTTCGGTGATTCCCACCAACCGGCCGGTGCGCCGGGTGGACAAGCACGACCTCGTCTACAAGACACGCAAAGACAAGTACGACGCGATCATGGAAGAGGTGGAGCGCCAGCATAAGCGGGGTCTCCCGATTCTGGTCGGGACGACCAACGTCGAGGTGTCGGAGACGCTGGCCCGCCTTCTGAAGCGCCGCGGTCTGAAGCACGAGGTCCTGAACGCCAAGTACCACGAGCGCGAAGCGGAGATCGTGGCCCAGGCAGGACAGCCCGGGTCCATCACGATCGCGACGAACATGGCCGGCCGCGGCACCGACATCAAACTCGGCCCCGGCGTCAAGAAGTGTCAGATCTGCGGGATCAAGGCGCGCGAGGCGCCGTTCGGCCAGAAGATCGAGCCGCCCGATCTGACGCCGGAGCAGATCAAAGAGCTCAAGTGCAACGAAGACCCGCCGTGCGGGCTCGTCATCATCGGCACCGAGCGCCACGAGGCGCGGCGTATCGACCGCCAGCTCCGCGGTCGCTCGGGACGCCAGGGGGATCCGGGGCAGAGCATCTTCTATCTCTCCCTCGAAGACGACCTGATGCGGCTGTTCGGCTCCGACCGGATCGCGCGCATCATGGACCGCACCGGCGCCGAAGAGGGCGAAGTCATCACCCACCCGTGGGTGACGGCGGCGATCGGCCAGGCGCAGAAGCGCGTCGAGCTCCAGAACTTCCAGGCCCGCAAACGGCTGCTGCAGTTCGACGACGTCATGAACCAGCAGCGCGAGGTGATCTACTCACAGCGGCTGTACGCACTCGAGGGCGGGGAAGAGCTGAAGGCCGAGGCGCAGCGCATGATCGACAGCGCGATGGAGCAGCTCGCCGACGGCCTGATCGCGGATTACGACGATCCCGGTCAGTGGGACCGCGCGCTCATCGAGACCGAGTTCCTGCAGAAATTCTTGGTCTCGATTCCCGACGTGACCGATCCCGCCAAGATCAGGACTCGCGAGGAGCTGGTGCGGGCGGCGCAGCAGGCCGGGCGGGCCGCGTTCCAGGAAAAGCTCTCGTACCTGCGTGAAGTCGAGACCAAAGTCGGCGCCAGCAAACTCGCTGAGCAGGCGCTGTCACACGTCACCCTCGGCGTGATCGACGAGAAGTGGAAGGATCATCTCTACGATCTCGATCAGCTGCGGGAAGGCATCTACTACCGGGCGTGGGGCCAGAAAGACCCGCTCGTCGAGTACAAGCAGGAAGCGTACGAGATGTTCGTCGGGCTGATGCACGATCTGCAAACGACCTTCGCCGAGCGGTGGCTCAAGCTGCAGATCGAGATCGGACCACCGCCGGGGCAAGGCGGGGGGGGCCAGCGCCCACCGAGCCGCGGGGTCACGGGCCCAGCCGGCGGGCTACCAGGCGCGCGCCGGCGTGAGACGCCGATGGTTGCATCGAAACCCGCCGCCGATGGTCTCGTGACGGCCGCCGAGCCGCCGCCGCCGTCGATGCAGCGTGGTGGCCAGCGGGGAGGGGGCGTGGCCGAGCCCGCGTTTGCCGCCAATCCCTACGCGGGCGTCGGCCGTAACGATCCGTGTCCCTGCGGCAGCGGTAAGAAGTTCAAGAAGTGCCATGGAGCGGCAGCCTGAGGAAACGCAGGATGTGAAGAGGATCATGTAGGGGCGCAGCATGCTGCGCCCCTACACATGTTTGGAATTGTTTTCCTAGTGTGCTGTCAGCACCGAATTCCCCGATGCGTCTGCCGCGATCGTGAAGCGTGCAACATTGTGCCCCAGCTCCTGTCCCGCTGTAATGTCGAAGCCGTAATGGATTCCGCCGTACATGCGCGACAACCCCGCCTCGATGACCATGGCGCTCAGCCGATCGCGATCCTCGGGGAAGAACGTGCTCAGCACTTCCGCGCCCGACGAGGACGCGCAGCTGTGACCGGATGGATAGGAGGGGTGATACGGTCTGCCGACCGGGGTGAAGTTCGCAATCGCGGGGTCGGCCTGCCATGGACGGATGTACCAATAGGTGAGCTTTGCATCCCAGCAGCCGATCAACGCGTCGAACATCGTCGCGCTCAGCAGCGCGTAGAGATGCGTGGCATCCCGCTCCGACCAGCCCCGCGCGTTGATGCCATCCGTCGCGACTTGAATCCAGAACCCCGTCGCGGTTAGTGAGCCAGTGTTGAGTGCCCAGTATGCGGCGATCCGAGCCTGGTCCGCGGTGCGGGTATCGGAAAAGCTGCGGATCTCTGCGAGCGCCGCGTTGAAGTCGGCGGACAGGTATGCCGGGGGAGCGCCGGGCCGGAACTGACTCGCGGACGTGAGGAACCAGGGAGTAACACCCGGCATGTCGGCCCCTGCCACCGCTGTGCCCGCCGCATTCTTAGTCCAATATCCCGGCCCGCCCAGAGGTGTAGGGTTGAGTGGCGCACCGAAATGATCGCTCTGCGCGCGTGTGACGATTCCGGCACCGACCATGCGGCCGATCGCCTCGCCGCGCGTGAACCAGGGATTCGGCTGCCCCGGGCCCGCGCTCGACTGTTCCGCCACCAGCGCCGCGTCCGCCTGTGCACCGCCGGGGAACAAGTAGGTCAACACGACGGCGGACGCTCCGGCAACAGCGCCGCGCTCGGCCTCGAGCTGGCTGCGCCCTTCGCTACCGGCTGCAGCATCGGCTTGCTGCACGGCGAGATACTGCGCCACGCCGAGTAACGCATAGGCGTGAGCGGATTGAAGCGGGTTGAGCGAGCCCACGGGAGGCGTCAGCCCGATCGCCTGGCTCGCCCCCAACGCCTGCCATGCCGGGCTGGCGAGTCCCGATGCGAACGGAAGACCGGTGCGTGATGCACTGATCGCCGTGGGGCCGGAGGTGCGTTCGGTGCACGCCGACAGGAGTATGAGGGTGGCAAGTAACGACGGTACTGCTGATCGAGCAGCCATGAAGCCTCCAACGAGGTTTAGGGAGCAGTCAGGGACCGCGGTCGCCTCGTGGATGGGAAAGCAAGGCACGGGGTGGCGGAACCATTATCGCACGGAATGGATGTCGCGGTAAGGAGCCACCATGCGTAGAAAAGGGTATGTGTCCGCGACTGCCACACTTACGCTCGGCCCATGCCGCTGCGTCTTTCCGAGCACCTCGAACACGACCGCCCGCGCGAGCGTTTCTGGACCGTTGGCCCCGCCGCGTTGACGGCGCAGGAGCTCTTGGCCATTCTCCTAGGAACAGGGACCCGTGGGCAGGATGCCCTCGCCGTGGCGGGTGAAATCCTCGCCCGAGGGGACGGCTCGCTTCGGCGGCTCGCCACGAGGCCGTGGGCGGAGCTGGCCGGGATTGCAGGTGTGGGGCGCGCCAAGGCTGCCCGGGTGGCCGCGGCGATCGAGCTGGGCCGGCGCGTAGGGGCCGAGGCGGAGCCGCCGCCCGAGCGGATCCGCGGACCCGGGGACGTGCAGCGCTATTACGGGCTGCGGCTGCGCGACCTCGCGGTGGAGGAGTTCCATGTCCTCGCGCTCGGCAGTCAGAGCCAGATCCTGGCCGACTTGCTCATCACGCGGGGCATTTTGAACAGCTCGTTGGTACACCCCCGCGAGGTGTTCCGCGCGGCGATCGCAGAAGCGGCGGCGGGAATCATCGTGGTGCACAATCATCCGAGCGGCGATCCCACACCCTCGGCTGACGATCGGGCGGTGACGCGCCAGTTGGTGGATGCCGGGCGCGTGCTGGATGTGCCGGTGTACGACCATGTGGTGATCGGAGGAGAGCGGTACGTGAGTTTCGCAGAGGCAGGGCTGTTGTGACGAGTACGGTGCCCATCCTCGCACCGGAGCTGGCGAAGGCCGTCGCGGCGCAACGCGACCGGCTCGACCTCGACGTGTTGTCGCGCGCCTACCGCATCAGCGCACAGGCGCATCAGGGCCAGAAGCGCATGTCGGGCGACGATTTCGTGTCGCACAGCGTCGCCGTCGCGACGATTCTCGCCGAGCAGCAGATGGATACGACGACGATCGCCGCCGCCCTGCTGCATGACGTCGTGGAAGACTCCGACGTGACGCTCGAGGTGCTGCGCAAGGACTTCGGCAACGAAGTCGCCGACCTCGTGGACGGCCTCACCAAGATCTCGACGCTCACGTTCCGTTCGACCGCCGAAGAGCAGGCCGAGAATTACCGCAAGCTCCTGATGTCGGTCGCGCGCGACGCCCGCGTAATCATCATCAAGCTGGCGGACCGGCTCCACAACATGCGCACGCTCGATCCGTTGCCGGCGGAGAAGCGCAAGCGCATCGCGTTGGAGACGCGCGAGCTGTACGCGCCGCTGGCGCATCGCTTCGGCATGGCCGGGGTGAAGGCGGAGCTCGAGGACCTCGCATTCAAGTATCTCGAGTCCGACGACTACAAGCAGCTGGCCAAGCACGTCAAGGCGCGCCGCGTGGAGCGGGACCGGACCATCGAACGGATGCGGTCACCGCTCGCCGAGGAGCTGCAGCGCGCGGGGATCGCGGGCTGGGAGATTGTCGGCCGGCCCAAGAATCTCTGGTCGATCTTCAAGAAGATGAAGAAGCGCGGCAAGCCGTTCGAGGAAATCTACGATCTCCTCGCGGTCCGCGTGCTCGTCAACAGCATCACCGACTGCTACCACGTCCTGGGGATCATCCACCACACCTGGACGCCGCTGCAGGAGCGCATCAAGGATTACATCGCGAGTCCCAAGTCGAACGGCTATCAGTCGCTCCACACCACGGTGTTCGGGCCGGGCGGGCAGCTGTACGAGATCCAGATCCGTACCCGCGACATGCATCGCACGGCGGAGTACGGCATCGCGGCGCACTGGCTCTACAAGGAGAACGGCAAAGGCGCCGACGAGCTCGACCACCATCTCTCCTGGTTCCGCCAGCTGATCGAGCTGCAGCAGGACGCGCACAGCCCCGAGGAATTCCTCGAGTTCCTCAAGATCGACCTGTATCAGGACGAGATCTTCGTCTTCACTCCCCGCGGCGACGTGAAGCGGCTCCCCAAGGGTGCGACGCCGATCGATTTCGCGTTCATGGTCCACACCGAGGTGGGCCAGCATTGCAATGGGGCGCGGGTGAACGGCCGCATCGCGCCGCTCCATCGCCCGCTGCGCAACGGCGATACGATCGAAGTGCTCACCAGCGCGCAGGCCAAGCCCTCGCGCGACTGGCTGGCGCACGTGCAGACGGGGCGCGCGCGGCAGAAGATTCGGCAGTGGATCAAGCAGGAAGAACAGGAGCGCAGCGTCACGCTGGGCCGCGAGATTCTCGCGCGCGAGGTGCGGCGCCGCCGCCTCGATCCACCCACCGCGGAGCAGCTGGAGCAGGCGGCGCAGAAACTGGGACTCGGCGCTGCCGAGCAGGTGGAGACGGCGATCGGGCGCGGGGATGTGCAGATCGGCCAGGTGATCAACGCGCTCTATCCCGACGTACCCTCGGACGAGCAGCAGTCGCCCAAGCCGACCGCGTTTGGACGGGTCATCGAACGCCTCCGCCTCGGCCGCGGCATCAAGATTCACGGCGTCGAAGGGTTGATGGTCCGGTACGCGCAATGCTGCCAGCCCGTGCCCGGTGACCCGGTGGTGGGATACGTCACGCAGGGGCGCGGCATCTCGATCCACCGCAACGATTGCCCCAACCTGCTCACCCTCTCGGGCGATGAAGAGCGCCGGGTCGAGATCGACTGGCGCGAGGTGGAGGGGGAGACGTTCGTGGTGCGGCTGGCGGTCAGCGGCGAGGACCGCCGCGGCCTCTATGCCGATATCTGCGAGGCGATCAGCGGCACGGGGACCAACATCCGCAGCGCGGAGCTCGCCTCCAAGGACGGCGTCGTCTTCGGGTCGGTGCTGGTCGAGGTCGAAAACCACACCCACCTGCACAAGGTCCTCAAGGCGGTCCGCAAGGTGAAGGGTGTGACGGAGATTGCCCGAAGGGACTCGAGCGGTCCCGCTGAAGTCGTCGTCGGTTAGGTTTCCTTCCTATGCCTTTTGAGCTGGGTCCAGCCCCGTCGCCGGCGGGTGATCAGCCACGCGCCATCCGCGAGCTGAGCGCCGGGCTGCGCCGCGGCGACAAGTACCAGACGCTGCTCGGCGTCACCGGGTCGGGCAAGACGATGACGATGGCCCATGTCGTCGCCGACTTCGGGAAGCCCACGCTGGTGCTGTCGCACAACAAGACGCTGGCGGCGCAATTGTACGGCGAGCTGAAAACGTTTTTCCCGGGCAACGCCGTCGAGTTCTTCATCTCCTATTACGACTACTACCAGCCCGAGGCGTACGTGCCGTCGACCGACACGTACATCGCCAAGGACTCGTCGATCAACGACGACATCGAGCGGCTGCGGCTGCGCGCGACGTCGAGCCTGATGGAGCGGGACGACGTCATCATTGTCGCCAGCGTCTCCGCGATCTACGGCCTCGGTGATCCGGAGCTGTACAAGGAGCTGCTGGTCACCGCACAGCAGGGTGAGACGCGCGGCCGTGACGCGCTGCTGGCCGATCTGGTGGCGGTGCAGTACCAGCGCAACGACGTCGGCTTCGAGCGCGGCACGTTCCGCGTGCGGGGCGATACGGTCGAGGTGTTCCCCGCCTATGACGAGCAGGCGGTGCGCATCGAGTTCTGGGGCGATGTGATCGAGCGGATCGCCAAGATCGATCCGCTCACCGGCAACGTCATCAAGCAGATGGATAAGTCGGCGATCTATCCGGCGACGCACTTCGTCACCCAGCGAGCCACGATCGAGCGCGCCGTCTCGCGGATCAGGGCCGAGCTGGGCGAACGCTTGACCGAGCTGCGGGCGCAGAACAAGCTGCTCGAGGCGCAGCGCCTGGAGTCCCGGACCCACTTCGACATCGACATGCTGATGGAGGTGGGCCGCTGCGCCGGCATCGAGAACTACTCGCGGCTGTTCAGCGGCCGCCAGCCGGGCGAGCGGCCGGCGTGCCTGCTCGACTATTTCCCCGACGATTATCTCTGCATCATCGACGAGTCGCACCAGACACTGCCGCAGCTCGGCGCCATGTACGAGGGCGACCGCTCGCGCAAGCAGACGCTGGTCGACTACGGGTTCCGGCTGCCGTCGGCGCTCGACAACCGGCCGCTGCGGTTCGACGAGTTCATGGGGCTGGTGCCGCGCATGGTGTTCGTCTCGGCGACGCCGGGGCAGGACGAGCTGCGGCTCTCGGGCGGTGTCATCGTCGAGCAGATCATCCGGCCGACCGGTCTGGTGGACCCCACCGTCGACATTCGGCCCGTGGCGGGGCAGGTGGACGACCTGCTGAGCGAGATCCGGCTTCGGGAAAAGAAAAATGAACGCGTGCTGGTCACCACGTTGACCAAGCGCATGGCGGAGGATCTCACCGATTATTTGCAACAGCACGGTGTCCGCGTGCGCTACCTGCATTCGGAAATCGACGCGATCGAGCGCGTGGAGATCATCCGCGGCCTCCGGCTGGGCGAGTTCGACGTGCTGGTCGGCATCAACCTGCTGCGCGAGGGGCTGGACTTGCCGGAAGTCTCACTCGTCGCCGTGCTGGACGCCGACCAGGAAGGGTTCCTGCGATCGGATCGGTCGCTGATCCAGACGGTCGGACGCGCGGCGCGCCATCTCAGCGGCAGGGCGATTCTGTACGCCGATCGTGTCACCGGCTCGATGGAGCGCGCGCTGAGCGAGATGAACCGGCGCCGCGAAACGCAGCTCGCCCACAACGTCGAGCACGGCATCACGCCGCGATCGATCGTGAAATCGGTGGGCGACATTCGCTTCGTCACGCGTGTCGCGGATGCCCGGGTGGCGAAGCCCGGGACGGCTGTCCACCGGCCGGCCGACGAAGGGGAGCGCGAGACGCTCATCCGCATGTTGGAGCAGCAGATGCAGGCGGCGGCGGAAGAGTTGGACTTCGAGCTGGCGGCAGTGCTGCGTGATCAGCTCCTGGAGCTCAAGGCCGATGCGCCTCTCCGCGAGCGAGCTCAGCCGGTTCGGTGAGGACCTCGGCGCCCAGCTCACCGCTCCTGCCGTCATCGGGTTGTCGGGAGAGCTGGGAACCGGGAAGACGACACTGGTCCAGGCCATCTGCCGTGGTCTGGGAGCGCGGGCACGCGCGACGAGTCCTACCTATGCGCTCGTCCATCACTACAATGCGGGCGTGACGCCGGTCTACCACGTCGACTGCTACCGCCTGCGCCATCCGGACGAAGCGCGTGATCTCGGCTTCGACGACATGATTCGCGAGCGCGCGATCATTCTGATCGAATGGCCGGAGCGCGCGGGAACGTGGGCGCCTCCGCTCGATCGACACTTCCGTTTGTCTTACGATTCTGATCCCGGGAGTCGCGTGCTTGAAGAGTGAGCGCTGGCTCGCGATCGACACGGCGACGGACAGCGCCAGCGTCGCGGTCCGCGCCGGCGAGCAGACGTTCGCGCGCTCGGTGCGCGGAGCACGCCAGCACGCCGCGCAGATCCTGCCTCTGGTGCAGCAGGTCCTTGCGCTCGCCCAGCTGTCGCTCGAGCAGATCGCCGGGGTCATTGTCGGCGATGGACCCGGCAGCTTCACGGGCCTGCGCATCGGGTGGGCCGCGGCAAAGGGGCTCGTCCACGAGCGCCAGCTGCCCCTGATCACGATTCCATCGCTGCTTGCTGCGGCCCACGCGGCCGGGGTGGAGACCGTCGCGGCATGCTACGACGCGTTACGTGGCCAGGTGTTCGGCGCGATCTATGGCTTTGCCGTGGATCGTGTGGAGACGCTCGTCGCTCCAGCGTTGTTCACAATCCCTGAACTCGCGACCGCTGTTCCGCGGCGACCCGTGCTGGCGGTGGGAGACGGCGCAGAACGCTATCGCGACGAAGTCCTGAGTTGGACGGGGCGAGCGCCCGTCGGGCTCGATGCGCTGCCGCCGCTTGCCGGATCGTTGCTCGCGCTCTTGTCGTACGATGGAGCGCGCCGCGGGATGGGTGACCCGAGCGGCGCGGAGCCCGTGTACGGCCGGCCCGCAGAGGCGCAGGTGAAATGGGAGGCCCGCTACGGCCGACCCCTTCCGCATTCGTCCCGCTAAGCTCGGCGATGTCCCCGCCGTGCACGCGATCGAGCAAGCGGTCTTCGCCGATCCGTGGTCTACGCAGGATTTCCGTGACTGCGTGATGTCCGACGCGCTGTTTCTCGTCGCCGAGGGAAACGGCGCGGACGCGATCGCCGGCTATGTCGTCGCGCTCGACGCCGCTGATGAAGGTGAGATCCTCAACCTCGCCGTCGCGCCGGCGGGCCGGCGTACCGGTCTGGGACGAGCCCTGGTCGAGAACGTCCTCGAGGCGTTGGCGGAGCGCGGGGTCCGGCAGGTGTATCTCGAGGTGCGCGAATCGAACGCTCCGGCCCGCGCGCTGTATGCGGCGCACGGGTTTCGGGAGGTGGGGCGCCGGAAGCAGTATTACCGCCGGCCGGCGGAGGACGCGATCGTCCTGAGACGTGATGCATAACTTCGGTACAAGTGGCGTATCTTTGATTGACAGAACGACTTGCGACTTATATAGTGTTGGGCACCCTTGGACCCACACCTGCATCATCGCCGGAGGTTGTTGTGAGCCGCAGTCTCAATAAGGTCATGATAATCGGGAACTTGGGTGCCGATCCCGAGGTGCGCAGCACGAATAACGGTTCCCGGGTGGCCACCCTCTCGGTGGCGACCAGCAGGCAGTGGACCGGCAACGGCGGGGAAAAGCAGGAAAAGACGGAGTGGCATCGCGTTATCTGCTGGAATAACAAGGGATCCGGGCTGGCCGACATCGCCGAGAAGTACCTCAAGAAGGGCGACAAGGTCTACATCGAAGGCCGGATCGAGTATCGGACGTGGGAAGATCGCGAGAAACAGACGCGCTACGTCACCGAGATCATCGCGCGTGAGCTGATCATGCTGGGATCGAGAGGCGGAGCCGCTCCAGTTGGAGCGGGCGCTGCGAAGGGCGCCTCGGAAGCTGGCGGCAAAGCCCCAGAATCGCTCGACGCGTTCCCGGAGGCGCTGGATGAGGAGGACGACGATCTGCCGTTCTAACCACGCCGTAATTCTGGCCCTGGCGGCGTTGCCGCTCGTGTCGCGCGTCCTGCCGGCGCAGGACACCACGCAGGCGGTGCAACAACAGGACACGACCCAAGCGGCCGCCGCTTTTCAGGGACAGGTCCCCACCAGTCACACAGTCGCACGCGGTGAGACCCTGTGGTCCATCGCGCAAATGTATTTCAACGATCCGCTGCTGTGGCCGGAGATCTACCGCCTCAATACCGCCGTCGTCGAAGACCCCCACTGGATCTATCCCGGTGAGGTTCTGAATCTCTCGGAAGTGCAGCTCGTGGCGCAGGGCGGCGACACGGTCGTCGCGGTGCCACAGGACACGACGTCGGCCGCCGCTGATACGGTGCGCGCCGCGCCGGGCGATACGATCGCCGCGGTCGTGCCGCTCGACACGGTGACGACTGCGCCGATGGACACGATTCCCGCCGACACCACGCAATTCGTCGTCGAGCCGCCGCCGCCGACCGTGATCGAAACCAACGAGACCATCTTTGATCGCCGCCGCACCAACCGCCAGGTCGTGCAGGACGTGCTGCGCGCGTACATCCATCAGCCCTACCACCCGCTTCGCGCCGGTGAGTTCTATGCTGCCGGGTTCCTGAGCGAGAGCGAGGGCCTGCCGTGGGGTCGAGTGCTCGGTGGGACCGCGACCTCGGCGATTCATCGTCTGTCCGAACACACATCCGCGACGACGTTCGAGGAGATCGCGGTCAAGCCGCCGCGCAACGCCTCTTACCATGTCGGCGATTCGCTGTTGATCGCGCGCATCGATCGGACCCTCGAGTTCGGACGCTGGGGCGACGTCGTGGTGCCGCTCGGCATCGCCCGCGTCACCTCGGTCGAGGAGGAGCAGGTCCTGGCGCAGGTCGTCGCGCAGTACGGCCGGATTCACGACGGCGGGCTGGCGATGCCGCTCGAGCCGTTCCGCGATCCGGGACAGGTGCGTCCCACGCCCGTCGAGCAGGGCCTCGCCGGCAAGCTGCTCGCGCCCCGCGATCCGCATCCGCTCGCCGGAGCGCAGCAGTATTATTTCATCGACAAGGGGCGCAGTGAGGGTGTCACCCCGGGTGACGTCTTCGAGGTGTTCAAGCCCGCGCAGGGGTATGCCGGATCGGCGTCCGAAGAGGTGCGCGCCGTGATGATGATCGTGCACACGCGCGAGCATTCCGCCACGGGTCTCTTGGTGCAGATCAATCATCCGGCGCTGGACCAGGGTCTCCCGGTACGACTGATCAAGAAAATGCCTTCCTGACAAGCGGCCGGGCCCCTCTCGGTAGGGAGGGGCCGGGCCCGTATCTGCCGTGATTGTCACCCTGCATCTGGTTGCTTTAGCGCTCTACGCCTTCGCCACGGCGCTGGCACTCGCGCCGTTCATGGGGTTCCGGCCGGCGCCGCGCGCGCTCACTATCGCGCTCCCCTGCGGCGGCGCGGCCGTCCACGTCGTGGCGGTCTCGCAGCTCACGCTGGTCGGGCTCGGGCCGGCGCTGTCGATGCTGGCCCTCTGTCTGGTGCTGCTGCAGCTGGCGAGCGAGCGCCTGCTGCGCGGGTCGGCGGTGTCGTTCTTTGCGGGACCGCTTGCAACCGGCCTCGTCGGCCTCGCCATCCTCAGCGGGCTGGCGCCCGGTGCGGAGGTCGCCGCGGGCCGAAACGCGTGGTTCGTCCTGCACGTTGCCTTGAGCGCGCTGGGACTTGCACTGATGGCGCTGGCGTTCATTGCGGCGGCGCTCTACCTGCTGCAATTCCGCGAGCTCAAGGCGCGGCGCTTCGGTCAGGTCTTCCAGTTGTTTCCGCCGCTCGAGCGGCTCGATCAGCTCAATCGTTTCGCGCTCGTCGCCGGATTTCCGGCACTGACCCTGGGCGTGCTCCTCGCGCTGGGTTACGGCGCGCGCTTCTCCGGCGGGCTCCAGGTGGCGAAGGCGCAGGTGGTGTGGGGCATCTTCACCTGGGTCGTGCTGGGCTGGGCGGTGTGGGTTCGGGTCGTGCGACATTGGGCTGGTCGCCGCGCGGCGCTCGCCAGCATCGCCGGTTTCGCCGCCGTAATCCTCGTCTACGTCGCACTCAAACTGACACAGCCGGGCGCCGAACGCTTCCTGTGACGGGTCATACGGAGATGGGGATCAAGGTCCTGGGCGTGAATCATCGCACCGCACCGCTCGACGTGCGGGAACGGTTCGTCCACGGTCCCCACGAGGTGCCGGGCGCGCTCGCCCGTGTGATGGCCGCCGGTGCCAGCGGCGGCGTGCTGCTCTCTACCTGCAATCGCACCGAATTCTACCTGGTCGCTGATGACGAGCCGGCGCTCGAGACGGTCTGGTCGCTGCTCGGCGAGCGGCTTGCCGGCGCTCCGCCTGGTGGTGTCCGGGAGTATGGCTACATCGCCCGCGATCGTGACGCCGTGCGTCATCTGTACCGCGTCTCATCGGGTCTCGACTCCATGATTCTCGGAGAATCGCAGATCCAGGGACAGGTGCGCGAGGCGTGGGAAGCCTCGCGCGCCCAGGCCGGCCCTGTGTTGCACCGGTTGTTTCAGACCGCATTGCACGTCGGATCGCGCGTGCGGACCGAAACCGGTCTGGGCATGGGCACGGCATCCGCTGCCTCGGCCGGCGTCGCCGTCGCCGGCAAGATCTTTGGAGATCTGGCCGGCCGCAGTGCGCTCATTCTCGGCGCCGGCGATATGGCCGAGCTGGCCGCCACGTGTCTCAGCAATGAGGGCGTGCAGATCACTCTGGTCGCGAATCGCACGCAGGAACGGGCGCGGGCCATCGCCGAGCGGCTGGGCGGGCGAGCGGTGTCGCTCGAGGAAGCCTGGCCGCAGTTCGCGACGACGGACATCGCGCTGTGCTCGACGGCGGCGCCGCACGCCGTCGTGACGTGGGAGCGGGTCGGTGCGGTCATCGGCACGCGCCGCGGACGGCCGCTGTGCATTCTCGATCTCGCGGTGCCTCGCGACGTCGATCCGGCGATCGCGCAGCTCGAGAACGTCTTTCTGTACGACGTGGACGACCTGCAAACGGTCGCCGCTCAGGCGACCGCGCGTCGCCGCGATGAGATCCCCGCTGCCGAGCGTATCGTGGAAGAGGAAACGGACCTCTTCTGGGCCTGGTACGGCGGACTGGGTGTCGTACCGGCGATCAAGGAGCTGCGCGCTCGTATGGATAATCTGCGCACCGCGGAGCTGGAGCGCGCCCTGCGGCAGCTGTCGCACCTGAGCCCGGAAGATCGCGCGCGGGTGGAGCAGTTCAGCCAATCCTTGTTGAACAAGTTTCTGCATCAGCCCACGGTCGCGCTGAAAGCGGCGGCCGAGGAAGGCCATGGCTACGGGCTGCTCGAGGCGTTGCGCCGCCTGTTTGGAATGGAGCCGCCGGCGTGACGGGACGCGTGCTCGTGACCGGCGGGGCAGGGTACATCGGCAGCATTCTGGTAGATCAGCTTCTCGAACGGGGCTTCGGCGTCGTCGTGCTCGATGACCTGAGTACCGGTCATCGCCAGGCGGTCGCCAGAGGCGCGGGATTCGTCCAGGGGGGCGTCGGAAACCGCGAGCTGGTGGAGACGCTGCTCGAGCGTGAGCGCATCGAGGCGATCATCCATCTGGCTGCCTTCGCGCTCGTGCCGGAGTCGGTCGCCCAGCCTCAGAAGTATGTGACCAACAATGTGACGGCCGCCCGTGTACTGTTGGAGGCGGCTGGACACGCCAAGGTCCGCCGCTTCGTGTTCTCGTCTTCTTGTGCCGTCTACGGTCATCCGGCGACGATTCCGATTACGGAGGATACACCGCTGGCGCCGGTGAATCCGTACGGCGAGACGAAGCGGGACTTCGAGCGCTTGCTCGCGCAGTTCGGCCCGCAGCACGGGCTCGCGGTGGTGAGCTTGCGGTATTTCAATGCCGCGGGGGCCACGGCGCAACGGGGAGAGGATCACGATCCTGAGACGCATTTGATTCCGAACGTGCTGGCGACGGCGCTCGGCAAGCGCGAGGCGCTCGACGTCTTCGGCACGGATTATCCGACGACCGATGGCACGGCGGTCCGGGACTACGTCCACGTTGCCGATATCGCCGCGGCGCACGTGCGCGCGTTGGATGTCCCGCTCGACGGCGGCGCGCCCGCCCCCATCGCCGTGAATCTCGGGACCGGCGCCGGCCGCTCAGTTCGGGAAGTGGTGGACGCCGCACGACGCGTCACCGGCCGGGCCATTACGACGATCGAGCGGCCGCGGCGGCCCGGTGATCCGCCCGCCCTCGTTGCCGCCGTAGGTCGGGCGGCTGACGTGCTCCACTGGCGCGCACGGCAATCGAGTCTCGAGGAGATTCTGGAGAGCGCCTGGCGCTGGCATCAGGGACACCCGCAGGGATATCGAGGAGGTTAGGGTGCTTTTTCAGGTCCGAGGAGCGATCCCCACGACGCCGTGGGAGCTGGTTCTCACATCGAGCCGCGAAACGCAGTTCGTGCTGGCTGTGCTCGCCGTCTTCTCGCTCGTCTCGTGGTATCTGATCGTCCTCAAGTGGTGGCAATTCCGCCGCATGCGGCAGCTCGGCGACCGCTTCCTCGCGGAAGTCGAAAAGGCGCCGCGCCTCGAGGACGCCTACCACGCCGCGATGCGCCTGCCGCCGTCGCCCTACAACCGACTGCTGCGCGAGGGCGTGCATTTCTTTTCCGAGCTGAAGCCGGGGAGCTTGAAAGCACGCGCCTCGTCACCCGACGTTGCCGCGCTGGCGCCCGGTGCGTCGACCGCGCTGACCACGACGCAGCTCGAGGCGCTGCGCATGGTGCTCGCCAAAGAAGTGGCCGCCGAGCGCGACATGGCGGCGCGCTTCATTCCCTGGCTCGCGACGTTCGGCTCGGTCAGCCCGTTGCTGGGACTGCTCGGCACGGTCCTGGGCGTGATGGACGCGTTCATCGGCATCGCAGTAGGCGGCTCCGGGAACATCACCGCCGTGGCGCCGGGCGTCGCGGAAGCGCTGGTCACGACGGTGGGCGGCCTCGCCGTCGCGGTACCGGCGGTAATGGCGTACAACCTCTTCGTCAACCGGCTGGGCCTTTTCGCCGGTGAGCTCGAGGGCTTTGCCCAGGAGATCATCGGCACGCTGGCCCGCGAAGGACGGATCTGATGGCTGGACTACTCGGTGGCGGCGGCGGAGGGGGTCTGCGCGGGCATGGCGAGCTCCCGCTCAACGCCGACATCAACGTCACGTCGCTCGTGGACGTCGCATTCGTGTTGCTCATCATCTTCATGATCACCGCCCCCATCATGCAGGGCGGCGTCGATGTGCGGCTGCCCAGGGCGCAGGTGCGCGCCATCGAGCCAAAGCAGGGGCTCGTGGTGACCGTGGACAGCGACGGCAAGATCTATCTCGATCAAGCGGCGCTCTCGTACGACGATTTCGAGTCGACCTTTCCGGCCTTCGTGCGAACGAAACGGCCGACGGGGGTGTATCTGCGAGCCGACGGCCGGGTACCGTACGCAACCGTCGTGCAGGTGCTTGCCGTCATTCGTGCGGCAGGCGTGCAGGATGTGGGACTCGTAGCCGAACCGGAGACGATCAATCGATGAGAGGACGCGGCCGCACCCCGGCCCCTGTCGGGATGGCTGTGACGGGAACGTTGATGGTACACGGCCTGGTGGGCGCACTGCTATTCGGTACGCCGGCCGGGCGGACCCGTCTGCCGCCGACCTACCGGGTGCGTCTGATCGCCGCGCCGGCGCCCGATCTCGAGTCGCGGAAGGCGCCTCCGGCCTTCGACCGGCCGGCCGAGGAAAAACCGGCGCCCATTCCCGCCGCCAAGCACCCTCAGAGCACCGTCTCGCGCGCGACACCGCCGCCGACACGCGACCAGACCACGCGCGAGGCCGCGCCGCGCACGACGTCGCCCACCCAGCCGCTGCCGGGCGAGCGTCCGTCCACCGGTAACGACGTCGCGACGGTGAGCACCGAAGGCGTCGCGTTCCCGTTCCCTGAGTATCTGCAGAACATCGTGTCACAGGTGTTGCGGCGCTGGCAGCGGCCTGGCCAGAGCACACCGCTCGAGGCCGAGGTGTCGTTCTTCGTGCACCGCGACGGCTCGGTGTCGGACCTGCAATTCATCCGGCGGTCGGGAAACTTCGCATTCGATCTCGAGGCTCAGGGGGCGGTCGAGGAGGCCGGACGGTTTAAAGCATTCGGGACGCTGCCCGACGGTTGGCAATCCGACGTGTTGTTCGTGCGGTTTTATTTCTCGGGGCAGCGACAGTGAAACGACGGAATGTTGGAATGTTGGAACGATGGAATGAGTGCACGGCTCTGGCATTTGCACTTCTTTCCATCATTCCATCTTTCCATCTTTCCGCCCAGGACACCTCCACCATCGACCGCGGCGTTCGCATCGGCATCATCTATCGGCCGGGCGTGCGGCCGGGGCTCGTGATGTTGCCGCGCAAAGGCGGTGGACTGGACTCTGTTCGCGCGATGATCGCGCGCGACTTGGACTACAGTGATCGCTTCGAGGTTATCTCGCTCCCGGGTGGCGACTCGATCCGGCTCGCGACGTCGCCGCCGACGCCCTCCCGCACCACGGGAACGCGGCGCTCGACCGGCTCGAGCGGCGGCGCGCAGGTCGCGAGCGCGGGGGGCGGTCTCAATTACCCGCTCTATCAGGCGCTCGGCGCCGATTTCGCCCTCGATGTCACCGCCGCCGGCGACACCACCGTCGCCACCCTGCACGACGTTGCGGCCGCCAGCATCCGGCGCAGCGTCCGCGCGAGCCTGCCGCCGCCGGGCGATCCCGATTTCCGCCAAGCGGTCCATCGGCTCGCGGATCAGGCGCTGCAGGCGGCGCTCGGCACGCCGGGGATCGGCGCGACTCGCATCCTGTTCGTCCGCGACGGCAAAGTGTATCAGATCGATCAGGATGGCGCCGACATGAAGCTCGTCTCGTCGACGGACCGGCAGGCCATGTCCCCCGCCTGGGGCGCAGACGGCCGGCGCTTCGCATACATGGAGTTTCAAGCCGGGAAGGGATGGCTCTTTCTGCAGGACATGGCGACGGGGAAACGCACGCCGGTTTCGACGACGGGCAGCGCGCTCGATTTCACGCCGGCGTTTTCACCCGACGGCCAGAGTATCGCGTTTAGCCGCGCGACGGAGGAAGGCACCGATCTCTACACGATTAACATCAAGAATAACTGTTGTTTACGCCGCTTGACCGTGGGACGCTTTTCAGACAACTTGTCCCCGACGTTCAGCCCTGACGGGCAGCGCATTGCATTTGTCTCGACGCGCCCGGGCCTGCCGCAGATCTACGTCATGGCGGCAGACGGAACGGACCAGCAGTTGTTTGCGCCCTTCGATTACGGCGTGACCGGTTCGTCCAACGCTCCGGAGTGGTCGCCTGATGGGCAGTCGGTGGCGTTTCACCGGGACGTGGCGGGCACGCTGCAGGTGTTCGTGTTGGACGTGCGTACGCGCACGGTCCGGCAGCTCACCTCGGTGGGGCGCAACGAAGATCCGACCTGGGCCCCTGACAGCCGTCATCTCGCCTTCGTCTCCGACCGGTCGGGCTACCGCCAGTTGTGGATCATCGATCTCGACACCGGCCGTATCCGGCCGCTGCTGCAGCAGAGCGGTGCGCGGCTGCCGGCTTGGTCTCCACGGCTTTCGGAGGCTCCTTCTTCCACCCCCTGATCGGAGAGATAGGATGAAATCGGTATCGTGGATCCTTGTGATCGGTCTCGGCGTTGCGGTCGCCGCATGTCCCAGTAACCCACCGCCGCAGAATACGACGCCGGCGGTCGACACCGCGGCCGAGAACCAGCGGGTGCGCGATTCCATCGCCGCGGCACAGGCCGAAGCGGACCGCCTGGCCCGCGAGGAAGCGGAACGCATCGCGCGCCAGCGTGAAGCGGATTCCCTCGCCGCCCTCAGCCGCAACGCCGAAGGAGTGCGCAGCACGCTGGCCGCGATGATCCACTTCGACCTCGACAAGTCGAACATCCGGTCGGACGACATGGGCATCCTCGATCAGAAGGTCGCGATTCTCCAGGCGAACCCCGCGCTGCGGATCCGCATCGCCGGGCACTGTGACGAGCGCGGCTCCGACGAGTACAACCTCGCGCTCGGCAATCGCCGCGCGCAGGCTGCGAAGCAGTACCTCGTAAGCCATGGGATCGATGCCAGCCGCATCGAGACGCAATCGTGGGGCGAGGAGAAGCCGCTGGTGGACGGCCATGATGAGACCGCGTGGTCGCAGAACCGGCGCGACGAGTTCGAAATCATCAGCGGTGGCGACAATCTGCGGCGTCCGTCGTAACGCGCTTGTCCTGACTCTGGGGCTCGTCGCCGGCTGCGCCCTGAAAGGGGACGTCCGGAAAGTCGAGCTTCAGGTCCAGGCGCTGCAGGCTGATGTCGCCAAGAGTGATGCGGCACGGGCGGCGGAACGGGACACGATCCTGGCCGCCGTCCGCCTGCTGCAGCAGGCCTTGGCCACGCAGCAGGCATACCTCGTGCAAATGCGCGGCGACCTGCGCACCGAGCTGTTGTCGGTGCAGCAGCAGCTCGTCGCGGTGCAGGAATTGACGGGCCAGAGCCAGCAACGGCTCACCGAGCTGCGCTCGCGCATCGAATCGCGCGCGCAGCAACCCGACCCGGCGATGCCGGCCGCGGGCGGCGCCCCGGTCGGTCCGTCCGGGAATCCCGCGGGGCCCGGTCCCGATCAGATGTACGACATCTCGTTACAGCAATACCGCCGTGGCAGTCTCGCGACGGCGCGGCTCGGGTTCCGCGAATTCCTGCGGGTTTTTCCAACTCATGAGCGGGCGCCCGACGCCCTCTTCTACATCGGCGAAAGCTTCGAGCAGACGGCACCCGATTCCGCGGCGGCGGTGTACGATCAACTCGTGCGAGCCTATCCCAAATCGCCGCGCGCTCCGTCGGCCCTCTACAAGCTGGGCCTCCTCGCCGAGCAACGAGGAGACAAGGCCACGGCGCGGACCTTCTATTCCCGGGTGATCACGGTCTATCCGCGCTCCCCCGAGGCCGATCTCGCGCGGCAAAATCAGCAACGCCTCAGGCCCTAGCGGCCTTCGCCGTACCCCAATATGACCCCGCGCGGTGAGATGCCGTTTCTCGACCATCTCGAGGAGCTGCGTTGGCGTATCCTCTGGAGTCTCCTCGCGATTCTGGTCGGGACGATCGTCGGCTGGTGGCTGCTCGATAAGGTCGACATCATCGAAGTGCTCAAGCGGCCGGTCGCCCCGTACCTGCCGGGCGGCAAGCTCATCTTCACGAGCCCCGCCGAGCCCTTCATGCTCACCCTGAAGGTGGCGTTCGCCCTGGGCTGTCTGGTGGCGTCGCCAGTCATCATTTATCAGATCTGGGCGTTTCTCGCTCCCGCGCTGTACGAGCGCGAAAAGCGCTTGATGGTGCCGGCGCTGGCCGTCGGTGTGGTGCTGTTCCTGGCCGGGGCGATCGCCTGCTATCAGTGGCTGCTGCCCGCCGCGCTGAAGGTGCTGCTCGGCTTCCAACGCACCGACCTGACGGCGATGATTACCATCGATCGCTACTTCGGCATGGCGATCCCGTTCGTCGTCGGCTGCGGCCTCGTCGCCGAGCTGCCGCTGGTGGTGACGATTCTCGCGGCGCTCGGCATCGTGACGCCACAGTTCCTGAAACGGCAGCGGCGCTATGCGATCGTGATTGCCGCGTTCCTCGCCGCGATTCTGACGCCGCCCGACGCCGTCTCGATGATGCTGATGCTCGGCCCCCTTCTCTTGCTCTATGAGATCAGCATCTGGTGCGCGTGGGTGGCCAGCCGGCGGCGGGCGCGGCGGGTGGCAGCCGCCATGGTCGTACTCGTCTTGCTGGGCGCGGGATCGCTGCGGGCGCAGAATCCTCGGCCCGCACCGCCAACACCGCCGCGGCGCCTGAGCCGTGACACCGCGGCGGTCATGAGGCCACCGGCCGATACCGGGCGCGGGGGTCGCGTGGACACCTCCACTGCCCGCAAGATGGGACTCCCGACCGCTCCTACGCGCTCATTCCCGCCGCCCGACGCCGTCATCGACTCGCTGATCAAGCTGCAGAATTACCGGATCACGCGATACATGGCCGACACCATCGTGGTCGAGGGCGATAGCCAGACGACGTTTCTGCGCGAAGAGGCGTTCGTGGAGCGAGACCAGACACAGCTCCAGGCCGACTCGATCCGCTACCACGAGGCCAGCTGCCGGCTCGATGCGGAGGGTCATCCGCAGCTCTTCGAGCAGGGAACGGTGTTGGTCGGCGAAGGGATGCGCTACGACACGTGCGTCCGTCGGGGCACGGTGCGCGACGCGCTCACCGATTTCCAGCAGGGTGGAGCGACGTGGTACGTCCACGGAGATATCGCGGCCGATTCGGGGAACAAGCGCGTCTACGTCGCATCCGCCAACTTCACGTCCGATCCTCAGCCCGTGCCCGACTATCACTTCGCGGCCGGCCAGGTGAAATGGATCAACAAGCGGACGATGATCGCCCGGCCCGCGGTCCTGTACGTGCGGGACGTGCCGATCATGTGGCTGCCGTTCATCTTCAACGACATTCGCGGGGGCCGGCGCAGCGGGATTCTGTTTCCGCGCTTCGGATTGAACGACCTCGTCCGCCCCACCCGCCATTACTCGCGGCATTTCACCGACCTCGGCTACTACTATGTGTTCAACGACTACGTCGACGTGCTCCTCTCGGCAGACTGGTTCGCCGGCCGCTACGTGGCGATTCACGGGCAAGCGCAGTACGACTGGCTCGATCGTTTCATCCATGGAACGCTGAGCTACAGCCGGCAAATCCAGCTGGATCGGCCGAGCACCAACACCCGCATCGGATGGAACCACTCGCAGCGGTTCAATTCGCGCACCGATCTCAACGCGCACCTGGACTACGCGACCGATGCGTCCGTCATCCGGCGCAACTCGCTCAATCCCATGGAAGTGACGGCGAGCATCAACTCGAGTGCCAACTTCACCAAACGCCTTTCCTGGGCGAACCTCGACATCGGCGGTAACCGGCGTCAGGAGCTGTCGTCGAATGCCATCGACCAGTCCTTCCCGTCGATTCACTTGACGCCGACAACCATCACCATCACGCCGTGGCTGACGTGGTCGCCAACGTTTTCGTACACGAACGATCAACGGTTTCATCAGATCGGGACCCAGCTGCTTATCGCAGGTGGGCCGGGCAGCAAGGGCGCGGACACGCTGCCGCAGTTCTACAACGACCGCCGGACGAACATCACCATCGGGACGCCGATTCGCATCGGCCGTTGGAACTGGAGCAACAATGTCACGATCGTGGACGTCAGAAGTAACAACCGCGCGGAGTTCACGCTGCCCGGAGACACCGCCGATCACGGTATCCGGCGGGTGCTGTTCGGCCGGACGTTCGAGACGCAGGTCGATTGGTCGACGAGCATCAATCTGCCGACGCTTTTCACCAGCACGTGGAAGATCCAGCCGGGCGTGGCGATCGTGAACACCACGAGCGGCCCTTTCATGCTGCGCAATCAGTTTTCGGGTGGAGCATTCGTCCGGCAGGGGAAACGCCTGGCATTCAACGTGGGTGCGTCACCCGCCTTTTTCGGGTTCTTTCCCGGCTTCGGTCCACTGGCGCGGATCCGCCATACGGTGACGCCGATCATCAGTTATCAGTACGCGCCGGGCGTCAAGATTCCGGATGACTACGCCCGCGCCTTCGATCCGACCGGACGGACGCTGAAAGGCCGCACCGATCCGCAGCAGACAATCAGTCTGGGGTTGGCGCAGACGTTCGAGGCAAAACTCAAGCCCGCGGCGGGGGACACCACCGAGAAGGAACCGCGCAAAATCAAGCTGCTGAGCATCAGCACCAGCGCGATCAGCTACAACTTCGAGCGGGCGAAGCTGCCGCACAACACCGGTTGGCAGACGGGAACGCTGAGCAACACGTTTCTCTCGGACCTGGTCCCCGGATTTCAGCTCAGCATGACTCACGATCTCTGGAAGAACGGCGACGTCGGATCGGATACCGCCAAGTTCTCTCCGTTCCTCCAGAGCGTGAACGCCTCGTTCCAGGTCACTCCCGCGACGTTACAGGGTATCGGCCGCCTGCTCGGGCTCCGATCACGGGCCCGGCCTCCCGCGCCCGACACGACCGCACGCGCCGACAGCGGCCTCAACGGCCCCACCAGCGACTTCCGCCGCTATCAAGGCTCCACACCGGCTCCGTATGCCCAGCGGGGCTTTGGGCGCTATGGGGGAGGCGGGGGTGGCGGCCGGCAGTTTGCGCTGGCCGTGACCCTATCCAGCACGCGCAGCCGCGCGGACACAGGGGCGTTGAAACACCGTGCCGGGCGACAGACGGCCGGGCTGAATCTGTCGTTCAGTCCCACACGAAACTGGACCGCGAACTGGTCGACGTCCTACGACATCGTCACGCGGCAATTCGCCGATCACTCGCTGCAATTCCAGCGCGACCTGCGCCGCTGGCACGCGAGCTTCGGCTTTTACAAGACCGCGACCGGCAATTTCTCGTTCATCTTCAACATCACGCTGACCGATCAGCCCGACATCAAGTTCGATTACGACCAACGCACCTACGTCCAGTAGACTGCGCTGTCCTCTCGCGGTGACATACCGGATGGGCGTTCTGCTGTAACTCGCTGAAAATCAGTCACTTCGCTTCAGGCACGTCCCCTGCTTACACCTTCAGCGATCCCCCGTCCTGAGGCTCCTATGCGTTTGTTCTTGTCCCTGCTGTTGGTGGCTGTGGTTGCTTGCCAGGGGTCGCTCGTCGATTCCACGGGCGGGCCGTCCACTCCGGCGAACCTGACCTACGAGCTCGAGCCCAGCGGCGATCCCAATCGCCCTCTGGGGATTCTGCTCATCTGGGACGATGTCACCGACGCCAATCTCGCGAGCTATCGCGTCTATTCGCGCGCATCGAGCAGTGGCTCGTTCGGCCTGCGCGGCGAGACGAGCTCCAACACATTCCACGATAACGGCGTGCCGCATCTGCAGTATGTCGTGACGGCCGTCGATGCCAACGGCGGCGAGAGCGGCAACAGCAACGTGATCACGGTCGACGAGCGCCTGCAGCTCGACGCTCCGGCCTCGCTGTTCTCGATTTCGTTGAACGGCGCGATTCATCTCGAGTGGGACGACAACGCCTACACCGCGGCGCCGACGCGCTTCAAGTGGTATCGCATCTACAGCACCGCCTACAATCTCGATACCGGCTTGTGCGATACGAGCTGGCTGCTCGAGGGCACGACGGTGGCGCCCGAATTCCTCGCCAGCGCGATGACGAACGGCGTACCCCGCTGCTTCGGCGTTTCGGCAGTGAGCCGGGAGGGCTATGAGAGCCTCTGGTCGCCGTTGCGCCAGGACACACCGCGGCCCGATGCACGCAACACGCTCGTGTTCGCCTATGACCAGGACACGACCAAATCAGGGTTCCGCTTCTGGCAGGACGTCAACAATGACGGCCTTGCTCAGGCCGCGGAGCTGGGCCGCGTCCAGTCCGGCAACCTGACGAGCATCGATTTCTGGGTGTATCGCGATCCGACTGACTCCACGCTCTGGCTCGTGCCCGAGTTCACGGGGACGCGGATGCAGCTGTACAGCACCTCGCCGGTCGCCGATTTGACGTCGATCGACTTCGCGCCGGCCAGCGGCTACTCCCGCAACATGATTCAGGCGGTACCCGGCTACGCTTACGTGTTCGAGATCGTCGAGGGTACGACGCTCCGCTATGGCGCGCTGCGGATGACCCATGTCGGGCGCGACTATTTGATCTTCGATTGGAGCTTCCAGACCGATGTGGGGAACCCTGAGCTGCAGATTCGCGCAGGGCAGTCGGTCGCACTCTCCACGGGAACCACCGTTTCAGGCTCCAAATAAGGGTCCTGTGATTGGCTCGAGCGCCGGAGTGGTCAACAGCCACTCCGGCGCTTTAGCTTTGGTCTCCATGCCCAAGCCTGTGACGCTTGATGGCCATTCGCTCTCCATCGCCGACGTGGTCGCGGTCGCCCGAGGCAATGCGCCGGTGGCGATTGCGCCACAGGCGCTCGCTGCCGTGAAGCAATCGCGCCGCGCGGTGGAAGCGGCGATCGAGCGCGGCCAGACGATGTACGGCGTCAACACGGGATTCGGAAAGCTCGCGCACGTGCGTATCCCGCCCGAGCAGGCGCGCCGGCTGCAGCTCAATCTCATCCGCAGCCACGCGTCGGGCGTGGGCGACCCGTTGGCGGCGGACGCGGTGCGCGCCATGATGCTGCTCCGGGCGAACGTGTTATTGCGCGGGACCAGCGGCGTGCGACCGGTGATCCCCGAGCTGCTGGTCGACATGCTCAATCGCCGCATACATCCGACCGTGCCGTCGCAGGGCAGTGTGGGGGCGTCCGGCGATCTGGCGCCGCTGTCGCATCTCGCGCTGGCCATGATCGGTGAAGGCGACGTGCAGGTCGCGCAGCCGATTACGCTGGAAGCCAAGGAAGGTCTCGCGTTCGTCAACGGCACCCAGGCGCAGACCGGCCTCGCCGCGCTGCTCGTGACCGATGCCTGGACCGCCTGGCGCACGGCGCATGCGGCGGCGGCGATGAGCCTCGAGGCGGTTCGCGGCTCACCCGAGCCCTTCGACTCCCGCATTCACGACGCCCGTCCGCACCCACAGCAGCAACGCTCGGCGACGTTGCTGCGTGACCTCCTGGCGGACAGCGAGATCCGCGAATCGCACCGCGAGAACGATCCGCGCGTGCAGGATGCGTACTCGCTACGGTGTTCCCCGCAGGTGTTGGGCGCCGCCGGCGAGGGCCTCGCCTTCGCCGAGCAGCTCGTCACGACGGAGCTGAACGCGGCGACGGACAACCCGCTCGTGTTCGGCGACGACGTGATCTCGGGTGGGAACTTCCACGGCCAGCCGATCGCCCTGGCGCTCGACGTCGTCGCGATTGCCCTGACGACGCTCGCCGGCCTCGCCGAGCGGCGCATCGAACGCGTCGTGAATCCGGACCTGTCTTCGGGGCTGCCCGCATTTCTGGCCCATGACCCCGGCCTCGAATCGGGGTTCATGACGGCGCAGATCGCCGCAGCGGCTCTCGTCGCGGACTGCCGCGTGCTGGCGACGCCCGCGAGCGTGCAGTCGATACCTACGGAAGGCAATCAGGAAGACGTCGTGCCGATGGGCATGAGCGCCGCGTGGAAGGCGGGGCGGATCCTCGCCAACACCGAGCGGATTCTCGCCATCGAGCTGCTCGCGGGAGCCCAGGGACTCGAATACCTGAAGCCGCTGCGGCCCGCGAAAGCCGTCACGCGGATCTATGCCGCCGTGCGTCAGGACTCGCCCGCATTGACGGGGGATCGGCCGATGACGGCGGACATCGAGCGCGTCGCGGCGGGAATCCGGGAAGGCCGGTTTACGCCGTGAAAGCGCCGCGCGGAAACAGCAAGTCCTGCAAGGGATGGGTGCAGGAAGCGGCGCTGCGGATGCTGATGAACAACCTCGATCCCGAGGTCGCGGAGCGACCGCAGGACCTCGTGGTCTACGGCGGCACGGGGAAGGCGGCGCGAAACTGGGCGTCGTTCGATGCGATCTGCCGCACGCTGCGCACGCTGGAAAATGATGAAACGCTACTCGTGCAGTCGGGCAAACCGGTCGGAGTCTTCACCACGCATCCCGACGCCCCGCGCGTGCTCATCGCGAACGCCAATCTCGTTCCCCGCTACGCGACGTGGGAGGTGTTCCGCGATCTCGAACGACGCGGCCTGATCATGTACGGCCAGATGACCGCGGGATCGTGGATCTACATCGGGACGCAGGGAATCCTGCAGGGGACCTACGAGACCTTCGGTGCAGTCGCGAGAGCCAGGTTCGGAGGATCGCTGCGGGGACGGATCGTCCTCACGGGCGGCTTGGGCGGCATGGGGGGCGCGCAGCCACTCGCTGCCACGATGAATGAAGGGATTTGTCTCGCCGTCGACGTCGATCCGGCGCGGGTCCAGCGCCGAGTGGATACGCGCTACGTCGACCGATCGACAACGCGCGTGGACGACGCGTTGGCGTGGTGCGACGAAGCCAAGCGAAGTGGGACAGCGCTGTCGGTCGGTCTCGTCGGCAATTGCGCCGATGTGCTGCCCGAACTCGTGCGTCGCGGCTTTGTTCCCGACGTCGTGACCGACCAGACCTCGGCGCACGACCCGCTGAACGGCTACGTCCCGGCAGGGTTGAGTCTCGCGGCGGCGGAGGAGCTGCGGCGAGGATCGCCCGACGAGTACGTGCGGCGCGCGCGGGCCAGCATCGCGACTCACGTGCGCGCGATGCTCGACTTTCAGAAGCGCGGCGCGGTCGTGTTCGATTACGGCAACAACATCCGCACCGAAGCGCGCGACGCCGGCGTCGCCGACGCCTTCACGATTCCCGGATTCGTGCCGGAATACATCCGGCCGCTGTTCTGTGAAGGGAAGGGGCCGTTTCGCTGGGTCGCACTCTCGGGCGACGTGAAGGATCTGCACCGCACCGATCAGCTCGTGCTCGAGCTGTTCCCCGACAACGCGCATTTGCGACGCTGGATCACGCTCGCGCAGGAGCGCGTCGCGTTTCAGGGGCTGCCGGCGCGGATCTGCTGGCTGGGGCAGGGCGAGCGGGCGCGCTTCGGCGTCGCGCTGAACGACCTGGTGCGGCGTGGTGAGCTATCCGCCCCGATCGTCATCGGTCGCGATCACCTCGATACCGGATCGGTCGCCTCGCCGTTCCGGGAGACCGAAGCGATGCGGGACGGCTCCGACGCCATCGCGGACTGGCCGATCCTCAACGCGCTGCTCAATACCGCATCGGGCGCATCGTGGGTTGCGTTCCATCACGGCGGCGGCGTGGGCATCGGCAACTCGCTGCACGCGGGGCAGGTGATCGTCGCCGATGGTACGCCCGCCGCGGGGCAACGGCTCGAGCGCGTGCTCACCAACGATCCGGGGATCGGTGTCGCCCGTCATGCCGACGCCGGCTATCCCGAAGCGGTCGAAACGGCACGGCGCCATCACATCCGCCTGCCGATGAGTCAGGACCTCGACTGAAGACGCTGCTCGTCGGCGCGCGGCAAGTCGTGACGTGCCGTGGGCCGGCGCGCGCCCGCCGTGGGCGCGAGATGGCAGACCTCGAGGTGCTCCGCGACGCGGCGGTGCTGATCGAGGGGAGCCGGTTCAGCTGGGTCGGTCCCCGATCAGATGCGCCAAAGGCCGGTGCGAACGTGGTCGAAGTCAGCGGCGTGTTATTCCCCGGATTCGTCGACTGCCACACGCATGCGGTGTTCGGCGCTCCGCGACTGGACGATCAGGAGCGGCGCGCGCTCGGCGTCGATTACAAAGCGATCGCCGCGGCGGGCGGCGGCATTTTGCAGTCGGTGCGCGATGTGCGCAGCCGTCCCGAAGACGAGCTCGAAGCGCTGACGCGGTCCCGGCTGAGCGGCCTCATCGCGCACGGCGCGACGACGATCGAGGTGAAATCCGGCTACGGCCTGGAGCTGGAGTCGGAGCTGAAGCAACTCCGCGTCATTCGACGGCTCGCCGACGCGCTGCCGGCCACACTCATCCCCACGTTTCTCGGCGCGCACGAAGTCCCGCCCGAGTATCGCGGCAATCGCGCGGCGTACGTGCAGCTCGTGTGTGAGGTCATGATTCCCACCGTCGCGCGCGAGGGACTGGCGCGTTGCTGCGACGTGTTCTGTGAGCCTGGAGTCTTCAGCGCGAGCGAAAGCCGCCAGATTCTCACCGCCGCGAGCCGGCACGGCCTCGCCGTCAAACTGCATGCCGATGAGCTGGAAGGGTCCGGTGGCGCGGAGCTCGCCGCCGAACTGGGCGCGCTCTCGGCGGATCACCTCGCCGCCGTTTCGGACGCCGGGATCAAGGCACTGGCGGCCAGCGCGACGGTCGCGGTGCTGCTGCCGGCGACGATGATCTTTCTCGGCAAACGGACACAGGCGCCGGCGCGTCGCCTCATCGAGGCGGGAGCGGCCGTCGCGCTGGCCACCGACTACAACCCCGGCACGTCGCCGACGACCAGCCTGCCGCTGGTGATGGCGCTCGGGGTCTCGCAACTTGGGCTACGTCACGCCGAAGTTGTGACGGCGGTGACGATCAACGCCGCTGCCGCCCTGGGACTCGCCGCGGACCGCGGCCAGATCGCTGCCGGGTGCGTAGCCGACCTCGTCGTAGCGGCCGTGGATGACTGGAGGGAAGTTGCGTATTGGATGGGGGCAGATGTCGTAAGCGCCGTCTGGACAGCAGGTTCGGCTTGTCCCGTCTAGTTGGCCCCGATATCTTAGTCCTTCCATGTCCAAGCTTGAGCAGCTCAAAGAAAAGGCGAAAGGTCTCGAGGCCAAGGATCCGAAGAAAGCCGTCGAGATCTGGCTCGGCGTGCTCAGCGGTCAGGAATCCGAGGGCGAAGCCAACCCTGACCTCTCGATCTACAACCGGATCGGCGATCTCTACATCAAGTTGAAAGACCCGGCCCTGGCCGCCGACTACTACGACCAGGCGGTGGATAAGTACGCCGAGTTGGGCTTCCACAACAACGCCATCGCCATGTGTAACAAAGTGCTGCGCAACGCACCCGCGCGGCAGACGACGTATTTGAAGCTGGCGAAGCTCTATGCGGCAAAGGGATTCATCGCCGAGGCGAAGCAGAACTTCGTGGAGTACGCCGAGCGCATGCAGAAGATCGGCAAAATCGAGCATGCGTTCGCCGCCTTGAAGGAATTCACCGATATCTCGGCGGAGAGCGAGAGCCTCCGAGTGATGCTGACCGAGCATCTCAAGATGTACGGCGCCGATCCGAACAAACGCGGGTCGTCGGCGCGCCCCACTCCCAAGCCGCCGCCCTCTGCGGGGGGTGATGATGATGTCCACAAGTCCGGGAAGCGGAAGACGTCGAGCCTCGTCTTTCTCGACCTCGACGAGCCGCGTACCGCAAAATCGGGCAAAGCGCCTGCCGCGACGCCGCCGCCCGCCGCTCCGCCGGCTGTTGAAAAACTGATTCAAGAGGTTGTGCCCGAGCCGGATGAGTCGCTGGAGATCGAGAGCACCAGTCTCGTGGATGAAGCGCCGGGCGGCGGCAGTATGGGCAGCGACATGCTCGAAGGACTCGAGACGACGGGATCGGACTTCGGTCAGATGAGCGCGAGCAGTCCTGCGACACCATCGCTGCGCGAGGAGCTGAACCCGGCAGACCTGGAGCTCGAGCCGATGGCGGAGCTCGAGCCGACAGCTCCGGAAGTCACGGCAGACGAGGTGAGCGGACTGGAGGACGCGGACCTGGTGCTCGAGGGCAACATCGAAGTGCCCCCCAAGGCACCAGCGCCGCCCCCACGAAAATCAGCTGCTTCCCCTCCTCCTGCTGCTCCGCGTCCGGGGGTGCCCAAGCTAAAGCCGCTTGGCCAGCCGGCGGGCAAGACGGCCGCTCCGGAACCGCCGCGCGTAAAGCCGGTGATTCCCAAACGCCCCTCTGCCCCCACGGCGACGCCGGGACCAGGGAAGCGCAAGACCGTGGTGGAGGTGCCGCCGCTCGAGCTCGAGCCCGACTTCGAAACGGCGACTACCGACGCGGGCCACGACGTCGACGACGAGCCGCTCGCCATCGACGAGGCGCCGCGGCATCCCAGCTTCATTCAGACGGAAGACGAGACGTCCATCTCCACCGGGGGGCGCAAGTCCGGCTTCATCGACCTGGGGATCGACGAGATCAGCAGCACGGGGGACCAGGCGGGCTCGCTGGTGTTCTCGAACATCGAGGAGACGCCCGCGGCGCCGGAGATCGAGGAGCTGGAGTCGCGGGTCGCCGACAGCCCGGACGATCCGGAGGCGCATCAAGCGCTCGGCGAAGCGCTGGTCGAGCAGGGCGATCGGGAACGCGGCATCGAGGAGCTCGACCTCGCGACGGCCGGCTTCGAGAACGGCGGCAATCTCGCCCACGCGCGCGAGCTGGTGGACGAAGTGCTGCGGCTCGATCCGAACAGCGTGCGTCATCGCCAGAAGGCGGTGGAGTTCGCGTTCAAGGCGGGCGACAAGGCGAGGCTGGTGGACGCCTACCTCGAGCTGGCCGATGCGTTGTTGCGCTCCGACCTGCCCGAGAAGGCGCGGGCGGTGTACGCCCGCGTCGCGGAGCACGATCCCAAGAACGACCGTGCCAAAGCGGCGATCGCGATGCTCGCCCCTGCCGTCGCGCCTCAATCGGGGAAGCCGGAGGGCAAGGTCAAAGCGAAAGACGCCAAGATGAAAGTGCGCGACGAGGCGGCGCTGGATGGCGACTTCGTCGACCTCGGCTCGATGTTCAGCGACGACGACGACGAGGGAGCGCCGGTGAAGGACACCCGCATGACCGTCGCGGATGAGGAGCCGACGGGGGACGAGGAGCAGGACTTCCAGGACATGCTGGCGCGCTTCAAGCAGGGCATCGACGAAAACATCGACGAGACCGACTTCCAGTCACACTACGATCTCGGTGTCGCGTTCAAGGAGATGGGCCTGCTCGACGAGGCGATCGCGGAGCTGCAGAAAGCGCTGCGCGCACCCGAGGGCAAGCTGCGTACCTCCGAGATGCTGGGGATCTGCTTCTTCGAGAAGGGCGCCTTCGGCGTCGCTGAGTCGATCTTGCGCCGCGGGCTCGACATCGCCGCGTCCGGCGACCAGGAGCGGCTCGGCGTGCTCTACTGGCTCGGCCGCGCGCTGGAGCAGCAGGGCAAGAAAGCCGACGCGCGGGACCTGTACGGCCGCGTCTTCGCCGTCGATATCCGCTTCCTCGATGCCGAGCAGCGCGTCAAGGCGCTCGCCAAGGCGAAATAGCGTGAGCCAACAGGTCGTTCGTGTCAGCCTGCGCGACGTGCAGCGGCCGGTGGCCGGTGAGCTGGAGCAGGTCGTGGCGGAGCTGCGGCGCCTCATCGCCGCCGATTTCCCGATCGTGAGCGAAGTGAACGATCACCTGCTGCACATGAAGGGGAAGCTGTTCCGGCCCACGTTGCTGCTGCTGAGCCACCAGGCGGCGGGCTGTACGGATGCGCGGACCGTAACGCTCGCCGCGGTCGTGGAGCTGATCCATCTCGCCACGCTCGTGCACGACGACTCGGTGGACCATTCGGTGCTGCGGCGCGGTCTACCGACGATCAATGCATTATTCTCGCATCAGATCGCGGTTATCATGGGTGACTATCTCTATTCGCGTGCGATCATCGAGCTGGTCCGGCTGGACGACCATGAAGCGCTGCGGGTGCTGGCGCGGGTGACGAACGAAATGACCGTCGGCGAGATGCGGCAGCTGGAAGCGCATGACAAGCTCGCGTACGGCGAGGGCGCCTACGACCAGCTGATCCGCGCCAAGACCGCGTCGTTGCTGTCGGGGGCGTGCGAAGTGGGCGCGCTCACCGCGGCGCCGGCGCACCGCCAGGCGTTGGCGCGCTTCGGCATGCTGCTGGGCATGGCATTCCAAATCACCGACGACCTGCTCGACTATACGGAGCCGGAGGCGGTGACCGGCAAACCGTCCGGTCTGGATCTGCGCGAGCACAAGGTCACGCTGCCGCTGATTGTCGCCCTGGCCCGGATGCCGACGGACGGGCGGCACCTCGTCGCGGAGCTGATGGAGGCGGCCGAGCCGAGTGACGAATTGGTCGCCGACGTGATCCGGCTGGTAGAGAGCTCGGGCGGGCTCGAGACGGCCCGCCAGCGCGCCCTGGACATCGCGCAGCAGGCGGAGGCGGAGCTCGATGTGCTGCCGCCGTCGCCTGCGCGGGACGCCCTGCAAGGGAGCATCGCGTACGCCGTGGAGCGGCGCAGCTAGTGCCGCCCGGACCGCGCCGGCCCCTCTTCTATCTCAGCGTTCTGGCTGTAGGCTTTGTCGTTGGGGGACTGCTCCAGGCGTTCCTGCGGCGCTTCCTGCCGCAGGGCCCGGCCAAGGACGTGTTTACCTGGTCGGTCACCCCGACGATCGGACCGATTCATTTGGATTTGCTGGTGATGTCGATTACGCTTGGACCTATCGGGCTCGACGTGTCGCTGCTGGCCGTTGTCGGCGTCGTGATCGCGTACCTCGTCGCCCGGTCGCTCTTCTAGGAAAGGCGAACCATGTTCGGCAATCTAGGCTTCACCGAAATTGCGATCTTGCTGCTCATCCTGGTGCTGTTTTTCGGCGCGAAGCGCATCCCGGAGATCGGGTCGTCGATCGGGAAAGGCATCAAGGAATTCAAGCGCGGGCTGAAGGACATCAACTCGGGCGAGTCGGATCCGCCCGCGCCGCCGCCGCCGAGCAGTGAAGCGCCGAAGCGCCTCAATCAATAAAGGCAGGGTTTGATGCTGGGCAATCTGAGCGGCAGTGAGATTCTGATTCTGATGCTGATCGTCCTGCTCGTGTTCGGCGCCAACCGGCTACCCGACGCGGGCCGGGCGGTGGGGAAGGGGCTGCGCGAGTTCAAGCGCGCGCTGTCCGACGCGGAGAACAGCATTCACCGGCTTCCGTCCGAGGACGCCGAGCCGCCGCGGGACGCGAAGCCGAAGCGGCTGGTCGAGTAGCGGCTAGAGCCCGATGTTCGCGGCGTCCGACGACGCCTGCGTCTTGTAGATCTCTTTGCGCCGGTCGACGATCTTGGCCTTGGCGCGCAAACCCTCGATGAACTGTTGAACCCGCGCCTGCTGCGCCGCCTGGCGCAGCTGTGTGCGCTGCGCTTCCCGCTGCGCCACCCATGTAGCCGAATCGGCGTTCTTGCGGGCCAGTGACTCGATAATGAAGTAGCCGCTCTCCCCTTCGAGCACGCGACTGCGTTCCGCGACGCTCAATCCGAACGCCGTGCCGACCACGACCGGCTCGCGCCCCAGGTAGCTCGGCGGCCGCAGCCGGGTGAACGGACCGAAGCGCTGCACCTCGAGCCCGCGCGATGTCGCTGCGGTCGCGAGGTCGGGCGCGCCACGCAGCGCGACCGCGAGCGAGTCGGCGCGCCGGCGCGCCAGCGTCTTCTGCTTCTCGAGACGCACCGCCGCGGTCACGCGCGCGCGAATGTCCCGCAGTGGCGGCACGCCACCCGCCTGTACCGAGTCGAGCTGGAAGACGTAATAGGCGGGCAGCGCCTCGATCACCGGACTCGTTTCACCGACGGGCGCTTCGAAAGCCCAGACGCTGACGTCGGGAATCACGTAGCGGCCCAGCGAGAACCGGTCGCCTTCGGTGACCTGGTAGGTCGGCGACACCTGCAGCCCGAGCCGGCGCGCGGTGCTGTCCAGTACGGTCGGGTTCGAACGCTCGGCGGCAAGACGCTCGAGCGTGTCGGCGCGCGCCTCCACCTGATCGAGGTGCACGCCCTGCAACCCCACGGGGATCAGGATGTGACGCAGCTTGACGGAGTCGCCCTTCTCCTGATCGATGCGGATGAGGTGATACCCGAACTGCGTGGCGACCGGGGCGGAGACCTGTCCGGGCTTCAGGCCGCGCAATCCCTTGATGAACTGCGGATCGAACGACGACTCGTTACGCTTGATCCAGCCGAGCTCGCCGCCCTTCTGGCCACTGACGGTGTCGCTCGACTCGCGCTTCGCGACATCCTCGAATTTCGCGCCCCGCGCCAGCTCGCTGCGCACGCGCGCGAGGTGGGCCCGCGCCGCGGCGGAGTCGGAGGCGTCCGGCATGCGGGGCAGCGCGATGAACCGCACGTACGCATGCGCCGGCCGCTTGAACTCGTCGGGGTGCTTGGCGAGGTACGCCAGCAGTTCAACGTCACTGACCTTCGAGGTGTCCTGGATCGTATAGGGCCAGACGGCGAGCGAAGCGATCCGCACCGAATCGTGCTGGTCCCTGTAGATCCGCCACAGCTTGGCGTCGGGGATGTACACGTCGCTGGTGAGATACTGCGCCAGCTTGATCCGCGGGATCTGGTCGCGGTACACCGCTTCGATCTGCGCGAGCAGCTGCCGGTCGGTGTTCGTCGCGAGGAACTGTTGCCACTTGCGGATGTCGAACTGGCTGTCGGTCTGGAACTGCGGATCGCGCATCACTTCGGGCGGCGGGGACGTGCGCGCCGCGTCGATGATCTCCGCGTCCGTGACGCGGATGCCGAGGCGCTTGTACTCCTGCTGCAGCAGCGCCTCCTGGATCATCTGATTGACGACCTGATCCTGAATCTGCTGCTCTTCTTCGCGCGTGAGCGGCGCGGTGCCGTTCTGCTGCCGGTATTGCTCGTACGCGAGCTGCAGCCGCTGCTGGTATTCGGTGATCTGAAATTCCCGGCCATTGACGCGCAGCACCACGTTGCCACTGGGGCCGAGGATGCTCATCACCTGACCGACGGCGAGCCACCCCACGAACGCGATGGCGAGGATGTAAAAGATCCACTTGGCGTTGGAGCGCATCGTGCGCAGCATGGCGACTTCGAACTCCGGTCAGAAGGAGGGGTGAAGGGGCATAAGTCTAAAAACCACAACGCACAAACTCAAGCGCACAGAGTCTCGGGTCATTTGACAGCAACGCCGGCGAAACACTATCTTCCCCCAATTCCCACATAGACTTAGGGGCCGGGGGGCTGTGGCCTATACCAGCGAGATCGACAAGCTCGAAGCGCGCTTTCGTGACAACCCCAAGGGCCGCAACTTCGCCCCCTTGGCGGATGCCTATCGTAAAGCGGGGCTTATAGATAACGCGGTCGACCTGTGCCAGAACGGTCTCAAGCTCCATCCCGACTACGTCAGCGCCTACATCGTGTATGCCCGTTGCCTCGTCGACAAGAAGGACGACGCCGCCGCGCTGGGCGTGTTCAAACAGGTCCTCGGACTCGATGGCGAGAACATCATCGCGCTGCGCGGGCTCGCCGAGCTGGCTGAACGCAACGGCAGGTACGAGGAAGAGGTCGACTGGCTGTCTCGGCTGCTGAACGCCGATCCCATGAACGGCGACGCCGCGGAATCGCTCGCCCGTGCCAAGGGGAAGGCTGCGTCCTCCCCCCAGGCTGCCACCGCGCCGATGGCCAAGCCCGATTTCGCGGTCGACCACGAGACCCCGGAACCGGTGACGTTGACGCCGGCGGCGTCGTCGTCGGCGCCCTCGCCTGACATCGAGAACTTCGAGAATCCGATCAGCTTCAATCCGAATGCGCATGCGGCTGCCAAGGCCGACGGATTGGAAGTACAGGAAGACGTCGAGTTGAATGCGCAGCAAATCGAGCAAGTCGAGATCGAGGGGCTGGCGCGGACGCAGTACGAGGGCAGTGGGATGTTCAAGCTGGATGCGCCCGAACGTCCGTCGTCCCAGGATGGACCCGATCTCGACGAGGCGCTGCCCCAGGTCGATCTGCCGCTCATCATGCCGGACGACGAGATGCGTCCGAAGGCGAAGCCACCCGCGCCTCCACCGCCAGCTGCGCGCGTTCCCGCCGCCGTCGCGCTGTCGGACGACGATGGTGCGGCGGACACCGCGACGCTCTCGCAGGCGGAGCCGGTGCTGACGGAAACGATGGCGGAGCTTTATCTGAAACAGGGGCATCAGCAGGACGCATTGCGCGTGTACCAGGCCTTGCTCGCCCAGCGTCCCAACGACGCAAGACTGAGGAGCAGGGTCGAGCAACTGTCGCACGGTGGAAGAAAAGGATCGGGGGTCTCGGCGCAGGCGTTCCTGAAGAGTATTTGGTCGGGGCGCGGAGCGTCGCCGCCGGCTGCTGCGGAGGAGCAAAGCACGCTCGCTTCCGCGTTCGACGCGGCCGGCCCGCCCCCCGGCGAGCCGTCGCGTCCCGCCGAGGATCACATCTCGCTCGACTCCGTTTTTGGAGACGAAGCGCGCCGCGCCACCGCGCCGCCCGCTGGGGAGGCTGCGCCTCCCCAGGATGGCAGCAAGACCGGAGGCTTTTCATTCGACGAGTTTTTCGCCGGCGGGAAGCCTGGTACTCCAGGCGCTGCGGAGGCCGCTGGTTCGCCGAAAACGGCGGGCAACACCAGAACGTCCGGCCGGTCGCAGCGGCCGCCCGAGGATGAGGCGGAGGCCGATCAGTTCCAGCAGTGGTTGAAAAAGCTCAAGTCCTAGTGTCTCTCCACATCGCCGTGCTGAACGGCCCCAATCTGAATCTGTTGGGTGAGCGTGAGCCTGAGATTTATGGCCACACCAGCCTTGCCGAGATCGAGCGGGCGACCAAAGCGCACGCGCGCGCGCTGAGCGTGGAGTGCAGCTGGATTCAGACGAATCATGAAGGTGAGCTCGTGGAGGCGATCCAGGGTCTGAAGGGCCGTGCCGACGGCGCGGTCATCAATGCCGCGGCATTCACGCATACCAGTCTGGCGGTGCGCGACGCATTGCTCGCCGTCCGCGTGCCATTCGTCGAGGTGCATCTCTCCAACATTTTCGGACGCGAGCCGGAGCGGCGACGGTCGTTACTGGCGGATCTCGCCGTGGGCGTCGTGACGGGGTTCGGGGCCGACAGCTATCGTCTGGGGCTCGAGGGCCTTGTCGGCAGCCTCAAGTCGCGATAAGCGGCCGGAGCGGCACGCGGCACTCGCCGCGCTGCTCGACGCCGAGGGAATCGACGCGCTGCTCGTCACCTCGCGTCCCAACATCCGGTATTTGACGGGGTTCAGCGGCTCGGCGGGCGTCGTCGTGGCGACGCGCACCACCCAGCTCCTGGTGACCGATTTCCGCTACGACGAGCAGGCCCGGCAACAGAGCGGCGCGGTCGCGCGGGTCGAAATCGAAGGGACGAGCGTGTGGGACCGGCTGTTCAAGGAGCTGCCGACCGTGACGAGCGGGACGCTCAGCCTGATCGGCTTCGAGGCGCACGCCATCACGGTGAAGGAAGCCGAACGCTTCTCGATGGGCCCCGGCGCCGCGTGGCGTTGGAAGGGGGTCGGCGAATTGGTCGAGCGGCTGAGGGTTCGCAAGGACGCGGGGGAAGTCGCCGCGATCCGCGCGGCCGCAGCAGTGGCGGCGGCTGCGCTGCGCGACACGCTCGCCGAGGTGCGGCCGGGACAGACGGAGCTGGCGATCGCGGGCGCGCTCGAGCGCGCGCTGCGGCGCCACGGGAGCGAGGCGCATCCGTTTCCGACGATCGTCGCCAGTGGCCCCCGCAGCGCGCTGCCGCACGCGCACACCAGCGCGCGCACGGTAGCGGCAGGCGAGTGGCTGCTGCTAGACTTTGGCGCCGTTGTGGACGGCTACTGCGCCGACGTGACGCGCACGGTGGTGGTGGGGGGGCGTGCCGATGAGTCGCAACGCGCGCTGTACGGTCTGGTGCAGGACGCGCAGCGGCGCGCCCGCGAAGGCGTTCGCGCCGGCATGAGCGGCCGCGAGGCCGACGCGCTGGCGCGCGATCCGATCGAAGCGCGCGGTTTCGGCGCGGCGTTCGGGCACTCGACGGGGCATGGTGTGGGACTCGAAGTGCACGAAGCACCGCGGCTGGCGCGCACGGCCAACGATCCGTTGCCCGAAGGCGCGGTCGTGACGATCGAGCCGGGCGTGTACGTCGCGGGACGGGGCGGCGTACGCATCGAAGACGACGTCCATTTGTCGCCCGAGGGCCCGGTGCTGTTGACCGACGGCTGTACGGACCTCGTGGAACTGGTGTAGGGGCTAAGGGGGGGTATCTTCTCGGTATGAAGCTCGACATCATCGCCCAGATCGTGCAGATCCTGAAGGACGCCCCGGAAGTTGGCGCCATCGAGATCCGCCGAGGCCTATTCGGCGCATGGTCGTCAGTCAGGGTTTCCAAGGCTGGGCACGGGAATACCATTGGCGGGGGCCCGGGGGAAGCACACGTCATCGTGTCGCACCCCGCTACAGCCCCAGGCGCTCCCACCAGTCAGCAGTCTCAAGCTCAAGCCCCCGCCGGTCCGCAGCTCAGTGAGATCAAGTCGCCGATGGTGGGCACGTTCTACCAGTCTCCCGAGCCGGCCGCGCAGCCCTACGTGAAGGTCGGCAGCCGGGTGAATGTGGGGCAGGTGGTGTGCATCATCGAGGCGATGAAGATCATGAACGAGATCGAGTCCGAGGTCTCGGGTGTGGTTCGGGAAGTCACCGCGCAGAACGCGCAGCCGGTGGAGTTCGGCCAGGTCCTTTTCCGGGTGGATCCGCATGGGTGAGGCGACGCAGAGCAATCTGCCGGCATTCAACTTCAAGCAAGCAATCACGCACATGGTGCAGCGCAACGGCTCCGACTTGCTGCTCAAGGTCGGCCGGCCGGCGACCATTCGTGTGAACGGCGATCTGGTTTCGCTCGATACGGCGCCGCTCAAGCCGGAAGAGCTGAAGTCGCTGGCCGAGCAGATCATGACACCGCGGCAGGTCAAGGAGTTCGCCGAGCACAAGGAAGCCGACTTCGCCATCGGCGTGCCGGGCGTGGGCCGGTTCCGGACCAACGTCTACCAACAGCGCGGCACGGTCGCGTTCGCGTTCCGGGCGATTCCCTACGAGGTCAAGCAGATCAAGGAGCTGAATCTGCCCAGCGTGCTCGAGGAAATCGCGCTCAAGCCGCGCGGGCTGGTCCTGGTCACCGGCGTGACGGGGTCGGGGAAGTCGACGGCGCTCGCCGCGATGATCAATCACGTGAACACGAACCGGCGCGTGAACATCATCACGATCGAAGACCCGAT
>Ga0137418_10000390_pt1 | contig 38738 bp, 31 predicted proteins | sample CZODoug3_1_2_16f_FD_122242 | JGI IMG/M metagenome (GOLD analysis project Ga0137418, IMG submission 122242) | Vadose zone soil fungal communities from Angelo Coast Range Reserve, California, USA - CZODoug3_1_2_16fungal (Hybrid Assembly) | ecosystem: Environmental > Terrestrial > Soil > Vadose...
GAGGCCGCCGACGCGATACCAGCGGTATCCGTAGGCTTCCAGCAACAGCGTGTGCTTGCCGTGCCCGTTGGCCTGGCTGTGGTCTTCCGACAGCAGGTTGACCAGAAGCTTGCCGGCTTCGCCGGGAACTCCCGCCGCGAATGCGACTTCGCGCGGTTTCTCATCCAGATTGTGCGCGAACAACACCGAATTGTTGCGCCAGTCATAGCGGATGACCAGCACCGCCGGGTCAGGCGTGGCGATCACCTTGAAATCGCCCCAGCCGATCTCCGGGACTTCCTTGCGCATCCGGACGATGCGCTCGGTCCAGTTCAGCATCGAGTTGGGATCGCGGCGCTGCTTGGCGACATTGACGTGCTCGTATCCATAAGGCCCCTTCTCGATGAGCGGTAAAATCGGTTTGTCACTTTCCGTGAAGCCGGCATGCGGCTCGGTCGACCATTGCATCGGCGTGCGGGCGCAATTGCGCTCAGGCAGATCGAGATTATCGCCCATCCCGATTTCGTCGCCATAGCGGATCACCGGCGTTCCCGGCAGCGTGCACATCAGGCTGTAGGCAAGCTCGAGGCGCCGCCGGTCGCCGCCCAGCATCGGTGCGAGGCGACGGCGAATGCCGCGATCGTAGAGCTGCATGCGCTTGTCGGGGCCGAATTTCTCAAACACCACGTCGCGCTGCGCCTTGGTCAGCCGGCCAAGGTCGAGTTCGTCGTGGTTGCGCAGGAACAACCCCCATTGCGCGGTAGCCGGTCGCGGCTTTGTGGCCTTGAGCGCCTTGGCGAGCGGGCGGGAGTCGGCGGACGCCAGTGCATAGAACAAATTCTGGTTGACGAAGAAATTGAACATCATGTGCATGCGATCGCCGTCATCGCCGAAATATTCCATGTCGGTGTCCGGCAGCACATTGGCTTCCGCGAGGATGATGGCGTTGCCCTGCCGCCATTGCAGAAATTCGCGGAACGAGCGCAGCATGTCGTATTGCTCGACCGGGGTTCTGACCTTCGCGCCCTTGGTGGCGATGACGAACGGGACCGCGTCCATGCGAAAGCCGGAGACGCCGAGTTGAATCCAGAAACCCATGATCTTGAGGATCTCGGCCTGCACGCGCGGGTTCGAGGTGTTCAGATCAGGCTGGAAGTCATAGAATCTGTGAAAGTACCAGGCCCCGGCCTCCTTATCACGCGTCCATGTGGATTTTTGCACGCCGGGAAACACCATGCCCTTGCCGGCATTGGCCGGCTTCTTGTCGGCCCAGACATACCAGTCGCGGTATTCCGAATCGGGCGAGCTTCGCGCGTCGCGAAACCACGGATGCGCATCCGAGGTGTGGTTGACGACGAGGTCGATGATGACGCGGATGCCGCGCTGCCGGCAGCCATGGGTGAACTCGACAAAGTCGCCGAGCGTGCCGTAGCGCGGATCGACGCCATAATAGTCCGCGATATCGTAGCCATCGTCCTTGCCGGGAGAGGGCTGGAACGGCATCAGCCAGATCGCGGTGATGCCGAGGCCGTGCAAATAATCCAGCCGCCGCAACAGCCCCTTGAAGTCGCCGATACCGTCGCCATTGGCGTCCATATAGGTGCCGACGGAGAGACAATAGAAAACGCCGTTCTTGTACCAAAGGTCGTCGATCATGCCGGGGCAACCCTGTTCGGTCCGCCTCCGGTGTTAGCGGCCGGGGGATAAGTGACGAGGGCTATGCGGGTTCCCGGTCGTTACGTGTCTCTCTCCGCCCTCCGCCGTCATGGCCGGGCTTGTCCCGGCCATCCACGTCTTGCTCGCGGTAAAGAAAGACGTGGATGCCCGGGACAAGCCCGGGCATGACGAACGAGAGACACAAGCCTACCGCTTGATCTGCGCCTTCAGCGTATCCTCGACGACGCGGTCGAACGAGGACGCTTTGGGCGGCGCCTTGGCGCGCTGTTCGGCGACGTATTTGTCGCGCTGGGCCACCAGTGCACCGAGCTTCTCGTTGAGCGCCTTGCGCTGGCTCATCTGCTTGTTGACCTCGTCGAGACGCGCTTCCGGCTTCATTGCGCGCAGATTGTCGGGCAGCTCTTCCTCCTTGATCGCGGAAAAGCTGTTGCGGCCGGCGCCGATGTCGGCGACGAGGTCGCCGCCGCCGGTGACGGCTTCCGAGGTCGATCGCGCGCGCTTGTTGATATAGCTCGCCATCTCCGACGCCTGCGACGGGGCTGCGGCGGCCACCCGCGACAACTGCTGCGTCTGGTCTTCGGTGCGCTTCTGCATCGGCGGCGGACCGTAGGGGATCACGGTGCCGTTGATCTCGTTCTGCAAGATGATGATCTCGTCGTCCCACGGCGTCTCGATCACCACGACCTGTCCGCCATCCTGCGGGATCGGGATGAAACGGCCATTGCCGCTCTGGGCGATATCGCGCCACACCCGCTCGGTGTCGCGGGCGCTGCCGGCGAGCACGGCGTTGACGATGATGTCCTTCTGCTTCGCCACCGCCAGCGTGGTCGGATATTTGGTGTCCTGCGCATAATCCATGTGCGGCGGCGCGTCGCCGACCAGGAACACGATCCGCCTGGTGTCGCCGGTTGGCGTCCAGCGCAGTCTGTTGACGGCGACGTCGAGCGCTTCGTTGACGCTTTCCGGCCAGTCGCCGCCGCCGCGCGCTTTCAGCTCGAGCAGGTTGGCGTAGAGATCCTGGATGTCGGTGGTGAGATCGAAGGTCCGCGTGACATAGTCATCGCCGATGTCGCGATAGGCGACGAGGCCCATGCGAATGTCGGCGTCGGGGTTGCTGTCGACAATCGCGGTCGCGATCGACCAGATCTTGCGCTTGGCGCCTTCGATCAGACCGCCCATCGAGCCCGTGGTGTCGAGCACGAACGCGACCTCGACGGCGGGCTTGGCGATGGCCGTGGAAACGGCGGACGACAATGGCAGGGTCGCGAGCGCGAACGCGAATGCGCCGATGGTGATGGCTGGCTTCATGGTTCTCCTCCGGTGGTAACGTCCCTCGGAACCGAGATTCCCGTCGCTTCGGGTTCCCGTAAGGTCGAAAACAGGGCGAGGCACGGACAAATTTACGGCTGACCCGGTGCGGGCCAGCGTGTTTGACGGCCCGAAACGGGTTAAGGTTCAGCGATGGAATCGCCCGCTCGCCAGGTCGCTCTCGTGCCCGCCCCGGACCGCCGCCAGTCGGAGACGGCGCTGGCGATCGCGCGTGGCACCGCGCGGCTATTACGGTCGCTGGGATTTTCCTGCATCAGCGAATTGCCGCTGCCCTCGGGCCGGCGCGCCGATCTGGTGGCGCTGAATGAGCGCGGCGAGATCTGGATCGTTGAGATCAAATCGTCGATCGAGGATCTGCGCGCCGACCAGAAATGGCAGGACTACCGGATGCATTGCGACCGGCTGTTTTTTGCCTTCACCCAGGACCTGCCATGCGAGATTTTTCCGGAGCAAACCGGCCTGATCGTCGCCGATGCCTATGGCGCCCATCTGCATTGCGAGGCGCCGGAGCATCGGCTGCCGGCGCCGACCCGCAAGCTGATGACGGTCCGCTTCGCCATGGCCGCGGCGCAGCGGATCAATCGGCTGGTCGATCCGCAAGGGCACGGAGAGTTTTAGAAGATCGGCTTTGCTCTGCGGGCGATGCGAACCGGCGCGGGGAGACGGCGACGCGGGCGTGGGTGGCGTTGATGCCCAGAACAAACTCGCAGCGGGCGGCGCTACATCCGCCGACCTCTAACGGAGGATCACGCCGAACCAGCCGAGACCCTTGTAGGTCTCGTAGCCGGGGGTGAGGTGAAACGCCACCTGCAGGCCGGAGCCGTCCGTGTAGAAGCCGCTGCGGCCGCCTTTGAGCGGAACGTGCTCGGTGAGCAGGCCCTGGCCGTCGGACGATGCGATTACGCGGAATTTCGAATCCACCAGCAGCACGCGGGTCTTCTTATCGTCCACCCGGATGCCTTCGACGATGGCACGGGCCTGCGCCTCCCAGTCGAAATGGATCGCGAGCACGCCGAGCGGCTTGCCGTTGGCTTTGCCGCCTTCGCGCACGCTGGCGCAATAGGTCGCGATCTGGGCATTACCGAGCAGCGGCTGGCGCTCAATGTCTCCGGCGACATAATCGTCGCCGGATTTTAGCTTGAGCGCGTCGGCAAACCAGGGCGTCGCGGCGACGTTCGCCCCTTTGACGCCGTAGCGGTCCGACCGGGCGCTGGCCATCACATTGCCGTTGAGGTCACACAGCCACAGATCGAGATACACGGTATAGGCGCGCAGGATCACCGCAAGGCGCTCCGACACATGGGAAACGTTTGCGGCGTTTGGGTCCGCGGCGCAATCCACCACGGCTGAATCGGTGGCCCACCAGCGTACGTCGCAGGTGCGCTCATAGAGGTTTCGATCGATCAGTTCGATGGCGTTGAGTGCGAGATCGACCATGCGTTCGCCGCGAGATCGCTCGGTCATTTCCTGGATCGAGTGCACCAGGTTGGCGGTTCGTCCGGTCAACTGGGTTTCCAACTCTCGGGCGATGGTCTCCACCTTCTGGCCGACGCTGCGGACCTCCTGCGCCACCACGGCAAAGCCCGCGCCGAGCGAGCCGGCGCGCGAGCTTTCGATCAGCGCGTTCAGCGCCAGCATTTTCATCTGGTTGGTGATTTGCTGGATCGACCGGGTCTTCTCGCAGGCGATCTGATCGACCTCGGCGGTCAATCGCGCGATCAGGACGGAAATATCCGACTCTTCGTCGCCGCCTTCGGGCTGCGGCGGCGTATTCGTTCGGTTGCTGATGCGACTAATCGCAGCGACCATCGGCCTCGTCCCTTGCTGGCTGGTTCCCTCTGTCCAGACAACAGGCGCCGGGTGCGCCGGTGACGGTAACAGATGACCCGTTTATCGCCGCTTATGCCTAACGCGGTCTTAATTCCCGGGACGCCCAAGTCGCAAAATGCTGGTTGCAGTGATCAAAGAAGCGGCAGATTCAATCCTGCCCATGATCGCGCATGGGCCTGCGATGCTGACACGCTCGCATGTCGATCCGCGACGTCACGGTGATTCCGGACAAAAGCTATCGCGGTGCGCGCTTTGCCAGGATGCGCTGCAGGGTACGGCGATGCATGTTCAGCCGACGTGCCGTTTCAGAAACGTTGCGGTTGCACATCTCATAGATGCGCTGGATGTGCTCCCAGCGCACGCGATCGGCCGACATTGGATTGTGCGGCAGTTCTGACTTCTCGGTACCGCTCGCCAGCAATGCCGCGACAACGTCGTCGGCGTCGGCGGGCTTTGAAAGATAGTCCACCGCGCCCATCTTCACCGCCGTCACGGCGGTGGCGATGTTGCCATAACCGGTCAGCACGATTGTGCGCGCGTCGGGGCGCTTGCGTTTCAGCGCCGACACCACGTCAAGGCCGTTGCCGTCGCCGAGCCGCAAATCCACCACGGCGAAGGCCGGCGCGGCGCGGCCGATCTGCGCCAAACCATCGGATACGCTGTCGCAGGACGTTACGGTGAAGCCGCGGGTTTCCATGGCGCGCGAGAGCCGCTCCAGAAACGGCTTGTCGTCCTCCACGATCAGGAGCGAGCGGTCGGTGTGGTCGGTCAGTTCGGCGATGACAGTCACTGGTTCGGATATCTCCATGTCGGACAGTGTAACATATGGCGTGGCGGTGCTGCGCTGCCAAGACCGTATCAAGTAGGTCAACCGTCATAGCGACCGAGGGCGGCACTAAGTCACTGGTTCAGCAGCGATTTCGCTCGCCTCGAACCGGCCGCGCGGCCAGGCGATCTGAACCACGGCGCCGTGATCGGGAAAGGTCCGGTTGCTGAAGGAAACCTTTGCCCCGGTGCGCTCAAGCAGGGTTCGGGCGATAAACACCCCGAGGCCGAGGCCATCATGCTCGTTTTGGGCCTCGTCGGCGCTGCGCCGCCGCGACAGATAAGGTTCGCCGATGCGGTTCAGCATGTCGGGTGCGATGCCCGGTCCATCGTCGGAAACGACGATCTCGACGGTCTCGGTGTTCCACCACGCGTTCACCTCCACGGTCGTGCGCGCGAAATCGACGGCGTTTTCCAGGATATTGCCGACACCATAAAGGATCGCCGGATTGCGCGTGCCGACCGGCTCGCGGGTGCCGGCGACGGCGATCCGCACCTTGATGTTGATGCCAAAGTCGCGATGCGGCGCCACCAGTTCTTCGATCAGGGTGGACAATGGCATCCGGTCGAATGGCGCACCGGTCGAGGACAGCTGCGTGATCTTGGCCAGAATGTCGCGGCAGCGTTGGGCCTGCTCGCGCAAGGTCTTGAGGTCGGAGGCCAACGGACTGTTGTCATTCACGTTCCGCTCCAGTTCGCGCGAAATCAGGAAGATGGTCGAGAGCGGCGTTCCGAGTTCATGCGCGGCGGCGGCGGCCAGACCATCGAGCTGCGTGAGATGTTGTTCCCGGGTCAGCACCAGCTCGGTAGCAGCCAGCGCGTCCGACAGTTTGCGGGCTTCCTCGGTGACCTGGAATGCGTAAAGACTGGTGACGCCAATCGCCACCAGGATCGAGAGCCAGACCCCGAACAGGTAGATTGGCGGCAGCACCAGCGGCTCCTCGCCCTCCCACGGCAGCGGCATATGGAAGAAGACCAGCGCGGAGGCGCATGCAACCGCGAGCGCCCCGAGCGCGATCGTCAGCCTGATCGGCAGCGCCGTCGCCGAGATCAGCACGGGGGCAAGAAACAGAAATGAAAACGGATTCTGCAGGCCGCCTGTGAAGTACAGCAGTCCGGCCAGTTCGACGATGTTCAATGCCAGCAATGCCGCGGCATAGCCCGGTTCCAGCCGCCGCATCGGGTTGAAGGCCGTCTGCAGCACCAGGTTGAGCAGCGCTGACAGGCCGATGATGGCAACGCAGGGGATGACCGGAAGGTCGAATTCGAGGCCCTGCACCACAATGAAAATAGCCGCGAGCTGGCCGAGCACCGCGAGCCAGCGCAGCCGCAGTATCGTATCCAGACGGACATAGCGGCGCGGATGGCGCAGATCGGAGGCTGCGATTTCGGTCATATCGGGAGCTTATCCGCGCAGGGCCCCGACCACAAATTCGCGCTCTGGGCCCGGTCCGGGTTATTGCCAAAGTCTTGCGCTTGCCGTCGCGATGGCCCAATGAACGGCCCGCATGAACAATCGCGACGCCGTCACGCCTCCATTGGCTTCGAACGATCCGGCCGGATCCGCCGCGATCGAGGTTGCGCGCTTGGTAAAACTCTACAAGACCACCCGCGCCGTCGACGATGTGTCGTTTCGCATTGCGCGAGGCAGCATCACCGGGCTGCTCGGCGGCAATGGCGCCGGCAAGACCACGACCATCGCCATGATCATGGGCCTGGTGCTGCCGACCTCGGGGCGCATCCAGGTGCTGGGATGTTCGATGCCCGAGCAAAGCGCTGACGTGCTCGGCCTGATGAATTTCGAAAGTCCCTATGTCGATATGCCGATGCGGCTGACGGTGCGGCAGAATCTCACGATATTCGGCCGCCTCTATGCGGTGGAGAATTTGCGCGAGCGCATCGAGCAGCTCGCCGCCGATCTCGATCTTGGCGACTTCCTCGATCGTGCCAATGGCAAACTCTCCGCCGGGCAGAAGACACGCGTCGCCCTGGCCAAGGCGCTGATCAACCAGCCCGAACTGTTGTTGCTGGACGAGCCAACCGCGTCGCTCGATCCCGATACCGCCGACTGGATCAGGCAGCATCTGGAGACCTACCGCAAAACCCACGGCGCGACCATCCTGCTGGCCTCGCACAACATGCTTGAAGTGGAGCGGTTGTGCGACCGCGTCATCATCATGAAGCGCGGTCGCATCGAGGACGATGACAGTCCGGACAACATCATGGCTCGCTACAACCGGGCGACGTTGGAGGAGGTGTTTCTCGACGTCGCCCGCGGCCGCGTTCAGGAAAGTGCGCCATGAGCCAGCTCGTCAGGCACCGCGGGATCTCGCTGCATCGGATCAACGCGATGATCTTGCGCTACTGGTATCTGCTGATGTCCTCGTGGCCGCGCCTGCTGGAACTGATCTACTGGCCCGCGCTGCAGATCATCACATGGGGGTTCCTGCAGAACTACATTTCGCAAACTTCCGGGTTTTTCGCGCGCGCCGGCGGCACCCTGATCGGCGCGGTGATCTTGTGGGACATCCTGTTTCGCGGGCAGCTCGGCTTTTCGATCTCGTTCCTCGAGGAGATGTGGGCGCGCAATCTCGGCAACCTGATGATGAGTCCGTTGAAGCCGATCGAGTTTCTGATCTCGCTGATGGTGATGAGCCTGATCCGGCTCGCGATCGGCGTCATCCCGATGACGCTGCTGGCGATGTTTTTCTTCGATTTCAACTTTTACGGCATCGGGCTGCCGCTGATCGCCTTCTTCTGCAACCTGATCTTCACCAGCTGGTCGCTCGGCATTTTCGTCTCGGGGCTGGTGCTGCGCAATGGCCTGGGCGCGGAAAGCATCGTCTGGACGCTGATGTTCGGCATCATGCCGCTGGCCTGCATCTACTATCCGGTGACGGTGCTGCCGCATTGGCTGCAATATGTCGCCTGGACGTTGCCGCCGACCTACGTCTTCGAGGGAATGCGGTCGCTGTTGATGGACCATGTGTTTCGCGCCGATCTGATGATCCAGGCGCTGCTGATCAACGTCGTGCTATTTATTGTATCATTTGCGATATTTCTTGTGCTTTTGCGCAGTGCACGGCGCCACGGTTCGCTGATCCAGGGCGGCGAATAGAGTAATTAATCCCCTAATTTGAGGGATCTTTGGCTTCCCACCGGCGTAGAGATACCTATCTCCTCATTGACGCATTATTACGCATTCGGCACTATGCTGCGATGCAAAAGAGACTTGAGGGATAAATGCCGATAGGTGAATTTGGCGGTGCACCTCCGCTGGTGGCCGAAGGCAGTCCGGCGCTGACGACGCCGATGTACTGGATGTACGAGATGGCGCAGGCGTCGCTCAATCCGGCGCGGGCCGTGACCGACGCGACAAAAATCCTGTTTCAGAATCCGCTCAATCCGTGGGCGCACACCGAGTTAGGCAAATCCGTCGCCGCCGGCTGCGAACTATTCGAGCGGACGACCCGCCGCTACGGCAAGCCCGAATGGGGCCTCAACGACACCGAAGTCAACGGCGTGCGCACGCCGATTGAAATCCGCTCCGTATGGGAAAAGCCGTTCTGCCGCCTGCTGTACTTCGACCGCAAGCTGACGCGGCCGTTACGTGCGCCGCAGCCGCGCGTGCTGATCGTCGCGCCGATGTCCGGGCACTATGCGACGCTGTTGCGCGGCACCGTCGAAGCCTTTCTGCCGACGCACGAGGTTTACATCACCGATTGGTCCGATGCCCGGATGGTTCCCCTGACGGAGGGGCGCTTCGATCTGGAGGACTATGTCGATTACATCATCGAGATGCTGCACGTGCTTGGCGGCAACGTGCACGTCGTCGCGGTGTGCCAGCCTTCAGTGCCGGTGGTGGCGGCGGTTTCCGTCATGGAAGCCGAACGCGATCCCTTCGTTCCGGTCTCGATGACGCTGATGGGCGGTCCGATCGATACCCGCCGCAATCCGACCGCCGTCAACAATCTCGCCGCCGAGCGCGGCATCGACTGGTTCCGCGCTCACGTCATCACCAAGGTGCCGTTTCCGCATCCAGGGGTCATGCGCAACGTTTATCCGGGCTTCCTGCAGCTCAGCGGCTTCATCAGCATGAATTTCGATCGGCATAAGGATGCCCACAAGAGGCTATTTAGCAATCTGGTGAAGGGCGATGGCGATCTGGTCGACAAGCACCGCGACTTCTATGACGAATATCTCGCCGTCATGGACCTCACCGCAGAGTATTATTTGCAGACGGTCGACACCGTGTTCGTCAAGCATTCCTTGCCTAAGGGCGAGATGACCCATCGCGGCAAGCTGGTCGACCCGTCCAAAATCAGCCGTGTTGCGCTGATGACGGTGGAAGGCGAGAAAGACGATATCTCCGGTCTTGGGCAAACCGAAGCGACGCACGCAATATGCAGCTCGATTCCCGACGATCGTCGCGTGCATTATGTGCAAAAGGGTGTTGGACACTACGGAGTCTTCAACGGTTCCCGATTCAAATCGGAAATCGTGCCACGCATCTCCGATTTCATGCTGTTGGCGGCGAATACGAAGCCTTCGGTACGCGCAGCGGCGGAATAAGCGTCGATAAAACGGAGTCGATGTTCGAAATCGAAACGTCGATGTTGAATCGATGGGGTCGGTAACCCTCTGAATAGGCCCACGGAAAGCTTGATTCTCGGCTTTTTGAAAGAATGAGTATGACCTCATTCTTTCAAACGTGTTCCAGACGGTATTTTCGGCCAATAATTCTTGTTCCGGGCCCATTCTGTAGGGGTGGATGGCCGGTTAGCCCCTGTATATTGGGCAAATGATTTGTTTTTGCGCCGAACGATTTCACTGGCGGCGGATATGGCAGAATCCGGGCGAACTCCTGATGCCTGGATTTGCAGATATGGCCACTCGCGCCCTCCTTTATCGGCGGCCTGCCGAACCTTCTCGCCTTTTGGTCAAACACGGCTCGCAAATCTACTCGGTTAGGCTGCGCCGGCATCGCCGCGCGCGACGCTACACGTTGCGCATTCATCCAAGCGACCGCGAAGCGATCCTGACCATGCCGCCGCGGGGCACGATCGCCGACGCCAAGGATTTCGCGCAGCGTCATGGCGGCTGGATCGCCGCGCGTCTTGGTCGCTTGCCGAAGGCCGCACCGTTCCATCCCGGTACCGTCGTGCCGCTGCGCGGCGTTGCGCATCGCATCGTGCATCGGGCGGGCTTGCGCGGCACGGTGTGGACCGAAGTGCGCGACAGCGGCGAGCGGATTCTCTGCGTCGCCGGCGGCGTCGAGCATATCGACCGGCGGGTCCACGACTACCTCAAGCGTCAGGCGCGCGGCGAATTGCAGAAGGCGGCGCAGTCCTATGCTCACGCGCTGGGCGTCAAGGTGAAGCGGCTGTCGATCCGCGATCAGTCGAGCCGCTGGGGCTCGTGCACCTCCGCAGGCTCGTTGTCGTTCTCGTGGCGGCTGATCCTCGCGCCGCCTTACGTGCTCGACTATCTCGCCGCCCATGAGGTGGCGCATCTCGTCGAAATGAATCATTCGGCGCGGTTCTGGCGGGTGGTCGCAAGGGTCTGCGGTCATGTCGAGCGCGCCAAGACCTGGCTCGATACCCACGGCAACGATCTGCATCGCTACGGCATTCAGGACTGAGGTAGCTGCCAGATCTCTTTCGTTGCCCCGCGACGGCGCCCATTACGCCAAGCGGTCCGATCCCATTGCCGATCTGGTTCAGCGGCTGCAGGGGGCGTGACGCGTTCGTGGTCGAGCCGACCGGCGGCCGCGAGAACCGTTGGCAAAGGGGTTACGCCAAGCGCGGCGGCATCGCCAATGTGTCCGGGGGCACGGCAGGTACAGCTACTCCGCACCCGAACGGGCGTAACCGATATCATGTCCATCACCCGAACGTTCGCAATCCGAATTGACGACTCGGCTTCAGGCTCGCTGAGGTGACATTCTTTCTTGATCTCGGGAGACGTCCGTACAGTCGGCGTGATCGATTTCGGTAAGGGGCAGCGGCCATGGATCTTCGGCATGTATCGGACGGCTTTCACCTCGATCGAAAGGATTCCTTTGGACGCGAGGCGTCAGTTCCGTCGTGGTTTCCGGCGGGTTCCCTGGCCCACTTCGCGATCGACACGGGAGGTAATGGCGCCGGCAATGGCGGGAACGGCTATTTTGACGGGAGTCTGATCGACAGCAGCTACGCTGCGTTCGAGCCGCTCAATATGGCGCAGGCGGGCGCCCACGCGACAGCCAGCGCTCATCAAACCAACATCGGGATTTTCGATCAGGCGGCGACCCAGATAGCCGGGATTGGCGGTGATGGCGGCGATTCCAATGCCGCAGTGGGCGGAAGCGTCGGCGGGTTCGGATCTTTCGGCTCCGACGTGATCGCGACCGGAGACAACAGTGCCGGGAATGGTGGCGATGGCCACTTCTCGGGAACGCTGGTGCACACTCCCGTCGCGGTATTCGATCCGGTCAACATCGCAGTGGCGGGCTATCATGGCATCGCTGATGCCCATCAGTCGAACACGGCTCAATTCCATCAAGGTGCCAGCCAGTTTGCGGGTGGGGGCGGCAATGGCGGGAATGGCAATGCGGCGATTGGCGGCGACGCGTCTGTCTTTGAGGAGGCTGGCGGCCCCCACCACTCTATCGTCGGTGCCGGCCACGCGTCCGACCACGGCGGGATCAACTCCGGTGCAATCGCGAGCGGGGATAACCACGCCGGCAACGGCGGCGATGGATACTTTTATGGCAGCCTCGTTCACGCGTCCTTCGCGTTGTACGACCCGATCAACATCGCGGTGGCGGGATACAATTCCAGTGCCCACGCCGACCAGTCGAACAATGTGGAGTTCGATCAATCCGCTTTTCAGATGGCCGGTGTCGGCGGCAACGGCGGAAGCGGCAATGCTGCGATTGGCGGAGATACCGGTTTCACCTCCTCCCTCCTGGGCTTGATCGGCTCCGACGTCATTGCGACTGGCGGCAATAGCGCCGGCTCCGGCGGTGACGGGCATTTCGCGGGGAGCCTCATCGACCTCAACATAGCGATCTACGCTCCGATCAACATTGCGGTCGCCGGCTTCAATTCCACAGCCGACGCTCATCAGACCAACAACGTCCAGTTCGATCAGAGCGCGATCCAGATCGCCGGAATTGGTGGCGATGGCGGCCACGGCAACGCTGCGTTTGGCGGCGATTTCGCCATGCACATGCTGTCGGACCTTCACTTGCTGGGTCACGCCTAGCGGCATGGAGTTGCCCGACGTCGGCTGCGAGACGGCAGCCTTTTGGGCGTAACCCTTTCGGATGGCATCAGCTTTGGCAGCTTGGCCGATACGGTGCGCAAAACCAAAATTAGGGCCGTCCAAATTGGGACGCACAGTGTGCCACCAACCCAGGGAGACTCACATGACAAAAGCATCATTCCCTTCCGACACGATTTCGCTCAAGGAAATTTCGACCGGCGGCAACAGCGCCGGAAACGGTGGAGACGGTTATTTCTCGGGCAAGATCAGCAACAGCCCGAGTATCGACTTCCAGCCATACAACAAGGCGGAAGGCGCCGACGTGCATGTCAACACCGGCGATACGGTTCACCAGAAGGCGGATTGGGATGCCGGAGGCGCCAACGCGAAGGCGGAGGCGTTTGCGAAGGCATACGGCGGAGAAGCCGAGTCGAATGGCGACCAGAAATCGTACAGCGGCCATAACACCTCCGACGTGGATGCCAGCACCACGGCCTACCAGTCAAACTTCCTCGCTGCGGACATGAGTCAGCACGTGGCGGCCGGCATTGGAGGCAATGGCGGGGACGACAACTATGCGAAAGGTGGCGATGTTGACATCAAAGCCTCCATCGAGTCCTCGAACCTGAACGACGTGCTCAATCATTCCGAGCACTTCAGTATCGACGATTTCGTGCATGTCTGATCGGTGTTCATGAAGGCGGAGACCGGCGGCCCGGATGCCGCCGGTTCTCATTTCGTCGCGAAGTTAACAGATGACGGGGCGAGAAGGATCGGACCTCAGATCTCTGGAGGGGGACCGCAATGCCGATGCCGCTGCTCCGGCTGCAAATGATGTCACCGCCGCAAACGCCATTGGAGGCGGCCTTGCGGGCCTGCGCAGGCTCGCTCGGGCTCGTTCTGTCGTATAGCTGCAGTTACAATCTCCTTCTTCTCGCTCCGTCCATCTATCTGCTTCAGATCTATGATCGCGTCTTGTCGAGCCGCAGCGGCGATACGCTGCTGATGCTGACGCTCATCGTTGCGTTTACCGTCGTGGTTGGCGGAGTGCTTGACGCGTTGCGGCGCGCCGCGATGGGCAGGATCGGCGCGTGGTTTGAAGATCGACTTCGTCCGGCAGTGCTTTCCGCCTGCTTCGAACATGCCTATCGATCCGATCCGGCGCGCGCATCGGAGGCATATCGCGATCTTACGACCCTACGCCAGTTCGCTGAGTCGGGAGCATCCCCGATGCTGTTTGACGTGTTCTGGTCGCCGCTCTTCCTTGGCGTCCTGTTCCTCGTGCATCCTTTGCTGGGGGTGATAGGCGCTGTCAGTGCGCTCGTCCTGTTTGGCCTTGGATTTGCCGGCGACTTCTTCACGGAAGGTCCGCTGGCGCGGTCAGTTGCAGCGCTGGCGCGGAGCCATGGACGGTTCGGCATGGCGGTCGGAAATGTCCACGTCATCAGGGCCATGGGAATGCTCGAAGACGCCACACGTCTCGTCCACCAGGCTGCGCTGGATGCGAGGAGCGAGCACGAGGTGGTCCAACGCCGCAATGAGATCGTGATGCTGATCTCCAAACCCGTCCGCGCGCTGGCGCAGGTTCTGATCATGGGTTCTGCCGCTTGGCTCGTCCTCGAACAGGGCAGGAGTCCCGCCATCATCTTTGCCACGACCCTGTTGTTCGGACGCGCGCTCGCACCCATTGAAGGGGCGATGGCAGGCTGGAAGGCCTTCGCAATGGCCTCGGCCGCCTACCGCCGGCTCAACGGCGTCATGGCCGCTGTCATCCCGGTTGCGGACATCAAGGCCCTCCCAGACAGGCCGAAGGGCAGCCTCATCGTCGACAACGTTGGCGCCGCCCTGCCAGGATCGAGCCATTTGATGCTGAAGGGTGTGTCGTTCGGTCTCGCGCCCGGTGAATGCCTCGGCATCATTGGTCCATCTGGCTCCGGCAAATCCACGCTCGGCAAGATTATCGCTGGAATATCGGCTCCGACGGTAGGTTCCGTCCGGCTCGATAGTGTCGACGTCTTGTCTGTGCGCGACTCGGGCGGCGGCCGGCGCCTCGGATATCTGCCGCAGGATATCGATCTGTTCGGAGAGACGGTAAGAGACATCATTGCGCGGCTGGACGGTGCCGATTTGCAGAAGGTCATTGACGCAGCAAAGCTGACAGGCCTTCACGAGATGATCAGTCGGCTGCCGCATGCCTACGATACGGTCGTCGTTGGCGGAGGGTGCAATCTCTCGCGTGGGTTTCGCCAGCACCTCGGCCTTGCGCGGGCTTTCTTTGGCGATCCGCACCTCGTGGTTCTCGACGAACCGAACGCCAGCCTGGACTACCTCGGCGAGCGGGTGCTCTTCGAAGCCATCGAAAGAATGAAAGCGGCCAATACGACGGTGATCATCATCACCCACCGGATAGGGATCCTCGCTGCAACGAACAAGATTGCCATCATGCAGGGCGGCGCGGTCAGCGCATTCGGCGACAGCAAGGAAATTTTCGAGAGGTATTTGGCCCGGCCTCAAGTCAGCTCGCGCGAATCTGCGCAGTCGCATTCGAATCAGGAACGCGACAGCAGCGTCGGCGTCTCACCGCAACCGATCTTGCCATGATCCGCAGCAAACATTGGCACGCTCTCTCTATCCGAAGGGCGCGTGATCTCATGAAAAGGGCATTTGATCGCGTCGAGATTTGCGAGGGTCCGCCGTGTCTGGAATCGGCGCCGCCAGCGCTCTGCGACCGACTTCGCGGCGTCACCTGGTCAGGAAACCTGCTGGTCTGCTGCTTTGTTCTCGGCCTCGGTGCCTGGTCAACCTTCGCTCCCCTCGAGAGCGCTGCGATTGCTTTCGGCACCGTCGAATCCGAGTCGAGCCGCAAGACGATTCAGCACCTTGAGGGTGGCATCATCAGGGCAATTCTGGTCGCGGACGGTGACGCTGTCCGCGCTGGTCAAACACTGATCTCGTTGGAGGACACCAAGGCCCGTGCCGAAGCCCAGAGCCTGCAAGGCCAGTTGTGGGACGCGACGGCACGAGAAGCACGGCTGCAGGCGGAACAGCATGCGGAAGAGCGGGTGTCGTTTCCGGCCATGCTGGAGATGGCGCGGAACGCGAGTCCGTCGGTCGCGGCGGTCCTTGCGGGCCAGCAAAGCATCTTCGAAACGCGACGGCAGGTCTTTCAGTCGCAAGCGGCCGTAAATCGGGAAAAGCGATCGCAGGTGGAAAAAGAGATCGAGGGCGTCAGGGCGCAGGCAACCGCGGCCTCGAGGCGCATCGAGATCGTCCGCGAGGAAGCGGCAACGGTTGCCATGCTCGTCAGCAAGGGACTTGAGCGGCGCCCGCGCCTTCTGAACCTCGAGCGGGAGACGGCTGACATCGAGGGGCGACGGGGCGAGATCGTCGCACAGATCTCGCGCGCCGAGCAGGTCATCAATGAATCGCAGGCAACTCTCCTCAAATTGGAGAATGACCGTCAAAACGAAATCGCGCAGTCGCTACGCGAGGTACAAAACCAGATTTTTCAGATACGCGAGCGATTGCAGGCGGCCGACGACCAACTGTTGCGAACGGCGGTCAAGGCGCCCGAAGACGGCGTGGTAACCGACCTGAGGATTCATACCCCGGGTGGCGTGGTCGGCGCCGGCGCACCTCTCATGGATCTGGTTCCCCGGCAAGATCGTCTCATCGTGACGGCGCGCGTCAGGCCCGAGGACATCGATGTGGTCCGGCCCGGACTGAGCGCCGATGTCAATCTGCTGCCCTACAACCAGCGCCGCGTGCCGCGGCTCAAGGGAACCGTTGCGCACGTTTCCGCCGACCGTCTCGTCGATAAGCGCACCGACCAGCCTTATTACGCCGCGAAGATTCGAGTGCAGGATCCACGGATCGCTGAGATCGACGGTATCCGGATTATTCCGGGAATGCCGGCCCAGGTGTTCATCAAGACGGGTCGCGGGACCGTGGCCCTCTACGCCCTCAAGCCTCTGCTCGACAGCTTCAACAACGCGTTCCACGAGGATTGAGCCGCAACCAGGGTGGGGAGCGCCAGGCAGTCTTCAGGACGATCAACGGACGCGTGCGCGTGCGTGACCGTTATGACCAGACAACCGCCCGCTCCAGCGAAGCACCGCCTCGGTGCGGTTATGAGCGGAGCACTTCCGCAGGATATGCTGAATATGCATTTTTACGGTATTTTCCGAAAGGTTGAGCTTGACGGCAATCAGCTTGTTGGGAAGGCCGAGCTCCAGCGCCGCGAGTACGTGTTGTTCGCGGGGCGTAAGGTCGATCATCGCTCTCTCGGGTAAAATCGCCGTGGCGCCGTTCCCCTCGTGGATTCCGGACAGCTCGTGAGCGCCGGAGTATGCCGATATTGTCTTGAGGCTCGGCGCGTCATTCTGTCCCATGATCGGTAGCGGTCGGTAGACCCCACCGGCCAGAACAAGGCGCAATCCGGCGATGGCGACCTCGACTGGGATCGAGGTCGGAAAGAAACCACGGACTCCCCGTTGCATCGCGGCCGAGGCGGTGGCCTCGTCGTCGCGATTCGACAAGAGCGCAACGTACGCGTTCGGATAGGATTCCGCGATGAGCGCAAGACTGTCCTCGATCGACGGATCCGTGATCTGCTTGTCTTCGATATTCAGCGCGATCAAGCGGACGTCTATTCCTGATAACCACTTCAGGCCACGCGTCGTCGGCAGTTCGACAATTTCGAATCCGGTGAATTCTCGCTTGAGGATACTGAGGATGCAGGTGCGCGCCAGGACGTGATGCTCGACAATCACGAGCACCGGTGATGTCTGCGATGCCTGGGCTAGTTCTGCAGGATGGGTAAAATCGTCCATGATGTCCCCGAGTTCAGAGAAACGCTCCGCCAGTATGGATTTCCATGAAACAAGATCTGCCTCACACGATCTGCGGCGATTTGATTCGGAACGCGATGGTGCTTTCGATTTTCGGGCTTGCGGCAGGAGTGACGGTCAGCGGACCCTTCTGGTCCATCGCAACAAATTTTTTTAGCGGTCCTGCCGTTCCAGGCTAGTTGCAGATGTTGCGATACGCGGTCGCCGCCGCTGAACCCGCAGGGCCGTCGACGACGTATGCATCATCATCCTTCACGAGATATAGAAACGGCCGGTCCCCGGCATCTTCGCCCGACACTTTTTTTCCTTTGACGCGGCCGCAAATGGTGTCGACGGACTGCCCGAGCGTATTTTTTCGGATGGCCCGATTCATCTCTCCGAACTCGGCGGACGCCGGATCCTCTAACTTCGCTGCGATCGTGGTCTTCGCCTTGATAATGACCGGATCGGACGTCGCGGCGGGCTGGCCAGATGCTGGAGGCTCGACTTTGGCTGCGATCATGGTGGGCTTCGCCATCTTCGCGTCGAGATGGACAGCCCTGTCGCTGGCGTCAGCAGGCAACGGCTTTTCCGTCTTTGCGATCGTCGATTTGACTTTTGTTGTCGCGGAGTTGGCGCTGAATGATGCTGGCTTTGGTTCAATCGGCTGACTCAGAACCGTCTTGTCGAGACAGGCAAACCTGTTCGCGTCCGTGCATGCTTCCATGCTCGCTTGGCGCGATAAGGGGCAGTTACAACCGACCAGGGTCGCGGCCAACGCGCCGATGAGAAGCGTTCTCATGCAATCCTCCTTAGAGGCTGAGTTCCGCTCGCACTTCTTGCTGCGTGATAATGTTGGTGCCGATCGTCTATAAGTTGCGCAAAAATCTTAAGCGGTCATTAAGCGTCCGGCCTTCGCCGCGAGAAGCTCTCGCATGGTTAATGCCGGCTCAAGGCGAAAGCTGCGGGCCCTTGGTTGATGCGAGTGCTTCCGCAGACGTCCCGCGACGACACCGATCTGTCAAATCTGCTGGAAATGCGCCCACAAAAATCTACCGACCAAACAGCCGATCCATCAGCCAGCCGTCCAATCCTGCCGCCGTTTCAGGACGCCCGGATGTTCGCGTCGGGACTGGTCTCGCCGCACTGCCTACAGGCTGCGGCGCGGCAGCTGTGGGCGGTGAAGGTGCGCTGACCTGCGACGCGGTTTGCATCAGGTTTGAAAAGAAGCCGCCCGCTTGCGAGTTCGGCAGGGCCGCCACTGGGACGCCCTGATGGGCCACCCGCATGAAGCGGGTCCACACCTCTACCGGCAATCCGCCGCCGGTCGCCTTCCTGGTCGGCGAATTGTCATCATTGCCGAGCCAGACGCCGGTCACGAGATTGGCGGTGTAGCCGATGAACCACGCGTCGCGGAAATCCTGGCTGGTGCCGGTCTTGCCGGCGGCCATCCAGCCCGGGATCTCAGCCTTGCGCGCGGTGCCACTGAGCAAAGTCTCCTGCATCATGGTGTTCATCATCGCGACACTGCGCGGTTCGATGACCTGGCCAAGCTGATCGGGGAGACGGGCATACAGCACCTTGCCCTCAGGGGTGCGGATCTTGGTCACGACATGCGGGGTGACGCCCCGGCCGCCATTGGCGAATGGTGTGTAGGCGCCGACCAGTTCGGTGAGGGAAACTTCCGATGTGCCCAGTGCAATCGAAGCATTGGTCTCGAGCTTCGATGCAATGCCAAGCCGATGCGCGGTGCGCACCACGTTCTTGGCGCCGACTTCGAGACCCAGCCGCACCGCCACGGTATTGAGCGACATCGCCAGCCCCTGTGTCAGCGTCACCGCGCCGAAATATTCATGGGTGTAGTTCTCGGGCTTCCATCCTTTGACGTCGAGCGGGGCATCCTGCCGGATCGTGTCCGGCGTCAGGCCGGCTTCGATCGCGGTCAGATACACGAAGGGCTTGAACGCCGAGCCCGGCTGGCGCTTGGCAGTCACCGCGCGGTTATACTGGCTGTCGGCATAATTGCGGCCGCCGATCATCGCGCGCACGGCGCCTTCGGGCGTCATCGCCACCAGCGCGCCCTGGCTGACATTGAACTTCACGCTCTTGGCCGCGAGTTCGTCGATGATGGAGGCTTCGGCAACACTCTGCAGTTTCGGATCGATCGAGGTTTCGACCACGATGTTCTGATCGATCTGGCCGATGAGATCGTCGAGCACTTCGCCGATCCAGTCCGCGACATAATTGACGGTGCCGGCGCCCGCCGCTTTCACATTGTAGGAGGGGTGCCCGATCGAGGCCTTTGCCTGCGTCTCGGTGATGAACTTGGCGTCGGCCATCGCGGTCAGCACGGTCTGGGCGCGCTTCTCGGCACCTTCCGGGTTGCGGTTCGGCGCCAGCCGCGACGGCGATTTGACCAGACCCGCGAGCATCGCGGCTTCCGCGATGGTGACGTTTTTCGCGGATTTTCCAAAATAGCGCTGCGCGGCCGCCTCGACGCCATAGGCGCCGGAGCCGAAATAGACCCGGTTGAGGTAGAGTTCGAGGATCTGGGCCTTGGAATGCTTGCGCTCCAGCCAGAGCGCAAGTTCGACTTCCTGCAATTTCCGCTGCAGCGTGCGCTCCTGCGTCAGAAACAGGTTCTTGGCGAGCTGCTGGGTCAGCGTCGAGCCACCCTGCGACACACCGCGATGCAGGATATTGGCCACCGCCGCGCGCGCGATGCCGATCGGATCGACGCCGTAATGCGAATAGAACCGGCGATCCTCGATCGCGATGAACGCTCTCGGCAAATAGGGCGGCAGATCCTTCAGCGAGACATTGGCGCCGGGCATTTCGCCGCGCGTCGCCAGCATGCTGCCATCGAAGCCGACAATCTGGATGGTCGGCGGCCGCTTCGGAATTTCAAGCGCCTGGATCGCCGGCAGGTGTGCGCCGACCCAGATCACGACACCAACCACCGCGATAACGGCCCACAGGCCGAGCACCGCGCCCCAATAGAACAGGCGATAGAGGCCGACGCGGGCGGGTGTCTTGGTTCTGCGGTTGCGGCTTGCCTTGCTCGGGCGCGGTTTGCGCTCGCGCGAGGCGTCCTCGTCCGGATCGCGGGCCTTGCGTTTGGGGGATGGTTTCTTCGGCGCCTCGTCGTCATCGTCGCCATCATCGCCGGCGGCAACGCGATCCTTCGGGCTCAGACGCAAATCCGCAAGCGATGCGGTGAGCCCAAATTGCGGCTCCCGGCGTCCGCCGCTCTTTTTCCGTCCCCACGCCATACGTAAACGTCCACGCCCCCAGAGGCGACAGACTAGCGAGCCGGGTTTAAAGCGGCGTTAAGCGATGATTAATGCTGTGCGGCGAAGAGTTCGAAAGTGCCTGGGAAACGGGCATTTCAGCAATCTTAACCATACCGTGCGGGAAATATTTTCCGGCGCGAATGGCGCCGGAAAACGAACTGCCGGCGCCGCGAGAATGCACTGCACCGGCAGAAATCAATTCGCTTGACCTTGGCATCCGGTCTTAGCCGTTGGCATCGTCCTCGATGATCGGGCCGAAACCTTCCCAGCGCTCGCCATTGAACTTCATCATCTGCAACTGCTTGTTGACGCGGTAGTCGGTCGGCGAGGTGTTGCCGACAATTCCGGGCAAGGAAAGATCGAGCTGGACATTCTTCAGACTGGTAGCCTGCTTCATGACGTTCTCGCGGGTGAGATTGTCACCCGCACGCTTGAGCACCTCGATCAATAGCTGTGTGGTGCTGTAGCCATAGGCGTTGAAGCTCGAAGTCTTGTCGCCTTCGGGATAATACTTGTCCATGAAGGCGAAGAACTTCTTCATTCCGGCGTCGTCTTTCCATGTCGGGTCGAGCGGGTCCTTGCCGTAGTTGACACTGATGACGCCCTTGGAGTTTTCCGCGCCCGCGGGAAGCATCACGGCCCCCACCGATGTGGCGTTGATGTCGAGGATGTGAACCGGCTTCCAGCCGAGGTCGGCGATCTTCTTGATCGCTTGCGCGGCAAATTTGGGTGTCGAGGCGTCAAACACCAGATCGGCGCCGACCGACTTCAGCTTGACGATCTGCGAGTCGATCGTCGGGTCGGTCAACTCATAGGATGCTTCGGCAACGATCATCGACGCCGCCTTGGCGCCAAGACCGGCTTTCAGGCCGGTGATATAGTCCCTGCCGAGGTCGTCGTTCTGATAGATGACGCCGATTTTTGCGTTGGGATAATTCTCCAGAATGTAACGCGCATAGATGCGGCCTTCGGTCTGGTAGTTAGGATTGAAACCGATGGTCCACGGGAAGTTCTTTGGGTCGGTAAATTTGGATGCGCCGGTGCCGGCGAACAGCTGCGGAACCTGCTTCAGGTTGAGGTACTTCTGGACCGCGGCGTTGGATGCGGTGCCGATGAGCTGGAAGGTCAACAGGACCTCATCGCTTTCGACCAGCTTGCGAACCTGCTCGACGGTCTTGGGCGGGCTGTAGGCGTCGTCATACTGAATGAAGTTGATCTTGCGGCCGTTTACGCCGCCCTCGTCGTTGATCATCTTGATATAGGCGGCTTGGGTCTTGCCGATGATCGCATAGGCTGAGGCCGGTCCGCTGAACGGCACGGTCTGGCCGATCTTGATCTCGGTATCGGTCGCACCGGTGTCGTATTTCTTCTGCGCCGATGCCGGCGATGCCGACAGCGCGACGGCAACCGCCGTTCCCGTCACCAGATGAAAAATACCGTTCCTCATATCGCTGCTTCCTCTTATGTTTGATTTTGCCGATGGTCTTTCCCCGCGGTCTATTCAGACCTTGGCAGGCGCCATCGCTCGCAAGATACTGGATGAACGAATGTGGCAATGCAAGACAAGGCGGGGCCGGAAGCTGAACGATCTCAGGCCAGCCAAAGCAGGATCAGCGCGATTGCGGCGGGCGCCGCCTGAACCCACAAGATCCTGCGGCTGACGGTCACGGCGCCGTAGACACCGGCGACAATCACGCAGAGCAAAAAGAACATTTTGATCTGGAACGCAAAGCCGGGGTTGCTGTGAACCAATCCCCAGACGAGGCCAGCGGCGAGAAAGCCGTTGTAGAGCCCCTGGTTGGCGGCGAGTACGGCAGAATCCGTTGCCTTCTCGAGCGAGTTGCGAAAGGTCTTCAAGCCGAGCGGTTTGGTCCAGAGAAACATCTCCAGAATCAGAAAATAGACATGCAGTGCCGCGACCAGCGCCACGACGATATTGGCAGTCCAAATCATGTTGCGTTCCCCCCGAAACCGACCAAGCCGATGATGTCGTCAAGCTAGCACGCTCCAGCTGCGCCGCGCGATGGTCTGCTGGCCTCGTCCGCAAAATGATGATGTCCGAAAACCGCGAGACAAGCCCACCGCGATCGACCATGATTCCGGGATGACACGCAGCAAAACCTACGGGACCGTCAGTGCCGACACGCAAAAGCAGATGAGCGGCCTGGAATTTGTCCAGGGGCTCGTCGACGGGACCTTGCCGCTCAATACGATGGCCCGGACCCTGGCCTATGACGTAACCGAGGCGGTTGCCGGGCGCGTCGTCGTCACCGCGGAACCGACTGGCATCCATCTTAATCCAGCGGGCACCGTGCATGGTGGTCTTGCGGCAACGTTGCTCGACAGCTGCATGGGACTGGCGATCCAGTCGACCCTGGAGCAGGGCGTCGGCCAGACGACGCTCGAGTTCAAGATTTCACTGCTGCGGCCGATCACGCCCGAGACAGGCGTGATCAAGGCGGAGGGAACTGTGTTGAGCCGCGGCCGGCGAGTTGGCACCGCCGAAGGACGGATCACGGATGATCAGGGGCGTTTGCTGGCCCATGGCACGACCACCTGCCTGGTTTTTCAGCGCTGATGGGGTCGTGGCCTGACTTCCCGCCAAGATAATGATGTCCGAAAACCGCGAGACAAGCCCGCCGTAATGGATGATGCTTCCATGATGGATATGGACCGCACCGCCTGCTACCGCGCGATTTCGACCCGCGATGCCCGCTTCGACGGTCGGCTGTTCGTGGGCGTCAAAACCACCGGCATCTACTGCCGGCCGATTTGCCCGGCGCGCACCCCGAAGTTCGAGAATGTATCGTTCTATCCCTCCGCCGCGGCAGCCCAGGAGGCCGGTTTTCGCCCGTGTCTGCGGTGCCGGCCGGAAACCTCGCCGGATCTCGCGTTCTGGCGCGGCACCACCAACACGGTGTCCCGCGCGCTCGCCTTGATCGAAGCCGGCGGTCTCGATGAGGCCGATGTCGAACGTCTCGCAAACCGGCTAGGCGTCGGCGCGCGCCAGTTGCGGCGGCTGTTTCACAGGCATGTCGGGGCGTCGCCGATCGCGGTGGCGCAGACGCGGCGGGTTTTGCTCGCCAAGCAATTGATCCACGAGACATCGCTGCCGATGGCCGAGGTCGCGCTGGCGTCGGGTTTCAACAGTGTCCGCCGGTTCAACGAAACCTTTCTGCATCTGTTCGGACGTTCGCCGGCATCGCTGCGGCGTATCCGCGACAAGACCAGGCGCGAAGCCGGTGCGCTGTCGGTTCGTCTCGCCTACCGGCCGCCCTATGATTGGGATGCGATGCTGTCGTTTCTTGGCGCGCGCGCCATTCCCGGTGTCGAAGCCGTCTCGGGGGAGGTCTACCGGCGGACCATTGCGATCGGCGACGCCAGCGGCGTGATCAGCGTCGCGCCTGCCGGCAAGCACCGGGTCAATGTTTCGGTGCGCTTTCCAAACATGGCCGCGCTGCCGGCGATCATCGCGCGGGTGCGGCGGGTGTTCGACCTTGCCGCTGATCCCGATATGATCGGCGCGCACCTTTCGCTCGACCCGATGCTGGCGCCACTGGTCTCGGCCCGGCCAGGCTTGCGCGTTCCCGGCGCGTGGGATGGCTTCGAACTCGCGGTGCGCGCGATCTTCGGTCAGCAGATCACCGTTCCGGCGGCGACCAGATTGCTTGGCAGGCTGGTAGCGGCCCATGGCGCGCTGCTTCCTGCGACGACGAAAGATGTCGAGGGTCTCGGCCATCTGTTTCCATCGCCGTCGCGTCTCGCCACGGCCGATCTTTCTGTTCTCGGCATGCCGAATGCGCGCGCGATGGCGGTGAACTCACTGGCCCAGGCCATTTCCGCCGATCCGACGATCTTCAGCCGGGGCGTGAGCCTCGAAGAGACGGTTGCGAAGCTGCGGTCGCTGCCGGGGATCGGCGAATGGACCGCGCAATACATCGCGATGCGCGAGTTGCGCGAACCCGACGCTTTCCCTGCCGCCGATATCGGATTGTTGCGGGCGATGGCGGCGGCTGACGGCCGGCGTCCCTCGCCCACGCAACTTTTGTCGCGCGCCGAGCGATGGCGGCCGTGGCGTGCCTATGCGGCCTTGCATCTGTGGGCCGCGGGAGTCCAGCCTCCTGTCTCGTCGGGGAAAACACATGAACGCGAAGCCGCCTGAAACATTCGGTCTCGACCGGCTGCAAACGCCGATCGGCCCCGCCTTGCTGGTCACCGATGCCGAGGGTGCGCTCCTCGCGCTGGAATGGGAGGATTATGAGCCGCGCCTGAGACAGCTGCTGCGGCTGCAGCATGGCGCCGCGGTTCTGAAGGAGGCGCGGGCGCCGGATGATACCAGGGCGGCGCTGACAGGGTATTTCGATGGCGACCTCGATCGCCTGGGCACGATCAGATGGCGCGTCGCCGGCACGCCGTTCCAGCGCAAGGTCTGGACCGCGCTGCGGACAATCCCTGTAGGCACGACGACAAATTATGGCGCGCTGGCGGCGCGCCTCGACGTGCCCAAAGCGGTGCGGGCGGTCGGCCACGCCAACGGTTCCAATCCGATCAGTATTGTGGTGCCCTGTCATCGCGTGATCGGAGCCAACGGGTCGCTGACCGGATATGGCGGTGGGCTCGAGCGCAAGCGATGGCTGCTGCAGCACGAAGGCGTGGCGCTGAAGCCTGCATCAAGACGCGGCCTGACGGCGGCGTGATTCCCGGACTGCCGCTCGTCATTGCGAGGAGCGAAGCGACGAAGCAATCCACACTTTCTTTGCGGATCTATGGATTGCTTCGCTTCGCTCGCAATGACGATCCTCAAGAATGTCAGGTCCGTAAATCGCCAGACGGGCACTGACGATGTCCTTAAGCATCTCCATCACACGCAACATGGAGACGATCGATGACGGACGCAGAAATTCAGGATTTTGTAACGCGGTTTGCAGCGGCATGGGCGGCACGGGACGGCAACGCGTTTGTCGAGCTGTGGCACCCGGAAGGTTTGCTGCACACGCCGCTGGTGAACCGGGCGGTTGCGGGAAGCGAACTCAATCGTCTGATGGAGGTGCAGACCGCGGCGGCGCCGGATTTCGTCTGGCAATTGCTGGACTGGACCTCGCGCGGCGACGTGGTGATCATCGAGTGGCAGACCACCCGCATCGTCAACGGTGAGCGGTTCAGCTGGCGCGGCGTCGACAAATTCCGCATCAGGGCCGGCAGGATTATCGAGGAGCGGGTCTACTGCGACACCGCGCCGCTGCGCGCGGCCAGCACCGGCGAGACGCTGGAGCCGATCACGAGATTCTAAGCATGCGACCCTATCAAAGCGCAGACCTCATGGAGATCCCGGGCGATGTGGACGCACAGCTCTTCCATCTCGCGCGTGGGCGGCAAGAGGTCCGGAACCATGATGGTCATCATCCCGGCGGCGGAGGCGGCCCGGACGCCGTGATAGGAATCTTCCAGTGCAATGCATGATTCGGGCTTGACCCCGAGCCGCTCGGCCGCCTTCAGGAACGGCTCGGGCTGTGGTTTGCCCTGCGAATAATCGCCCCGCGCAATCACGGTCTCGAATCGGTGAAGCAGCCCGTGGAGACCGAGGTTGTGCCGCACATCTTCGTGACGCGAGGATGTGGCGATGGCGCGGGGGAGGCCGACGTTGTCCAGCAAATCGAGCAGTTCAACCAGTCCTTGCTTCATGCACAGCTGCAATTTGGTGATCTCGCGAAATTGCGACGCCGTCGTCCAGAACAGATCGAAATCGAAGTCTTTCCCGCAGCGCTCGCTGAATGCCGTTCGGGTTGCCTCGAGGGACATCCCGATGGTCGAAAGATAGAACGCCGTCGATATGTCATGGCCACCGTCGGCGGCGGCGGCGATGACGGCGTCCCGGTAGAGCGCCTCGGTGTCGAACATCAGGCCGTCCATGTCGAGAATGACAGCGTGGGCCTTGCGGGGCAGCGTCGTGGTCGGCGGCATGATCTGTTCTCGATGGATCCCGGTCACGCCGCGGGCTGCGCCACGTCGTCTTCGCTGGCGAGCAGGTGGATCAGCGCGCTCTTGATCGCGGCCTGCCGCGTCGGCGCGTTGACCTGCGCGCCGAGCAGGTCGGTGACGTAAAACACGTCGCGGGCGCGCTCGCCGAAGGTCGCGACATGGGCCGACGCGATGTTGAGGTTGAGTTTCGAAATCGCCGTGGTCAATTGATACAGCAGACCCGGCCGGTCGAGGCCGGACACCTCGATCACGGTGTAGCGGTCCGACCACTGGTTGTTGATGATGACTTCCGGTTCGACCACGAATGGCCGCACCTTGCCGCGGTTCGAACGCCGCGCCACCACTTCGGGCAGCCGCAATTTGCCTTCCAGCACGTCCTCGATCATGTCGCCGATCCGCGTCGCGCGCCGTCCCTCGTCCTCGTCGCGGTCGTATTCCCTCGATATCGCGATGGTGTCGAGCGCACGCCCGTCGGTGGTGGTGTAGATCTGCGCGTCGACGATATTGGCGCCGGCCGAGGCGCAGGCGCCGGCGATGATCGACAGCAGCCATGGATGATCGGTTGCGAGGATGGTCAGTTCGGTGACGCCGCGCGCCTCGTCGAAGCCGACATTGATCGCGAGCTTATGACCGGCCTGTTCGCTGGCGCGCAGGAAGCGCGCGTGGCGGAGCTTGCGCGGCAGTTCGACCTTGAGCCAGTAAGCGGGATAATGCCGTCCGATATAGGCGTTGAGTTCCTGCTCCGGCCACTCGGTGAAAGCCGCGCGAAATTCCGCCTGCGCCACCGCGATGCGCCGCGCGCGGTTGACCTCCGAGAAACCGCCGGTCAGCACCGGCTCGGTTTCGTAATACAGCGTGCGCAGCAGTTGCGCCTTCCAGCCGTTCCAGACCCCGGGACCGACGCCCCTGATATCGGCGGTGGTCAGGATCGTCAGCAGCTTCATCTGTTCGACCGACTGCACGACGGCAGCGAAATTCTCGATGGTCTTGCGGTCCGAGAGGTCGCGCGATTGCGCCACCGTCGACATTATCAAATGCTGCTCGATCAGCCACGCGATGGTTTCAGTATCGGCGGCATTGAATCCGAGCCGCGGGCACAGCCGCCGCGCTACTTTGGCGCCCGCGATCGAGTGATCCTCGGGGCGGCCCTTGGCGATGTCGTGCAACAGCGTGGTGATGTAGATGACCGCGCGGTGTTCGGGACGAATCTTGCGCATCAGGTCGCTGGCGACGGTGAATTCCTCATTGCCGCCGCGTTCGATGTCCTGCAGGTAGCCGACGCAGCGCAGCAGATGCTCGTCGACCGTGTAGTGGTGATACATGTTGAACTGCATCATCGAAACGATCTTGCCAAAGGCGCGGATGAAATGGCCGAGCACGCCGGTTTCGTTCATGCGCCGCAGCACGACCTCGGCATCGTTCGAGGTCAGGATTTCCATGAACAGCCGGTTGGCTTCCGGATTCTCGCGCAGCTGCGCGTTGACGAGTTTCAGCGAACGTGTCACCGTGCGCATCGCATCCGGGTGAAAGGCGAGATTGTTTTTCTGCGCGAGCCGGAAGATCCGGATCAGGTTGACCGGGTCATGCTTGAAGACATCGGGGGCCGCGAGATTGATGCGGTTGTTGTCGACGATAAAATCGTCGCTGTCGGGCACCCGCCGCCATTTTGTATTCGGACGCAACCGCGCCATCATCCGGCTCAGCACCGGCGCGGGCTTGGCCTGCTGGTCTTCCAGCTTCGCGCACAGGATCGCGGTGAGGTCGCCGACATCCTTGGCGACCAGGAAGTAATGCTTCATGAAGCGTTCGACATCCTGCATGCCGGGATGCGAGGTATAGCCGAGCCTGATCGCGATCTCGCGCTGTATGTCGAACGACAGCCGCTCTTCGGCGCGGCCGGAGAAGAAATGGATATTGCAGCGGACCGACCACAGGAAGTCGGCGCAGCGGCGGAAGGTGCGGTATTCCTGCGCGTCGAACACGCCGCGTTCGAGCAGCTCATCGGTCTCGCGCACGCGGTAAACATATTTCGCGATCCAGAACAGCGTATGCAAATCGCGCAAGCCGCCCTTGCCGTCCTTGACGTTGGGCTCGACCAGATAGCGCGATTGCCCGGCGCGGCGGTGTCGCTCCTCGCGCTCGGCGAGCTTGGCGGTGACGAATTCGGCCGCGGTGCCCTGCACCACCTCCTTGTCGAACCGCTCCACCAGTTCATCATAGAGCGGCCGATCCCCGGTCAGGAACCGGGTCTCGAGGATCGCGGTGCGAATGGTCATGTCGCCGCGCGCCTGCCGGATCGATTCATCGACCGAGCGCGTGGCGTGGCCGACCTTCAGGCCCATGTCCCACAGGCAATACAGAATGGCCTCGGCGACCTGCTCGCCCCAGGCGGTTTGCTTGTAGGGCAGGATGAACAACAGATCGATATCGGACTCCGGCGCCATCAGTCCGCGGCCATAGCCGCCGGTGGCGACGACGGCCATGCGCTCGGCGCCCGAGGGGATCGGCGAGCGATAGAGATGACGCGTGGCGGCGGCGTAGAGAATGCGGATGATTTCGTCCTGGACGAAACACAACCGTTCGGCGCAGCGCCGTCCGTGACGATCTTGCAGCAGCACCGCCTGCGCCACCGCGCGGGCCTGGATCATCTCAGCCTTCAACAGCTGCGCCACGGCGGCGCGGAAAACATCCTCGCGTCCGGTGTGGGTCGCAGCGAGCGCGTCGACCGCGGCGGTGATCCTCGCGGTATCGAAACGTTCGTCAACTGCGGGCCGGGGGTGTGTCACGACGCTGTCCATGGCCTATCCCGATATCGGACGCCGCCGACCCTGTCACGGGAACATTCCCGAAGATGACAGAAGGTCCATGCTGCTTTCCCCCGGCTTTGAGCAAAGCCATTCTCAGCGGGAAGCGTTGGACGTACGTATTTTCTCGTTGACGCGTTCATTTAACTCATTGAAATAAAAGAGCGTTTTTAAAGCAGGCAGGGGTGCTGCGCCGGCAAGAGAATCCTGCCGCGCCGACGCTTCCTTGCGATCCGCTTTGATCATTCCACTGCCATGGAGATAACAACGATGCCCAAGATTTCACGGCGTGCCCTGGCTGCGATCATTGCCGTCGCGGCGCTGCTGCCTGGTAGCGCCTACGCGGCCGAGGCGCTCAAGGAAATCCACATCGACTGGGCGACCTACAATCCGGTGTCGATGATCCTGAAGCAGAAGGGGCTGCTCGAAAAGGAATTCGCCAAGGACGGTATCGGCATCGTCTGGGTGCAATCGGCCGGCTCCAACAAGGCGCTCGAGTTCCTCAACGCCGGCTCGATCGATTTCGGCTCGACCGCCGGCTCCGCGGCCCTTGTCGCCAGGATCAATGGCAACCCGATCAAGTCGATCTATGTCTATTCGCGCCCGGAATGGACGGCTCTGGTGACGGCCAAGGATTCGAAAATCGCAACCGTCGCCGACCTCAAGGGCAAGCGCGTCGCGGTGACCCGCGGCACCGATCCGCACATCTTCCTGGTGCGCGCGCTGCTCGACGCGGGCCTCAGCGAAAAAGACATCACGCCGGTGCTGCTGCAGCATGCTGACGGCAAGACCGCGCTGATCCGCGGCGACGTCGATGCCTGGGCGGGTCTCGATCCGATGATGGCGCAGGCGGAAGTGGAGGAGGGCGCCCGGCTGTTCTTCCGCAAGCCCGACGCCAATACCTGGGGCATCCTCAATGTGCGCGAGCAGTTCCTGAAGGATTATCCGGACGTGGTTCGCCGCGTGCTCGCCACTTACGAGGAGGCGCGCAAATATTCGGTGGCGAATTACGACGACCTGAAGAAGACGTTCGTCGCCATCACCAAATTGCCGGATGCGGTGGTCGACAAGCAGCTCAAGGAGCGCACCGAACTGACCCATAGCCGGATCGGCGCGCCGCAGCGCGAGTCCATGCTGGCTGCGGGACTGGCGCTGCAGCAGGCCGGCGTGATCGACGCCAAGGTCGACGTCAAGGCAACGCTCGACGGCCTGATCGACGACCAGGTCCCGCTGCCGACGAATTGAGGAGTGTGGTCGTCCCCGCGAACGCGGGGACCCATACGCCGCGGCCTTGCTGTTTTACTCGATGGTCGACGCCTTTGTTCACCATGACGGCCGGTGGTTATGGGTCCCCGCGTTCGCGGGGACGACCAGCAGCGAGTGCACGTCCTCCCATTCGCCAACTTGCAATCCCGGCCGAGAAGCGTCTTGCTATGGCCATGACCGTTGAATTGCCCGCGCTTGAACAAGTCGACACGATGGCGCCGCATGCGCCGTCCGGGCGTCTGCGACGCCTGGCGCGGCCGACGCTGGGGCTGCTGCTGCCGGTTGGGCTCGCGCTGGCCTGGGAGATCATCGTCCGGCTCGGCCTGTCCAGCGGACGGCTGGTGCCGCCGCCGACCAAACTGTTCGCCACCATTGTCGAACTGGCGCGTAGCGGTGAGCTCGCGCGCCATATCATGGCGACGCTGACGCGCGTCATCGCCGGCTTCGGCCTCGGCGTGATAGCCGGCACCGTGCTCGGCGCCATCTCGGGCTACTGGGGTTTGGCGCGCCGGCTGCTCGATCCCTCCGTGCAGGCGCTGCGCGCGATACCGTCGATCGCCTGGGTGCCGCTGTTCATCCTGTGGCTCGGCATTTTCGAGACCTCGAAAATCGCGCTGATCGCGGTCGGGGTATTTTTCCCGGTCTATCTCGGGGTCATGGGCGCGATCCTCTCGGTCGATCGCAAGATCGTCGAAGTCGGCCGCACCTTCCGCCTCTCCGGACCGGCGATGATCCGGCGCATCCTGCTGCCCGCGGTGTTGCCGGCCTATGTCGTCGCCCTGCGGGTGGGCCTCGGGCTGGGCTGGATGTTCGTGGTCGCCGCCGAGTTCATGGGGGCGTCGGAAGGGCTCGGCTATCTCCTGATCGACGGCCAGCAGCTCGGCAAGCCCGCGCAGATTCTGGCGGCGATCGTGATCTTCGCCATTCTCGGCAAGACCACCGATTGGCTGATCGAACTCGGCGCAGCGCCGCTGCTGCGCTGGCAGGACGCCTTCGGCCGCCAGGGTGGAGCAACCTGATGCTGGTGCTCGATCGGCTTGGCAAAATCTATCCCAACGGCGTCAATGCGCTGGAGCGTTTTTCCGCCGAGGTCAGGTTGGGGGAGATCGTCGCCATCATCGGCGGCTCCGGTTGCGGAAAGTCGACGCTGCTGCGCGCCATCGCCGGCCTCGACCGCGCCACAACGGGCACCGTGACGCTCGATGAGACGGCGATAACCGGCCCGCATGCGAAAATCGGCATCATCTTTCAGGAGCCGCGGCTGTTGCCCTGGCTCAGTGTCGCCGACAATATCGGTTTCGGCCTGTCGGAAGCCCCAAGCCATGTTCGTCGGGAGAAGGTCGCACGCGCACTGGCGCGCGTCGGTCTTGCCGACAAGGCCAATGCCTGGCCGCGCGAACTGTCCGGCGGGCAGGCGCAGCGGGTGGCGATCGCCCGCGCGCTGGTGCCGCAGCCGGAAGTGCTGCTGCTGGACGAGCCGTTCTCCGCGCTCGATGCGTTCACGCGGCGGGATTTGCAGGATCATCTGCTCGACCTCTGGGCCGATACGCGGCCGACCCTGGTGCTGGTGACGCATGATGTCGACGAAGCCGTGGTGCTGGCCGACCGCGTCCTGGTGATGCGGCCGCGGCCGGGCCGCCTGTTCGACGAGATCAGGATCAATCTGGCGCGTCCGCGCGACCGCAATTCGCCTTTGTTCGACAATTTCAAGCGCCGCGTGCTGACCGCGCTGGATCGCTCGCTCGACCGCAGCGTGCCCGATACCGCGGCGAAATCCAACGCCGGCGAGGCGATGTGGTGGTGACATCTGCCCTCTGACCCGTTACATCCGACGCGCAATTTATTCTGGAGAACAAAAAATGGACGCTGCTGAACTCCGCGCCACGCAGGCTCCGATCAAGGATCGCTACAAAACCGATCCAAAAACCGCCATGATCACGCTGAAAGCCAAAGGCTCGATCGAGAACGAGGGCATCGCTTGCAAGGTCGAGACCGGCCGCGCGCTGGCGGTCGCCGGCCTGCATCCGGCCACCGGAGGTTCCGGGCTTGAATTGTGCTCCGGCGACATGCTGCTGGAAGCGCTGGTGGCCTGCGCCGGCGTGACGTTGAAGTCGGTGGCGACCGCGATCGAGGTGCCGCTGAAGACCGGCCTCGTGACGGCCGAGGGCGATCTCGATTTCCGCGGCACGCTCGGCGTCGACAAGGAGGCCCCGGTCGGCTTCGCGGAAGTCCGTCTCCGTTTCGATGTCGATACGTCAGCGCCGCAGGACAAGCTCGATCTGCTCTTAAAACTCACCGAACGCTATTGCGTGGTCTACCAGACCATCAAGAACGGCCCCAAGGTTTCGGTGACGATGCAGCGGGTGTGATCGCACAATCCATCGTCGTCCCGGCGAACGCCGGGACCCATACTCCCTGTCCTCTCGTTTGCGCCTCGGTGCCTCAACCGATGCTTTTCTGACGCCGCCGCCTAAATCGTGAATACGGTGGCTATGGGTCCCGGCGTTCGCCGGGACGACGGCTAGGCCCATGTCCCCCGACCTCGCTTTCATCCTGACGCTCGCACTGCGCATGGCGGTGACGGCCGCGTTCGTGGTTTCGGCTTCTGTGATCACCGAGCGCTCGGGGCCGGTGATCGGCGCGCTGATCGCGACCTTGCCGATTTCGGCGGGCCCCTCTTACGTTTTTCTCGCGCTCGATCACAATGCGGCGTTCATCGCCGAAGGCGCGCTGGCGAGCCTGCCGATCAACGCCGCGACGATCTTTCTCGGTCTGACCTACGTCGTGCTGGCGCAGCGCCAGAGCGCCACTGTCAGTTGTCTCAGTGCGGTCGCCGTGTGGATCGCGCTGGCTTCGGTGATACGAACGATCCACTGGTCGCTCGCCGGCGGCCTGATCGCGAATGCCGTTGCTTTTGCGATCTGCGTGCCACTGCTGCGGCGCTTCCGCAACGTCAAGATGCCGCTGATCACGCGCCGCTGGTTCGATATCCCGCTGCGCGCGTCGCTGGTTGCGACGTTGGTGGCAACCGTCGTCACGCTGTCGGGCTGGGTTGGCCCGACCGTGAGCGGCATCATTGCGCTGTTCCCGGTGGTGTTCACCAGCATGATGCTGATTTTGCATCCGCGTATCGGCGGGCCGGCGACCGCCGCGGTGCTCGCGAACAGCGGCTGGGGGTTGATGGGACTGGGCATCGCGATTGCCGTGCTGCATGTCGCCGCACTTCAGTTCGGCTCGGCGGTTGGCCTCAGTCTGGCGCTGATGGTCTGCGTCGGCTGGAATGTCGGCCTGTGGTGGAGCGGGCGGAGGAAGCGCGCGCGTTAATCGTCATTGCGAGGAGCGAAGCGCCCGAAGCAATCCATTCTTCTTTTGTCTCAAGCATGGATTGCTTCGCTTCGCTCGCAATGACGGATCGTAATTGTAGCCCGGATGCAGCGAAGCGAAATCCGGGAAGCATCCGGGCTACGACGTGTTACTGTTTCGGCAGTTTCGCCTTCAGCGCATACAGCGCTTCCAGCGCGTCGCGCGGCGACATTTCGTCGGGGTGCAGGGCGTTCAGCGCTTCGATCAGCTTTTCCGCCTCGCTCGGCGGCGGCGCCTCGACTGCTGCGCGTGACGGCACCGCGAACAGCGGCAGATCGTCGGCCAATGCGCGTGCGGTCTGGCCGCGGTCCTGCGCCTCGAGCTTTGCGAGCACCGATTTGGCGCGGGCAATCACCGATGCGGGCAACCCCGCGAGCTTTGCCACCTGGATGCCGTAGGAGCGGTCGGCGGAGCCCGGCAGCACTTCGTGCAGGAACACGACGTCGCCCTGCCATTCCTTGACCCGCACCGTGGCATTGAACAGCCGCGGCAGTTTTGCCGACAGCGCGGTGAGTTCGTGATAGTGCGTGGCGAACAGCGCGCGGCAGCGATTGGCTTCATGCAGGTGCTCGATCGCGGCCCACGCGATCGACAGGCCGTCGAAGGTTGCGGTGCCCCGGCCGATTTCGTCGAGAATGACCAGCGAGCGCTCGCTGGCCTGATTGAGAATGACCGCGGTCTCCACCATTTCCACCATGAAGGTGGAGCGGCCGCGCGCCAGGTCGTCGGCGGCACCGACGCGTGAGAACAGCCGATCGACAATGCCGATCCGCGCCCGCGTCGCCGGCACGAAGCTGCCGATCTGCGCCAGCAGCGCGATCAGGGCGTTCTGGCGCAGGAAGGTCGACTTGCCCGCCATGTTCGGGCCGGTGATCAGCCAGATCTGGCCTGCCCCCACCCTACCCTCCCCCGCTTGCGGGGGAGGGTAGGGTGGGGGTACCGGCGAGAGATCGCAGGCATTGGCGATGAACGGCTGGCCGTCACGCTTCAGCGCCTGTTCGACCACCGGATGCCGGCCGCCCTCGATGGCGAAGCCGAGCGAGGCATCGACCTCCGGCCGCACATAATTGTCGTCGACCGCAAGTTTTGCCAGCGCGGTTGCGACGTCGAGCAGCGCGAAGGCATGTGCCGCGGCGCGCAGATCCTCGCTGGCGGCGGCAACCATGGCGCAAAGCCGTTCGAAGATTTCAAGCTCCAGCCCGAGCGCGCGGTCGCCGGCGTTGGCAATCTTGGCTTCGATCTCGCCGAGTTCGGCCGTGGTGAAGCGGGTCTGGCCGGCCAGCGTCTGGCGATGGATGAAGGTCGCATTCAAGGGCGGCGTCATCAGCTTGTCGCCATGCTGCGCCGTCACCTCGACGAAATAACCCAGCACATTGTTGTGGCGGATCTTCAGGCCCTTGACGGAGGTCGCCTCGGCGTAGCGCGCCTGCATGGAGGCGACGACGAGGCGCGAGGCGTCGCGCAGATTGCGGGTCTCGTCGAGGGCGGCCTCATAACCTTCGCGAACGAAACCGCCATCGCGTTTGATCAGCGGCAGTTGCTCCGCCAGCGCGCGTTCGAATTCGCGCGCCAATTCGCGCGGCGGGCGGCGCAGCGCCTCCATCACAGCGACGATGTCCTGCGGCGGCTGTTCAAGCGTTGCAAGCCGCGCCAGCGCCTTGTCGGCGGCGAGGATGCCGTCGCGCAGGCCGGCAAGATCGCGCGGACCGCCGCGTCCCACCGACAGTCGCGCCAGCGCGCGCGACATGTCGGGCGCCGCGCGCAGCGTGGTCCTGATGTCGTCGCGCACGGCAGTGTCCGCCACGAAAGTCGCGATCGCATCGAGCCGCCGCGCGATCGCGGCGCTGTCGGTGAGCGGCGCCGCCAATCTTTGTGCGAGCAAGCGTGATCCGGCCGGGGTCGCGGTGCAGTCGATGGCATCGAGCAGCGATCCGCGCCGCTCGCCGGCGAGCGTCCGGGTCAGTTCGAGATTGGCGCGGGTGGCGGGATCAATCGCCATGGTGGTGCCGGCGGCCTCGCGGGAAGGCGGCGACAGCGGCGGACGCTTGCCGACTTGGGTGCGGTCGATGTAGGTGACGGCAGCCGCCGCGGCGGTGGCCTCAAGCCGCGACATCGCGCTGAGGCCGTCCATGGTGGCGACCGCGAAATAATCGCACAGCCGCCGCTCGGCGGTGGCGCTGTCGAAGACATCGCGGGTCAGCGGCGTCACCGCCGGCAGCTCGCGCAGCAATGGCCCCAAATCGGCATCGCCATAGAGCGCGTCGGTGACGATGACCTCGTTGGGATTGACGCGCGACAGCGTCGCCGCGAGTTCGCCGGTCGAGCATTCGGTGACGATGAATTCCGCGGTGGAAATGTCGATCCAGGCGAGCCCAATACGGTCGCCGCCGGATGAGGCCCGCGCCCGGGCGATCGCCAGCAGATAATTGTTGGTCCGGGCGTCCAGCAGCGTGTCTTCGGTCAGCGTGCCCGGCGTCACCAGCCGCACCACGTCGCGGCGGACCACGCTCTTGTTGCCGCGCGCCCGCGCCGCTGCCGGATCCTCCATCTGCTCGCACACCGCGACGCGATGGCCCTTTGCGATCAGGCGATGCAGATAGTCGTCGGAGCGCTCCACCGGCACGCCGCACATCGGGATGTCCAGGCCCTGATGTTTGCCGCGTTTGGTCAGCATGATGCCGAGCGCGCGTGAGGCGATTTCGGCGTCCTCGAAAAACAGCTCATAGAAGTCGCCCATCCGGTAAAACAGCAACAGCCCGGGATTGGCGGCCTTGATTTCGAGATATTGTTCCATCATCGGCGTGACCCGCGCCGCCGCTTCGGCGGGCGGTGTGGCGTCTGATGGCATGGATTGCTGGATTGTCATTGCGGCGCAAACTACAAAATTTTACCGCCCGGTCCTATTGGTTTGCCGCTGCATTATGTGTTTTCCACCTGATCCACGCCTGCGATACGTCACCCCGGATTCGCTGATATAACGGACCTCGCGCAAAAGCGCCTCTGGGAGGCGGAGCCATCAATTGACCTGCCGCGGTGGCGCTCCTAAAACTCAGCCTCAATTCGGGCCGGTCAGCGCGGAAAACGCGGGCTTTCAGGGAGAGATTCGATGGGTGATGTATTTGTGTGCGATGCCGTTCGGACCCCGATCGGCCGCTTCGGCGGTTCGCTGGCCAAGGTGCGCGCCGACGATCTGGCGGCCGCCCCGATCAAGGCGTTGATGGCGCGGCATCCCAAGCTCGACTGGTCCGCGGTCGATGAAGTCTATTTCGGCTGCGCCAACCAGGCCGGCGAGGACAACCGCAACGTCGCGCGCATGGCGCTGCTGTTGGCCGGCATACCGGAGACGGTTCCCGGCCAGACGCTGAACCGTCTCTGCGCCTCCGGGCTCGATGCGGTCGGCGCGGCGGGTCGTGCGATTCGCGCCGGCGAGATCGATTTAGCGATTGCCGGCGGCGTCGAATCGATGACGCGGGCGCCGTTTGTGATGGGCAAGGCGCCGGAAGCGTTTTCGCGCTCCGCCGACATCTTCGACACCACCATCGGCTGGCGCTTCATCAATCCCCTGATGAAGGCGCAATATGGCGTCGATGCGATGCCGGAGACCGGCGAGAACGTCGCCGAGGAATTCCAGGTGTCGCGCGCCGACCAGGATGCATTCGCGATACGCTCGCAGCAGCGCGCAGGCGCAGCAATTGCATCGGGCTATTTCGCCGAGGAGATCACACAGGTTTCGGTGCCCGGCGGCAAAGCCGGGCCGCTCACGGTCGACAGGGACGAGCATCCGCGCCCCGAAACCACGCTGGAGGGCCTCAGCAAGTTGAAACCGATCGTGCGCAATCCCGGCACGGTGACCGCCGGCAATGCCTCCGGCGTCAATGACGGGGCGGCGGCGATGATTCTTGCATCCGAAGCGGCGGTGAAGAAGCACGGGCTGACGCCGCGGGCGCGGATTCTCGGCCTCGCCTCGGCCGCGGTGCCGCCGCGCATCATGGGCATCGGTCCGGTGCCGGCGACGCGCAAGCTGATGGAGCGGCTGGGACTGAAGATCAGCGATTTCGATTTGATCGAGCTCAACGAGGCCTTCGCCTCGCAAGGCATCGCCTGCCTGCGCCAGCTCGGCGTCAAGGAGGACGCCGATTTCGTCAACCCGCACGGCGGCGCCATCGCGCTGGGTCACCCGCTCGGCATGAGCGGCGCGCGACTCGCGATGACCGCGGTGCACGGCATGGAGAAGCGCGGCGGAGCCCGCGCGCTGGCGACGATGTGCGTCGGCGTCGGGCAGGGCGTCGCGATGGCAATCGAGAAGCTGAACTGAC
>Ga0137418_10000391_pt1 | contig 38709 bp, 58 predicted proteins | sample CZODoug3_1_2_16f_FD_122242 | JGI IMG/M metagenome (GOLD analysis project Ga0137418, IMG submission 122242) | Vadose zone soil fungal communities from Angelo Coast Range Reserve, California, USA - CZODoug3_1_2_16fungal (Hybrid Assembly) | ecosystem: Environmental > Terrestrial > Soil > Vadose...
CGCGAACATCGCGATGAGCAGGTTGACCGCCGCCGCGAGCCAGAGCGTCGTGCGCGTGCCGAAGATCTCGAGCATGTAGAACGTCGCCACGACACAGCCGGCGACCGCGCCGAGCGCGTTGAGCGCGTAGAGCGCCGCGACATCCTGACGCCGCGTGTCGCCGAGGCGCGTGACGCCGCGCGCCGCCGCCGGCAGCGTGCCGCCCATCATCGTCGTCGGCACGGCGAGCACGAGCGCGGTCCCCGCGCCGATCGGGCCCAGGATCAAGCAGCTCACCGATCCCAAGCGCACCGACGCCGCCCTGGATCATCTCGTCGGGCAGAGCTTGATGTTCGACGCCATGCTGCATCACACCGTGGCCGCCACCGTGGTCACGGTTAATGTGCTGGAGACTGGGGAGGTACCCGACGGCGTTACGCTTGCGGGCGAAAAGGAACAGGCTGCCTGAACGGGTAGTGGGCCACAGGAAAATTTCACTGTCCCCGAGTAACCTCCGGCAGGAGTTAGCGTGAAGGTGAAGGTTGCCGTTTGACCGGGAGGGACGGTCCCGGAAGTGGGCGTAGCAGTCACCGTAAAGTCGGGTGCGGCGATGACGATGGTGACGAAGACTGATCCGCGTCCAGAGGTCCTGCTCTCAAAATTGCTCGCGCTGCATCTCGATCTCGCGATCAAGCGCTACAAGGAACCCGACATCACCATGAGCAAGATCCTCGAAGCGGCGAATCTGGTGGCTGAGCGCAAGAAAGCCTACGACGACCGCGCCCAAGCGATCATCGACGGCGTGCCGCGGCTGGATACCAAGGCCAACGCGGCATTCGAACGCCCGGAAGGCGTGATGGCAACCGCCGAACAGGATTTCAAGGATCTGCACAAGACTTTCGACGATGTCATTGCGTTGAGCAATTCGGAAAAAAACGGCGAGGAGGAGGCGGCGGGCTCCGAGAACTCCTCAGCCTCCTTTCCCGCAGCCGGAGCCATCGTCTCCAACTCCTAGGCGCATAACCAAATCCACCACGCAGCCGTATTTGTCGCATCTCGCGCGCCGCTTCGGCTGGCCCAATCACGGCCTCACCATCAGGAGAAAACCATGACGCAATATCGCTTGCTGGCGCGTGCCGAAATGCACGGCGCGATCCGCGAACCCGGCTACGTCTTCACGCTCGCCGAAGGCGAGATCGGCCCGCATCGAACCGTGGTCGCTTCCGATCATGGCGCCCAGATCACCGACCATATGAACGCGACGCAGGACATGGTCGACGTGCCGCTCTATGAGGAGGTCAAGGAACCGGAACCCGTCGTGGAGACGGAAGCGGTCGCGATCTCCGACGAACACGCCAAGGATAGGGCGCGGATCGCTGATCTCGAGCGGGAGCTTGCCGACAAGGACAAACAGATCGGCGAGGCGCACGCGCGACTCGCTGCGATCGACGCCGCGATGAAGGCGCGGACGGCCAGCGCGCCGCTGCTGCTCGATGCGCCCGAGAGCAACCTGCCGGCCAACGGCTGATAGAAGCCAATGAACCCGGTGGACTTGTGCAACATTGCCCTGGGCCAAATCTCGGCCCGGACGTCCATTACGGGGCTCAATCCGCCGTCGCCGCCGAACAATGTCGCGGCGACGTCGGCGGCCGCGCTCTATCAGTTGCAGACCGATGCCGTGTTCCGCGCGGCGCACTGGAATTCGGCGCGCAAGCAGGGAACGTTGACGCTGCTCAAGGCGCAGATCGGTACGCCGGAAAATCCCGCCGGCGCACTGCCGGCACCGCCGATCCCATGGCTCTATGAATACGCCTACCCGGACGATTGCCTGAAGGTGCGGTTCGTCATTCCATCGCCGCAGGTGCCTGCGACTGCGACGCCGCTGATGACGAATGTAGGGGTCACCTTTCAACCGCTGGTGCGAACCGGGATGCCGTTCGTGCCGGCGGTCGATACCGATGCCAGCGGCAACCAGATCCGGGTCATCCTGACCAACGCCTGCCGGTCGCAGGCGGTCTATACCGCGCGCATCGATAATGTCGATCTGTGGGACCCGATGCTGCAGAACGCCGTGATCGGTGCACTCGGCGCGTGGCTGTGTTCGCCGGTCTCCGGCTCGGACGAGAAGAAGAAGTTGGCGATTGCGATTGCGTCGGGGCTGATCACGCAGGCGCGGATTTCCGACGGCAATGAGGGGATTACGACAACTGACCATACGCCGGACTGGATGCGGGTGCGCGAGACTGGCGGCGGTTTCTGGGGGTTCAATCTGGGCGAATCGTTCTGTGCCGGATGGGATTCATGGACCGGGTCTGATGGCGTGAGTTACTGATGCGTCACAATAGCAATCCCAACGAATTTGCGAACTCGATTGGATCGCGTCGGTTCTTCTTTGAATTGCAGGGCAAGCAAGCAGGAACGATGTTGCTCGCATTATTCGATCCATGTTTTGAAAGCGCGATGTAATGATCGCGCGTCAGCTTACCAACGTGAGCTTCTTTGCCACCACACCAAGAGCAGCGATGACCGTAGCGCTTGAGGATAGCCCTCCATTCGGCAGTCGTGTGGCAGCCATCGCAGTTCTTAATGCGAGCGCGCCTTGCGTGTTTATATGTTTTGCATTTGTCGTGATTATTCTTCTTCCACTCTTTGCCACGTCGGCGACAATCCTCTCGATTGGCATCGTCGTATTTAGTGACAATAGCCTTGCGGCGACCGGGATTGGCCCGCGCCCATTTGGCTGCATTGTTCGCGATGTGATTGCGGAGATCGCCGTCTGCCTTATAGCGGTCTCGGCGCTGCTCGTTGTATTTGTCCTTGCTCTTGGCAAAGCAGGAGGCGACCGCAGCACGCACCTTACTGGGGTTCGCGGCACGATATTTTCGTTGGTAGGCGGCTTTCTGGGCGCGCAGTTTTGCTGTAGGTTTGCGAGGCATGGCGAGTTCTCTGAAAGGGGTCGCTGTGCAGGCCGGTTGAGCGTTGGCGCGCTCGCCGGCCACCTCAATATATGTGATTTCTTCGGGCAGAGCAATTAGATGCCGCCCGATCTCATTACCGTAATAAAGCCTTCTTACGCGGCAGGAGAGCTATCTCCATCCATTTTTGGACGCGTAGACTTTGCGAAATGGAATATCGGCGCATCCGTGATGCGCAATATGTTCGTGAACTACCGCGGCCCCGCGTCATCGCGCGCCGGCACGGCGTACGCCGCCACGTCGCTAACGCCAGCCTCCGCATCGTCGCTGCCGCCGCGCATGATCACGTTCCAGTTCAATATCTTCCAGTCCTACGTATTGGAATTCGGCGTCGATCCGAACGGCCGATCCTATATGCGGGTGATCGCCAATGGCGGCGCGGTGCTGGAAGCGCCGCTTGCGATCACGGGCGCGACACAGGCCAATCCGTGCGTGCTCAGCGTCGTCAATGGCTACAACAACGGCGATTGGGTGTTCGTCACCAATGTCGGCGGCATGGTGCAGCTCAATTCGCGAACCTTCATCGTTGCCAATGCCAGCGCCGGATCGATCACGCTGGCGGATTTGTTCGGCAATCCGATCAACTCGATAAATTTCGGCGCCTATACCGCCGGCGGTAGCGTGGCGCGCGTATTCACGACGTTCTCATCGCCCTACGCGCTGGCCGATCTGCCCTATCTGAAAGTCGTGCAATCCGCCGATGTGATGACGCTGTGCTGCGTCAATCAGCAGACCGGTATGGAATATCCGCCGATCGATCTGGCGCGACTCGCTGCCAACAGCTGGACCTTCACGACGACGACATTCGCCGCAGCGATTGCTGCCCCGACCGGATGCACGGCGGTGGCTTCGATCCCCGGCTCGGCGCCGTTCACGCAATATGCCTATTGCGTCACCGCGATCGACGCCGCGACCGGCGAGGAAAGCGTCGCCTCCAACATCGCGAACATCACGCAGTCCGTCGATATCGCGGCGACGGCAGGCTCGCACATCATTACGTGGAATCCGGTCGCGGGCGCGGCCTACTACAACGTCTACCAGGCGCCGCCGGCCTATGATACGGCGGTGCCGATCGGCTCAGTCTTCGCCTTCGTCGGTCAGGCCTACGGCAATCAGTTCGTCAATTCCAACATTCTGGCCGATCAGACCGTGACGCCGCCGCTGCACAATAACCCGTTCGCGCGGGGCGCGGTGCTGTCGACGACATCGAGCAATGGCGGCGGCAGCTATGTACAGGCTTCAACGGTAGCGGTAGTTGTCTCCGCGACCGGCTCGGGCGCGAGGCTGGCACCGGTCGTGGTCGGCGGCGTTGTGGTTGCCATCATCGTGGTGAACGGCGGCCAGAACTACAAGGCGGGCGACACCATTACGATCACGGATTCCGGCGGCGGAACAGGTGCCGTGTTCACACCGAATATCGGCCCGCAGGGCGGCACCTATCCGAGCGTGCCCGGTTATTTCCAGGCCCGGCGCATCTATGCGGGCCCGCTCAATAGCCCGGATACGCTGTTCGCCTCGCAGACCGGCGCCTATCAGAACATGGATTCCTCGGTGCCGCCGGTCGACTCCGACGCGATCGTCACGACGCCATGGGGCCAGCAGGTCAACGGCATCCAATGGCTGCAGCCGATGCCGGGCGGCCTGATCGTGGCGACCGGACAGGACGCATGGCAGGTGACGGGGGCAGGTGGCGCAGGCTCGGCGTTCACGCCGGCCTCGGAGAGCGCGCAACAGCAGGAATCCAACGGCTTCTCGCCGACGGTGCAGATGCTCAAGATCAATTACGATCTGGTCTATAACCAATCGCTTGGCTACACGATCCGCGATCTGCAGTACAATTTCTTCACCAACATCTATGCTGGCGCCGACGTTTCGGTATTGTCCAACCATCTGTTCGATGGATTCGAGATCATCACATGGGCATGGGCCAATATCCCGTGGAAGATCGTCTGGGCGACCCGCAATGATGGTCGCTTCCTGTCGCTGACCTTCGACAAGGAAGAGCAGCTTTCGGGCTGGGCGCGGCACGACACCAACGGGTTCGTGTCCGGGAACGTGGTGGCGACCGAACCGCCGGTCGACGCATCATATTTGCTGGTCAAGCGCTTCATCGCCGGCCAGCAGCAATGGGCATATTATATCGAGCGGATGGATAATCGGATCTGGGCGGGCCCGGAGGATCCATGGTGCGTTGACGCAGGGCTGGCGCTGGTGCAGCCCGCGCCGAACGCGACGCTATCGGCGGCCGCGGCTGAAGGGCCGGGCACCATCACGGGCGGCTTGGTGGCAACGACCGGCCAGGGCTACACCAATCCGTCGGCACAGATTTTCGATCCATTGGGCTTAGGTTCCGGTGGCCTGATCGACGTCACGCAAAGCGGCGGCGCGATCTCGGGCTTTACGATCATCGATCCTGGGCAGAACTATTCGCCGGGCACCCAAGTCATCATCCAGGACCCAACCGGGGCCGGCGCCACCTTCGTCGCCTTCATCTCGCAGAACGTGCTGTTCACGGCGGATCATGGCGTCTTCAGCAGCGGCAATATCGGCGACATCATCCGGATCGGCGGCGGCCAGGCGCAGGTTACTTCGGTTCTGAGTGCGCAGCAGGTGAATGCCGCCGTCACGGTGCCGATCGTCAAGACGATCCCGAATGATCCGTTCCTGTTGCCGGTGCCGGCCGCGCCCGGAGACTGGACCATCACCACGCCGGTTTCCGTGGTGACGAACCTGTTCCACCTCGAAGGCATGCTGGTGACGGGATTGGCCGACGGCGCTGTGATCCCGCCGACCACGGTGGTCAACGGCGCAATCACGTTGCCCAATCCGGCGAGCAGCATCACGGTCGGACTGCCGTTCATCGCCCAGTTGCAGGCGATGCCGATCGAGATTCCGCAGATGGGCTCGATCCAGGGCAAGCGCAAACTGATGAGTGGCATGACGATCCGGGTGCAGCAGTCGCGCGGCTATCAGATGGGTGCCAACCAGCCGGTCGCTTCCGCGCTGGATTTCCAGCAGGAAATTCCGTGGTCGAACCTCGTCGATGTCGAGGATGTGCCGCAGCGCAACGTCCCGTCCGCCGCACTGCCGCTGTTTACGGGTGACAAATTCGCACCCCTCAACGACGATTGGCAAAATTGGGATGGGTGGTCTGCGGCACCGGGTATGGTTTGCGCCCAACAGGTTCAACCGCTGCCACTAAATGTTTTAGCCTTCATACCGCAAGTTCAGGTTGGCGACACGTAGATGTTGTGATTCAATCTAGAGATGTCAAACATACATCTCTCAGATGAAGAAAAGCACGCAAGACACGCTCAGTATGAACGTGAATGGCGGCGCAAGAACCCAGAAAAGAATAAAGAATACAGGCGCGCCTACTATCAGAAGAATAAGGAAAAGATTCGCGCTCAAAATAGAGAGCAGTATTCCAGAAATCCTGAAGAGATGCGCGAACGAAAGCGTCTATATAAGCAAGGTCGCAAGACCGAGGTTATGGCGAAAATTCTTGCCAAAAACCCAAATTATTATCGCGATAGATGCCGGCAAGGACGCAAAGCACATCGCGCGTGGTGGCATCATTATTCAGTTAAAGGATCGGCCAAAACGCGCGGTCTTGAATTTAGCTTATCTGTCGAATGGTTTCAGAAGCGGTTGGACGCCGGTGTTTGCGAGATGACCGGTTTGCCGTTCGATATGACGCAGAAGCGCGGACGAAATACGCCTTCGGTCGATCGTCGCGATCCATCTGGGCCGTACTCGCCGGAAAACTGCAGAATGGTCCTTTGGTCGTTAAACCACGCGCTCAGCAATCATGGCGAGGATTACATGATCGACTTATTCAGACGCGTCATAGCGCGCCGCGAGGCTCAATGAGTAAATACCTCAGATGCGACGGTTGCGGAGAAATCCTTGACCGGTTGCCGGTAGGGATAACGCCGCGCTACGCTCGGAAGGATGGACTTTTCTACGATGCCGATACCATCCGCCTTTATGCGACTTCGATCGGTTGGAAGCATATCGCAGGACCTTTCTCATGGGATGGGCACGACTATTGTCCAAAGTGTGAAGTGCCGAAAGACACCACGTGACGCCGCGCTGCCTGATCGTGCCGTCAAAGATCGATGACGTCTATCGGATCGCGGCGAACCTGCGCAGCGAAGACGCAGCGGAGATCACCGGCTTTGGACTCGATCCACGCATCGCGCTGCGCAATTCGTTCCGTCACGCCATCTTGCGCAAGACCGCGTTCGTCGACGGCGAGATCGCCGCGATGTGGGGTCTTGGCGGCGCGATGCTGGCCGATTCCGGCACGCCGTGGCTGATGACGACGCCAGTGGTCGAGCGTGTCCCCGTGATGTTCTTGAAGGTCGGTCGCGCGCAACTCGCCGAGATGCTGCTGCATCGGAGCTTCCTCGAGAATGTCGTGCTCGCGTCCTATCGGCGCGCCTGCCGGTTTCTCGAGGTGCTCGGCTTCGTGCTCGATCCGCCCAAACCCATCGGCCCGCAAGGCGTGCCATTCCGCCGCTTCTGGATTGAGAAATAGATGGGCATCGATCCAGTATCGCTGGCGATCATTGGCGGGGTGGGCGCGGCCGTCAGCGCTGGCGGCGCATTGGAATCGGGCGCCGCCACCTCGGCCTCCGAATCCTATAAGGCCCAGGTCGCGGCCAATAACGCCAAGCTGGCGCAGCAACAGGGCACGCTGGATATCCAGTCCGGCGAGATCGCGGCCGTGAATCAGGGCCTGAAGACCCGCGCCAAGGTTGGACAGGAGAAGGCCGCCCAGGGCGCGTCAGGGATCGATGTCAATACCGGATCTGCGGCCGAAGTGCGCGCCGGCACAGCTTCGATGGGCATGCTGGATTCGCTGACGATCCGCGGCAACGCCGCGAAGAAAGCCTACGCCGACGAGGTACAGGCCAATTCCGACACGGCGCAGAGCCAGCTTGATTCCTTCGCCAGCGAACAGGCGACGACGGGGAGCGAGATTGGTGCGGCCGGAACGCTGCTGTCGGGTGCGAGCACGGTCGGATCGAACTATGCGAAACTGCAGAACATGACGTCAGGCGCCTGATGGCTTCGCATCCATTGAATTACGAGCCCTATCCGGAGGTCAATCCGGCCGGCGGCCCCGGCGCGCGGCAGGAGATTCACGCCGATCCGGACATGTTCGGGGCCGCGATCGGACGCGGGTTATCGCAACTTGGCGCCGGCATCGAACACGCCGATGCGCAGGGGTTCGATACCGCCACGATGCAGGCGAGGCAGGACGCCCAGACCCACGCCAACGAGCTGCATTCCTGGCAGTCCGATCAGGTCACCAGCGCGCAGGAGAAATTCCTGACGCTGCGCGGCAAGGACGCCGAACTGGCGCTGCCGACTTTCAAGCAGCAGATCGACGATATCCATCAGCAGACGAGATCACAGGCCGGCAATCCGTTCACGGCCGGACTGGTTGATACCGAAGGACGACGCCTGACGGACGCGGCCTACGCGCAATCATCGCGCCACGCTGCGCAACAGAAATCGGTCTGGGACACCAACACGGCAACCGACGGTGCAGCCTCCAGCGGCAGCCGCGCGGCAATCGGGGCGGCTACTACGCCGGGCAATGTCGCGATCAACGCCAATCCGAGTGTCGTGTTGAGCCTGTCGCGCTCGGATGATTACGCCCGGCAGGCCGCCCAATACAAAGGCCTCGACGGCGATATCGAGGTGCAACGCAACCGCGGCAAGAACGTCGCCGAGATCATCAAATCGACGGTCGCCGACGGCTCGCAGACGAGCTTGCAACGCGCGATCGATTTCTTCCATGGTCAGTATGACCGGATCGATCCGAGCTCGCGTGCCACGATCGAACAGGCGCTGAAGACGCAGGCCGCCAGTTATGACGGCCAGAAGACCGCCGACATCTATATGGGGCGCGGCGTCAACCTGCCCCCGGGCTATGTGCAGCGCACGTTTCAGATCGAATCCGGTGGCAACCCGAACGCCCAAAGCGGATCACATGGCGGGCTGGGGCAGTTCTCACCGGCGCTCGAGGCGCGTTACGGCATCAATGATACCAACCGGACCGATCCGACGACCCAGGCGCGCGCGCTGTCGATGGAGAACGCCGAACACCACGATGCACTGGCCCGCACGCTCGGCCACGAGCCGACGCCAGCCGATTATTACCTGGCCCATCAGCAGGGCATCGGCGGCGCGGTCGCGCATCTATCGCAGCCGAACCTGCCAGCCTGGCAGAACATGGTCTCGACCGTGGAAGGCCGCGAGAAGGGTGTCGGCTGGGCCAAGCAGGCAATCTGGGGCAACATGACGCCCTCGATGAAGGCGCAATTTCCGGGTGGCGTGGAGACAGTCTCATCAGGCGATTTCGCCGCGATGTGGGCGCAGCGCTTCTACGATCAGCCGATCAAGGCCAGTGGCGCGCTTCCCGGCAATGGCACGCAGGAGTCCGGTGCCCAGCCGGTCGCGCTGGGCGGATTCCCGCGCTTTCAGGCCGCGCAGGATTTCTCGGAAACCAACAAGAGCGACGTCATCAAGCGGATCACCAACGATCCGTATCTGCTCGATCATCCGCTCGCGATGAACGCCGCGATGACCTACACGAACAAGATATTCGAGGCGCAGAATGCGTCCTATGCCGACATGGAGCGGCAGATTCACATTCAGGACCAGCAGAAGAAGATGGTCTCGGAGGCCGCCGAGAACGACTACCTGAAACAGATCTACGCGCCCGCGCAGAACGCCAAGCCGCTCTCGACGCAATCCATCGCGCTCGACGATCGTCTCTCGCGCGAATCCAAGGATCGGCTGATCAAGCTGCAAGGCGATCCCGGCGAGAAGGACGACAAGACCTACGGCTCGGGTTTCGTCAAGGCGTTCCAGATGGTGCATGCGCCACAGGGTATGCCGGGACGCATCACGGATGACAACCAGCTTTATGGCCGGCTGGGCCCGAACGGCGATCTGACGATGGCCGGCGTGGAGAAACTGCGCGGTGAGATCAATTTGAAGAAATCGCCGGAAGGCTCGGCCGAGTCCACCATGCGGCAGGAATTCCTGCGCAATGCCCGCGGCCAGATCACCGGTACCGACGAAGGCCTGCACATCAAGGATCCGAAGGGCGACGAACTCTATCTGAAGTTCATGGCGCAGGCGCTGCCAGCCTACGAGGCGGGACGCCGCGATGGCAAGTCGCCGACCCAACTGCTCGATCCCGACAGTCCGGATTATGTCGGCAAGATCATCAAGAACTTCAAGCGGCCGATGGATCAGTGGTTCAACGATACGGTCCATGACACGCCGAAGGACAAGGATAGTTTCGATTTCTCAAGCATCAAGAAGCTCGACGACCTCGTCTCGGCCTACCATGCCGGCAAGGTCACCAAGCAGCAGGCCGACGACATGGCGATTGCGCAGGGCTGGGCCAAGCGCAAGCCAGCTGCTGTGGCACCTGCCGCACCGGTAAGCCAATGAGCGACATCACCCAGGGCCAAGACGCGGCGCCGGACAAGCCGGACGTCGATACACTGTTCGGCGCCAAGGACGTCGATACGCTGTTTCCGGCCGACTACAAGCCGACCGACCAGCCGGTGCGCAACGTCTCGCCGATTCAGGACATGATCTTTTCCAATCCGGGCCGTTCACATGCGCGCGTCCTTGATGCGTTCGGTTATGGCTTCAAGCAGGATTGGGGTGCGGGCAATGCCGAGCTCAGCGAAGCCGACGAAGCGCTGCGCAAGGCCGGCGTCTATAACGACTACGCCAAGGGCCAGCGCAACATCATCAAGGCGGCCAACGAAGCCGTGATGCGGCCCGCCGTCGCGGCACTGCTGGCAGCCAAGAGCGCGGCGTCGGGCGTGTTTCATGGCGGACAGGAGGCGGTTGCCCAGATAGGTGCCGAAGCTGGCGCACCATCGCTCGGCCGCCAGATCGCATCGATCCCAGAGGCATTTCCGGCTGGGCTACATCAGATGGCCGGCATTCCGCATGTCCCGGAGATCGTCACGCACGCGAAATCGCTGGATACGATCGGATCGGGCGAGGCGGGATATTTCGGAACGGCGCCGGTTGAGGCCGAACCAGCGAAAGCGGTGGCGGAAGCCGCCAAGGTGCAGGACGTGGCCAAGCCGGAACCTCTATCCGGCAAGGACGCGGAGGCCGCGCCATCGCCGGTGGCACCGCCAGCAGCACCTGCCGCCGAGCCCGCGGACATCCACACGGTTGCCCGCCAGATCGCGCCAGAGACGTTCCAGGAGTTCGATACGCTGGCCGAGAAGAAGGACACCTTCCGGCGCTGGATCAGCGAACTCCGCGAGGTGCGCGACCAGACCGCCCGCGAGGCCGCGCCGCATGGCCCGGAGATCGCCGATCTCGAGCAGAAACTGCAGGACGCCACGCCGCGCCTCGCCAAGAAATACCAGGCGCGGCTCGATCCGCTGGTGGCCGAGCGAGACGCCTATATCGCCGAGCACACGCAGGCCGATTCCGCCGATATGGCGAAGGTGCGCGGACAACTGATGTCGACCGACTACCGGATGCGCGATCTGTCGGGTGATGTGGCGAAGGCCTATCGGGATGCGCAGGAGCGGATGCCGGAAGCGGCAGCTACGGAAGCGCCGCCAGCAGAGGCTGTAGCCCATGAAGAGAAGCCGGTTGAGGCTGTGCCTAGCGAAGTTCCGGTTGCGGGCGACGCTGCGGCTGAACCTGTTGCGGCGCCTGCCCCAGCAGAGGCGAAGCCAGCCAAGCAGGTCGCCACACCTTCACAGCCCGAAGCCTTGATCAAGGGCGCGGAGAAAGGCGCCCAGTTCGCCGGTAAGCAGGCCATCAAGCCGGACACGCCGGAGGAAGCTGCGCGGTTGCCGATCGCGCATGCACCCTCGATCGTCGCCGATGTGTCGCAGAAGCTAGTTGCCGCCGGCCGGCCCGCCGAGGAGGCGCAGGCCGCGGCCCAGGTCGTGGCCTCCTACTGGGAGACGAGGGCGCAACGGTTCGAAGGCAAGAAGGGCGCAGCCGCCGAGATGTATGCGGCGGAAGCGCCGGAGATCAAGGTGGGGAAGGCCAAAGAGAAAGAGGCGTCCCGCGAGATGGAATTGGCACAGACCGCGACGCGCAATGGTCGTATCCGGCTGCGCGAGGACGCGCGGAACACGATCACGCTGATGAAGAAAGCGGACGCCTCGACCTTCATCCATGAGACCGGCCATGACTGGCTCGATCGGATGCTGGACGATGCGCGGGACGAAGAAGCGCCGGCCAGTCTCCGGGCGGATTCAGATACCGTTATGAAATGGCTCGGGATTGATTCGCCTGATAGCATCAAGACCCGCCACCACGAGAAATTCGCCCGCGGCTTCGAGACCTACATGATGGAGGGCCGCGCGCCGTCGCGCGCGCTGGCCCGGGTGTTCGCCCAGTTCAAGGCGTGGCTGACCACGATCTACCGGACCGTTGCAGCGCTGAAAGCCCCGATTTCGGACGATATTCGCGGGGTTTTCGACCGGCTGTTAACCGAAACGCCGGAAAAGACGGTAATTGCGCCGGAGCGTGAAACCAAAGGTGGCCTTGCAGAGACTCATGAAGAATTGGCGGCAACCACGCCGCCCGAGCGCAGCCATCAGGTTGCTTCCACCATCGAAGCAGAACGGGATTCCCATGCCGCTCAAAATCTGGTAGAAGGCAAGGAGAATGACACCCGACTTACCGACACTGGAGCGGAAGCTGAAAGGCGTGCGCCAAGAGGTGCGCAATCTGCAGGTCATGCAGATGCATCCGGGGCAATCGCCGGAGAAACTGAAGTTGTTGGCGGATCTGGAGCGAAGCGCGCGGGCGGAGGTGAAGCTGCGGGTGAAAGCGCTGGCGCACGCAAAGAGTCAGAGCGCCTAAACAAACCCCAGACCCCGCTCCTGCAGTTCATCGCCTCGCGCGGCGGGATCAGCGCCAGCGATGCGCTGATCGCCGATCTCAAGCAATCGCTCGGCGCCAAGAACCACTACATTCCCGGCCACGGCCAATTGATCCGCACGCCGAAGCAATTATCCAGCGCGGCGCGCAAGGCCGGACGATCCGCGACCATGTCGATCGACCGCGCCCGCGAAGCCGCGATCGAGGCCGGCCATCTGCCGGAAGGCGCATCGATCACGGATTTCCTCGACGCGATCGATGCCGAGGTGCGGGGCAAGGTTGCTTCACATGAACGGCCGACCGATCCGGCCGAACAGGCGCACGCCGAACACAGTTTTCTCGAAGGCATCAACGACACCGTCAAGCAGGCCGGCGGTGCCGAATTATCCGATGCGGAACGCACGCGCGCCCTTGAATTATACCACAAAGAGGGATTAAATGATCCGGCTCAAATCATCGAAAGACTCGCCCTTGAAGCCGACGATGCCGAAATCGAGCGCGGTGCCCCCGAGCGAACCGAAGACGTCCCCGGCTGGGATGTCGCGGCGCCAGGCTGGGACACCTTTGATGAACGTCCAGATGCATCAGGCGCGCGCGACGCAGTTGCGTCAGTACAACCCGCAGAGCAGGGCGGCGGCGCTGCACGAGCTCGCGGCGAAGCTCAAGAGCGCCTAAGCCCGACCACCGATCTCCCCAAATCCGAAACCCATCTGATCGACAAGGCCGGCAATATCCGGCTGGACAATCTTGGCACCGGCGAGGACGTCAATGCCGTGATCCGCGCGACCGCGGAGGAATTGTCGCCTTATGACAATGCGATCACGCGCGGCCGGGTATCCGATGCCGAGGTCCTGAAGCTCGCCGATGCCCTCGGCATGGATGCCGGCAAACTGGCCGAACGCAAGCTGGGCGAGGCGTTCAATGCCGAACAGATCGTGGCCGCGCGCAAACTGCTGATCCAGTCGGCGGGCGCCGTGCGCGATGCCGCAGCGAAGATCGCCGGCGGGACCGAGGCCGAAGTGGTGGCGTATGCCGAGGCCCGCGCGCGCCATTTGATGATCCAGGAGCAGGTCTCGGGCCTGACCGCAGAAGCCGGCCGGGCGCTGCGTGCCTTCCGTGATCTCGGCGGATCAAAGGAAGCGGCCGATCTCTCCGCATTCCTGCGCAACACGCAAGGCAAGACACTCTACCAGATGAAGGAAGAGGGCGCGCTGCTCGCGATGATGGAGACACCGCAGCAGGTATCAAAAGCGGTGGCCGAGGCGAACCTGACGCGCTGGCAGAAAATACGACAGGGTATCTTGTCGTGGTTCATCAACAATCTGATCTCGGGTCCGATCACCCACGCTGGATATGACATCGGCAACACGGTCACTCAGATATTCAAGTCAACCGTCGATACTAGCGTTGCTGCCGCTTATGGAGCGTTCCGCGATTTGCCGCCGGGCGAGCGAGTCTATTTTGGCGAAGTCGGCGCGCAGCTCTACGGCATGGTGCGCGGTATGCGGGATGGGTTTGGCCCGGCAATGACGGCGCTGAAAACCGGTGTACCTTTCATGAAAGGCGACGTCGAAGGCTTGATTGGCCAAATCGAGGCGGCGCATCGGCCGCAGGCAATTCCGGGTATGCTAGGCTATGTCATCGAGACGCCATCGCGTGCGGTGACCGCGATCCATACTGTTCACTATAGCATGAACTATGAAGCAGAGATCGCGCGTCGCGCGTTTCGATCGGCGATGAAAGACGGGCTTGAACCGGGCTCCGACGCCTTCAATACCAAGATCGCGGATTTTACGCAGTCGCCGCCGACTTCCGAAATAGAAGCGGCGCACGACGAGGCCATGAAAATGGTCTTGATGAAAAGAGCCCAGTTCGGTACGGCGCAGTATCATCTGCAGAAAGCGGTCAACAACAACATCCTCGCTAAGATTGTCATGCCGTTCATGCAGGTCGGCGCCAATATTCTGCACGAGAGTTTCAACGAGCGAACGATCATTGGACCTTTCGCCTCACAGGCTGTGCGCGACAACCTGATGGGTAAGAACGGCCCCGTTGCGCAACACATGCAAGGAGCGCGCATTGCGGTTGGTATCGGTCTTTCAACGGCTGTAATCGGTTTGACGTCCGAGGCGATTCTGACTGGTGGCGGCCCATCCGATCCGAAGCAACTTGCGATCAAGGAAATGACGGGATGGAAACCTTACAGCATCAAGGTCGGCGAATCCTATGTTCCGTATCGGAAATATTTGGGTGGTCTCGGTCCGCTGATCGCGGGCACCGCTGACATATATGAGGCCGGTCACGCGCTCAACGAGGAGGGCCTAACTAAGGCGGCGGCAGGGGCTATATTCGGGTTTGCCGAAGTGGTCGCCGACGAGAGTTGGGCCAAGGGGCTGTCGAATTTCATCGACGCGGCCCGGCACTGGGACCGCGATGGTGGCCGCTATTTGCGCAATCTCGCGGCCGATTTCATTCCATTCTCGGTTGGCCTTTCGCAGATCACGAACTTGTCCGATCCTTATCGCCGCGAGGTACGCACCATGCTCGACGTGGCACGGAATCATATTCCTGGCATGTCGCGCGGCTTATTTCCGGTCCGTGACATCTGGGGCGAACCGATCGAAAGCCACACTGCGCTCGGACCATCGGCCGTCAACAATGATCCCGCCACCAAGGCGCTGCTCGATGCGGGCTATTACCCCGGACGCTTGGAACGCAAGATCCGCGGTGTCGAACTCTCCGATCAGCAATATGACGATTTCACCCGGACCGGCGGACGGATGGCGAAGATGCGCATGAACGCACTGGTCAACACGCCGGGCTTCACGTCGATGCCGAAACAGGTCCAGTCCGAGAAGATCAAGGACATCATCACCAGCGCCCGGGAATCGGCGCGGTCGATCATCCTGATGCAGAATCCGGACATCATCACCAAGGCCAACGCGGCCAAGACCGCGAAGCTCCGCGGCGAGCCCGTTCACTAGGCCATGACCGAAAAACCCCCGCATCCGCCGCACCAGGCCAAGCACCCAGGGCGCAGCAAGGTCGCACCGCACAAGCGTCATACCCATCAGCAGGACGAGCACGCGCGCGCGATGAAGCGCCCGGGCGAAGATCTCCATATCGCCAAACATTGCCTGCACCCGCATGTGCACCCGAAAAAGGATACCCCATGAAGCGATGGATCGCCCGATGCCTGATCGCGCTGATGCTGGGCGCGCCGACGCTTGCGCCATATTCAACGCAGGCGACCGTCAATTCGAGCGTCAACAAGACGACCGTGCTCGGCAATGGCGCACAGACGCAGTTCGCCTTCAGCTTCGTCGGCGTGGCGTCGGCCTATATCAGTGTGATCTTTACCGACGCCTCCGGCAACCAGACCGCGCTGACGCAAGGTGCGGGCACCACGCAATACCAGATCACGCTCAATCCGCCGCTGCAGGGCGCGATCTGGGGCATCGGCGGCACGGTCACCTATAATCCGGGCGGCTCGCCGATCGCCAACGGCACCAGTCTGACGATCTTCCGCACGCTGCCGCTGACGCAGGCAGTCAGCCTGCAGAACAAGACTTCGCTGACTGCGCTCGGCAATGGCGCCGAAACCGGGCTCGACCTCGGCGTGATGCTGGATCAGCAGAACTCCGACCAGCTTGTTCGCGCCATCACCGCGCCGATCGTCGATCCGCCGACCATCAATCTGGTGCTGCCGACCGCCGCCCGGCGCGCCAATACCGGAATAGCGTTCGACAGCCAAGGCAATGTGATCGCCGGCGTGATTCCGGCGACGGGAATCATTTCCTCGGCGATGCAGCCAGTGGTCAATGCCGGCAGCCTCGCCGCAGGCCGCGCGGCGTTCGGGCTTGGCGGTGCCGCGACGTTGTCGCCGAACTGCCAGTTGCTGTCGAACGCGAGCGCTCCCGGCAATCTCGACGTCGGCTCGACGCTGACCCAGGTCGCCGTCAATCAGGCGGTGACGGCCTCGTTCTGTGGCCAGACCTATATCGCGACCGGCCCGATCAACTTCACGCTGCCGCGCGCCAACACGCTGTGGAACGGGTTTGGGCTCTGGATCCATGTGCTCGGCAGCGGCGGCGCCGTCACGCTGGTCATTGACAGCCACGACACGATCGAAGGTCTCACGTCCGGCGTTTCCGGCACGCTGCTGCTGAATAGCTGGGCCTTCATCACCACCGACGCGGCAGCCTCGGGCAATTGGCGGATATCGTTCACCTCGAATTATCCGGGTGCGTCGGTCGGGACCGTCGACAACCTGCTGCCAAACGCCAATTTCCAGCAGGTCACCGGTATCGTCCTCAACGTCAAGCAGAATGCCACTGGCACCGCCCAGCAGACGCCGGCAAGTTGCTCATCTTTCCAGACGACGAACGCAAATCCCACCTTTACCTGCGCCAATACCCAGCAGATCGCGGTCGGCGACATCATCGTCGTAGCAACCGGATCATCCTTCACCACGAACGCCTATGACGGGTTCTGGGGCTTTCCGGGGGGAGGGGCCGGTTTCATCAGTTGCAATGCCGGCACCGTACTATGTACCGTGACCGCTGGAACAGCGTCCGGCTGCACCGTAAGCATTAACACCTGCTATATAGCCGGCGCGCGTGTCATCGCCGTGGTCCCGAACACGTCGATCACTGTGGCGGGCATGATGGGCGCGGTTTCTCCCGCCAGCAGCAGCCCTGTGTTCCTGTTTCCGGTCATCCGCGGCGATACCGTTGGTAATACGAGCGGGTTAGGACCAGATGGATTCACTAAGACGACGTCGCTTATCTTTGCGCCGGATGATTTTGCCGCACATGCTTATCGCGGCGCGGTCCGCACCTTGTTCACGCGCGGCGGCGTTACCGGCCCTGAACTCATTACGTGGACCGTACCCGCCAACCAGCTCCGGCGTTTTCAGGGACAGACCATGTCCTGCGGCACGGTCGCCAATCAGACCCTGCAGGGAGGTGCCGGTACGTGGAGCATATCGATCGCCGATAATTCGGCAACGAGCACCAGCGCAAACGGGACCGGGGTCGCATTCGGCGGCTATCAATTCGAGAGTGTGACACGAACGATCGCCCAGAACGCGACGACCGTTACAGTCAATCTGAACAAATTGGGCAATTCCGGCGACGTGCTGTACTGGGCGCTTCCGACCTGCGCGTTCGTACCATCGCTCGTGCAGAGCCAACTGCACCAGAACTCGTTCGAGAATATCCGCGCGGATGGCCATTGCAATCCGCCGCTCCTCACGCCGCTGATCGTGCAATTCGGTACCGTGGTCGCTGGCACGCTTTATGGGTTCACCAACCTCGACCTCGATGCGCTGAGCATGGGCTGCTATGATCGATCGCTGGGCGCTGTCGAAGCCAAGAACGAATGGACCACAACGACGGTCGGGGCGACGTTGATCACCGGATCGAGCATCGCTGGCTTCATTTTCGGGCCGCAGGCGATCACCAGTGTCTCGGCGGTGCCGATGGCCGGACAGGGCCCGCTCTACCTCGACAAGAACGGCATGTTCGTCATGGTGACAGGAACACCGAACCTGACGCCGACGGCCGGTACGTTCGATTTCTGGAACGGCATCAACACGATGCCGAACCAGATCAACTGATCGCAATCCTGCGCATGCAAAATGCCGCCGCTGGATTGATCCTGGCAACATTGCTGGCCTCATGCACGGAACAGGCGATTTCGTCCGAACGCGATATCCGCGAAGGCTATGTGTGGTGCGTGCATCGGTATCATGACCATGCGACCGGTCCGAAATATGTACCTGGCCAAAAATGGATGCCGGGCTTTGAAGCTTGCCAGAAAATCGTCGACGAACACGATGGCCAGAAATTCGATTGGGCCGACCGCAGCAAACACAAGTCGAATATCGACGCGATCGCCGCCGGAATCAAACAATAAAAGATCGGCTAACATGAAGGCAGCACCCCATGGCTAACGCGAACATCAGCGCACTGACGCTCAACCAGCAGAACATGATCACGCCAGCAATCAATGGCGGGACGCTGGGGGTCTCACTTGGAGTGGGATCGGTCCAAGTGCTGGCGGCAAATCCGCAGCGCCAGAAGGTCACCTTCGCCAATCCGGGATCGCAGATCATCTATGTCTGCCAGGCCATCGACTCGGCCGGCAATGCGCTGACGGCGGGCCCCAATCCGGGCAACTGGCCGGTGTTCCCGGGCGGCATCCTGCCCTTTACGGGCGACGGCGTCGCCGGGGCGTGGCTGGCAGCGGCTGCGGCCAATAGCGGCAATCCCTTCACGATCGCATCGAGCGCGACGCTATGACGATCCGCGCGCTCCTCGTCGCGTTCGGTCTGCTGTGCGCCAGCCTCGCGCCAGCGGCGGCGCAGGGCTGCGGGCCGACCAATCCGAATTGCGTGGTCGTCACTGCGCCGAACGGCGACACCACCAACAAGGCGGCGTCGACCACCTTCGTGCAGAATGCGTTCGGAGGTGGCAGCAGCTTGGCGCTGGCCTCGGGCAAGATCCTGATCGGGCAGATCTCCGGCCTCGCCGCCGCACAGACGCCGTCGGGCGATCTGACGCTAGCGAATGCCGGTGCCTTCACGTTCAATACCGTCAATGCCAACGTCGGCAGCTTTGGCTCGGTCACCGCTTGCGTCGCGCTGACGGTCAACGCCAAGGGCCTGATCACGGCGATTTCCGCAGCCACCTGCACGCCGGCGATCGGCAGTATTACCGGGCTCGGCGCCAATGTAGCCACCGCGCTCGGGATCGGGGTTGGATCAGCCGGCGCTTTCGTCACCTTTAATGGGGCGCTCGGGACACCCTCATCCGCCACGCTGACGAATGCGACGGGCCTCCCGGTCTCCGGAGTCTCCGGCCTCGGGACCGGTGTCGCCACGGCGCTCGGCGTCGCGGCCAACGGCGCCGGCGGCTTTCCGACCTATACCGCAGCGGCGTGGACGCCAGCGATTACGACGACGGCCACGGTAGGAACCCCGGCCTATACGTTCCGTGTTGGATCCTACGAGCAGATCGGGAGACAGATTACCGCGAGGTTTTCGATCACCCTTTCGGGTTGGACCGGAAGTCCGACCGGGAACGTCTCCATTTCCGGACTCCCGGCGACCTCAGCAAATACGGCGAACGATTTTGCAAGCTGCACCATCGGGTTTTATACCGTGACCGGACTCACGGCGGCGAATGTCTTCGTCGGGGGCGTTATCAATCCAAATACAAGCCAGATCGGCTTGTTTCAAGGAAGTGCGACGACGTCGGCAAATATCACTGCGGCACAATTCGGCACGACCGGAACGGTGTTCGGAAGTTGCAACTATCACACCTAGCGGCGAGCATCCTGCAACGAAATGGTTTCCGCGTTACGGCCCGCAATCGGCTTGAACGACCAATAACTGTACTCGACGCGATAGTTGCGAAGCGCCGCCATCTCCTGTTCGGAAAGTTCACATTGGTGCTTGCCGCAGGCCGATGTCGAGACAATGAATCCAAGAATAATGACGGCAGCGGCCGCCGTGATCGCATAACTCATAAATTACCCTCCGAATATTTGGCGTAGTCCTCCAGCGTTCAATTCTAATCCACAACCTCCCAAGGAGCAACCATTGGTTGCCCCGTACCGGAGCATTTCCGATGACCAATATCCTCGCGCTGGAAGGCGCGAACGCGCACCGCTGGGCCGTGATGCATGTCACTGCGGCGAAGATTCCGGCGTTCCACGCGACCGCGCTGCGGCTGTGCGATCCCGGTGCCAAGGCCCGCTTCGAGGGCGTCACCGATCGCTTGGTCGATCTCAAGATGAGCCCAGTGCCATGGTGGTTCATCGCGATCGTCGCGGAACGGGAATATGGCGGCCCGCCGCACTGGGATTTCCAGCTCGGCCAGGGCGATGCGCTCAACAAGCGCTCCCACAACGTGCCGGCCGGCCGTGGGCCGTTCCTCTCGCACGATGGCGACATTACGCCGGGTCATGACGCGTGGACGCGCGCTGCGGTCGACGCGCTGGTCAATTGCCCGCCGTTCGCCGCGAAGTGGACGACATGGACGATCGGCGGCGTGCTGACGCTGTTCGAGGAATACAACGGCCTCGGCTATGCCATCCGCGGGGTGCCGTCGGCCTATGTCTGGTCCGGATCGGATCAATATGTGTCGGGAAAGTTCGTGCGCGACCGCGTCTACAACCCGAAATATGTCGACACGCAGGAAGGCTGCGCGCCGCTGCTGTCGATGATGATTGCGATCGATCCGACGATCGCGAAAGGAATCCTGTCATGAACGGCGCCGAAATCCCGCTCCTGCTGTTCTACCTGATGTCGTTCAATCCGGAAGTGGCGATGCAGCCGGTCTCGATGCTGGGACCGATGTCGAAGGCGGACTGCTTCTACATGCAGAGGCATTCCGATGGTGCGTGGTGCCAGAGAATTTATATCCCTCATTTGCAAAGGAAATAATCGCATGGACCCTCGTACTTGGACGCCCCTGCAGTGGCTCGGAATCATCGTCCTGTTGAATGGCGTCATCATCGGCGGCGGCACGCAATTGACCGATCTGTTCGGGCCCGTCGCTACCCACAAGCTCGTCTCGCTTGCAGGCCTCGGCAACATGTTCTTCGGCGGCCTTGTGACGATGTTCTCCGGCCAGGGAGCTATGGTCCGGACCGTCGCGGCGATGCCCGGCGTCGATCCGATCAAGGTCAATGCGCAAGCTAATCCGACACTGGCCGCGATCGCAATGGATCCATCGCAGAACAAGATCGCACCGGCCGAAGGCGCGAGCGCCGCGGTCAGCGCCATCGCGAAGGCTGGCTGAACGAAATCCGCGCCGGACGGATTCCGGCAAATCCCGCATAGGAAGAACCGATGACCACTGATGAAGCCACGCTCGAAGAAGAAATCGTCCGCAAGGGCAAGACTGCACCGCGTCTAACACCCACGCTGATCGACGCGCAGATTGTCGCCGAGCAGTATTACGTCTTTCCGGGCACTGCCCTGACGGTTTGCGCCCTGACCCTGAAGAACGGATTTCAGGTCGTCGGCGAAAGCGCAGCGGCCTCGCCTGAGAACTTCGACGCCGATATCGGCAAGGGCATCGCCCGCAAGAACGCCCGCGATAAAATCTGGGCGCTGGAAGGCTATGCGCTGAAGAACGCGCTGTCCGGCCGGGCTCCTTTCAACGAAGCCCTCCGCTAGCAGATAACCTGACCGGTGTCGCAGCGAACAACCCCGGTCATTGTCCACAAACCTTCCAAAATCTCAACTCAGGAGTACACGCAAATGAAACTGCGAACGACACTGCTTGCCTTCATGGCAGGCCTTGGAATGATCTCGGCGGCGATGGCCGCTGATGTGAATTCCACTCCGTCCCCGATCATCAAGGCGCCAGCCTTTGCCCCCCTGAAGGCACCCTGCGATGCCACCGGCTGTTCCGGCTTCTTCCTGGGCGCCGAACTATCGGGTTCCGGATCGGGCGTGAACGTGATCAATCTGGCGAGCTTGAACGCCAACGGTACCTACATGGGCATCAACGGCGGATACCAGTTCTACAACGGCACCTATTGGCTCGGCGTGAAGGCCAAAGGGGATTACGCCGTCGGCCAGCAGAACCCGAATCTCGGCGGCCTGACGCTCACGCAGTCGAACAAGTTCTTCGCCTTCGAAGGCGTCGAGTTCGGCGGCAATCTGGCCACGATGTTCAACATCGCGCCGATCATCCTGCCCGGCCCGCTCGCGACCGCCGTCCCGACGGTCCTGATCGGTGCATGCCAGAACGGCGCGCTGACGGGCTACTGCGCAGGCGCAGCGGCTCATTTCTTCGTGCCGAACAGCCGGTTCACGATCGATGTCGATTACCTGAACGCACAGTACGGCGCGACCAATGTGTCCGCCATTCCCGGCGTGCCGGCGATCGTCAGCACGGAAAACCGCGGGACGTTCGGATTCAGCTATCACTTCTGAGACCTATCGACGAAGCGAGCGGCCCGCGCGATCGGTGTGCTGGCCCAGCCGCAGTAAGGCGTAGCGACACCTTCAAGCGGTTGGAATCTATGACATGACGACTTTCGAATGGGGAATGCTGTCGGTCGCGGTGGTGACCTGCCTGTTCACGGCCGGCGGCATTCTGGGCGGATGCGTCTGGGCGGTCGGCAAGATCGCGCAGGATATCGATAAGAAACTAGCCAAGGAACGCGCACATACGGCGACGCTGCTGACAAACCATATGGCCGAGATCGTTCGAGAGCGCGATGCGCAGGAACGAAACACAGGAGAATTGGGGCTGTCCTTGCGCAGACATATTGAAAACGTCGAGCGGAAAATCAGCGAGGTCGAAATCTGGGGCCGCGATAACTACGCCCTCAAGGACGACGTCAAGGAGTCAATCGGCGAACTCCGCAACGATATCCGCACGATGGGAGCCGACATCAAGGCGGACATCCGGACGCTGTCCGCCAAAGTGGACTCAAAGCATTGAGGCCCGCTCCACACAATGACAGCCCGCGCACCATCCGCCGCTTTCTGATCATCATCTTCGCCGTCGTGGCCAGCATGTTCGCCTGGCACGCGGCCCGCGCCCACAACATCACCCGTCCCGAACTCGACGGCTGGTTCATGGGCCTCTCGAGCAAGATCAAATCGCCCTGCTGCGATGGCTCCGATGCACTGCGGCTCGATGATGTCGATTGGGAAACCAAGGACGGCCATTACCGCGTCCGACTTGAGGGCGAATGGGTCGATGTGCCCGACAGCGCCATAGTCGACGGACCGAACCGCGCCGGGCCGACCATGGTCTGGCCATATCGGCGGGATGGGCATCTCAATCAGATTCGCTGCTTTCTGCCGGGCAGCATGACCTAAGCGACCTGCACTCTTTCAAACTGATGAGGACAAACATGCGAAAAATCCTGCTTGCAGGCGCCATGGCGCTTGGCTGTATTGCCTCCCTCTGCTCGTTGCCTGCGAAGGCGCAGGGTGTCTCGCCAAACCAGATGTTCGGCTGCAATCAATCGGCCAATTACGACGCGTCGACCAGCGGCGCGACGAAGCTGATTACAGGCACATCAACCAAGGGCATCTACGTCTGCGGCTGGAACATCATGCCGGGCGGCACGGTCAGCGTGCAATTCGTCTATGGGACGCAGGTCACCAATCCCTGCGATACCGGCCAGACCGCGATCACGCCTGCATTCCAACTCACGGCCCAGATTGGCGAGATCGACCATCTCCCGGTCTATACCGGCATCAAGCCAGTGCCGACCGGGAAGGATGTCTGCATCCTGACCAACGCAGGCACGGCCGTGCAGGCCATCCTCTATTACACGCAATTCTGATGCGCGGCGCCCTTCTCGCCTTCACGATATTGGCCGCACTGGCCGTAACGGCACACGCCCAGATCTGGATCATGTCGCCGGCGAACCAGATGCCAGGCCACAAAGGCGGTGGTGGAGGAGCCTGCACGCCCACCGGCCTGATCTTCAACGTCGCCTGCAATTCCCAATACATCCCCCTTATCCACTGAGAGGATCACGCTGATGATCAAGAAAGTCCTATTGGCATTGGCGCTATCGCTCTTTGCCACGAACGCGTTCGCTGTGTGTGCCAAGATCCCGCTGAATGTCTTGGATAGCGTGGGAGGCACCGCGGCGCTGAGTTCGGCCACGGCGGCGGACGGCAACTGCAAGACATACATTGATGCCGATACGGCGAGCCAGATCCATGCCGATCTGATCGCGCCCGTGGTCGCCGGCACCGCCCGTATCGGCTATGTCAGCGACGACCCCTGCAATTCCAAGATCAAGCTCAACGCGCCGTTCTCGACCAGCTCCGGGGGTCCGGTCTCCCTCATCGCTCTGTCTGGATCGACCGTGATTTACGTTTGCTCGATTTCGGCCATCACGGATACGGCGATTAAGCTGAGCTTCATCGACGGAACGGGCGGCTCCTGCGCGGCGGCCCAGCATGCGATCTGGGGTTCGACCACGGCCGCCAGCGGTATGTCCCTGACGGCCAATGGCGGCTTCACCCAGGGCAGCGGAAACGGGTCGGTCGGCGTCACTACGGCAGCATCCGCGCTCTGTCTGTTGCAGTCCGGCACGTCGCTAGTTGCCGGCAATATCACGTATGTACAACAATAGGCCTACATCCATGCTCCGCATCACATCCCTCATCTTCGCGCTGCTGGTTAGCTGGAGCGCCTGCGCGCAAGTCCCGTTGACGGGGGCGGGGAAGGGGGCGCCGGGAGGCGCTCTTCCATCTTATAGCTTTGCTGGGTCAGGTACGTTCTCTGGTGCTAGTACAGCAGCAACATTCCCCATCGATATTGGACCAGCATCAGCAACCAGATATATCGTAGTCGGCTCATCAGTAACCTCAACCGATACGTACACCGTTACTGTAAACAGCATTCCTTTGATTCAGGATATTGCAGTAACTCCGTCAAACTCAGCATACATATTCAGCGGGCTTGTTGCCGTAGGATCAGGCGTACAGAATGTAGTACTGTCTTGCATATCGTGCGCATTTCAAACTCGCGACGTCTTTGTCTGGATTCTAAATAATTTGAATACGAATTTAGCTAAACATACCGGCTCTGGAAATGGAACTACCGCCAGCATCAATGTAACATCCGGTGATTTTTTATTTTCTGTCAATCATGGGGGTGCAAATTTCAATGGTTCAACAGAAACGCCCGCTGAAAATTTAACCGTTGGGTCGTCGGCTGCTGCCGATTGGACAGTTATCTCCACCAACGCCTCTTTCAGTGCAATAGCATCTGCATCTGGTCCTACCGCAGCAGCAACATATCACTAGCATGATGATTTCTAAGCGAAAGTTTTTACAAAATGCATCACTTGGGGTGTTGTTATTTGTTGCTCAGAGTAGTTCTAAAGCCTTTTTGCATCGTAGTTCTGGAGTTACTGGGAAGACACAATTGGGAGGTTTTGATATAACGGGCGTTGGTGGCGTCGGCGCTGCTTTTCCGTTCATGAACTTCTTTAAGACCTGGACAACTTCCCTTTCGACAAATTCACCAACCATTCTCAATACAAACGGTTTTCCAGAAACAGCATCTCTCCCGGCAAACATTGGGGGACTGATCCCCATTCCAGCCAACTGGTCTGGACAAGCGCTTGTTTTAAAATGGACCGGGACGCTCGCGCTCGCACTTCAATTCGGCACGCTGGTGACAGTGGGCGGCGGATTTGTGACTGCTGGGGGCGCCGGCGGCAACACCGGAACGAATCTATCTGGAACTAATGGACGGATCGTTTTCACGATCACGCAATCGCCGTTTCCATCACAGCCGAACTTTTTCTTTATAGCCGGTAATGCCCAGCAGAGTCTCACCAGTATGGTCCTATGTCTCGCTTCGAACGAGGCGGCGATTGACGCTGGCGGCATCTTTAATCCTGATTTTCTGTCTGTTGTAAGGGCGTTAAATCCCGGCATCCTGCGGCAGATGGGCTGGACGCTCAGTGCAGGACAAGAGGTTTTAATTAACCCGCAGTACAATTATCAAATTCCGATAGCGTCGATGAGCTACACTAATATTCGGTTCCCGCCGACGATTTGGGCCGGTGCAATCAGTAATTCAGGGAACGTGTATTCTTGCGGGTCCTACACGGATATGCCTGTTTCGTGGACCGATAAAGAAGTTTTTCAGGGATCAATTAATAACGCCAACACTGTCCTGACAATCACAGGAGCTGCTAATAACGGTTCAGGGCTGATCCGTCTTGCAATGGCTTCTACCGCGTCGCTGTCGACAAACCAGATCGTGTCCTTTGGCGGCTACAATCCTAACGGCAGTGGCATTGGAGTAGCCCTAGGCGCGTGGAAAATCACCGTCATTGACGGCACTCATATTGATCTGGCGAGCAGCTATCCGAGTGGCATAGCCTCGTCTTTTGTGACCGCATTCAGCTCAAATGGAAGTCTTTCGACGGCCACTATCAACGTGGGAGGACGAGGCGCGAAACTGCTTTCGGCGGTAGGTGCAATTCCTCTCGCCGCCGGAGGACTTGCCACGGGCAAAGCGAGCTTTGTCTATGATGCGACTTTAGATCAGGTAGTCTACGGGGTCGGTGGCCTTTATTGCGGCATGCCGCTCACGATTCAGATCGCGCTATGCAACGCTGTCAATGCGCATTTATGGTACACGTTTCCGTCTCTGATTTCCGATGCGTCGGTAATTAGCATGACGCAACTCGTTGCAGCTACTCTCGGTGGGGCACAGAACTTCTATGCTGAGTACAGCAATGAGACGTGGAACGGAAATTTCACTCAATACTATTATTGTTGGCAAATGGGCGCCGCTTTGGGACTTTCGGCCGCTGCTTTAGGCACTGTTCAGCAAAATTTAAGTTTTAGCGGACTTCGAACGCGTCAAATCATGGGGAATATAAAAGCTACGTGGACTGGCGCGCAATCACGTCTGAAGCGTGTGATGGCTTGCCAAGCGTTCGGCGATACCACGAATTTCAATACATACAAGTTCCAAGGGCATGATCTTGCGGCATTTGGAGATGGAGCATCTTACAACACTTTCCCAAATCGACCGATCGATTATTGCGACGTGGTTTCTTATGCGCCCTACGCGCAAGGTGCGCAGTTAAATACGACGTACCCAGCAGATGCCTCTGGCGCCGCTGACTATTCGAACATGACGACAGCAGCCGATCTTTATGCAACTGGAACAGGACCAAACATTGCCAGCGCATTGGCAATGGTTGATGCTGACTACCGGTCGACTTCGACATTCCCTGCCGACGTAGGCAATCTTTTTGCTTACGCACATACTACAGGTGGTGGCGGAAATAATATCTATTACGGATGGGAAACTATTACAGCAGGGTATGACGGTGCTGGACGCCCGTCTGGACTACCGAATTTGACAGGTGAGTGCTACGAAGGCTCGTTCCAATTCTTAGGTCCTACGACAAGCCAGTGCACAGGGTTGAATATCAGCACGACGTATTCAGCCAAGGTAGCCACCTTAATTACGGCCTACCAAAATAGTCCCCTAGCTGCTCAATTGATGATCGATTATGTGAAGCAATTCTTAGGAACCGATCCAACAGCAGCGACATTTGGCTTACTACCACACTCCAAAACAATGGCCTTCCTGGAGCTTACGGGAGCCAACATTTGGGGTCTGCTTCCGACTGATATTTACTCAACGCCGTTCCAGACTTATGTTGGCGTGCAGTCCGTCAACCATTAACCGCTGCACCCCAACCTCCCTAGGGAGCCAAGGAGGGAGTTGCGGGAATGTGATGAAAAGGCTAACTAGCCTTCGACTGGAGCGGAACAGTAACCGCGTCCCTGGCAATGCGGACAGGGCTCACCGCTCACAACGCGGTTCAGGAAATCTCGCGTCTGAATAGCCTTCTTGCCGTCGCACATCTCGCAAACGAGCGTCGACGGCATTGCCGTACGTCGGATAACATCGGACCAGCGTTCGAAAAATGATCGGCTCATGTCTTTTCCCCTTGCTGCTGATCAGCACTCAATTTTCCGGATTTGTTGACCCAGATGCTAAAGCGACCGCAATGTTTGCACCGGATCTGCTTATGCGTCTTGGATATCCGCTCGGCCCACGAATGCCAATCCATGTAGCCTTCTGGACATGGTGTATGACTAGGGCGATTTGGGCATGTGTCCCGCGGATCCTTCATTGTCTACCTAGAAATGCCAAGTGCGGCTTCGATCTTTGCCAGTAGCTTCGGCGCTTTCCTAAGATCGACTTCTGCCCGAACCGATGTCAGGGCTTTCCGCAGTTCCTCATTTTCCGTCCGATCGATCGATCGTCAATATATCGGCGGCTTGGCTGTCGGATTTTTAAAATCTTCGCCAGTCCACCATATTTCCAGTTCGACTGGCTTTCCAAGCGCATACCAATCGCGCTTGAAACTGCAATCGCCTTGATGAAGCCGCCCTTCAGGTTGACCGTAGCCCGGCCATAGACATTCAACGGGTGTCCCGTCCCTCGGTGCAGTCTCGATCGGCAACCAATCAGCCATTTTCACTACCTGTCAATTAAAACTACTTTCCGCACCGACACGGCTGCGGGTCCGCTTCTCCAGTAACGCAATCGCAAATCTTGGTGGCTCTTAGTTCGAAGACATCAACGAGTTTTGCATCGGCAAGCCGGATGTCGAGCGCCGCTCGATCCTCGCCATATCGACGCTTCAGAATCCGTCGATAAGCTTTGATCTGGTCTAAAGCTTCCTGGCGTTCCGAGGATCCTATCGACCACGCATTTGCAAGACCTTCCTGCCAGCCAATGGCGTCGTGGAGTGCTTGTTGAATGTCGTCGCGAGTGGTCATCCGTTTCTCCTGACGACGCGTTAACGTAAAATTCCTGCGAAACGTCGAATGATCTGCTTGCTTTCATGTCGATCAAAAATGACGGTGCTCAGGCATCCCGGCGCAGTTCGAATAGCAGCTGCCATCTTCTCGGCACCTTCAAGAGTTGGACACCAGCCGATCACACTCTCTTCGTCCTTAGGGTAGCCGGTCGAGCGGACTTCGTATCGTTGACCCTTGTCACCGACATTGTGCGGCTTGCCGCCTGAGTGCGTCATCTGGTTTCCTTTGCTTGCCGTCTATGCAACTTTTCGTCGAAGGACCGCTAAGTCGCGTTCAAGCTTATCAAGCTCTTTCTGCTTGTTCCGGATTTCCGTCTCGATCTCGCTGGCGCGAAAGGCCTCAAAGTCGGCCTTGTTTTCATCGCTTAGCCGATTGTTGTCTGCTTCACAGGCGGTATCGATCACGGGTTTAAGGATGGCGGCAATCCATCTGCCGTAGAGACCCTGTGCATCATTTGTGTATCTCTGAAGACTTCTGACCAGCTCATTGAGGCTCATCGGATTGTATTCTTTGGCTTCCATTTTCTCTCTCCAAAAAGTTGCTTTGATGGTCGTTAAATAACATCCTTTGCCGGAACGATCATCGGGGGCCTCGGTGAGATCATATGCTTGATAGTTACCGCCTTTAATAGGGCATCCAACTCCCGCTGCATCGGCTCGACTCGATCGACAAAGTCCCGCTGCGTATCCCTGATTCGATCTTTGGATTGTTGCTCGATCCGCTGAATGCGATAGTGGGTTTCGGTTTTCTCGTCCTCGATCTGGCGCCGAAGGCTGACGATGCGCTCCTCGATAAACTTCTCGTTCTCTTCCAGAGTACCAAACAGCCCTGACATCTGCATCTCCTTGCGGCTTCCTGCGGTTAGCGCTTGGCTGGAGCCTTGATCGGCCGCGTCGTGCTGACGACCATTTCGGCCTCGGTCGTTTCAACGAGCTGGTAGGTCGCGATTTTGGTCTTTGGACCCGCATCGACGAGGCCATACATTTCCTCGCTGGTCACCAGATACGGTTCATCGTTGCTCGGCTTCTCCCATTTGACGAAGATCTTGGGAGGGAATTTCTTGGTCATAATCTCTCTCCTGACAATTGAAGCTCTAGGCGGCTCCGTGCCTCTTAAACTCGGATTGGCAACTGACGTGAGTATTGGAATTGCTCAACGTTCCGGTAGCAGCTCGTTAAAGTTAAGAAAATCTTGCCTTGAATTCCTTGATCTTTTTTGAACATTTTTGGCTAGTCAGTCATCGGTCAGTCATCTAGTTCGCTTTACGTACTTCACCTACTTAGTTTCGCCTTTGTTCCGGTGCTTTGTGCGCAACCGCTGGACGTTCTCGACCTTCTCCACAGACCCGCGGCTGTATCGCTGGGTCATGGCAATGTCGGAGTGGGTCGCCGCGTGCCTGACGTGCTCGAGATCGGCGCCGGCATCCGTGGCTTCGCTGATCGCTCCAGCTCGGCTATCCATATTGCGGATGGACTTCGGAATACCGCAGGCGTCCGCCACGAGGCGCCACCAGCGCCGAAACTCGGGCCCAGTCCAAGGAAGCCTGTCGAACTCAGAAATGATCACGGGGCCATCTCCCGGCAGCATCTCGCGATCTACCATCGTGTAGCTGATGCCGGGCACGGGGCTGAGCAGCGCTAGCTCCTCCATGACCATCGGAGCATTCCGAAGGCTGACTTCAATCTCCTTATTTCGCTTGCTGGTGATGTGGGTCAGTACCATGTTCTGGTCGATCTCCTCCCAGCGGATGCCGCGAAGCCATTTCAAGCCGCTATCCTGCAGGACAGAAATCCCCTTCTCGGCGATCGGAACCCATTCTCCAATAACGTCCTTCTGACGCAGCATCAGCTCGAACTGAAAAGCCTGCGCCAACGCGATCGAAGAGCGCCCCATCTCGTGCGCCTTGTGGCGGATGGCTGTGGCCTGGTCGGAGGTGAGCCGCTCAGTCCGAGGCCTGGGCATCGCAAAGCGCATCTTGCTCAAGATCCCTGACAACTTGGCGCAGTCACCGTCTTCTAGTATCGTGGCGCCAAAAGACAACAGAGTCCGGAGCATGCCGATCTTGGCGTGAGCGATCGCTAGTTTGCCGTCCTGCGTCCAGACTTCGTGCATGCGCAGGAAACTTCGCGCCTTAAGCTCGGACAGAAGGCAATTGCCGTGCTCAGTCTTGATCAGCGACATCAGGGCATCGTAATGGATGCGGCTGTTGTATCTGATGCGAGTGCGGTATGGCGAGTCTGGATCGCTCTTGTAGGCGCTCATCAGGCCGGCGACCGTGCCGTCGAAGATCCCGACCTGCGGCAGGCCGCCGCGCGAGAATACCAGCATTTCCTGCTGCATCTCATTGCAGGTATCGGCGATGAAGTCCCACTCTTCTTTCGTGGGATCTCCGGTTCCGACCCAAAGCTTCATGCTCTTGATCTTGAAGCCCTTGGCGACCATGTCGGTACGGGCCTGCCAGCGGGCCTCGAACTTGTCGCCGGGACGCTTGCGCCAGATCAAGCCGGGCGCCGATCGAACTTTGACAGGCTTGTTCATTTCACATCCTCTGGCTTCAGCTTCAGCTTGACGCAAAGGCGCAGGAGCTTAGCGACCGGTTCGGGAGGGCCTTTGGCGGCATAGTTCTGGCCGGTTCGAGCAGAAACTCCAAGCCAATCCCCGGCCCCCTCCTGAGAGAGGCCGAGGGCCTTAATAGCGGCTTTGTATTGAGTGGGGCTCATTTGAATTTCAATGCTTCGATCTGCTGCTGTTGAAGGCTCTTAAATTGAGTTGCGCCTCCGTCATGGAAATCCTGGCAGTGGCGCTCGTAAGCAGCCTCTGCGGCGCTCTGCTCGCAGGCGGTGCAGATGAACTCGCCGTATTCGTTTTCGGGATTGACGGTTTCGCAATCGCATTGGTCGCAATAGTTGGTCCAGATCATCAGCGCACCTGCACAATCAGGCGAGCAACCACAAAGCGGTCAGTCGCGTTGGTGATGAACTGGAGAGGATCGCCAGCCTTTGCACCGAGCGTCACGAGCGCGGCGAGTGCATCACGGTTCATGTGGAGAAGTTCCGCGGAAATCTTGGCTGCTTGTGTCATTTGGCTGCTCCGTTCTGATGAAGCGAACATACGCAATCTTTTCGTATTACGCAAGTCTTTCGTATTCACGAAATGTTACAGCTTCGGGAGCCCGTTCGTCTTGTCCAGGAAAGCCTTCACCGCCGGCCAATAGCGGCGATCTCCCCACAATTTCTGCTTCTGCGGGAAGCCCTTACCGCGGTCCATGTCGTAGGCTCTGAGCGCCGCGCGCGCGATCTTCTCCGGCACGCCCATGCGCCGGATCAGCTCTGCGTCTGTGACGTAGAGCGTCTCGCGGGCGTCATGATCGAGCGTGTCGGACATTACTGCCGCGTCTCCGTTGTCGGCGCTTCGATCCAAATGATGCACCAACCACCATTACAGGCCGGACATCGAAACGGGGACCTGTCGGCCTCGCGTCGGGTAAGAAGTTCACCGGCATTGCCATTCCAGACGCAAGCAGTGCATGCGACAGGCGCACCAAGCTTTCGTTCTAGGGTATAGATGCTCATTTGCCTTCTACCGATGCTAGGGCTGCAAAGAAATCATCGCTGAAGACATACCAAGTATCGCCCTCATCGATCTCGGTAAGATATTGTCGGCCGTGCTTGTCCGGATCGTACTTAGTCTCGACGATGATTCCGAGCTCAAGCGCCTTATCCTGGATGTCGCCGCCATCGATGGCGCAACTCTCCCAGCACCCGCTCTCGACGGCCCATCTCGCAAATTCTGCAATGTTCATTTGTCTTACCCGATGCTAGGATGACTTCGGCCGGCGCCGGCCTTTGATCGCGTCTTTAGCGACCTGCTGCATGTTTTCGTAAGCCATTTCGAGTTCTTCGACGTGGTCACATCCGTACTGCCCAGAGTGTCTTCGCAGTTGATCTGATGTCTGGTATCTCTTGGCAATCACCAGAAGCGCATCGAAATAACGTTGTTCGTTGCTCATGTGTTTTAACCGATGGCTAAGACTTATCCGATTTGACCAGCTTCAAACGCGGCTGCATATCCTCGCCGATCGTATAGTGACGCGGTACGGGTCTCGTTCGAAACTCACAGAAGACAACACCGTCCGGAATTGCTTGGCTGATCGGCACGTAGAACCGAAAGCCCATGGTTTCGTCGATGTCTCGCTCCAACATGCCGCGCTCGACCTCATAGCGAAGCTCATGAAGGAGCTTTTCAATTCGCTCGCGGCGAAAATTGGTTGGGTCTGTCATGTGTTTTTTCCAGTGGTTAACGTTTGACGGGCAGCAAGCCTTGCTTGTGCATGTCATCGAGCCAATTCACCACTTCGCGATCTATCAGCAAGGACCGGATGGCAGCCCAATCGAACTCGTGTCCGTTTTCTCCGCTGACTTCGTCGACGTGCTGAGCGATGCTCCCAAGCTTTGCCAACAGTCCAATGGACGGTTTAAATGGATCGCTCATATTATTCCTCATCGATTAGCGGCTTAACGCGCCCGCTGTGATACCCGTTGTCGGCAGAGCGGCGCTGGTCATTATCAATATAGAATTTTGCGTCCTCTTCCGCGATTGTCGTTTGGCGCGAAGTCTTAGACTGTGCGATGCCTCGCCCAGTAGAAACGAATTTCTTTTTGTCTCTGGTCACACTGGGCATGATATTTTCCTTTTCAACTCGTTAGCTAAAGATTTTGATCGATATAGTCGGCGATCTCGATGAACGACTTGCCAGAATCGTTCATGCGAGAGAGGTGTCTCTGTTCATCAAACGAGAGGCCAACCATATCGATCATCTTGTCCGACAGGAGATATTCATCCTCACTGTCCAAGCGGACGTCGTCAAGAAGTGCCACGCCACCCTCAGACCATTGCGCACCAAGCGCATCGCAGAGCACGCCAAGGCAACAGAAGCCAATGTCACCGCTATCGTCACGCTCGCCGCGAAGCATTCCTTCCATCTGTTGATAGTCATTGCTGCGAAGCGCTTTGATCCACTTTTCTTTAAATTCGGCATTCATGTCGTTTTCTCCTTGGTGGTGTTTAACACTGAGTGTCGTTAGCACTCACCGAATTGGTCGCGCAGTTTTTCGAGAATTGTTTGCAACGTATATTCGATCGACTCCATGCGAGCGGCTGCTTCGTCAGGATCGCTACGGTACTGCGCATCACGCACCCGGATAAAATCGTCCAATAATCCTTGCCAAGTCGATCCCATCACTTGTCTCCCCCCCTGTGTGCGTTCTGCGGTCTTTAATAAACATTCGATGGCGTCGAGCTCGCGCACGGGCACTTCATCAGGAATGCCCTTTGTGGGCCAGCCTCGGCCGCGCGCTATGGAAATAGCATCATCGCGGCTATAGCGGCCGGCGTCTGAAACTTGCTTGGTATAACCGGAGCTATTCGGACGCCACCATGCGCGATGCTCGTTAGACCAGACGAGATACCAATCGCTCATTCGGACTTTCCTTCTTCGCCTGAAAAGGAAGCTTGCGCCTTTTGAAGCGCCTCAAGAGCGGCTGTGGCGGCGCCCGTCAGTGAAATCATATTGCCATCATCGTCGATGAGCGCCCACCATTCGGAGCCGTCGAAGGTGACTTTCACGCTGGCGGATTCGAAATAATCGACAAGGGCGCGTTCGATCTCGATCATCAGACACACCTATGCAGTTCGCACCACGTCGGCTTGTGGTACGGTTTCTCGCAGGCCTGGGCGTAGCTATAGAGCCCGAGGACCATGGCGAGGACGGCGAAGATCAGGCCGGTGGCGAAGGAGCGGGTCATTTTGGTTCCTTCGCAGTTATTTCCGTAATCGTCATGGTTTCCTCGTCGTCATCTTCCTCGTGATCGCATGTGGTATCGCAAGAGGCGGCTTCCGCTGACTTCTCGTCTTCGGCATCAACGAAATACTGACGACGCACGATGGCGCGAGTTTCCACCAGCCACTTTTTCATTTTGGGTCTCCGATGAGGGCGCGGATGGCATCTTCTATTTTCCGGATAAGTATCTGATCATCGCCCGGCAACATTTGACGTCGGAAGCTCTCTGCCACCTTGGCGCACTCCTCGATTATGGCCTTCCGCCCCGGCTGCGGAGGCGCGGGGATGGCGTAGAGCGGCTCGATGAGCCAATTGCTAGGTGTTTCGAAATCATCGTTGACCAGCGCTTCAGTTTGATAACGCCAGAGAAGAGCATCCCATTCCTTGCGTTGATATCGCCACGCGACCGGCTCCGTGGTGACGGGCTCTTGCGCTGGAGACGAGGCGCGGATTTCATCGCCTTCTTTGATCGCAGCAATTGCGATTTCCAGGGCGTCGGCCGCGGTTCCTTCAAAGAGAGGATGGAAAAGGACGGCTCGTTGAATTGCCGCCTTCACATCGTAGGAAAGATCGTCATTCATTCTCTTCGTCCTCGTCGCTATCGTCAGGCTGGCAAAGGTTGCCTCCACATCGAAGACAGATTTCGCAATCTAAAGCGATTTGGTCGTCTTCCCAGCGATCGCATGTTGCGCAATACATTTGCTCTAACCTCCCTAAGTAAAAACCCAAAGCACGATCAGAACTATCAACCCTGCGAGCGCCAGCCCCCAGCTCGCGATGAATCCGGTGCACCCGAGCCGCTGCGGATCGATCAGCGCGCCGCCGGTGTGGAAATTGTTGGAGGGGTCGGTCATTGGGGTTCACTCTTTAAGGTTATGTGGACTATTGTCAGTTTTGGATGGGGCTTCGATCATCCGTGCGCTGGCGGTGTGCCGTGAGCGGATATTCGGCATAGATGATGTTATCGAGTAGGAAAGAAGCGCAGCAAAGCGTTAGAACACGCCAATTCTATTCAATGCCCAGCAAGTAGGCGCACAGCATCATGCTGCAGGCCCACAGCAGTCCGCGACCAAACTTCATCCGATAAAACAGCTTCATGCCTCAACTCCTTCATCATCTATGCACAGAATGCGAATATTCCCCGGCTTGTCCCGAAACGCGCGGCTCACCTGAAACGACAACATCTCGCAATAGGCGCGATTGCCGGCATGCTCGATCGCCATGAACTCCCATGTATGCGAAGCTGTGAAGACGAGGTAAATCATCAGCGCGGTCATAGAATCATCTCTCCCTCGACGCCCTGACAATCGTCCCGTCAAATTTCCGCCAAGCCGTGATCGTCCGTGGCTTCTTGATCCCGACATGCCGCGCCCGTTTGCGATAGACGCGCGATTTCTCGGCGACGTCCTGTTTCGTCTTCTTTGGATGATGCTCGGCAAGCCAGGGCTTCAAATTTCCTTCCCGCCGTTCCCCGCCATTAATGATCGCGATCGTGTCCTCGCAATCCCAGGCCTCACCCGGTCGGATCAATCGATTGCAGCCGCATTGGCAGCGTCCCCGATAGCGATCGAAGACGCGCAGGCGCACGCGGGGCCGCACGGCGGCGTCAGGGGAGGAGCCGATCCATTCGGGGAGGTGACGAACGTTACTCATCGTTCAGATATTCCAGTACATCCGCGCGGCGGCGTTCGATCGTCTCCTTGATGGCGTCGGGCCTCGATTTCCAGTCCGCAGTACATTGCTGCACAAAAGACTCGGCGTCCTCTCGGGAAAGGAACCAGTAGTTGTTGTTATAGTGGTCCCCGATATTGCCGTCGGACAGGAATTGCAGATCCGTATGCGTACGGCCGTCACTCAGTTGGCGCGACACGCTAAAGACCATGGAGTTTGAAAGCAGCCGTGACGGGTCACCTTCCGGATGATCGGAATATTTCACGGGAGCGATTTGTACCGTAGATGGTCCGACGTCCATGAATGGCGACCAGATGCCGTAGACATGCCAGAGCTTCGTTCCAACCGTAAGTTGTTCTGGCGATGTAACCGCATTGATTGCCGGGCGGATAAAATCTTCGTTCACGACGCCGTCTCCTTCGCTTCCGCCTTCGTCCACGCCTCGAACGCGATGCGCAGCCGCTCGCAATGACGTGGCTCCGGAGAGCATTGCGCCAGGCAGTGCTGATGCGCGCAGCCTTCCCATTGATCCAGAAAGGCTTTCGGATAATTGTGGAACAGGTTGCCGCGATCGGTCATCGCTTGCTCACTGTTCCGTTAATTCATCAAGAGAGCATGATTGCGTATTGCCAGCGGCATCCTGCACGACAACGAAATGACCCTGCTTCCAGTGCTCGACGTAGCTGATGAGCCTTCCATGCATTGGCCGGCCATGCTTCGGGTTCGAAGCAACGAAAGTACCAAGCTTGATCCGTTCGCGCGAAGTGTCGGTCATCGCTTGCTCATCTCTCGCGCGAACAGTTCCTGACAGGCCAGATAGCGCGCCTCGCCGGCCACCACCGCGACGTCGACCGGGCCATAGCCCCGCGAGCGCAGGAACTGGACGGCATCCCAGTCGTCCACCAGGGTCTCGGGGGCCGTGAGCAGGTCTTTCGCCATGCGTTCAATGAGTTCTTGGCGACGGCGCTGCTCCTGGCCGATAGGGCCGTTGAGGAGGAAGTTGTAGTAGGGCTTCATCGCCAAATCTCCCGCGAACAGTGAAAACAAACGAACACATCCCCGCTCGCGATCGGCTCATGTCCGCCCGCGCTCAGGCAATCATCGGCGACCCCGAACGTATCACGGCCCTCGATCACGGGAACGCACTCGTTTGCGACGCGCCGCAGCTCCTCGCCGACGAAGTGGTCGATCATGGCGCGGGCGGATTTTTGGATGCGGATGTTCATGACGCCCGCCGCGCGCGAGCTTCGCGGTTGTAGCGCTGTTGCGTCTTATGGCTGGTCACGATCGCCCGCACGAGCGTCTCGACGCCATCGTTGGTCAGCAGCGCCAGGCCGTGGCGGGCCAGGACCTCGGCGAGATGGTAGCGCATGCGGTCGCGGCCGAAGTCTTCGATGATGCGGAGGTGGCGTTGTCTGCGGGTCATGATTCATATCCTGTTCTTTGAAAAGAGGTTGGCGGCGGCGCAACTTGGAGGAAAACGCCGCCGCCGTAGCCCCGTGTTGAGCCGCCAAGCTCGCACGAGGTTTTCGAATTACTGATCGTCCTGGCCGAAGGTCATGGCGTAGGCGGCGCGGAGCTCGTTGATCGCCTGCGCCAGCACGTCGCGATGGCAATCCACGCGGCCGGTCTGGATGAAGGCGTTCAGCGTCGAGCAGCAGAACATCCGCTCGGAATCGCGAGGTGCGGTCGGACGATAGTACTGGCCATTGCCGTTCGGCTGCGCCGCCTGTGGCTTTGCGGCCTGCTGCGAACGTCCCGCCGTGAACTGCTCGGGTGCCGGTCCCGGCCGCTGCGTGCCGCGGATCGCCTTGATGTCGCGATAGGTCACGCCATTCGATACCTTGGCGGTAAACTCGATCTCGTACGCGCCGCCGATCTCGACACCGTTCAGCTTATCCGGCCAGATACCGAACATCATGCCGTCGGCATCCTTGATCCGGGCCGACTTGCCGGGGCCTGGCGCCGGC
>Ga0137418_10000392_pt1 | contig 38676 bp, 36 predicted proteins | sample CZODoug3_1_2_16f_FD_122242 | JGI IMG/M metagenome (GOLD analysis project Ga0137418, IMG submission 122242) | Vadose zone soil fungal communities from Angelo Coast Range Reserve, California, USA - CZODoug3_1_2_16fungal (Hybrid Assembly) | ecosystem: Environmental > Terrestrial > Soil > Vadose...
CAATTGCGCGTGCCGATCAATAGCTTGCCGCCGGTCGGCATGGCGTCGCGCGAATTCACGGCCAGATTCATGATGACCTGTTCCATCTGGCTGGCGTCGGCACGGATGGTGCCGAGTTTCTGATCGGGGCGAAGGACGAGTTCTATGTCTTCGCCGATCAGGCGGGGCAAGAGCTTGCCCATCTCTTCGACAACGGAATTGAGATTGATGATTTGCGGCTGGAGGACTTGCAAACGGCTGAAGGCGAGCAATTGGCGGGTGAGCGTTGTGGCGCGGTCGGCGGAGCGATCGATCTGCTCGATTTTTCGCGCGATGGAGTCGGTGGGAGATAACGCACCAAGCAATAATTCCGTGTGCCCCTTGATGACCATCAGCAGGTTGTTGAAGTCGTGCGCAACGCCGCCCGCCAAGCGGCCAACGGCTTCCATCTTCTGCGACTGGCGCAACTGCAGTTCCAGGTGGCGGCGCTCGCTGATGTCCTGTGCGACGACCAGGCGCACGCGCCTGCCCGCATAAATCAGTTCGTGAGAAACCACTTCCACTTCAAAGGTCTTTCCGTCCTTGCCCTGATGCAGCCAAAAGGCGTGCTGTTCGCTTTCAGCTCTTGCTTGCAACAGGTACGCGGCGGTGTTTTCACGCTCCGCCAACGGACGTATCTCAAGGATACTCATGCGTTTGAATTCATCCCCCGAGTAGCCGTACTGGCCAACGGCCGCCTGGTTGACGCGCAGAAAACGCAGGGACTCCACGTCGTAGAGCCACGTGGGAAGCGGACTGTGTTCGAACAGAAGACTGAGCATGGACTCGTTTTTGCGCAATTCCTCTTCGGCGCGGCGGCGTTCGATAGCCAGGGCGATGTGGCCGCCGACGGAGTCGAGGAACTCCAAGTCGCGCAGGTCGTAAGTGTTTTCGTTCTGGTAGTGCTGCACCACCAGGACGCCGATGGTGGCGGTGGGCGTTTTCAGTGGAACGCCGAGCCAAGCGGGCGACGGAGAGCCCACGAGCTCAACTTCGCCAAGCGCCGCCAGTCGGTCGAAATCCGATTGCGGGATTAACTTTGCTTTTCCGGTGCGGAAAACGTAGGCGGTACAGCTGCGGTCCACTTTTTGCGGCGCGGGAGCCGTGTCGTATTCGTCGGCGAAAAACGGAAATTCGAAGACATCTTCCTGGGGATTGTGCAGCGCAACGAAGCAATTTTCGGCGGACAAAATACGTTTGAGCGCGACGTGAATGCGGTTGAGAAGCTGGTCCAGGTTGGCGGTCTGGTTCAGCGCGTGAACGATATCCGAGATGACCTGACGCTCGGATTCCATGCGGTGAAGATCGGTAACGTCCAGGCCGTGCAGAAGAATCCCTTCGATGGTGGGATCCGTAAGGCGGCTGCGGCAGGTGATTTCGAACCAGCGCCACGAACCGTCGCGGCTCCGGAAACGGCAACGGCTGGTGAGCGGAGAGCCATTCTCCGCGGCAACTTGCTTCAGATGAGTGTGAACGGCTCCAACATCCGAGGAATGGACGAGCGCGTGAAGACTGCGGCCGACAAGTTCGTCCGGGCGGTAACCCAAACCGGTTTGGAAAGTGGAATTTGCGAATTGCAGGGTGCCGTCTGCCGAGAGAACGGCGATGATTTCCCTGGTGGAGTCCAGCAAGTACGTAAGTTGTGCGGTCCCGAGAGCGATTCCGGGGTCCGAGACAATTCTCTGGGCCATGTAATTGTCGCTTCATTGGCCGGCGGGGACGCACAACTACCGGCGGGACTTTCGGAAGCCTCCAAGGATCGACCTAGAACCAGAAAGTGCCAACTGAAGATAAAATGTCTGCTATTACTTTAACCAAGCCGCCGAATTTCGTATACCTCACTAGAAACATGAGTTTCGAATCAATGACTGTACGAAAGGACAGGTGGGCCTGGCTGGCGGAGTGCCGCGGCGGATGAGGTCGTGCTACTCTCCGTATCCATTAGTTGCTGAAACTGCGCGAGCTGTGCCGCTGGAGGCCAGCTGCTGGAGGATTGCCACCATGCACGGAATCTGGAGAGACATGTTTGTGATCACGCTGCCGATTCTGGAGAAGATCCTGCGGCCAGTCATCGTTTATTTTTTCCTGGTGGTGATGCTGCGTCTCTCCGGGAAGCGAGAGCTGGTGCAATTGAATCCCTTCGATTTGGTCGTGCTGCTGACACTCTCGAATACGGTGCAGAACGCGATTATTGGGGATGATAATTCGGTCTCGGGAGGACTGCTGGGAGCGACTTCCCTGCTGGCGATAAATTACCTGGTGGTGCGGTTTTTGTATAAGCACAAGGATCTGGAACAGATCGTGGAAGGCAAGGCAGACGTATTGATTGAGGGCGGCAAGCTTCGGCCCGAGCATTTGAAGAAAGAGTTGATTACCACCGCGCAACTGGAAGCGGCGGCGCGGAAGCAGGGATTTAGCTCGCTGGGCGAGGTGGATCAATGCATCCTGGAGCCAGGGGGCACGCTTTCTTTCATCGGCAAGAAGCCGGACGCGGATGTCTTGCGGCACAAGGAATTGCTGGACCGCATTGACCGGTTGAAGGATGAGTTGGCTCTGCTGCGGGGCAATCGCCCGCCTTCGGTGGCGTGAACGTTGTGGCGAGTGGAGAACTCAACGGACTAAAAAGCCGCTGAGGCCGACGAAGAATCCGACGACCCCGATCGCGATTCCGGAATACCAGAATGTTTTTCTTTTTGTGAGAAGCGTCAGAGAGCAGACGATGAGGGCGATTTCCAGGATCACTTCGCCGGCGTCGAAGCGATTTTCCCGCCGGGATACCAACGCACGCTCGCTTTCAAATTCCTTGGCCTTGTCGCTGATCTGGTCCTTGTCCTTTTCGTAGCGATCGATTTCCTTCTGGTATTTCGCGCGCAGCGCCCCGGCTTTTTCCATTTCCCCTGGCGTCAGAACTCCAAGCATGTCCACGACTCCCTGCATTTCGTGAAGGCGGATGTTTTTTGCCTGGTAGTATGCCCACTGATCGCTTGCCTGGGTCTGCAGAAGAACCACCTCGATGCTGGAGCGATGGCCCATCAACGTGGCCATGGCAACGAGAACGGCGAGGATGGAGATGGTGATGGCGACGGGCAGCGTCCATGGCTCCTCGTCATGATGATGTGCATGCTCTTCGAGCACTTCGTGCATCGGAGTTTCCTTTGTGATGTGAATTTAACTTAAGCTGACGGCTGAGCCGCGATGAATTTTAGCACTTCCTGCGCGGTGGCAATGGTGCGGTCGATATCGGCGGAAGTGTGGGAAGCGGAGACGAAAGCGGCTTCGAACTGCGAAGGCGCAAGGAAGATGCCTCGGTTGAGCATTTCGCGGAAATAGCGGGCGTAGCGCTTCGTGTCGGAGCGCTTGGCCCCGGCGTAATTGGTGACCGGATCAGGCGTGAAGAAGATGGTGGAAAGTGAACCGATGCCGTTGACCTGCGCGACGATCCCCGCGCCGGCGAGAGCGTTCCGCAGGCCGTGAACCAGTTTTTTTGCAAGCGCATTGACGCCGTCATAGACGCCGGGCTTGGCGAGTTCGTTCAGCGTGGCGATGCCCGCGCTCATCGCGAGCGGATTGCCCGCGAGCGTGCCAGCTTGGTAGACAGGTCCAAGCGGTGCGACATTGTTCATCAATTCGGCGCGGCCGCCGTACGCGGCAACCGGAACGCCGCCGCCGATAATTTTCCCCATAGTGGTCAGGTCGCCTTCAACGCCGAGGAGAGTTTGCGCGGAGCCGTGGTGCAGGCGGAAGCCGGTGATGACCTCGTCGATGATCAAGAGGGCGCCATGTTTGCGGGTTAGGTCGCGGAGACCTTGGAGGAATCCCTCCTTCGGCAGGACCACCCCCATGTTCGCGGCTATGGGTTCAACGATTACCGCGGCAATCTTGTCTTTGTGCTCGCTGAAAAGTTTCTCAACGCCCTGCAGATCGTTGTAAGGCACGTTCAAAGTGAGCGCCGCAAGTGCTTGCGGTACGCCAGGACATTCGGCTATGCCCAGCGTTGCAAGGCCCGAACCGGCCTGCGATAAAAAGCTGTCGGCGTGGCCGTGGTAGCACCCTTCGAACTTGATGATGAGATCGCGCTTGGTCACTCCGCGGGCGAGGCGTACGGCGCTCATCGTGGCTTCAGTGCCGCTCGAAACGAAGCGCACTTTTTCGATGAAGGGAATCGCTTTGGTGATGAGCGTGGCGAGTTGCAACTCCAATTCTGTGGTCACGCCAAAACTTGTGCCGCGCCGCGCCTGCTCGGCGATGGCCGCACTGACCGCAGGATGCGCGTGGCCGAGAAGCATCGCCCCCCACGAGCAGACGTAATCCAGAAGCTGGTTGCCGTCGGCGTCGTAAAGGTATTGGCCGCTTCCCTTCTCAATGATAAGCGGCTCGCCGCCGACGGAACGAAACGCGCGAACGGGGCTGTTGACGCCGCCAACGAGAACTTTTTCCGCCTTTTCAAAAATTTCCCGCGAACGGCGGCGTTCGGGTTTTGCCTGGGCTTGTGTCGCACTCATCGGGGCACCTTTTTCGAAGACTCAGGATTTCAGCCAGCGAGCCGCGTCTTTCGCGTGGTACGTCAGGATAATATCGGCGCCGGCGCGCTGAATTCCGGTCAGGATCTCCAGGACTACGCGCTTTTCTTCGATCCAGCCTTTTTGGGCGGCCGCTTTGACCATCGCGTACTCGCCGCTGACGTTGTAAGCGCCCACGGGTACCTCGAAACGATCGCGCACCGCGCGGATGATGTCGAGATACGGCAGCGCGGGCTTCACCATCACCATGTCGGCGCCCTCTTCCAGATCCAGCGCGACTTCTTTCAACGCTTCACGCGCGTTGGCGGGATCCATCTGATAGCTGCGGCGATCACCGGTTTTCGGCGCGGAGTCGGCGGCTTCGCGAAAAGGCCCGTAAAAACCGGAGCAGTATTTCGCGGCGTACGCGAGAATCGGGATGTCTTCGAACTTATGGCCATCGAGAAGAGTACGGATCGCGGCGACGCGGCCATCCATCATGTCGGACGGCGCGACGATATCGGCCCCGGCGCGAGCGTGCGACAACGCCTGCTGTGCCAGGATTTCCAGGGTCGGGTCGTTCAGGATTTCGCCCTGCTCCACGACGCCGCAGTGGCCGTGGTCGGTATACTCGCACAGGCAGACGTCGGTAATCACCAGAAGGTTGAGTTTCGCTTTCTTGATGGCTTCGACGGCCTTTTGCACCACGCCCGTTTTCGCAAGCGAACTTGTTCCCCGGGCATCTTTGCTTTCCGGCAGGCCGAAAAGAATGATGGCGGGGATGCCGAGCGATTCCACTTCGCGGCATTCTTCGACGATTTGATCCACCGACTGCTGGTAAACCCCGGGCATGGAGCTGACTTCCTTGCGGACTTTTGTGCCGGGGCACACGAACATCGGGTAGATAAAGCCGGCGGTGGTAAGGCGTGTTTCGCGGACCAGGCCGCGCAAAGCCTCGGTGCGGCGAATGCGGCGGGGGCGGTGAATGGGGAAACTCATCCTTGTTTGGCTCCTGCAGGCTGTTGCTGGCCTGCCTTTGCGAAATAATCTGCCAGCGTGGCGACGACGGCGGCAACCGTGGTGTCCGTTGCCAGGAGAATTCGATCTACGCTTTCGGCTTTCAACGCGTTTTCGCTAGCCGGGCCAATCGCGAGGAAGATCGATTGGCGGCTGAGGTCGCGGAATCGTTGCTCGCCGAGAAGTTCGCGGAGATGATGTACCGCCGAAGGGCTGAAAAACAAAATAGTGTCGACATTATTGCGAAGAAGGGACTCTTGCGTATCCGGTGAATCAGAATTCGGCGAAACCGTTTTGTAGGCAACCACAGGCGTCACTTGCGCGCCGAAGCGTTCCAAGACCGCGATCAACTCGGGATTTGCGCGATCACCGCGCGGGAGAAATATTCGCTTCCCCTGCACTTCTGATGCGAGTTCTTCCGCGAGAGCCACGCCATTGTGAATTCTGGAAATAAAACTGACGGGCAACCCAGCGTCGGTTACCGCCTCCGCGGTCGCGGGGCCCACTGCCGCAATTTTCATACCATCGAAAACCGTTGGGAGAGAGAGTTCCAGGACGGCGCAGCGCTGCTGTACCGCGCGCAACGCGTTCTGGCTGGTAAAAAACACCCAGTCGAACTCCGCACCATTCTTCAGGCAGGCGTCGAGTTGGGCGGGATCGTCTGGCGGTGCAAAGGCAAGCAGCGGCAGCAAGACAGGCTCTGCGCCCGCGTTGCGCAGGGCTTCCACAAGCGACTGGCTCTGTTCCACCGCTCGCGTCACGACGACGCGCTTCCCTGCCAGCGGCTTGTGATTCTTTTCACCCACGGGCGCGCTGCACCTCTTCCAGAATGCTCCGCGCGCCACCTTCGGCAAGCACGCGCGCCAGATGCTCGCCAAGTTGCGCGGCTTGATCCGGCGGCGCGGTGGCTTTTTCGCGAACATATTGCGTGCCATCGACGGAGCAAACGACGGCTTCCATCACAAGTTCGGTGCGTTCCATGCGTGCCCAGGCGCCGACGGGGACCTGGCATCCGCCCTGCAACGCAGAGAGCAGCGCGCGTTCGGCGATGATCGCGGTGCGAGTTTCCAGATCGTCCAGCTTGGACAATATTTCGTCAGCGTCGCGATCGCTCACGCGCGATTGAATTGCAATCGCACCCTGGCCGACGGCGGGCAGGGAAATTTCGGTCGAAAGCGGCTCGGTAATTTTCTGGCTCCAGCCCAGGCGGTCAAGCCCGGCTTTTGAAAGCACGATCGCGTCGTATTCGCCGCTTTCCACTTTGCGGAGCCGGGTGTCTACGTTGCCGCGGAGGTCGCGGAAGTCGAGGTCGGGGCGATAGTGACGGAGTTGGGCTTGCCGCCGCAGACTGCTGGTGCCCACACGGGCGCCTTGCTTCAGATTCGCGAGGAGCGTTCCAGTGTGCGAAATCAAGCAGTCGCGCACATCGTCGCGCCGGCAAACCGCGGGAAAATGCAGGCGGCCCGGCGTTTCCGTGGGGATATCCTTCACGCTGTGCACGGCGAGATCGATGCTCTCTTCTAGCAGCGCTTCTTCCAATTCCTTGATGAAGATTCCCTTTCCGCCGATTTGCGTCAGGGAAGCCTGCTGCATTTTGTCGCCGGAGGTTTTAATAATTATGATTTCGGCTTCAACGCCGGTGAGCCGGAAAAGTTGCTTCCGCACGAATTCGGCCTGCCAGCGGGCCAGGATACTGCCTCTTGAACCGATGCGAAGGGGCTTCACGATTTCTCCCGGTCGGATAAGTACAAATCTCGAATGGCTTCGACGTTCTGGATCTTGCGCCGCAACTCTTTTTCTGCCCGCAGGCGTTCGGCGGGATGCAGCAGCAGGTGCTCGATCAATTCATCCATAAGGGCGCCGATGCGTTCGCGGTCTTCTCCGCTAAAGTGGTTCATGCCGGCAAGGCGCTCCTGAAGAAAATTGGCGCGGCGTTGTTTCAGGCTGCCGCGGAGGGTTTCCAGTACGCCGGTCAGTTCAACACTGGCCTGCCACGAGATGAACTTCGCCACGTGGTCTTCCACCAGCGATTCCGCCTTGGGGATTTCGCCTTGCCGGGCGTCGCGATTCTGGTTCACGATTTCGGTCAAATCTTCCATCGAATACAGATAGACGTTATAGATGTCGGCCACCGCGGGATCAATGTTGCGCGGCATGCCGAGGTCCATCAGGAACAAGGCGCGATTTCCGCGTGAGACCATGGCGCGCTCGACCATCGGCCGGGTCACTACAAAGTCCTGCACGCCCACTGCGGAGACGATGATATCGGGAAATTTCAGTGAAGTGTCCCACTCTCCCCATTCGAGAACTTTTCCTTCATAGTGGCGGGCAAACTCCTCGGCTCTTTCGCGGGAACGGTTCATCAAGTAGAGGTTCTTGATCTTGCGGTCTCGCAACTGGGAAACAACCTGCTCGCTGATGGCGCCTGCGCCGAGAACAAGCGCGCTGCGGTCCTGCAATTTTCCGAAAATGCGCTCAGCGAGTTTCATTCCGGCCGAGGCAACGCCCATCGGACGCGTGCCCAGGTCCGTCTCCGCGCGCACCCGCTTGCCAATTTCCAGCGCCGCCTGAAACAAGCGGTTCAACACCGGGCCGGTCACGTGGCCTTCATGCGCGCGCAGATATGCGTCGCGGACTTGCCCGAGAATTTCGGCTTCGCCGAGCAGCATCGATTCGAGGCCGGCGGAAACGCGGAACAGGTGGCGCACCGCATCGTGATCGTAGTGGTGATAGAGAGAAGGATTCAGTTGGTCGGGCAGAACTTCGTGAAATTTGCTCAGAAAGGAGGAGAGAGCGCCGGCCGATTCGTGATTCGCGACGGGATGAACGCCATATACCTCGCTGCGGTTGCACGTGGAAAGCACCAGCGTTTCTTCCAGAATGCCGCGAGAGCGAAGCTCTTCCGCGGCCCGCTGGGCCTGCTCGCCGGAGAACGACACCTTTTCCCGCACCTCAACGGGTGCCGTGCGGAAATTCAGGCCAACGAGTACGATCTCCATGCTGCGCGAAGCGCGCTCCTAAAAGTACCTGTGATGCGAAGAAAAATAGAGGTTCACGACCGTAAAGCTGAGCACCACGAGAACAAAATTAAAAACGCACAATTTGGAGGCACGCGCGCCTCTCCAGGCCGTGGTCCGCGCCAGCTGGAAATAGGCGAGGTACAGAAGCAGCACCACCAGCGTGACAATATATTTGGGGTCGAAATACCAGTGCTGGCCGGCCTGGCGATCCACCGCGATAAATCCGAGAGCTGTGCCAACGGCGATGGTGACAAGTCCCACTAGCACGCTGGTGTGGCTCATGCGCTCGAGGAGTTCCAGCGAAGGCAGGCGCCAGACAACGTCACCCACTTTGCGCATCCGCAGCAGCCGCTCTTCCCCAAGAAACATCAGGCTGAGGACACAGGACAGCGCGAAACCCGCGTATGCAAGGATGCTGAGCGTGACGTGCAGGGCGAAGACGACGCCATGGGCTTCTGTCGGCGGAGCGGGATGCTCGGGCGCCAAGGAACCAGCGAGAAAAAATGCCAGGATGATCGGAACCACGAAAGCGCCAACAGTGCGCTGGCGGTGATAGATTTCCAGGCAAAGGTACGTAACCGCCAGGAGCCAGCCAAAGAGGGACATGGAACCCTGCAGGTCATGGTAAGGAACGGAATGCATGGCTCGCGCGCGGCCGAGGAGAGCCAGGTAATGGCACGCTAAACCCATAAACATCAACACGGTAGCGAGACGCCCGGTAACCTCTTTTCCGGTGTAGAGAAAGCTCATGTACAGGCCCATGCTCAGGAGATAAGCCAGCACGGTCAACATCACGAACATATGGTTCATCGGCTTGAGTCCTTGCCGAGTCGAGGCGCAGAGGGAGCGTGTTCGTCCTCCGGCCTGCGCGACATCTCAGATAGGCTCAGTATAGCGTAGTCGCAGCTATCTTCCATTGGCTCCGCATTCTCAACCGTAGAAGAATTTTACGTTTAGGCGCATAGGTACATTGTGACGCGCTTCACAAATCCATTGTGACGCGGAACGGCCGGGCGGTGCTTTTTTTGCCTGTGACGTATAACCTTTCTTGCAAAGCGGGAACCTAGCAGATTTGTTATTCTGTCACGGCAGGAGTTATGACGAACGAAGCCCCAGCATTGACCCGCAAGGAGCTGTTTCTTCGCGCCGCACGGTGCGAACCGGTTCCGCGGCTGCCCGTATGGATGATGCGGCAGGCGGGGCGCTACCTGCCCGAATACCGCGAAATCCGCGCGAAACATTCGTTTCTGGAGGTTTGCAAGACGCCGGACCTGGCCGTGGAAGTTTCCATGCAGCCGTTTCGGCGCCTCGGCGTGGACGCCATAATTATTTTTTCCGACATTCTGATTCCCGCGGAAGCAATGGGCCTGCCATTGGAGCTTGAAGACAAAGGCCCCAATCTGCCCGAGCCTGTGCGAACGGAAGCCGACGTTCGCAAACTGCATATTTTCGATCCGGAAGTGGAGACTGGCTTTCTGATGGAAGCGCTGCGGCGCACAGTGAAACAAGCGGGGCCGGAAGTGCCCGTGCTCGGCTTTGCCGCCTCGCCGTGGACGCTGGCGTGCTACATGGTGGAAGGCCGGACCAAAGAAGGCTTCGCGACGGTGAAGAATTTTCTCTACAGCGAGCCGAAAGTTTTTCGCGAACTGTTGCACAAAATCGCGCATGCGACAATTCTTTACTTGAAGGCCCAGATTGCGGCGGGCGTTTCCGCCGTGCAGCTTTTTGACACCTGGTGCGGCGAGCTGGATGTGAAAGATTACACGGAGTTCGTGCTGCCCGCGGTGCAAGAAATCATTTCCGGACTTGGCAACAAGGTGCCGGTCATCTACTACACCAAGGCTTCGCATCATCTTCTGCCCGCGGTGGTGCGCGCCGGAGCCAACGTGCTGAGCGTGGACTGGCGCATTCCGCTTGCCGAAGTTCGCAAAATGGCCGGCCCGCGCGTGGCCCTGCAGGGGAATCTCGACCCCGCCATTTTGTTTGCCCCCGCGGAAAAAATTCGCCAGGCAACTCTTGATATCGCCGCCGAGCTTTCCGGCCATGGACATATTCTGAATCTTGGCCACGGGATTTTGCAGCACACGCCCGTGGAAAGTGCGCAGTTGTTCATTCACACCGGCCAGCAAGCCGCGCTTCATCAAGCGCAGCCGGCGGTGCAAATGCGCCGTTGAGCGCGGGAGGGAGCCGCCGTGTCTAACATGAACCTATCGTTGCGGGAGATGCAGGAAGAACTCTCCGTGGGAGAAGAGTTCGTCACCCGCTACAACCGCCCAGGTCCCCGCTACACCAGCTATCCCACGGCTCCGGTGTGGAGCGATGCCTACGGCCCGGGCGATTTCGAAGCCGCGATGCAGACCGCCGAGAAGAAACGCAGCCCGGTTTCGCTGTACATGCATCTTCCCTTTTGCGAAAGCCTGTGCCTGTTTTGCGCGTGCAACGTCATCATCCGCAAGGATAAGGGCGTCACGCCGCCGTATTTGAGCGTCCTGAAAAAAGAGATCGATCACATCGCCAGCCGGGTTTCGCGCGATCGCCAGGTTTCGCAATTCCACTGGGGCGGCGGAACGCCCACGTATCTTTCGCCGGAACAGATAGAAGATTTATTCGTTTACACGCGGGAACGCTTCAACTTTGCGCCGGACGCGGAAATCGGCATCGAAGTCGATCCACGCGTCACTTCGCGCGCCCACATGGAAATCGTGCGCAAGATGGGCTTCAACCGCCTGAGCATGGGCGTTCAGGATTTCAAGGAAGAAGTCCAGCAGGCCATCCACCGAATCCAACCGTACGAACAGACCCGCGACCTGATCGCCGTTGCGCGGGAACTAGGCTTCGACAGCATCAACGTGGATTTGATTTACGGCTTGCCATATCAGACCGCGGAAAGTTTTGCGCACACCGTCGAGCAGATTGTCAGCCTCTCGCCCGACCGCATCGCCATGTTCAGCTACGCGCACGTGCCGTGGCTCAAGAAGCAGCAAGGCTCGTTTGCGGCGCATTTGCCCGAGGGCATGAAAAAATTCGATATTTTCCGCAGCGGCTTGCTGAAATTCCTGGAAGCGGGGTATCTCTACATCGGCATGGACCACTTCGCCAAGGAAAACGACGAACTGGCCGTTTCGCAACGCAACCGGACGTTGCACCGTAATTTTCAGGGCTACACCACCAAAGCGGGCGCGGATCTTTACGGTATGGGCATCACGGCCATCAGCGGCATTCAGGAAACCTACGCGCAGAACCACCGCGATCTGCCGTCGTGGGAAAAGGCCGTGCAGGAGCGCGGCATCGCCACCATGCGCGGCTACAGGCTTTCGCAAGACGACATAATCCGCCGCGAAGTGATCAGCCGCCTGCTGTGCCACACGGTGATCGTGAAAGACGAAATTTCCAAAAAATTCGGCATTCATTTCGACGAATACTTCGCTCCCGAACTCGAACACCTGAAAATGCCGCAAGAGGATGGCCTTGTGATAATCAACGACAAGGAAATCCGCGCCGCGTGGCTGGGCCGTATTTTTATCCGCAACTTGGCGATGATTTTTGATCCGTATCTGGAGAAGCAGCAGTTGGCCGCGCGGCCGCTCTTTTCCAAGACCCTCTAGCCTCAGCGGGGGCACACGAATGTCCGATCGAGTTGAAGCTCTGGTTGTGGGCGCGGGCATCTCCGGGCTCGCAACGGCGTATGCCTTGCAGAAGTCGGGAATCGCCACGCGGGTAGTTGAAGCAGCGCCGCGCCCAGGAGGCGTAATTCAGTCGGTGAAGCGCGACGGGTATCTCGTCGAGTGCGGCCCGCAAAGCTTCAGCGGCAACGGTTCCATTTCTGCGATGTGTCGCGACCTGGGGATTCTGGAGGAGCGTGTTCTCGCGGCTCCCAAAGCGCCGCGCTACGTCCTGATTGACGGAAAACTCCGGAATGTCCCGATGGGTCCGGGTTTGCTGGCTTCTTCGTTCCTGGGCGGCGGAACGCGCACCGCGATTCTTCGCGATATTTTTGGCAAGAGTGAATCGCCGGAGCCCGATGAATCAGTTGCCTGCTTCACCCGGCGTAAATTTTCTGAAACTCTTCTCGATCGCCTGGTCGGCCCATTCGTTTCGGGCATCTACGCGGGCGATCCGGAAAAATTAAGCCTGCGCGCGGCTTTCCCGATTTTGTATGAAGCGGAAAAAGCGGCAGGAAGCATAACGCGCGGCGTCTTCAAGGCGATCAAGCAGCGCAAAGCCGCGAACGGCACACAGCCGCTAGCGCCAACGGAAAAGGCTACGCTGCAGACATTTCGTGAAGGCAATGAAACGCTCATTCGGGCAATTGCCGCGCGATTGGGGGAGCGTTTGACCTGCGGCGCGGAAATTACTCGTATCGAAGCGCTCGACTGCGGCCAGGAACCCAAGGCAGCGCGTTTTCGTGTCAGCCTGCGCGGGCCGAGGGGTGAAGAGACCCTGGAAACCGAGCGGCTGATTCTCTCCGTGCCGACGGAGGCCGCGGGCAGGCTTCTTGAGCCCCTCGATTTGGGTTTCGCGGCGCAACTCAGCGCGATTGCCTACTCGGGTGTTGCGGTGGTTTCGCTTGGCTACCGCGGGGGCGATGTTGGCGACAGCCTGGCGGGTTTCGGTTTTCTTGTGCCGCGCTCTTCCGGCCTCAGTATCCTCGGCACGGTCTGGAACTCTTCGCTGTTTCCCGGCCGCGCTCCGGCAGGAGAAGTGCTGCTCACCAGTTTCGTGGGAGGCGCGACAAATCCCGGTGCAATCAGCAAATCGCCGGAGCAGCTCGCCGCCCAGGTTCACCGCGAGATGATTCCTTTGTTGGGCCTTCGCAAAGAACCGGTGTTCACCAACGTAACGATCTGGAAGCGCGCGATCCCCCAATACAATTTAGGCCACACGGCAAGAATTACCGCGCTTGAATCGTTGCGTACCCGCTTTCCAGGCCTGTATTTTTCGGGCAATTATCTGAACGGCCCGGCGATCGGCGCTTGCGTTGAGCACGCCTTGAAAGTCGCCGGCGAAGTCCGCGTCAGTTTTGCCAATTAAACTGCGGATCTTCCAGATCCCAACAATTTGTTGTACGCACCTTATAAGGTAGCTTGTCATCCTGAGAGGCGCGTCGTTTGCGCCTCGAAGGATCTCAATTGAAATTGGATGCAATCATTTCAGTTGAGATCCTTCGCCTATCCTTGTCGGATAGGCTCAGGATGACAACGTTTTGGTTGGTTCGGGTAGTTGTGAATTTTCGGTGGGGAGGAAGACAGATTAGCTCTTATCCCTGAGCCGGTGGGCAAGTCGAATCTCTCTGCGCTTCGCGGCTTCTTTCCAGCGGCGCTTCTCTTCCGCGGTCCGGAGAATCAAGGGCGGCACCGGCCGCGGCTTGCGCGTGAATTCGTCAATCGCGACAAAGGTTACAAACGCGGTGGTCGTCTGCTTGCGCTCTCCTGTCAGCAGGTTTTCCGAAAACACTTCCACGCCGACTTCCAGCGACGTCGTGAACACCCGATTCACCTGCGCCTTCAGCATCACAATTTCGCCCAGGTTCACGGGATTCCGGAAATCGATGTAGTCCACCGAAGCGGTCACCATGTAGCTGTTGGCATGCCGGCTGGCCGCCATGGCCGCCACAATGTCTACCATGTGCATCACGTGCCCGCCGAGCAATTTGCCCAGAACATTGGTCTGCGCCGGCAGCACCACTTCCGCCATTTCCGATGCCGAAGCGCCCACCGGCTTTCCCTTCACTCTCCACTCATCCATCAATGCAGCTGTCGCTTTTTCCTTTGCCCTCATTGCTCTCCCTTGCGCGGCGCCTTTGGCCGGGTATCGCTCTACACGTATAATACGCAAGACTCCCATGACCGAACAAAACAAAACCCGGCGGCAAAAGCTGGAACAATTTCTTGCCCAGAATCCCAACGATGCGTTTTCGCGCTACGGCATTGCGCTCGAATGCCTGCGCGAAGGCGATATTCCGGCCGCCGAAACGCATTTCAAAACCTTGCTGGAAGCAAACCCCGATTACGTTCCAGGCTATCAGATGTACGCGCAGGCCCTGGCGCAACACAACCGCGCGGAAGAAGCCAAGGCGCTTCTCGGCAGGGGGATTGCAGCGGCTAATCGGCAGGGCAATCAGCATGCCCGCTCAGAAATGGAAGGCTTGCTGACTCAACTTGGCTAGCCGGGTCCAGTTTGCGAGCCACCAATAACCCGTAAACAAACGCCCCGGAAGAAAACCCCGCGCGCATCGCCCGGAAAGAGTTCAGATAGCGCACGAAGTTCTTGCCTTGTTTGGCAGCCAGAGACCAGAAGGCCGTGTCTCCGATGATTTCCAAACAAATGTCCCACGTCCGGGCACAGCGGCTGGTTAACTCTTCGCGCCGCAGGATTTCCATTCCGTTCGAACGCAAAAACTCCTCGTAGTGGCCAATCTCCTCGAGCCGCACAAACATCCCCTGTTCGATGGGATGAATATATTTCCGGAGTTCCGCGCGCGAGAGATTTGGGTTTTTGAACCAGTCCGTGAGAGCAATTATCCCGCCGGGCTTGAGGAATCTTGCCGCGGAAGCGAAAAACTTCTCCCGGTCCTGATAGTGAGAGATCGATTCCACCGACCAGACCACATCGAACGGCTTTTCGAAGGTCATGGCCTCCGCGTCCATCAGGCAGAACCGAGCATCGGCACGCTCCCTGGCTGCCGCCGCATTGGCCATTTCGACCTGCACCTGGGAAATGGTGATTCCGGTGGATGTGGCGCCAAATTGCTTGCAGAGATAGAGGCTGCTGGCGCCGAATCCGCATCCGACGTCCAGAATCGCCGCGCCGTGGGGAATCTTTGCGAGGCGCGCGAGGTACTCGATCAACTGCTGCTGCGCCTTCTCCTTGGATTCATCGCCGCGGATCCAGTACCCGTGATGAAGATGCTCGCCCCACAATTTGTAGTAGTAGGGGCTAACGACGTCGTAATGCTCGATGATCTTGCTCTTTGCGTTGGGCAGCGCCATCAGACAAACGTCCCCTCATCTGGACAACCCGAGCAAGCTTCCGGGCAGCCGTATTGTAGTCGCTTCGCGTTGCGCAGCCAATGGATGCGGCGGTAGGCGCGGGTTGCGGCCTTGGAACCCGTTGCCCTTTAGTACCATTGTGCTGAATTTCCCCGGTGGTAGGCTTTCGATGTTGGACCCCCCGGCCCAAAGGAGAAGAGGTGGAACGCACTCCACTCCTAAGCCGAAAAGAACAGCGCGTCACGCTGAAGATGTTTGTGAAACTGAGCAGTCCTGGTAGTCTGTCGTCGGAAATCGCTCCTACCATTGATATCAGTTGCCACGGCGCCCGGGTTGTGACCCGAAGAAATTGGCGGCCCGATGAACAACTGTCGGTTCGATCGATTCGGGGCAATCTGTATTCACGCGGCCGCGTTATCCATTGTCAACCATATAAGGACTCCTTCCTGATCGGAATCCAAATGTATTATCCAACCGGCGACTGGACGGCGCACGAAGGCACAAAGGCCCCTTGATCGCCACCCGATTTGGGTCGAGGCGGGGGAAGAAAAACCTGATTGCCTGAACGCATGGCGGGGAAACCAGATTCGAGCTTCAGCCTTCGAGCATGTCTTTCGATGAGGAAGCGTAGCGGCGCAAAATTGCGATGGAAACTACCAACACAAGAACCAGCAAGCCCAACAAACCAAGCTCAATCATCGAAGAATGAAAAATGCCGCTTGAGCTCTCGGTCGCCCAAGCGCCATCTTTGGTGAGTGTGGATGCTTCCAGGGTAATCACAAGAATGCGGCGAATGGAGGCAATCAGTCCGACTATAAGGAAGGGCTCCATAACCAGAATATGAGAGCGAATGGAGATACGTACAGTGTGCAGAATCTCCACCATCATCAGCACAATCAGGAGCTGGTTTAATACCTTCAAAGTCTGATCTGCAACCGTCCAATGATTGAGCCCGATCCACAGTATTTGGCCGGCAGTTGCGATGGTCACAAAGGCTGCGATAGCCAGCATCACTGCGAGAACGGTGTAGATAACTATCTCGGTTTTGCCCAGATAGTAGTCAAAGTGGCGTCGTAATTTGTCCTCGGCCATTTCAGCCTCGATTCCGAATCGAAAGCGGTCAGCATTTTACGCCCGGAATGGGTAGCTGCACAATTGTTGAGACGATTTGGTAGTGGGTCGGTTTCCGATAGGGCGGCGAACCAGGAAAGTGAAACGAGGTCGTCCATCGGGGAGACTCCTGTGATGGATTACTCCCGGTTTGCCCGTGAACAGCCAGCAATCAGCCGAAAATTGCAAATGGGCTTCCGGCCGTACGCAATGGGTTTCGGGGGAGTAGAATTTCATTTCTCCGCGTAGATGACCTCTCCACCTCGGATCGTGTAGCGAACTCTTGAAAATGCCGAAATGCTCTGAGCCGGGTCAGCGCCTAGGACCACCATATCGGCATCAAATCCTTTCGCAATGCGTCCGCTGTGAGTTGCGTAGCCGAAGCGCTGAGCGGGGTTCGTGGTGAGCGAAGCAAGAATCCCCTGGAAATTCATTCCGGCGCGGGACATCCACTTGAATTCTTCGGAAGTGTCGAAGTGCTCGATGTAGCCGACGTCGGTGCCGAAGAGAACTTGTCCTCCTGCTTGATAGAAAGCCCCCAGTTGCTGGGCCGCCTTGCTCATCCCTTTCTCGAGTTCTTCAGGTGAGCCGTTCTTGAATTCGACTTCCCAAAGGGTAAGCGTGGGGGTAAGAGCCATGTGAGCTTCCGTCAGGCGGTGGACGAAAGACGGACTCCAGAGGTCATCGGCGGGAGTGGTGTGGACTAGGATATCGACTCCGCTCTGAATCGCTACCTCGATTCCCTGATTATTGGAAACATGTGCAAAAACAGGTTTGCGAGCACGGTGGGCCTCGGCGACGATCACGCTGGCTAGGTCCAAAGGCATGGTCAAGATTTCATTGCGCTCCACGGAATTCGCAAAGATCTTAATGCCATCCGCGCCGCCGCGAATCTGCTGCCGCACCCGTTCCTTTGCCTGCGCAGTTGACTCCACCTCCGGCATGCTGATGTCATTGGCTTCGAGGAACCCTTTGATGTAAATAGGCGTTCCACCCTTCACCCAGAATGGCTCACCGGTCGTGAGAATCCGCGGCCCTTTCACTTCGCCACTTTCTATGCGATGGCGGATGAGATTGGTGTTCTGGAGCGTAGAAGCGATGTCAAAGACGGTAGTGAATCCCCACCGTGCGAGCATCTCTTGAAGTTGCGAGGTGATCTGCTCGGACGAGAGTCTTTCTGAATGAACCAACCCCGGCAAAAGGATGTGCACGTGGCTGTTCCAGAAACCGGCAGTCACGACGAGGCCCTTGCAGTCGATTACGGTCGTGCCGCGTGGGACTTTGATCTCTGCAATCGGTCCTACCGATAGAATGCGGCCGCTATTTACAAGGATCGTGCCGCTTTCGATCGGTGGTTCGGATGGGGAGAGATAAATCTTTGCACCAACCAAGGCCAGGTCGGACGCATGGTTTTGGAGAGTTGGAAAAAATGCCAGAACCAAAAGAAGAGGTAGTGCCAGTCCAAGTTTCATGTTTAAAACATACGACGTAAGCTCAGGAATTGTTCCAAAGTGGCTTTTGGAACGGTCATTTTGCCATGGTAAGAACGTTCATTCAATAACTCGATCATCTGGCTCATAAGCGACTCTTAACCTGAAAGACGACGATCGGGGCAGATAGTCGGCAATCTGGAAATTTACGCCAGATTGCCACCTACATACCCACGGATGCCCGGTAGACGCGCTGACCGCAAACTGACCCACTACCGACGATTTTATTCAGACCAAAGCGTGTCAATCCGTTTCCGATCCGTATCGAGTTGCCCTCGTCCTCTCCTATTGCACCCCAGTCACTCTATACTCAGACGCAAACCGGAGGCTTCATAGACACGTTGGCCGGAAACTTCGTCCACAGCCATTGATTATGCCCGTTTCACCCTTTCTTCTTGGCTCTGCTATCATGGGCATCTGTAGCCATGCGGCCAGATCGCATACCGCTCTTTCCTCTGAACGTCGTACTTTTCCCCGGCGAAGAGCTTCCCCTGCACATTTTCGAACCTCGCTACCGCCGCATGGTGCGCGAATGCCTCGACGCCCGCTCTCCATTCGGCATGCTGCTGGCCATGGAGGATGGCGTCACCCACGTCGGCTGCACCGCTGAAATTCTGGAAGTGGTCAAGCGCTATCCGGACGGCAGGATGGACATCATCACCGTCGGGCGCGACCCTTTCCGTGTCGTGGAACTGTTGACCGAAGATCCCTTGCTCGAAGGCCAGGTCGACTATCTGGAAGACCGTGAGGCTCCCGTTGAGGCTCAGTGCAGACGCAAGCTGATTGAGGAGTACGAGACCTGCCACACCCTGATCTTCAACAGCCTTCCCCCCAACGTTGAAGAATCCCCGGATGGAAAGCTTTCCTATGCGATTGCGTCTACCCTGCCCATCGACCTGCTTTGCAAGCAGCAGATTCTTGAATTGCGCGCCGAACGCGAACGGCAGGAACGCCTGCTCAGGTACCTCTGCGACTGGGCGCCGCATCTACTCAAAGAGAAGGCAATGCGACAAAGTGCCGGTAGCGACGGGCACGGTTTGAATTAGCGATGCGCGGACGACCGCGAGTGGTCCGCAGACAGGGGCTCCATGACGCCAAGTACCTCAGGACATTCCGCAGGACATCCGAAACCTCGGACCATCGGTGAGTTGAAGCGCATTCCGGACTTCGATTCGCGTTCCGCGAGCGTTTCGGTGAAAAATGAAATTCGCCGCAACCTGCTGCGGGCGATCGAGCGCAATGAACCGCTGTTCCCCGGCGTTCATGGCTATGAAGACACGGTGATCCCGCAGATCGTGAATGCCCTGCTCTCTCGTCACAATTTTATTCTGCTGGGTTTGCGCGGCCAGGCCAAGAGCCGGATTTTGCGCGGCCTGCTGCAATTTCTGGACCCGGAAATTCCAGTGATGGCCGGCTGCGAAATTAACGACAACCCGCTGCAGCCCATTTGCCGCGGTTGCCGCGAACGGGTCGCCGCCGAAGGCGACAACACGCCGATCGCGTGGCTGCCGCGAGACCAGCGCTACGTCGAAAAACTGGCCACACCGGACGTGACCATCGCCGACATCATCGGTGACGTCGATCCGATCCGCGCCGCACGCGGTGGCCGCGACCTTTCCGACGAGCTCACCATCCACTACGGCCTGCTGCCCCGCGCCAACCGCGGCATCTTCGCCATCAACGAACTTCCGGACCTTGCCGGCAAAATCCAGGTCGGATTGTTCAACATCATGCAGGAGGGCGACATTCAGATTAAGGGCTACCCGCTGCGATTGCCTCTCGACGTGCTTCTCGTCTTCTCCGCCAATCCGGAGGACTACACCGCGCGCGGCAAGATCATCACGCCTTTGAAAGATCGCATCGGCTCCGAAATCCGCACCCACTATCCCTCCACGGTTGAAGAAGGCATCGCCATCACGACACAGGAAGCGTGGACGGCACGCGATTCCGGCATTGGCGTGGAAGTGCCCGACTACCTGCGTGAAGTGGTGGAAGAGATCGCCTTTCAGGCGCGTGAAGACAAGCGTGTGGACCGGCGCTCCGGCGTCAGCCAGCGGCTGCCGATCTCTACGCTGGAGAGCTTGGTGAGCAGCACGGAGCAGCACGCCGCGCGCGCTGCAGAGCGCCACGCCGTTGCGCGCGTCGCCGATTTATACGCCGCGCTTCCCTCGATCACCGGAAAGATGGAACTGGAGTACGAAGGCGAACTCAAGGGCGCGGAAGTCATCGCTCGCGAACTGATCCGCACCGCCATCGGCCGTGTTTTCTCCAAATATTTCCCTGAAGTTAGCTTTCAGCCGGTAGTGCAGTGGTTCGAAGCCGGCGGAGAGTTGAAAATTCCCGATCTGATTTCCACCGGCCAGCGTTATGGGCAACTCGCCAAGGTCCAGGGCTTGCTGGAGCACGTTGCGAAGCTCGGTGTCGCCAACCGTAAAGACGAAGCGCACGCCTCCGCGGCCGCCGAGATGATTCTCGAAGGGCTATGGGCGCACCGCCGGATAGGCCGCAGCGAAGAACGCGGCTTCTATGCGGAAAAGCAACGCGCGCCGGAGCCGCGGGAATCCGTCAGCCGCCCGCGCCGCAATTACAATTGACGACCCGACAAAGGGTCGTCATCCTGAGTCGGTCGCCGCGACCGACGAAGGATCTCAACCCCAGCCGCCAGGTCTTAGTCCAAGATAATGTAGTGGCCGGTTTTTAGACCGGCCAGCCCAGAAGCACCAGAAGCAAAGGGCCACGAGGGCCACGGAATGAAAGTAATCAAATACGGGAAGTACGTAGGAGAGCCGGCGGACGCCGTCGACCTCGACGAACTGATGAAGCGCCTCGGCGATTTCCTGCTGCAAAGCGGCTTCGAGTCGCAGTTCTATGGGCTTTCCGAGCTGGATGCGTCTCGCTCGATGGAAGCATTGCGCGAAGCAATTTTGCGCGCGCTGCAGGAAGGCGACCTCTTCCCCGAAGACGCGATGAGCGATGAGCTGCGCGAGATGCTGCAGGATCCCGGCGCGCTGAACAACGAGGAGATTCGCGAACTGATTGATAAATTGGTGGAGCGTATGGCGCAAGAGGGCTTCATCAATCCACAGCAGCCGCCGCAAGTGACGCCGCCGCCGCAAAACACTCCGGGCGGACAACTGGGCCAGCCGCGGGACATTGACACGGAAGCACGCTTCGAAATTACGGACAAGGCCATCGATTTTCTCGGCTTCAAAACGCTGCAGGACCTGCTCGGTTCGCTGGGCCGCAGCAGCTTCGGGCGGCACGACACTCGCGATTTGTCCACGGGCGTTGAGTCCGGGGGTATTTCGCGCCCTTACGAATTTGGCGATGTCCTGAACCTGGACATCAGCGAGACGCTCTCCAACGCAATCCGCCGCGAAGGTGTGAAAGTTCCGCTGCAGATGGAATATCGCGACCTGATGGTTCACCAGTGCGAATACCATTCTTCCTGCGCGACGGTGCTGCTGCTCGATTGCAGCCACAGCATGATTCTCTATGGTGAGGACCGCTTCACGCCCGCCAAGCGCGTGGCCATGGCGCTCTCGCACCTGATCCGCACGCAATATCCTGGCGACACGCTGAGCCTGGTGCTGTTCCACGATTCGGCCGAAGAAGTGCCGCTCGGGCAACTTGCGCGCGTGCAGGTTGGTCCTTATTACACCAACACGCGCGAAGGCCTGCGCATGGCGCAGCGGATACTTCTGCGCCAGCGCAAAGACATGCGTCAAATCGTAATGATCACTGACGGAAAGCCCTCGGCCCTCACACTCGAAGACGGGCGGATTTATAAAAATGCGTTTGGACTCGATCCCTTCGTTGTGGGCGAGACGCTGGAGGAAGTGAACAAGTGCAAGCGCGCCGGGATCATGATCAACACGTTTATGCTGGCGACGGATTACAGCCTGGTGCAGTTCGTGCAGAAAATCACCCAGATGTGCAAGGGGAAAGCGTATTTCACGACGCCCTACAATCTTGGCCAGTACCTGCTGATGGACTACATGCAGCGCAAAACGAAAACTATTCACTAACTTTTTCGTAGAATTCGTGGTTTCCGGACTTGCGCTAGACTGCTGCTATGTCGCTATCGCGAAAATTCTCCAGATGGATCGGATGGGAGGCACCCTTGACCAATATCGCAGTGGGACACGTTGCACCTGGTTTTACCCTGAAATCGCTGGACGGCAAGGAATACTCACTTGGAAAATTGCTGGAGAAAGGCCCGGTGGTCGCGGCCTTCTTCAAGATTTCGTGCCCCGTGTGCCAGTTCACATTTCCGTATTTGCAGCGGTTGGCCGAGCGATACTCGGGCGATTCAGCCACTGTAATCGGCGTCTCGCAGGATGACGCGAGCGGCACGAAAGAATTCAACCGTGAATATGGAGTGACATTTCCGACGCTGCTCGACGGCCCCGGCTACCCCGTTTCCAATGCATACGGACTCAGCATGGTGCCCACGATTTTCCTGATCGAGCCGGACGGCAAGGTGAAAATCAGTTGCATGGGATTTGACAAAGGTGATCTGGAGAAAATTGCCGCCGAGCTATCCCAGCTCCGCAAGATCGCGGCCGCACCGCTCTTTCGCTCGGATGAAGTAATCCCTGCCCAAAAACCTGGATGAAGCTCGAAAAATTAGGTCCGGTCGGGACCTAACGCAAATCGTAAATTTGCATCTTCTCGGAGCAAGCCGCTGTTCAATCCAATTCTTGAATAAGGTCCGGCTTGTGCTTCTCCGGCTTCCTCCGCTTGTCGGGAATAACGCGAGTGCCGGCTGGCGCAAGACCGGACTTACGGGCACGCCGCCGCGCTTCGGTCCCCTTCTCCAGACGATCTTTCTTCCGCTTCACCATTTCAGCTCTTCTTTGCGACGATTTCGCGCACCGCGCGCCAGCCTTGATCGATGGCTTCGTTGGTATAAGCGAACGCGCCGGCATCCGAGTTGGCCACATGAATATTCCCGAACGGCTGACGGCCAATCTCGTGCGGCGCTTGCCCCATGGGCCATTCCGGATCGAACAGCGACATATATTCGTAGGAATAGCCGTGCGGCCAGCGGTTGACAGTGATGGCTTCAATGTCCTGCGCGGGATCGAAGCCGCCTTCACCCAGTGCCCGGGCCAACTGGTCTCGAATGGCGCGCTCGAATGCTTCGAAACTTGTTGCATACAATTTCGCGCGGCCCGCGCGCTGCATCTCCCGGGCATTTGCTCCGGGGCCCACAGGAACGTGTTGCATGTGCAGCACGCAGGGTTCTTCCGGCTTCTGGCTGAATTCGTAGCCCCCCATGCTCACCGGAAAATCCATTTCGATGCCGGTGAACATGCAGCCGGGCGAATACACCCGATGCACTTTTAGCTTGTCGAGGGCCGCCCAGTTGCGAATCTGAACATTCGTGTAAACCAGCGGCACCTTCACGTTGTACGCCAATCCTTGCTTTTGCACTTCGGGCATTTCCGGGCACATGTAGGGGATGAGCATGTTCCAGCAGGCCAGGATGCACGCCTTCGCTCGCACAGCGCGGGCCTCTCCACCGTGCACATATACTACTTCGATGCCTTGGGAATGGGCGGCGTCGCCGAGATTCCGCGCATGCACCGCGGTTGAATTCAAGCGAATGCGCACCTGTGCGTCCTTCTGGTCCAGCATTGCGTAATCGAATTTTGCCAGGACCACATCCTCCATCGTACTGCCGGGAGCGATCCCGGGAACAAGCGTGCGCACGAGCAGCCGCGCAATCGAAGCATTGCCGTCCGGAAAGTGGTAAATGTACGGCTCGTCGTCCTGCCGCGTAACTTCCAAACCGATTCCCGGCCCGTCGCGATCCACAATGCCCAAGCCCGCGAATCCCGGCAATTCGCCCAAACCCGCCATGTCGCCCGCCGGAACCGCATCGATTCCCACTCCATATAGGCCATGCATCGAAGGCTTGAAATAAGGAATCAGATCCGGTGTCACTTTTACATTTTTGAGCAGGTAGTCCTGATAGCTGGTCTTCGCAAGGTAGGCTTTCTTCGCGGCCGCATCCATCCCCCCGAGATAGTCCACCTTTTCCGTGCACAGCCGCACCAGATCTTTTTTGACGGCATTGGAGAGCGGTGCGCTCACGAGGAAATCCGCCGAGGGCGCTTGCGCGTGGCCGTTGTAACCACGAATGAGCCGGTCCGTGCCAAATGTTTCCTTATCGAAGAACACAGCCTGGCCCATTCCGCGCCGCGCGTAAAACTTCCGGTCGTTGTAAGTTTCGAAGCGCTTCACTTCGATTCCCAGATCCTTGAATAACTGCTTCGCCTCGGCGCTATACAAATTGGGACCTGCAATCGCCTGCGTTCCTCCGTAGCCGATCAGTTTCTTTCCCCCGCTCGTGAATTCGTTGCGCTTGGCGTGGCCGCCGAAATCGTCGTGGTTGTCGAGAATCAGAATGCGCGCCTTGTTTCCCACTTGCTGGCGATAAAAATACGCCGCGGCCAGGCCGCTGATGCCGCCGCCCACGATGATCAAGTCGAACGTCTCTTTGTCTTTTGCGGCTTGGTCCCACTTCTTCCCGTCACGCAGGGCGTGTCCGGCTTCCCAAGAGCCGTCGTGGCTGCCGCGCATGCCAGTCTTTGCAGGTGGATAATAGCCGGCTTGCTTTTCTGGAGCATACTCGGCCTCGGCCGCGTTGAGCATTTCGCAAAGAATCGAACTCGGGGCTACCAGCGACGCTCCAACGGCAACGCCAACCCCATTCAAAAAATCTCGCCGAGCGATGCTGCGCTGCATTCCCAACTCTCGATCTCTTTTCCCGTGGCTCACGCGTGTCTCCGATATGAGTGTGGCCGCCCTTGCTCGAAGCAGCAGCGTAAATTCTAAACAGCGCCTAAGAGGATAGCCTAAATTACGGCGGCCTGAGAGAGATGCCGTAGTCGTGTCTTTTGGCGTGAACTTAGAAAGTAAACGTGAGTTGCAGGTCCAGCCGGCGATTTGAAGATGGGTCATTGTATGGTCGACCAGCCGGCCCGTTCGACTCGCCAAAAATGGGCGAGCCCAAATTGCCGACCGGCGTGCCCACATTCACATTATTGAATATATTTCGCCCGATGACGCCGACGGTCAGCGCATAGCGGCGATTCGTTGCGCCAGCGTCCGCTCCGCGGCCGCCGCCTCCGCCGCGCCCCGAACCTCCGGGCCCGCGTCCAAACGTTCCGCCGCTCATGCCGCCGCCCCCTCCGCCGCCACCGGAAGCGCCTTCGATCGTGGGGCCAAATCCAATTGTTTTACTGGCACGCAAGTTCATGGAAAACCGCCCCGGCCCTTCACCGAAATAGATGGGGATCGGCGTAGCGCCTGGCGCAGGGTTCGCATCAAAGCATCCGAATTTCGTCTGGTTCGAAGAAGCGCAAGTCGCAAAAGCTGGTCGCGCGTTGAACAGATTGTCCTGGAAAGGATCTGTTCCGGTGGTGATGTCGAAAGGAATTCCCGAGCTTGCAATCACAAACGGGCTCAAGCGGAAACCTCTTGGCAGGCCAATTGTTCCGCCCAGGAAAAGCCGGTGGCGAATGTCGAAACTCGCGCGGCCATAATCCTCCTGCAGATTCAGCGGGTTCGACGGGAAACTGTTTACGCCCGAAGTGTCGCTGTTCGCGTGATTGTAGGTGTAATAGCCGAAGAGGGAGAGTTTCGCTCCCATCCGCACGCTGCCGTTGACGATCAGCTGGTTCTGCTTGAAGGTTCCCTCCGACTGATATTGGAAAACATTGCCCTGCGACGGGAGAGGACGCCCGGCGGTCGAAGTAGCGGTTGCCGGCAGGAACGGATTGAGATTGTTCGTATAAAACTGGTGAACGCCGCGCGAATTCAGATACGTCACGGCGATATTCGCAAACTTCGTCAGTTGCCGCTCCAGAGTCACACCCGTCTGGATCGTATAGGGCGTGCGCAGATTGGTGTTGTTTTCGTACTGCGTCGAAACCAGAGTCCCGGCCGGCACCGGATTCGGCACCGGCAGGAAAAATGTGGGATTCTGGATTTGCAACTGCTGCTGCAGCGGGTTCAGCAGGTTAAACCTCTGTTGCGTTTCCACCAGATCATAGGTAAACCGGTCGTAGAACATTCCAAAACCTGCGCGCAGCACCATCTTCGGCGGATTCTTGGCGCTTCCCCCAATGCCCCACGCCAATCCGACGCGCGGCGCAAAATCGGATTTGTCGCTGAAGTTGTTCTGCGTCTCGAAGCGCAAACCGTAACTCAAGGTGATGTTCGGCCGAACCTTCCAATCGTCCTGCAGGAACAGCCCGGCATCCACCAGCGTCACCGTCGAAGGAATAATCTGCGTGCCGCCTGCGCTCTGAAACGTCTGCGTGAAGTTGCTCGCGCCGCCACCCATGCCCTGGATTGTGGCGAACGGAAGCCCCGCGGCAATACCCTGCTCGGTGATCTGGTACGCCACGATCGGGGTGATAATGCAATTGTTGTTTGCTGGAGAAGGGATGCAAGTTGGATCGGGATTCGGCCGCGAGCCGAATGAGAATGTACCGTTGAAGTTGCTGCTGATCTGGTCTCGGTCGTTCGTGGCGCGAATCCTGCCGCCAAATTTCCAGGCATGCTTGCCGTAATTCAAAAAGGTGGTGTTCTGAAATTCGTAGCGATTCTGAATGTTGGATATGCCGAACCCGCCGCTGCCGTTCCCTCTAAACGCTCCGCCAACATCCACGGTCGTCCCGGTTTGCAGCGGCGTGTTCTCGTTGTCGGCATGAACAAATTGGAACCGCGACTCGTTGATTGCATGCGCTCCGATGATCTGGGTGTCCGTTGCCTGAAGCGTGTGCTCCACTCCGAGTGTGTCGGACCCCGTTTCCGGCAGATTGAATTGCCCCACATTCGCGTTTGTCACGATGTCGCGAAAATACTGGTAACGCACGGTCAAGGTGTTATTCGGCGTAAGCTGGTAATCAATCCGCGGACTCAAGTTCGTCCGGGTCTGCGGATTCGGAACCGCAAGGCTCTCGGGAACGATGGCGAAGTTGTTGGCGGGATCAAGCACCGTCGCGCTGACGACGTTCAGCGCACCGATATTGCGCCGCTCGATGTTGAAAAAGAACGAAGCCTTCTTGTTGATTGGCCCGCCGATGTTCCCGCTGTATTGCTGGGAGTTGTAGTCGGGCGCCGTGGTACCAGGCGGCAGGTTTTCGAATGGGTTTTTGGAGTTGAATGCCGACGCATTCCCCAACATCTGGAGCTGCCCGTGCAGTTTATCCGTTCCGGGCTTCGTGAAAATCTCGATGCGGCCATAGCCCAGCTTGTCATACTCGGATGAAAACGGATTCTGGTTGATACGAATCTCGCGAATCGAGGCTTTGGGCGGCAACTGTCCGCCGGTAAAGCCGTCAATATAAATTTGGCCGCCGTTGGGGCCCGCGGAAGGCCCGGCCAGCGCCTGCAGCTCCGAAGACAACTCGTCCGGGTCGTCAGAGAGGGCTTCCAAATCCTTCCCTTGCAGCGTAATACTGTTGGCATTATTTTGCGGGCTCACGTCCACTTGTGTGGTGGAGGAGTTCACCTCGACTTTTTCCTTCTCGACTTCCAGATTGAGGGAAATGTCCAAACGAACGGATTGCCCAGCGGCCAGCGCAACGTCCTTTTTGTCGAACAGCGCGAAACCCGCGGCCACCGCCTTGATTTCGTAGGTTCCCGGGGCAAGATTCTTGAATTCGTACATGCCCTCTTTGTTTGTGGTCGTATCCATCGAAGCGCCGGACGGGGTCGTCAGCAACACGGTCGCTCCAACCAGCGCCGCTCCGGACGGATCTGTCACCTGGCCCCGAATCGCCCCGGTTTGGTTTTGCGGACGGCACGGCAATGCCATCAGCAACATGATAAGGAGAAGCAAAACGCCGCTTCGCCCTGATTTCTGCGCTGCGTTCATTCGCATCACTGAAAAACTCCGCCCCTCCGCAATTTCCATCGTCGCGCTGGCACTATTGCGCCGCGTCTCCTCCGCCATTGCTCAAGCTCCACGGAGTCAAAATACTCGATGCCTGTTCCCGTGTCGTCGCTTGCAGCAGCGGTTCCACCCCGCCCAAGACAGTGATGGCCGTAACTTGGGCGTCTTTCGGTCCACTGGTGGCGACGATCATCACCACGTCGCCCTTTTGAAATTCCGATAACGGGGCTGCCGGAAGTCGACCCAATAATTGCTGCAGGTCGCCTCCTCCATTGCGTCCGCGTCCGCTGGGGGCATCCCCCTGTCCTGTCGCTGGCGCAGGGGAGTTTGCCGCTGCTGGAGTGCCTGCCGCCGCACCCTTCAGGCGCATCGCAATCATCTGCGCCATTTGCGGCGGCAACTTGCGCAGTTGCGATTCCGAACTCACCTTCGCGACCTCCGGCTTCTTCGTCGCAAGATCGGACACCGTGATCGTTCCCGCAGCCGCGTCCACGGACGAAATAGTTCCAGCGATGTTTCGAAACGCTCCTGTCACCACTTCATCGGCCGTAAAACTGGCGCCGTCAGCGCTGCGCACACCGCGCGCCCGCAACTGGTCGCCGGGATTCACTTCCGAGAAACCGCTCATCTTTGCGTCGTCAAACTTCACCGAGCCCGGCGCGTAGCGGCGGATGACGGTGTTCTTGCCGATCTCAACCGTCACATCTTTCTTTCCCGCGGCGGTCATCGTGCTGATGGTGATCGTGCCGTGAGCCGCGTCCACGCCGTTCACCAGCCCGCCGATTCCGTGCTTCTGCCACTCTTCCCCTTCGTGCGACCTTTTTTCCGCGATGTCGCTCTTCTTCATGGCGATCACGGTCCCCGCTTCGCAAACGGGTGGGTCGCCGGCACAGCGCAGCCGCACCAGCACGCGATCCCCTTGCTGAAATTCGGAGAATGGAATGGCTTCGGCCTGCGACAAATCCTTCGAGCCTGGAGGGACACGCAACAATTTCGTCGCCGGGGTGACCGCCACTTTGGTCTCGGTTCCGGCATCTGTCGTTACGGTCAACCACTCACCAGCGATCGATTTGATTGTTCCTAGCACGGGCGGCGTTTTTGCGGGTGCTCCTGCGGACGGTGCGGTCTGTGCTTGACCGCAAACTGCGCCAACCAGCGCGAGGCAAAGGCCGATTCCCAATCGGCCGAAGCTCCTGGCGAAAACACCACGTCTTTTGAATCCCAGCTTCCGCATTCAACTCTCCTCGAGATCTCCACGTGGGTAGGAGCGCGAACCGGCCCGGACACACTCCTCCGTCATGCAGGTGAGACCTACCGTTTAGACGCCGCGAAGCGCGTTTCGCGTTTCACCGAACTTCACCAGTGGCACAGGCTTCAGTCTGTCTTCTTGGGTTATTCTTCTCAGCGATCTCTGCGAACTCAGCGATCTCTGCGTTAATTCCGAATCTTCCTTATTCAAACCCCCACAATCTCTCCCGCCGCATCCACATCCACCTCCACCGCGCGCGAAACCTTCGGCAGTCCCGGCATCAGCATCATGTTCCCGGCAATCACCACCACAAATCCCGCACCCGCCGAGAGTGACGCGTCGGTGACATGCAACTCCCAATCCTTCGGCGCGCCCATCAACTTCGGATTGTCCGAAAGCGAATATTGCGTCTTGGCGATGCATACCGGCAATTTTCCGAAGCCCCAACTCGTAAAATCCTGCAGCTTCGCCTTGGCCTTCTCACTCAGAGTCACTCCGCGGGCGCCATAAACTTCCCGCGCGACTTTCTGGATCTTCGCTTCCAAAGTCTCATCCGGTTCGTAAATATGCTTTGCCTTGACGCCCGGATTTTTCTCAATAATTTCCACCACCCGCCGCGCTAGCTCTTCCGCTCCCGCTCCTCCGTTCGCAAACGCGGTGTGCCGGGCACTTAGCGCCCCATTTTCCTGGCACGCGCGTTCCAGCCGCTCCAGATCCGCATCCGAATCTTTCGGAAAACGATTGATCGCCACCACCGTCGGCAATCCAAACTTGCGGAGAATCTGCAGATGCTGCACCAGGTTTGGAATTCCCTTCTCCAGATCCCCCTCGCCCTGGTTCCGCAGGCTCTGCACCGTCGTCACCAGCACCGCTGCGGCAGGGCTCACGCCCGTCGAGCGATAGACAATGTCAATGTACTTCTCCGCACCCAAATCCGCCGCGAAGCCACACTCGTTCACCACATAGTCCGTCAAACGCAGGCCCATCTCCTGCGAAATCACACTGCTGGTTCCATGCGCAATATTTCCAAAGGGGCCGGCATGGACGAAAGCCGGCACTCCTTCAGCAGTCTGCACCAGATTCGGCTGAATCGCTTCGGTCAGCAGCGCCATCATCGCGCCGGTTGCCTGCAGATCTTTCGCGAACACGGGCTTCCCGGTTCGCGTGACTCCTACGACGATATTCTCCAGCCTTAGTCGCAGATCCTCGCGATTCTTGGCCAATGCGATGATGGCCATGATTTCCGATGCCGCGGTGATCACAAATCCCGTGCGCCGCGCCATACCTTCTTTCTTGCTTCCCGCGTTCACCACGATATCGCGTAACGCGCGGTCGTTCATGTCCATCGTGCGCGGCCAGGTGATGCGCTCCGGGTCCAGGTTCAAATCGTTGCCGTGAAAAATATGTGCGTCAACCAGGGCCGCTAGCAAGTTGTGTGCCGCGGCAATGGCGTGAAAATCGCCGTGAAAATGCAGGTTGATCTTCGCGGCCGGCTCGATTGTGGATGCACCGCCTCCCGCCGCTCCCCCCTTCATCCCGAACACCGGCCCCAGCGACGGTTCGCGCGACGTGATAATCGCTTTTTTCCCGATGCGCGCCAGCCCCTGCGTCAGCCCGATGGAAGTGACCGTCTTGCCTTCGCCGCTCGCCGTCGGCGTGGTGGCTGTGACAAGGATCAGCTTGCCACGCCGCGGGAATGCGCCATCGTCCAACAGGCCCAGGCGGACCTTTCCGCCATACGGGCCAATCTGTTCGAAATATTTTTCGGGAAGTTCCAGCTTTTTGACGATCTCCAGAATCGGGCGCAGGGATTTAGCCATGTTCCTTTTCGCGAGCCATTCGCGGGGGCTCGCTCCTCAGTCAACTTTCCGTGGGATGCCCAAAGCCACAGGGGGCAGTCTCTCTCAAAAACAATGCGACTCGGTTTGCTCGTGATGCGCCTTTAGAATATCATTCCGCCAAGTGGATTCTTTCCATCTCATTCTTGCAGCAAACAGGTGGCCGGCAAAATTTGCGATGTAGATCGTGGGCTTTCGAGTGTCTAGACCTGCACCGTTTCCAATTCCCGCTTCGGCGCATTTTTGTGAACTTGGCGGAAACTCCCTTTGTGTTCTATCCCCAGCCGCCCCGCGTAGGTAAGCAACTTCTCCAAACTTTTCTGCCCAAGCTTGCCGTTAAGAAGTTCGCTTACCCGAGGCTGTGATTCGTGTAGGATGATTTCCAGTTCTTTGGGTTTGTATTGTGCCGCCACTTTCAAGATAGCTTCATATAAGTCTGCCTTAAATTTGACCACAATAGCCTGTTCGGAGGGAAAAATGGCATCAAACACATCGCCTTTGGTTCTCATGATCTCTCCTTCTCGCTTTTCTGTTGCATCATTCTCCGCGCTGCCTTGAGTCGTTGCAGGATGGTTGCGACTGCATCCTTTGGAGTTTTCGCACCTTTTTTCTCGAAGGCGTGCAGGACATAGACAACGGTCCCCTTCCTGGGTAGATAAGCCACTCGATACCAAAGGTGAGCACCCGCCTCCCGTAGTTCCCGCACGCCCTCGCCAATACCGGGGAGATGTTTAGAATCTCGCGGAATTTCACCCCTCTGAACCTTACGAAGTTCAAAACCAATGCTGGCTTTAATCTCATCGGGCCATGAAGACAAGACCTCTTTCGAGTTACCCATCCATTCAATCTCAGCGTCTTCGAGGTTCGATAACACAGCCTAATGTTATACAATATATTGTATAACGTCAATCATGCGGTATTTGACTTAATTACTAAAACGGCCAGCGCCTCTCGATTTCCGCCTCACTTGCTTGGCCAGGACCTCTCAAAGTCAGCTCTTCGGCCCCCTCTTTGGGACCGTCTAAATGCACCGCTCCGCTCGATGGACCTTCTGCCGGTTTCATTCCCGGCGCGGAAGAGTATAATGACTCACGTGAGGCCGGGAGGCTCGGCTTCGCACCCTCCCCAGGCCCACCAATTCGGCAGACCTTCACCTCCCCGCCGTTGAAGGGCGTTCCGAAAATAAACTAGCCTCCGAAAAGACATGACCCTGAGAAACGTAACTCTGGAACGCCGCGAAAAAACGAGGACGGTACCGAACGAGTTTGCTTTCCTGCAACTGGAGCAGGATGACGGTGGAACGGTCTTGGACATTTCCGAGGGAGGTTTGCGCTTTGAATCATTTGCTCCCATCCAGGAACACGGCCCAATTCATTTCTGGTTTTCTCTGAATCTGCGGGAACGCATCGAGGCCTGGGGCGAAGTGGCCTGGACGGATGCGGAGAGAAAGTCCGGCGGCCTGAAGTTCCTGAGTCTTTCTGAAGGGGGCCGCGACCAGATTCGCGAGTACATCGCCCGCTCTTCTCCTCAAGAAGCTCCCGCAAAAACTGGAACTCGCGGTATGGACGCCGTGGCTACTTTCGTGTCCAGGGCCCGTCCTCGGCAATCCACATTGTTCGCCCCAAAGCGAGAAACAAGGGATACGAGCATTCCCTTCCCGCTGACCGCGGAACCCGCGACGGGCGGCGTCCTGGTGCCGATGCAACGCCATCTTGCGGTGATGCGGCGCCAACTGATCGTCGGCTTATTGATCGGCGCGTGTGCGGCCGGCATCGTTGCGTTCGCGGCAATCAAATTTTCACGAAACATCCAGGAAAGTCGAGCCACGGCAAAGCCCCCTGCCGAATTACCGGCGCCAGCGGAACAGGCTACCGGTTCGGCGTTGCTCGCACCGCCCGTGGCGAGCGGTCCTACGACGGATGTTTTCGCGATCAGCAATCAGAAAAAAGGAGGGTTGCCAGCTCGCGCAGCAGCCTCTCCACCAGCCGATCCCGCCGCTCACGCAAGCCGGCTAAAAAATAACCTGACGCCGGATCAGCTTTGGACCCTTGTGCAGGCAGGAAACAGCACGGCTGCGGCGGCCCTGGCCGAGCTTTATATCAAGGGCGCGGGCGTCCCTCAAAGTTGCGCCCAGGCAAGAGTGCTGCTGCTGGTGGCCTCTGAAAAACGCAACGCGGCAGCCATCAAGCGATTGGCGGAACTAGACAAAGGGGGCTGTCCCGCCAACTGAAACCTCGTTACGCTCCAATCCTATGGGCTGCCAATCCTATGGGCTGCATGTACTTTCGAGAAAAGTCGGCCCTGCATCAAGGAAAAAATTCCAGGACTAGTACTAGCTATTTTCGCGCTTCTTCCCTCCACGCTCTGCTTATCCTTGATAGTTCATGCTTTAGAGACGCACGGGAAAGGCCTCACTCGGCCCTACTCTTGCTATGAAATTTCCGAGCAGGGTGCATTTGTGTGGGCTGAAGGGCGTCCGGAAGCTTTCTTGTACACGAGCAGACGCCGAAGTCAGGACACCGGTCGTTCAGGAAAATAGGATAGAGCTTGAGGAGGCAGGAAATGCGGGAACACGACGAAATGAACGAACACGAAGATAGCTTTGGAGCCATCGCAACGGGCACAAATCGTTGGCTGGTGATTGCCATCGTAGCGCTGCTGGCAGTCGCTGGCGTGGCATTTGGTTATGGCTACCGGCAACAGACGCTGGTCGGCCATTTGACGGCGCAACAGTCCGTGGCGGATTCAACCATCAGCCAGATGCAGGGGCAACTGAGCGCTGTGACCTCCAAGCTGAACGACATGACCACTGCGCAGGCTCAGGTCCAGGCGCAAGCACAGGCTCAAGCGCAAGCGGAAGCCGCGAAACAGGCCGACAAGAAAACAGTCGCGGGCGCGGCTCGGACTGGTGTCAAGCGAGCCAGCGTCACGGACAAGCGCTACAAGCAACTGCAATCGCAACTCGCCGAGCAACAGAAGGCATTGAAAGACACGCAGGACCAAGTGGCAAAGAATCGCACCGATCTTGAGGGAAACCTCAGTTCAACGCGCGATGAGCTGAACGGCTCGATTGCGAAGACTCACGAGGAACTGGTGGTGCTACAAAAGCGCGGAGAGCGCAGTTACACCGAGTTTGACCTGATGAGGGCCAAGCAATTTCAACGCATCGGACCCATCACTCTCTCGCTGCGCAAGGCCGACACCAAGCACAAAAACTACGACCTGGAAATGATTGTGGACGACAACCAGATGAGCAAGAAGAGAGTGAATCTCTACGAGCCGATCTGGATCCACACTGAAAATGAATCGCAACCGGTGCAGATCGTTGTGAACCGCATCGAAAAGAACCTGATCCACGGCTACGTAAGCGCGCCGAAGTACAAACCGTCCGAACTCGCGGCATCCGGTGCGGCCAGCACCCTCACTCCAGTGGCCGCCCATGTAGATGCCAACGCTAACGGCAGCCAGCCTCAACCAAGCACCAACCAGCAGCCGCAATAGAAGAATAAAGAAAGCAGATCATCGAACCCGGCAGGGCGTCCCACGGACGTCCTGCCGGGTGCGTTTACCCCTGAGCCTGCCGAAGGGCTCTTCTCTGCGTCCTCTGCGCCTCTGCGTTAAGCTCCCCGTTCCTCCTCCGCAACCCGTAACCAACATTCTACTTGACAACTCCATACCCAACTGCCACGCTATCCTCATAGAAAAGTGCGCCCGCGATTTTTCCTGCGCGGGTTTCCCACTAAATCTAAAATTCAATCTTTCTGGAGAACCACTATGTCCATTAACCAGGACCGCCCCTGCACGTGCGTCTTTTTCTTCGCCGACGGCCGCCGCTGCCAGCTTCCCCCATCCGCCGACGACATGGGCCTCTGCTATTTCCACGCCAAAAAATACCAAGACCACCTTACCGCCCAGGAAGCCGGCCAGCAGATCAACGAATTCCTCAGCAGCGACATCCTCACCGCCTGCGATCTCAGCGCCGCCCTCGCCACCCTCTTCTCCGCCACCGCCATGGGCTTAATCAAGCCCAAGACCACCGTCGCTCTCACCTATCTCGGCCAGCTCATGCTCCAGACCCAGCGCCTAGCCAAACAGGAATTCCTGCAATCCTTCAACGACCCCTGGCCCAAAATCGTAAAGGAATCCATCGTCTTCAACGAACCCGCTCCCCAGCCCGAGTCGCCCGCCGAATCTCCTCAGCTAACCGACACTCTCCCCTCTGAAGATCCCTCCGCCGACTCCTCCAACACCGGCCCCCAACCTCTCCCCTCCCGAAAAATCATGTAGTGGGCGCCTTTTCCTAACTCCGTCATCCCGACCGGAGTGGCCGATTTTTTCTTCCGCGCCGTATTTTAGCGCGTCGGCCACGAAGTGGAGGGACCGCGGCAACACGTCAACTCAACCGACACCGATGGAACACTCTCCTCTTTGCCTCTGCGGTCCGCTTCGCCTCGCAGCCACCCCCACCCCAACTCCTTCAAAATCACCACTTATAATCTGATACAAAACAAACCACTTCATCCCCCTGTAAAATCAATCACTTTCAAAAAACAGGGGGGAGGGGGAGTAACCAACCAATTAACACCAGAAGAAAATGAGTGTTGCTGGCGGCGTTGCGCGGCTGTATCATGCGCGCCAGTTCCCCCCGCTCCAGGTACCCAGGACAACTTTCCTTCCGTGGTTTTCAGAAAGGAGAAAGACTATGAATTTCCGCGCTCTTCCAGGCTGGAAAGCCACCGGCTTAACTAGCGTCCCTGATTCCGCTCACCATGACATTCCTGCGCGCCGGCCCCCGGTCCCTGTTTCTCGGCGTCAGTTCGCACGTACAGCAGCGGCGAGCGCCTTTGCTGCCGCTGTTGGCTCCGGGTTATGGACCCCAAGCCTGGTGCAAGCGGCGTCATTTGCTCCGGTTCCGATTCCGGGTGGCACGCCGGCGCTCGGTGGAGCCTACCACCTGTTTGCGCCGGCAGCGTTCGATCCCATCGATGCAGAACTCGCCACAATCACAAATCTTAATGCCTCTGTCGGACTGGCCTACGTTAGCGGCATGGTCACGCAAACAAATACCAAAACGGGCGAGGTGGTGCGTTTGCCCTTCCTCAATTCGGACATGAGGTTCATGCAAGGCGTGTTCCGCGGCACGGACGGGAAAGTTCACCCAGGCGCATTTGCGTTTGTTTGAGTCGATGTCTTTTTGCCCGGTCCGGGCGATCAGATTCATGACCTCAATCCGAGTTCATTTCCTCCCGTCGGACTGTTCTGGACCACCGAGATTCCAGTTGCTGGGGTCGACGTGCACCTTGGGAAAGGAAGCGCATCCCTCCAAGCGTCCGATGTAGCCATCCTCGATTACGGAAATATCCCGAATGCATTGTTCGGCGGCGGTCCTCCGCCCGTCTCGGGAACGGTGTCGTTCAGGGTAGTCTGGAGTGGAGTGGACCAGAGGCTGAATATCAAAAACACCGACCCGGTGTTCGGCGGCTTTGCGGGCGAATTCGTCCGCAACACCGCGCAGATGGAGTGGAACGCAGCAGTGGGGGATTACACGTTTGTTTCGGATCCCATTGCGACTTCCTCCAGTTCATTTGCCCAAATCGGCCACGAACGGAACGGATCGTTCTTCCCGTAGACCAGCGTCCTTTAGGCCGTGTGCCCCTCGGGGTTGCAACCTGGGTCTTGAAGTTTCTCCTTCCGTGTCATTGGCGGCGGGTAGCCTACCCTTTGCTTGCCCGCCTCAGGAGGGCGGGTCATGGCCCTCTGCCGCTTGCCCGCCTCAGGCGAGCCATCCCGCCGATTTTGCGGGATGAACGGGTGACTCCGCTCTTCATCTTTGACTCTCGCTGATCACTAAACTGGCGGAGGCGTGTGGGAGTCGAAAATCCGACGCTACTTCAAATCGCCAGTGTTTATGTGGTGTTGCAACCGCACGCTGCCGCCATTCAATATGTTTCAGTATGTTAGCCAGCGCACCTAGCAGACACAGAATTTGCGATTGAGAAGAAGAGTTCCGTGACAATCAGCATAACCGTCACGCTATTTCCGATTTAGAAGAGGTTCAAATCCTATGCGCTTCTTAATGTGGGCAATCATTGCGTATTCTAGTTCAGCGACCCGCCCCATTTTGCAAAGGTCCTTCTCACTTCTTATTTCTTTCCGAGTTTCGCAAGGAATAGTAATTTCCGCCACATAGAATTCTTGCTCTGAGTTCGTCCGGCGACGCCATCTTCTGTAAAATCGCATCGCGGCACTATGACAACAATTCTCTTTTCGACCTTTCCAAAACTGATTCAATCGTGCTCCTAAACCCGTGCAACTAGACCCAACATAAAAGATGTCATTAAGACGGATCGGCTTCCCGCTCAGATTCTGATTCGATAACGCAAATAGATAGACCCCAGGATGGCTTGCGCGTCCGTTCTTCAAGAAATTTGGTCCGAACTTGGTCCAGCTCTTCTTTAGCAATTGCTTTTTCAGAATTGCAATTGTAGGCGTCGGCACATTCGTGTCGGGTTGACGCTTAGGGAACTTCCCTCGGCCCAAATAAAATTCCAGGTCGTTGAAAACTTGATTTGTAGCATAACCGCCGCTGAATTTACTGAGTGGGCCGTTTTTCAAATTTCGAAGAATGTCCTTAGGTGGGTATGACTTCCCCTTTCCGTGCGGGCCATTCCGCCATACAAAATACTTCGTTCCTCGCTGTCGCCGGAGTCCGGTGTCGTTCTCATCGAACCTGTCCATAGCATCGATGATGGATTCTCGACTAATGCTGAGCTTTCGGCCCCCTAGCGTGTAAGTCAATTCGATCATGGCGCGAACCTCCGGAAGGGCGTTGTCTGACCAGCATATATCCCGGGCGGGTGGCCACGCTTTGCGCCTTTTGCAAAGGGCGGGTGGCCACAACATCCAAGCGGTAAAGCTGAGTAGAGATGTGCTGAACGTTTTGCCCACAGATGCTTAGTCAGTGAGGCGGGCATTAATCCAATCCCAAGCATCCTTGGGAAGGTATCCCCAATACGGCTTCTTGACTGGCACGATTAGAAGAGAGTCGCTAGTGGTTATGTACTGAACTACCGAACCGTAGAGCGACTGCGAAGTCTTATTCGTATAAATGAGCCACGTTGAGGTCAGGTAGTGCCACCATTCCCCTTGGTTTCTCAAGGCTTCATAGAAAGGATTGTAATTGTGAGTCGGAGTGCGCAGGTCGTAAGTCACCAAAAGAACATGACGTGTGGACAGAATACCAGCCAGTGCATTTAATGCTCCCGGTGGTATCGGATACTGGCTCATTGTTGTTCCCCCGGTGCTGAGGGTGGCGGTTCAGTGGAAGGAAGCTCAGCCAGTTCTGCCGCGTTTAATTCTTTTCCTTCTTGTCCAATTGGGCCAACGCTCCTATCACGGATTTTTTGAAGCAGTTTTTTGAAGGAACCCCGCTGTCTAAACCACCGGATTCCGAAATAAATGCCAAGCACATACGTAAGAAGCGTGATGATAAAAAATGATGAGTACACCCGTGGACTCGCTATGGTCGTA
>Ga0137418_10000393_pt1 | contig 38655 bp, 32 predicted proteins | sample CZODoug3_1_2_16f_FD_122242 | JGI IMG/M metagenome (GOLD analysis project Ga0137418, IMG submission 122242) | Vadose zone soil fungal communities from Angelo Coast Range Reserve, California, USA - CZODoug3_1_2_16fungal (Hybrid Assembly) | ecosystem: Environmental > Terrestrial > Soil > Vadose...
TACGCGGACGTCAACGGACGCATGCCGGTCGCGTTTGCGCTGACCGCGGTGTCGCTGCTGGGCGTCGCGCTCAGTGTCCTGCACGCGTTCACGCGACGCATCTGGCCGATTCCGGCCGCGATTGCCCTGTACTTGATCGTCAGCGTCGGTGGCGAAGGCTACAGCACCCTCCTGCAGCGGCTCTCGGTGACGCCGAACGAGCAGGCGCGCGAGGCGCCGTTCATCCAGCACAACATCGATGCGACACGGCGCGGCTTCGGACTCGATCGCGTTGAAGAGCGGGCGCTGACCGGCGACGCCATGCTGACGCGCGACGACATCACGCGCAACGCGCCGACCCTGCAGAACGTGCGGCTGTGGGACCACCAGCCGCTGCTCGACACGTTCGGCCAGCTCCAGGAGATTCGCACGTACTACGACTTCGTGTCCGTCGACAACGACCGGTACGTGCTGAACGGCCGCCCGCAGCAGGTGATGCTGTCGGCGCGCGAGCTCAACTCGAACAGCCTGCCGAACCGCACGTGGGTCAACGAGCGCCTGACGTTCACGCACGGCTACGGCCTGACGCTCGGGCCGGTGAACCAGGTGACGAGCGAGGGGCTGCCCGTCCTCTTCGTGCGCAACCTGCCGACGGAGACGGTGCCCGACCTGCCCATCCAGGAGCCGAGCCTGTACTTCGGCGAGCTCTCCAACGACTACGTCATCGTCCGCACGCGCACGCGCGAGTTCCACTATCCGCGGGGCGACGAGAACGTCTTCTCGCAGTACGCCGGCACGGGCGGACTCGCGCTGGAGTCACTCGGCCGCCGCATCATGTTCGCGCTCCGCTTCGGCGCGTACCAGATCGCCTTCAACGACGACATCACCGGCGAGAGCCGCATCCTGTTCCACCGCAACATCGCGGAACGCGTCCGCGAGATCGCGCCGTTTCTCACCTTCGATCGCGATCCGTACCTCGTGCTGGCGGATGGCCGCTTGTACTGGATGGCCGATGCATACACCACGAGCGATCGCTACCCGTACGCCACGCCCGCGGGACCGGGGCTCAACTACATCCGCAATTCGGTGAAGATCGTCATCGACGCCTACAACGGCACGACGACCTACTACACCGCGGATGCGAAGGACCCCGTGCTCGCCACGTATGCGAAGGTCTTCCCCGGCATGTTCAAGCCGCTCGACGCGATGCCGGCCTCGCTGCGCGCGCACATCCGGTACCCGGAAGACATGTTCGCCCTGCAGGCGTCGGTCTTTGCGACGTACCACATGACCGAGCCGGCCGTCTTCTACAACCGGGAAGATCAGTGGGAAGTGCCGACGATCGACGACACCGGCCAGGCGCAGGCCGCGATGCAGCCGTACTACACGATCATGCGGCTGCCGGGAGAAATGGACCCGGAATTCATCCAGATGCTCCCCTTCACGCCGCGGCGCAAGGACAACCTTGCGGCATGGCTCGTCGCGCGGAGCGATGCGGCGCACTATGGCGACGTGCGCGTCTTCCAGTTCCCGAAGCAGAAGGTCGTGTTCGGCCCGCGCCAGGTCGTTGCGCGCATCAACCAGGACCAGATGATCTCGCCGCAAATCACGCTGTGGAACCAGCAGGGGTCGCAGGTGACCTGGGGCACGCTGATGGTGATCCCGATCGAGGAATCGATGATCTACGTGCGGCCGCTGTACCTGCGCGGCGCCGGCGGCCGCATCCCGGAGCTGACGCGCGTCGTCGCCGTGTACCAGGATCAGATCGTGATGGAGCCGACCTTCGAGGGGGCGCTCGCGAGGTTGTTCAGTGGAGCGGCTGCCCCGCCACCACCGGCCCCCGCGGTGACGACCACCGCGGCGCCCGCTCCAACGCCGTCGACGTCGCCATCGCCCTCGCCGTCACCGCAGCTCGCGACACTCGCCGACGAAGCGCAGGTCCACTACCAGCGCGCGATCGAGGCGCAGCGCGCGGGCGACTGGGCCAGGTACGGCGACGAGATCAAGGCGCTGGGACAGGCGCTCGAGCGAATGAAACAACGGTAGACGCCACTCGCCCCGCCCGCCCTACGCGCCTTCGGTCTTCAGCCAGGCTCGCAGTACCTCCGCGACGCTCCACGCCTGGGCGATGCAGCCGCGCGGCGTGAATGGCTCTTCGGCGTCGAAGATTTCGCTGATCGTCCCGACGCCCGCCTCGACCTGGTGATGCTCGAAACCAGCGAGGCATTCGCGCGCGCCGGCCAGGTCGCCCGGATAGACCCGCAAGTAGGCATCGACGTACGGCCCGACCAGCCACGCCCACACGGTCCCCTGGTGATACGCGGCGTCGCGCGCACGCAGGTCGCCGTAGTACTGCGCCTTGTAGTCGCGGTGCCCGGGCGCCAGCGAACGAAGGCCGACCGGCGTGACGAGGCGCTCGCGGACGATGTCGAACACCTCGCGCCAGCGCGACTCGTCGAGAACCGGATGATCGAGCGAGATCGCGAAGATCTGATTCGGCCGGCAGGCCGAGTCGTCTCCGTGCTCGCCGTCGATGACGTCGTACAGGTGCCCGCCCTCGGCGCACCAGAACCGCGCGTTGAACGACTCGCGCGCGCGGGCGGCTGCGTCGTCGACCTGCGGCGCGATCGGATCGCCCTCCTCGCGCAGCCACTCGGCAAAGAGCGACAGCGCGTTGTACCAGAGCGCGTTGATCTCCACGGGCTTGCCGCGCCGCGGCGTCACGACCCAGCCGTCCACCTTCGCGTCCATCCAGGTCAGCTGGTAGCCCTCTTCGCCCTGTCGCAGCAGGCCGTCGGCGGGATCGACGCCGATGCCGAACCGCGTGCCCTTCATGTGATGCTCGAAGATCGACTTCAGCTTCGGCATCAGCTGACGCAGGGTCGCGCGATCGTTGGTCGCGACGAGATACCGCTGGATCGCGTGGAAGAACCACAACGTCGCGTCGGCGGTGTGGTAGAGCCCCTCCTTGGTGCCCTCGGGGAACATGTTGGGGATCAAGCCGTCGCGCACGTAGTGCCCGAACGTCCGGAGGATGTACCCGGCCTCGCGCTGCCGGCCGGTACAGATCGTCAGCCCCTCGAGGCTGATCATCGTGTCGCGGCCCCAGTCGGTGAACCAGTGATAGCCGGCAATGACGGTGCGCACTTCGTCGCCGGCCGCGCGCGCGCGCGCCGCTTCCTCGCCTCGGCCGGCCGGCGTGATGACGAATTGATCGGCGGCGAGCACCATCTCCGAGGCAAAGCCCCCTGACGCCGCCCGGTGCGCGTTGGCGATCAGCCGCGTGCGGCGCTGCTGTTCCGCGGTCGGGAGCTCGATCGGATCGAGGGCGCCGATGGTTTCCCACGACTCGGTCGAGGCGACGAGCGTGCCCGGCGCATCGGGCGTCAGCTGGCACCGGAAGTAGCCCGGCGTCCAGAGGTCGCCGCAGCACTCGTAGCCGCGGCTCTGCTCGAGCGTATACACGGCATGGTCGAATCGCTCGGGCGTCACCGTGAACGCCTTGTCCGCGCCGTAGAGGAACATCCGCAGCGGCGGCAGATCGCCGCCGGGCGTCAGCTCGAACCGATCGCCGAGCGCGTAGAGACCGTACGGCGCCGGCACCGGGTGGTTGACCGGCGCTTCGTGCAGACGGAACGCCACCAGCGGACGGAGCTCCAGGCGGACCGGCTCCTTCGACAGCAGGCGATAGGCGACATGCGTCGTGTTCTGCAGGTGCGGCATCAGCACCCGCTTCTCGAGGCGGACGTCTTCGATGTCGAAGGTCCAGACCGGGAGCCCCGCCTCGAGGCGGAACGACGAGAGCCACCGCGCCGCGTCGAATTCCTTTCCGTCCTCCGTGTCGATCGTGTTGTGCAGCGAGACGACACGCCCGTCCGGGTAGCGGATGCGCTCCCAGACGTAGTTCAACATCACCGTGCGGCCGAACGGCGTCGGCAGCGCGGCGACGAGATAGGCGTGATATCGGCGCGTCAGCGCCCCCGACAGCGTGCCCGACGCATAGCCGCCCAGCCCGTTGGTGACCACCCACTCCTTCTCGGCCAGCGATCGCCGTCCGTCCTCCGTGGCGCTCCAGTGAATGTGGCGCACGAGCCCGGTCGCGTGTCTCGCGACCGCCGTCGCATCGATTGTTCCGCTGCCTCCAGCCATCACGCTGCCCTCTTCGCGGGAACGGCCCGCAGCACGACCGCCGCGTGTCCAGGGACGCGCCAGCCGGTCTCGGTGACGACCGGCGGCGTGCCGAAGCCGCCGTACGCCGGGTCGTCGCTCGACCAGCGCACGTCCCATGCATGTCCATCGGGTGGCGCGACCAGCGGCTCGGCAAACGAACCGCGATCGAGGTCGACACCCAGGTTCACGCACAGGAGGCGCTCGTCCTCCGGGCGTGACGCGGCGAATCGCAGCACGAACTGCTCGGCACCCAGTACGGCGCCGTCGATGGCCGCCGCATCCTGCGCGCGAAAGGCCGCGTCGCCGCGTCGCAGCGCGAGCAGGTCGCGGTGCAATGCGACGAAGTGCCGGTTCGCGGCGCGCTCCTCCCATTTCAAGGTGCAGCGCTCGAACGTCCGCCGGTCGTTCGGCGCGGGCAGGTTCGACTGTGCCGCGTCCGACGTGAGGCTCGGAAACTGCTTCATGAACTCGTTGCGCCCCTTCCGCACGGCCTTCGCGAGCTCGGGGTTGTGATCGGCGAAGTACAGGAACGGAGAGCTGGCGCCGAATTCCTGCCCCTGGAACAGCAGCGGCGTGCCGGGCATCAGCAGCAGCAGCGCTGTGATGGCGCGATAGCGTCCCGGCGCCGTGTGGAAACGGACCCGCGAGCCGTCACCGACGTTGGCGACCTGGTCGTGGTTCTCGAGATAGGTGATGAAAGCCGGCGCCGGCACGCCGTCGGTCCGGGTCCCGCGGCGCTGCATCTGCCAGGCGTAACGCTGACCCTGAAACAGGTATCCCCGCTTCGCCGCCGAAATGAGCTCCTGCGGCGTGCCGTGATGATCGGAAAAGTACGCTTCGCGCTTCCCCGTGATCGCGACGATGGCGCTGTGGTGAAAGTCGTCGTTCCAGAGGGCATCCAGCCCGTCGCCCCCGGCGTCGATCGGCTTCACGAGCCGGACCGTCTGCGTTTCGCTTTCGGCGGCGAGAACGATCGGCCGACCGCGCGCCGCCTTACGGGCGCGGCAGGCAATCTCCGCGATGATGTGGCGCCGCGATCGATCGTGGATCGTTTGCGTGGCGTCGAGCCGCAGCCCGTCGAGCCGGAACTCGTCTATCCAGTACGCGGCATTCGACGCGAAGTAGTCACGCACCGGCCGAGCATCCGGGCCGTCGAAGTTCAGGGCATCGCCCCACTCGTTGGAATACGCGCTCGAGTAGTACGCGTTCGCGTAGCGGCCGAAGACACAACCATCCGGGCCGAGATGGTTGTAGACGACGTCCAGCATGACGGCCAGACCGTTGCCATGCGCCGCGTCGACAAACGCGCGGAAGTCGTCGGGCCGGCCGTACTGATGTGCCGGCGCGTACGGAAAGACGCCGTCGTAGCCCCATCCGAACAGTCCGGGAAAGTCCGAGACGGGCATCACCTCGAGCGTGGTGATGCCGGAATCCGCCAGCAATGGAAGCTTCTCGATGGCCGAGCGCCACATGCCTCCGGGTGAAAAAGTGCCGACATGGAGCTCGTACATCACCTGACCCGCGAGGTGAACGCCATCTGCCAGCGAATGTTTCCACTGATATGCCGTCGGATCGACGACCTCTGAGGGCCCGAACGGGCCGTCCGGCTGGTAGCGCGAGGCCGGATCGGGCAGCGCGTCGCCATCGAGCACGTATCGATACCGCGTTCCTGGACCGGCACCCTTGGCGAGGACCGAGTGATAGCCCTCGGCTTCTTCCTCGAGGGCGACATCGTAGGCGCCGCCGCTGGCTTCGATACGCAATGTGATTTGCCGAGGTTGGGGAGCCCACACCCGGAAATGCGTCGAACCGTCGGGCTGCGTTTCCGCACCCGCGGCATATCGTCGAGATATCTCGCTCATCCGTTGAATCCGCGCACGGCAGTCAGCCCCGGCCGTGCAGAGATAATGCCGAACGTGCCAGGGTTTGGGATTTGCTCATGCGACTGAAGCTGACAATCGAGTACGCCGGCACCCGATACAGCGGGTGGCAGATCCAGAAGAACGCGCGCACCGTGCAGGGCGAAATCGAGCGCGCCGTGCGCGAAGCGACCGGCGTACGCGATTTCGAGCTCTACGGATCGGGGCGCACCGATGCCGGCGTGCATGCCGCCGCGCAGGTCGCGCACCTCGACATCGACGTGACGATGCCGCCGGAGCCCCTGCGCCGGCGGATCAACGATGCGCTCCCCTCGGACATCAACATCCTTCGCGCCGACAAGGTGCGCCATACGTTTCACGCGCGCCACGGCGCGAAGGCGCGCAGCTACGTCTACAACGTCGCGCGGCGCCGGACCGCGTTCGCCAAGCCGTTCGTCTGGTGGGTGAAGGACGATCTCGATGTCGATCGCATCCGCGAGGCGGCCGGGCGGTTCGTCGGCTTCCACGACTTCCAGTCGTTCTCGGACGACGACCCCGACGAGAAATCGACGCAGGTGATGGTCGACGTGCTCGAGATCCATGAAGACGGCGATCTGATCCTGATCCACGTCGAGGGCTCGCATTTCATCTGGAAGATGGTTCGCCGCCTGGTGGGCGTGCTGGTTGAAGTCGGCCGCGGAGCGCTGAGCGTCGAGGCCGCGGCGGCCATGCTCGTCGAGCGCTCGGCGTTGCCGGCGCGGCTGACCGCGCCGGCGTCCGGCCTGTTCCTCGAGCGCGTGTTCTACGAAGGCGATGCACGCGACGCGGCCGTGCAATCCCCGGTCGTCGTGCCGTCGCTACTGCTTTAGCCGGAACGGCGCGACGAGACCCGCCCGCGTCGGCACGTAGATGACCTGCTCGGACGAATTGGTGCGCGCGAAGATCGGGAACCCGTCGTTGCCGCCGACGATGCGGAACCCTTCAACGGTCAGCGGCACCGCCGATCCGGCACTGACCCACTTTTCTCCGAGGTACCGGATCCAGATGCCGTCATTGCTGGTGGGACGGCCGATGCTCGTCAAGGTCTGGCGGTTCGGCATGGCGCGCGGCGCGGGCGCGGCAAGACCCGCCGTGCCAACCGGCGACGGAACCGTCGTTCCCGACGTGCCGACGGCCGACTCCGGCGTGTAGACGCCGATCGCGCCTATCGTCGTCGGAGGCGCCGTCGGCGCGCCGGCCCCCTGCGGCAGCGAAGCGCCCGACGCGGGCGCTCCCACCGGAAACGACGGCGTGCGGCTCGCGGTCGTACCCGCGAGACTCCCCTGTCGCGGGCGCTCGTACGGCTGCATCAAGCCGCGTCCAATCGGTACAAAGATGACACTGTAGGGCTCGCGCGTGGTGTCGGTATACAACGGCACGCCGTTGAAATTGCCGGAGCGCACCATCGTGTTGCCGTTGAAGAAGACGTCCGCGCCCGCCTGATAGAACAGGTCGCCGGCGAACTGAATCGGCTCGCCATTGATGTACCACGACTCGTTCGTGGCGGTAACGATGGGCGGGTCGGTCGGCCGGCTCTGGATCTGCGCCGCCGCGGGCGCGGCGACGAGCAGCAAGGTCAGCAGTATCCACGAAAGCACTCGGCGCATTGAGAAACCCCCAATGCGCCGAGACTCAAATCGCGTACCGCGCGTTTTCCCGTGGTTGGCGGTCGTTCCGGAGCGTTTTGTGGAACGTCAGTGCGTGAGGATGCTCGCCAGCTTCACATCCGCTGGGATCGTCACCTCGCGCACCGGCATCGCGAACGCCGCCTTCTGGCCGGGCGCGAACGTGAAGTCCACCGTGGTGGTCTTCCCCGCCGCGACGTCCACCATCTGCATCTGCGTGCCCATCACCTCGTGCCACGCCTTGACCGTCTGCGTGCCCGCCGGCACATTGGAGATCGTAAAGGCGCCGTCGGCGCCGCTGACGGAGAAGTACGGATTGTCGAAGATGCCGACATACGCCGTCATCCAGCTGTGGTTGTCGCAGGTGATGCGCAGCAGCTCGCCCGCCTTCAGCGTGAAGTCGAACGGCTTGCCGTTGATTAGCTGCGTCCTGTTGAAGTCGTTGCCCGCCTTCGACAGCGAATGCACGTTGTGGTCGGTCGGATCCTCGTTCGTCACCTGCAGCATCTGACCGATGCGCGCGCCAAGCACGCGCGGCGCGTACTGACAGTCCTTCTGCCCGAGGACCGCCGGAGTTGCCGGCACGGGCGTCGCCGGGAACGATCCGTCAAGGTTGACCAGCACGTTCGCGAACGCGCCATCCGTTCCGACGACAAACGTCGGTGCCGTCGGACGCTTGCCGACATACAGCTTGTTGCAGCGTGGGTCCGCTCCCATCCTGATGATGGGATTCACCGGCGTCGGGCCCATGTACCGCACGTGGCCGACGATCGTGCCAGTGCCGCCCTGGGCGGCGATCGGGGTCGATGTCCCGAGCGCCACCAGCATCGCAGCACCGGTCGCGGCGAATAAAAAGAGCGCTTGTTTCATGGTTCCCCTCTTACAGCTTGCAGTGGTCTAGCTCTTGGGCGCCGCCGCCGGCTTCGCCGGTGCCGCAGCCGTCGCGGACGGCGGGACGGCCGGCTTCGCCTTGGAACCGGCCTTCGGCTTCCAGGTGCCCCACACCTTGGCGTTGTTGTCCGTCGGGTCGTCGTCGAGCAGCTGGTACCGCTCGTGGCACTGGTCGCAGGAGACATCAATCCGTTCGCCCGCTTCGGCGAGCGCGTCCGCGTCGTGTTTCTTCGCGACGATCAGGGCGATGTTGGCTGCCTCGCCCACTTCGCGCGCCTTGCGGCGCCAGTCAGTTTCAAAGGCCGCCGGAATCGCGCCGCCGACGCAGCGCCTGCGTCCCGTAATCATCAACAGATTCGTGCTTTCCGCGAGCTCGGTTGCTGCCGCAATGACCTTGTTCCAGTCATCGTCGCTCTGCGGCCGGGACTCGTGAACACCGGTCTGGTCAGTGGACGTCGCGACGGCGTTCCACACGCCGGACGCCGACGGCATCACCATGTAGTTCATCAGGTCTTTGACGTAACCCTTCGGCGCCATCGTAGAGGGACCGGTGGTATCGGTCGCCGGTGTGTTTATGGCCGCCGCGCCGGGCAACTGGCAAGGGGCAGCCGCCCTCGTATCTTCTGAAGATCCAGCGCCTTGCTGCGCGCTGGCAACGCCGCCCAGAAACAGTGCGAAAGTGGCGAGAAACATCCACTGGAATGTCCGCATATGACCTCCGAAAAGACGGCGCATCCTGGCGGACACGCTTGTATCGACGAGTTGAGTCCGAATGAATTTTAGTGCACCTGAGACGGCGGCGCAGTCTGAAGAGTTCCTGAACGGCACGTCAGGAATGCACGAAGCGCGGGCATGACACCGCCCCCGGCCGTCAATCGGCAACGACAGGCGGCGTGGGCTTCTCGTTGACGTGGAGCCGGAAGACATCCGGGCGCGCGTAGTGCCCGACCACGTCGAAGTCGTACTTGCCGCGAGCAATCTCTGCCGGATCGATCTCGGCCGTCAGAATCACGTCTTCGTTGAACACGGGACCAGCCAGCGTCTGACCGAGCGGACTGATGATGGCGCTGCCGCCGCGCATGATCACGGTTGTCGGGTCGTCTCCCTGAATTGCGGCGTAATCCGCCGGGCAATCGGCGCGGCGCACGTGCTGACACGCCGTCAGCACGAAGCAGCGTCCCTCGAGCGCCACATGCTGCATCGTCGCCATCCACGTGTCGCGGTCGTCCGCGGTAGGCGCACAGTACAGCTGAATCCCCTTGGCGTACATCGCCATCCGCAGGAGCGGCATGTAGTTTTCCCAGCAGATCACGGCGCCAAGCTTGCCAATCGGCGTATCGAAGACGGGCAGCGTGGATCCGTCGCCGAATCCCCAGATCAGCCGTTCCATCGCCGTCGGCATCAGCTTGCGGTGCTTCCCGAGGAACGTGCCATCGGGCGCGAAGAACACGATCGTGCAATAGAGCGTGCCGATCTCGCGCTCGATGACGCCAATCACGAGGTAGACACCGCTTTCCTTCGCGGTCCGGGCCAGTTGTTCGGTGGCCCATCCGGGAACGTCAATCGCGCTGTCGAAGTACCTGCGGAAGTCGTCACGCCCCTTCGGCGTGCGAAGCCCGACCCGCGCGCCGAAATCGAGGCCTTTCGGATACGCGGACACGAAGGCTTCCGGAAAGACGACAAGGCGCGCGCCGCGCGCCGCCGCATCGGCCGTCAGGTCGCGAACCTTGGCAAGCGTGGCCTTCGGCTCGAAGACTACGGGTGAGCTTTGAACCACGGCGGCGGTGAATCGGCTCGACATTCGAGAAAACCGCGAGCAGTATAGGCGGAAACATATGAAGACCCTGTTGCTGTTCGCCATCACCTCGGGCGTCGCGTCGATCGCCTTCGCGCAGGCGCAGGAAATCACGCTGACCGGCACGCTGCAGGGCGGCCGCATCGCCATTGGCGGCGAGAGCACCGGCTGGGCGCTCGAATACCGCGATGCAACCGGGCAGCATTCGGTGGAGGTGGAGTTGCCGCGCGACCTGATGTCGCGCGCGAGGAGCGGCGCGACGGTGCGCGTGACGGGCACCTTCGCCACGCGCCAATACGTCGAACGCGGTTCGGTCCGGATCTTCCGGGTCGCGCGGCTCGAGGAGACGGTCTCCGCCGCATCCCCCGCCGGACGGCTTCCACAGCTGACGCTCGAGCAGCTCGACGCGCCGCAGAAGGCGCTGGCCGACGAGATCTTGAAGGTGTCGAGCGTCGGCCTTGGCGGGCCGTACAACGCGATGCTTCGCAGCCCCGAGCTCGGCAAGCGGATGTTCGCGGTGCTGGATTACCTGCGCTTCAACACGTCGGTGCCGCGGCGGTTGAACGAGTTCGCCATCCTGATCCAGGCGCGGCTCTGGACGTCGCAGGTGGAGTGGCTGGCGCACTATCCGCTCGCGTTGAAGGAAGGACTTTCCGAGGCGACCGCGGCGGACCTCAAGGCCGGCCGCCGTCCGGCGTCGATGAAGCCGGACGAGGCCGCCGTCTACGACCTGTGCATGGAAATCTCGACGACGCACAAGGTCGCCGACGCGACGTATCGGCGCGCCGCGCAGGTGCTGAACGAACAGCAGCTCGTCGATCTCCTGACGCTCACCGGCACCTACACGACCTTGGCGATGATGATGAACGCCGTCGAGCAGGGCGTGCCGGCCGGAACGACACCGCCCCTCCAGCCCCTCCCCGCGAAGTGACCGTGCCGCGCGGACCGTTGGGGTCCGCGTGGAACCAATCCCCGCCGGCGGTGTCCTATTCGAAGACCGGCGGTCGCGGTACTGCTCACCCCGTTAATCGGAGTCGCCCTGGCCTCGCGCACACGCACCTCGTGACGGAGGATTCCGATGCTCGAAGCGCATCACCTGGTCAAACGGTTTTACGGCACCGCAGTCGTGGACGATGTGAGCTTTGCGCTCAGGGCCGGAGAGATCACCGGCTACCTTGGACCAAACGGATCGGGCAAGACGACGACGGTCCGGATGCTCACCGGCCTCATCGACCCGACCTCCGGATCCGTGACCTTTCGCGGCACGCCGATCGGCGATAACCTCGTCGAGTTCCGGCGCCATCTCGGATACGTGCCGGAGGAGCCGCACCTCTATCCGTTCCTCTCCGGCCGCGAATACCTCGAGCTCGTGGGCCGGCTTCGCGAGCTGCCGGAACGCCTCCTTCGCGACAAGATTCCCGCGATGCTCGGGTCGCTCGGCATTGGCGACGCCGCGGAGCAATCGATCAGCGCGTACTCAAAAGGGATGAAGCAGAAGGTGCTGATCTGCGCCGCGCTCCTGCACGACCCGGACGTCGTCATCTTCGATGAACCCGAGTCGGGTCTCGACGTGGCAACGGCGCTCGTCCTGCGCCATCTCGTGCGGGCGCTCGCCGCGCGAGGCAAGGCGATCCTCTACAGCTCGCACATCCTCGAAAGCGTCGAGAAGGTCTGCGAGAAAGTCATCGTGCTCCACCGCGGGCGGGTGGCTGCCGACGCGTCCGTCCAGCATCTCCGAACCGTGATGGCGCGAGGGTCGCTCGAGGAGGTGTTCTCGGAGCTGGTGCTCAACGAGGATCCCGAACGCACGGCGGCAGACCTGGCGGCACTTGTGTCCGCGCGGTGAGCGGCCAATGGCGGCATCGCGCACGGCCCTGCGGCTCCTGCGGCGTCACTTCCTCAGAAGGTTTCTCGATAACGACCTGATATCGCCCAACGCCGACCGTCACGAGGTGCTCGTGCTGCTCACCGCCGCGCTAGCGGTTCCGGGTCTATTCATCACGGTTGTCCTCCTCGGATCGAAGTACGTCATAGGAATTCCGACGCCCGCGCTCACGTCGGTCGCCGCGCTCGATGACAAGTTCCTCTACATCACGGCGTCGATGCTCGTGATGGCGTTGATGGCCGCGGTCCAGTGGGATGCGCTCGGGCTCGACGAACGCGACACCGCCATTCTCGGCACGCTGCCCGTCGACACGCGCGCAATCGGCCGCGCGAAGCTGACGGCGCTCGTGATGTTCGTCGCCGCCTTCGCGGTGATGCTCAACGGCGTGCCGAGCGTCCTCTTCCCGCTGCTCACCGTCTCGCATTTCCACGTGAACATCGTCGCCGTCGTGCGAATGATCGTCGTGCATGCCGCGGTGACGATGGGCGCCGGCGCGTATGCGTTCCTGACGATTCTCCTGCTGCGCGAGCTGTTGCGCGTGCTGCTTGGACCGCGGGGGTTTGGTCGCGTGGCCGCGCTGGTCCAGGCCGTGCTCGTGATCGCGCTCGGCACGACGCTCCTGCTGCTGCCGGCGCTTGCGTCCAACGTGCCGGCGAAGTGGCTGAGAGGCGGTGACGTGTGGCACACCGTGCCGCCGGCGTGGTTCCTTGGACTGTACGAGGCGGGCACCGGGCAGGTGACGCTGACGATTCGCGGTCTCGGCCTTCGCATTCCGGCGGGGCTGGTCGTGCCCGAGCGCCAGGCCGTTCTCCTCTACGATTCGCTCCTTCCGCGGTTCTCGGAGCTTGCGCGGGTGGCCACCATCATGCTGTGTGCGACCGCGTGTGCAGCGCTCGTGCTGTACATGTGGAACAACAGGCGACTGCCGCTGCCACGGGTCGCTCAGGCTCGCCCATCAGGCCAGGCGCGTAAGCGGGTCGCGCGGCTCATTGCCGGCGCGCTCGTCCCGTCTCCGGTTCCGCGCGCGGGGTTCTTCTTCACGGTTCAGACGCTCACGCGCAGCGCGCCGCATCGCATCTCGATTGCCGGCGCGTGTGCCGTCGCCATTGCGGCGGCCATCCTGCTGATGCACGGCATTCGTGCGATCGGCTCCGCCGCTGCCGCGCCTGCGCGTCTGCTGGCCCTGCAGACCGTCGTCACGGTCATTGTCCTCGCCGGCGTGCGTCAGGCGCTCGCCATCCCCGCGGAGCTGCGGGCGAACTGGACGTTCTCGATGGCATGGAACGGAGACATGGATCCGTTTGTGGCGGGGGTGAAACGCGCGGTCATCGCCGCGGTGGTCCTGCCGCTGCTGGCCGCAATGGCCAGCCTGCACGCCTACATGCTTGGCGCGCGCGCCGCCGTGGAGCACGCCGCGGTCGGCGCGCTCATCTCGTTGATCGTCGTGGAGTGGCTGGTCCGTCCGGACAAGCTGCCGTTGACGTGCAGCGCGCGGCCTCCTGGCAACCTGAAGGCGCTCGGCCCGATCTACGTCATGCTGCTGTTCGTGGTCGCCTACAACGTGGGACGCCTCGAACAATGGGCGCTGAGGGACGGCATGGTCCGACTCGCGATGCTGGTGGGTGGTCTGATACTCACTTATGCCGGCTCGCGACTCTCCCATCTCCGCCGGCGGTTATCGGGCGCCGGCTCGAGGAGCCCTCTGCTCGCACGAGTCGAGCTCGACGACCTCCCCGACACGCCCACACAGCGGCTGGGACTCAGCGAACCGGTGTGAGCAACTCAGCAGCTGACTGGCACTCTTATTGAAATTCGTGCCGGCATGATGGGACCGACCGCTGAACGCCACCCACGAAGCCTCCTTCGCTGGATCTTTCAGCGCGGACACCAGCGAGTCACGTGCCGCGTCGATCAGCGTCCCGGTGAGCAGGCGATCACCTTGTCGCTCGTGCCGCATGCCAGCATGGGAATCGGCGTCGCCGAAACGTTCACGAGCGCGTGGAGCGCCTTCCGCCGCCACGCGATGATTGCTTCCGAGCTCCGGCGCTCCGGCTGGAGGCTTGCCGCCCATACGGCGGACTGATACCGAAGGATCCTGGCGTATGCCACCGTTCATCTTTACGCCGCCGCCAACGCCCGAACACACGCCGAGCCCGTGCCCCGTCTGTCACTCGGATGAAGGGGTGCCGCTGTACGCGACGTCCCGTGCGCAGTACTACCGCTGCACCTCGTGCCGCCAGATCTGGGAGCACACGGACAGCGACCACCCCGCACCCGCGGCGGCCTGATCAGGCCGCTTTCGGGATCGCCTGCACCGACAGGCTGATCTTCACCTCGTCGCCGACGAGGAAGCCGCCCGTCTCGAGCACTGCGTTCCAGTTCAAGCCGAAGTCCTTGCGGTTGACCACCGCTTCGGCCTCGAACGCGATGCGCTCGTTGCCCCATGGGTCCTTCGCCTTGCCGAGGAAGGTCACGTCGAATGTCACCGGCCTGGTCACGCCGCGAATCGTCAGGTCGCCGGTCACATCGAACCGCTGATCACCTTTCCCCGAAATCGCAGTGCCCCGGAACGTCAAGGTCGGGAACTTCTCGACGTCGAAGAAATCGGCGGACCGCAGGTGGGTGTCGCGGTCGCGCTCGTTCGTGTCGATGCCCGACGCCTGGATCGTCACGGCGACCAGCGAGCGTTCGGGGTTCAGCTCGTCGTACTCGATAGTTCCTTCGAAGTCCGAGAAGCGGCCGCGGACTTTCGTCAGGAGGTGGCGCACCTGGAAAGTCGCCTCCGAATGGGCCTTATCAATGCTGTAGATCGTCGTCTTCGTGGAAGTGGCAGTGGTCACGGGTTGCTCCTTTGCGTCAGTCGGACGGTCGTTCCCCACGGGTCGGTGATCAATCGATCGGCGTCGTCGATGCGAACGCCGTAGCCGGCGCGCGCCGCGCTCGCCGCGGCCGCGGCCATGTCTTTCGCGTGCGGAAGGCGGAGCTCCCACTCGAGAAGCCGCGCGTCATCCGCGCCAGCGGCCGGCGCTCCGGCCGCCCACGTGTTGGTGCCGACGTGGTGGTGATAGCCGCCGGCGGAAAAGAACAGCGCGCCCGGATAGCTCCACACGACTTTGTCGAAGCCGAGCGCGGAGTAGTAGAACGCCTCAGCCTCGTCGAGCGCGCCCACGTGGAAATGCACGTGGCCGATGGTCGTGCCGGACGGCATCCCGACCCACGGCTCGCCGCCGGATGCACGGACGAGCGCGCGCAGGTCGAGTGGCGCGGTCTTCATCGCGATTTCGCGCCCGTGACGCGTCCACTGCCCCCGCGGACGGTCGGCGTATACCTCGATGCCCAGTCCGTCCGGATCCGAGAGGTAGAGCGCTTCGCTCACGAGGTGGTCGGCCGAGCCGGCGTAGGCGCCGACCTCGCCCAGGTGGGCGACGAATCGTCCGAGCGCCGCGTGGTCCGGCAGCAGGATGGCGAAGTGGTAGAGACCGAGCAGGCCCCGCCGCGGAACGGGACGGGCGCCTGGCCGTTCATGCAGCTCGACGAGGACCGGGCCATCCTGGGGCCCGAGCTCCGCGACCCTTCCCTGCTGCGCCGCCACGCGGAAGCCCAGCACGCGCGTGTAATACGCAACCGACGTGTCGAGGTCGCTCACCTGGAGCCGCACCCGGCCAACCCTGGCGTCGTCCGGCAGCCGATAGCCTGCCGGCTGAATACCAATATCCAGCAGTTCGCTTGTCATGACACTGGATGTGATAACACGTATTGGGCGCGAATTATTCCCTCACGGCCGCGCACGGACCACCTCCAGCAGCGAGATGAGCTTCCGGAGCTGCGGTTCGTCCAGGTGTCCCAGTTGCTCGTCGTGAATGTCGTCGATCCGATGCTCGACCTGGGCCAGCAGCTTCAAGCCGGCCCGCGTGATACGGGTGAGCACGAACCGGCGGTCTTCCCCGCCGCGCGTCCTGGCGATCAGCTTCGCCTCCTCCAGCCTGTCGAGGAGGCGCGTGACATCGGGCACTTGCCGGACCAGCCGCGCGCCAATCTCGTTGCGGCACAGGCCATCGGGCTCCGAGCCACGGAGGATTCGCAGGACGTTGTACTGGGTCGCGGTAATCCGATGCGGCTTGAGCGCGCTCTCGAAGGCGTGCTCGAGCAGCGCCGCCGTCCGCTGGATGCTCAGGTGCGCCTCTTCCTTGAGGCTCTTGAAGGGCTTGCGCTGCTTCAGTTCGGTCTGGAGGGCCGAGGCCACCTGCCCAGAATACGTGTTATCACACCTATTGTCAATGCCGGCGCGTACGAAAAAACGGCCGGGCGCCTGAACGCCCGGCCGATGATGACGACCGAATGCGGAATCTACTTCCCGCCTGGACAGACGATCGGCCCGCAGAGACCTTCGCCCTCGTGGCAGGCCTGGATGCACTCGGCGAGCTCCCGGCCGCGCAGGCCGAGGTTCTTCACACAGCATTCCGCACACAACTTGCCGCAGCTGCCGCCTGCTGCGACTTCCGCACGAAGGCCGAGAGACACCAGCACGGCGGCTCCCAACCCGATGCCCAGACGCCGGATTGACTCCCGGCGCGAGAGCGTTCCGGACAGCGTCTTGGCTAGGGTATCAAGACGATGTTCCATCGCTACCTCCTACCTCCTCTATGCCTGCGCCGTTCGTGGCCGCGGCTTGAACCAGTCTCCAAGCGTACTCTTTTCCGGTATGAGCGCGAGGATCCGCTGCGCGCCGGCCGCTACCGGCGCCGCGATCGTGCCCTGTTCGTCGACGAGAAATGCAATGGGCGTCGCGAACATGCCGTACAGCTTGGAGATTTCCCATTGCCGCTGCAGAACGACGGGGAACGTCACGCGCAGCTCCGCGATCTTGCTCGCGTTCGCGGCGTGGTCGCCCCGGCTGACCATGACGACGTCGACCTCGCTGCCGGCCGCGTAGCGTCGCTGCACGTCCGGCAGAAGGGCGTTGCATGGCCCGCATTTCGGATCCGAAAACAGGAGGAGAACCTTGCGGCCGCGGTACTGCGACAGCGACAACTCCCCGCCGCCGACGCGCGGTAACCGGAACTCGGGAGCCGCGGCGCCTGGCGGCAGGCCGTCCCGCAGCAACTGGCTTCTCTTCAGCGATTCCTTCCGACCCTCGTCAGCGGCCGCGGCAGCGCCGGCGTCCGCCCGGCGGCCCGACTGGACCAGGTCCTCGAGCGCCTCGAGCCGCGCGAGAATCCGGCCGTTCTGGGCGAGCAGCTGGTACGCGAGCCATCCCGTGAAGGCAGCCGATGCCGCCACCACGCCACAGAGAAGTATGACGATCATTCAGTGGGTTGGGGTCAGGCGCTCCTCGCACCCCAGATGGCCTTGGAACGCCGTGACGTCCGATTAACTTTCCCGCCGAAGAATACATCGCGCATGTGACGTTCCAATCTCAGAAGATTGAAGTAGACCACACGAGGCTTTCGCCCCAGAGAATGTTGGCGGCCGACAGTTCACCCCAGAGGATGTTCGTGCCGTTGATGGCGATGAGGTTTTTGCCCCAGATGATGTTCTCACCCCAGAGGATGTTCTCACCCCAGAGGATGTTCTCGCCCCACAGAATGTTCTCGCCCCAGAGGATGTTCTCGCCCCACAGGATGTTGAGGCCCCACGAGCCCTGGTTCGTGTACACCGAGTCGCCCCAGAGGATGTTCTCGCCCCACATGATGTTCTGCGACCAGCCGATCGTCTCGCCCGCGATGGTCGTCCACGGCGTCACACCCGTCATCAGCCACTGCGAGCCGACCGGCGCGGCGGTGTTGATCGCGCGCGCCAGATCGATGGCGCCCGCGGCGTTCACCGCGCCCGCGCCCTGCGTCAGCCGATCGTAGTCGACGCCGGCCGCGTCGTGCATCCGGAACGCCGTGAACTGGAGGATCGCCTTCACCGCATTCGGCGTCAGCGACGGCCGCACCGGGTAGCCGTTCGCCGCGCGGTTCGCCTCGAGCATCAGCGCGACGATGCCGCTGACGACACCCGTCGACATGCTCGTGCCGCTGAGCATCAGGTAATTCGAATTGATTCTCAGGTTCGGATAGTTCCTGTAGATCGTCGTGCCCGAGTACGTGTCGGAACCGAGCCGATGGCCGGGCGCGACGATGTCGGGCTTTGGCTGGCCGTCGAACCAAGTCGGCCCCCGCGAGCTGTACGGCGCGACCACATCGTCTCTGCGCGTGGCGGTGCCGTTGGTGTTGATGGCTCCGACGGTGATCGCGGACCGCGCGTTGCCGGGCGACGTGATGCCGGCGTATCCCGTCTCCCCGGTGATCGGGTTCATGCCGACGTTGCCGGCGGCCGCGACCACGATGATGCCGGCGCGCGTCGCCCGTTCGACCGCCTGGACGAGCGGATCGCTTGCGGCCGCTTCGTAAATCGGATGTCCCAGCGACAGGTTGATGATGTCGATGCCGAGCAGCTGCTTGTTGGCAATCGCGAAGGTGATCGCGTTGATCACGTCGCTCGTGCGGCCTTGCCCGTTCGCGTCGAGCACGCGCATCCCGATCAACCGGACACCCGGCGCGACGCCCTTGTAGAGACCGTTCGAGCTCGCGCCCGTGCCGCCGACCAGGCCGGCGACGTGGGTGCCGTGGCCGTACGCGTCACTGTTGACCGCGTAGTTGCTCGCGCCGTTCAGGAAATCGTAGAAGCCGACCATGCGGCCCTGGAAGTCGGAGACCGACTTGACGCCCGAGTCGATGATGGCGACGCCGATGCCGTTGCCGGTGTACTGGCTCGACGACAGTCCAAGGGTTTCGCGTACCGCGGACACGAGTGCAGCGGTCGTGGCGCCGCCCGCGTCCGGCTTCGCGTTCGTCTGGACGAGCGAGTCCGTCGAGACATCCGCGACCGTCATGTCGTCGACGAAGCGCACAATGTCGCCGCCGGCGACCTGCGCGGTCAGCACGTTCAGCGCGGCGTTCTCGCTGAGAATGGTGGCGCCGCGGGACTTCAGCGTCTGCTTCAGCGCGGCGCGGTAGCCCGGACGCGCAGTCAGGATCACGCGCTGGCTGCCATTCGGATTCGAAGTCAGAGCATCGCGGACGGCCTGGTCGATCTTGTGGCTGTTGCCCTGGGCAAAGGCTGGCGAGGCGCACGCACAAACGGCGATCGCGAGGACGACGAGGGGACGGAGGAGCCGGGTCATGTCAGCCCATCCGTGCGCAAGAATCCGGCCAGATGAGCTGTGAGGCCCATAACTGGTTTGCAGATCTTGATTTAGCGCCGGTCAAGCCGATTGGGTGGTAACCCTAGTTGCTGCCATGCCGGGCCAGAATGGAACAGCAGAGATTGGCGACCGCCCCGTTCCTTCGTAATTTCCGAACGAAAAATGCAATCCCGTGGGGTGTTCCAGTTTGGATCGCTACTGTGCCTCTCTGGGACACGCGGTTTTGACGATATAGGAAATCCGGAACAATGCGCGGCCATCGTTCCTGTGCCATCTGGCGACACCCCCCTGCCCGTTTCGGAACATAGACGTTTTCCGTGATTTCACTGGCAATTCTGCAATATGCGTCGCGACGCCCACACCCTGACGTTCCAGCCTGAAACACCGATGCACGGTTCTGTGGGGTGACGATTTCGTCGTGCGTCACGGTTAACTCGCATGCAGACCAACGGTTTAACTCCCAACGGCGGATCGTGGCCGGTGAATTGCTGAGCCTGGCACCGTGACTCCCCCCTACCCTCACGTACTCGCGATTGTCGCGGGCCTGCTCCTGGCGCCGGCTCTGCCCGCCGATGCCGGGGACAAAGTCGATCGCGCGCTTCGCGAGGCGTTGGCGACCGGTGCCCCGACCCAGTCCGTCATCATCTCCGTCAATCCCGGGTGCCGCGCCGCCATCAGGCGCGCGATCGAGCAGCACGGCGACGTGGTCCGCTCGGAGCATGACGTGATCGACGCGCTGTCGGCGCGGCTTCATAGCGCCGACGTGCCGATCCTCGCACAAAGCTCCTGCGTGACGGCGGTTTCGATCGACGCGCCCGTTCACGCCGTCGGCAGCACGTCCGAGACGACCGGAGCGGTGCTCGGGGGCTTTGCCGCGTTGATGCCGCCCACGGCGAGGAACACGCTCCGCGATACGCTGGGGCTGCCGCACCAGGCGTCGCTCGACCCGTCGTTTCCCACGGGCGCCACCGGCATCACGGCCGCGATCATCGACTCAGGGATCCAGCCGAATGCCGACTTCATCGGCCGCATCGACGGCTTCTGGGATTTCACGAGGGGCGGCATCGCCACGCTGCCCTACGACGATTACGGCCATGGCACGCACATCGCGGGTCTCATCGGCAGCAGCGGCAAGCTGTCGAACTACGAGTACCAGGGCGTCGCGCCAGACATTCACTTCCTGGCGTTGAAAGTGCTCGACAGACAAGGCGTCGGCAAGACCAGCGACGTCATCAAGGCGATCGAGTTCGTCGTGGCGAACCGGGCGAAGCTGAACGTTCAGATCATCAACCTGTCGCTCGGGCATCCGATTTTCGCGCCGCCCGAGAACGACCCGCTGGTGCGGGCCGTCGAGAGAGCGACCCGCGCGGGCATCTACGTCGTCGTCTCGGCGGGCAACTTCGGGCTGAAGGCGGACGGCACCGTCGGCTACGCGGGCATCACCTCACCCGGCAACGCGCAATCCGCCATCACCGTCGGCGCGGCAATGACGCAAGACACGGTGACGCGCGCTGACGACGGCGTCGCTCCGTACAGCTCGCGTGGCCCGACCTGGTACCAAGGACTCGCGAAGCCGGACCTCGTCGCGCCCGGCCACCGGCTCGCGTCGGACGCCGCGATCGGCTCGACGCTCTACAACACCGCGCTCGCCTCGGGACACGCGAGCACTGGCGACCGCCTGCTGATGCTCAACGGGACCAGCATGAGCGCGGCCGTCTCCACGGGCGTCATCGCGCTGGTGCTGCAGGCGCACGAGCAGAATGGCTTCCACAAGCAGAAGGCGATGACGCCGAACCTGATGAAGGCGATCGTCGAGTTCAGCGCGATCCCGCTGGCCGGCGCCGATGCGTTGAGCCAGGGGACCGGCGAGATCAACGCGGCGGGCGCCGTCGCTCTCGCCCGCGCGATAGACACGTCCAGACCTCCGCATCGGTGGTGGCTTGGCGCACCTCTCAACACCTACACCTCGATCGGCGGGACGACCTACACGTGGGCCTCGAACATCCTCTGGGGCGAGACGCTGTTGTGGGGCGACTCGGTCTACTGGAACGCGCACGCGTGGGGCCAGAACATCCTGTGGGGTGAAAACATCCTGTGGGGTGAAAACATCCTCTGGGGTGAGAACATCCTCTGGGGCGAGCATGTCGTCTGGGGGTCGACCATCCTCTGGGGCGAGAACATCGTCTGGGGAGACGGCCTGGTCGGGATGATGAAAGGCAGCAACATCCTGTGGGGTGAGAGGAACATCCTGTGGGCCGACCTCGACGCCAGTAACATCCTGTGGGGTGAGGTGTCGAGCAGCAACATCCTCTGGGGCGACAACATCCTCTGGGGCGATTACGCGGTGTCGGGTCAGGGGTTCCAGCGGGTTTTCTAGTCCGACACTCGTCGCGAACAGCCGATGATGGTGAAGGCCAATGCGTTCGACCGATGAGACGATGAACGACTGGAGAGTGGCGCTGCCCGAACTGGAGGGACGGCGCATCACCTTGCGGGAACCGCGAGCGGGCGACGCCCCGTCGCTCTTCTCGCTGCTGTCGACCGAGGAGGTCTCGCGGTTCATCTCGCCGCCGCCCACCTCCGTGGAGGCCTTCGAGCGCTACATCGCCTGGTCGCAGCGTCAGCGGGCGGCCGGCCTCTACGTCTGCTTCGCAGTCGTACCGCGCGGCGCCGATACCCCGATTGGCCTCGTTCACCTGCGCGCCCTCGGTCCCGGCTTCGGAACCGCCGACTGGGGATTCGCGATCGGGTCCGAGTTCTGGGGCAAGGGAATTTTTACGGAGGCTGCCGAGCTCGTGCTCGATTTCGCGTTCGAAGTCCTTCACACGCACCGCCTCGAAGCGCGCGCGGCGGTCTGCAACGCACGCGGGAACGGCGCGCTGCGGAAGCTCGGCGCGGAGCGCGAAGGGCTCTTGCGCCACGCCTTCTTCAGGGATGGCGACTACCTCGATCAGGTGTTGTGGTCAATCCTGGCGGAGGACTGGCGGAGGCGGCAGCAGGACACGCTCGCCTGGCGTTCGAGCGTCGTCCACTGACCGCCCGCGTCTAGCGGGCGAACCGCTCGGCGGCGCGCTGCTTCGCGCGCGCGGCCCACTCCTCGCGATCGCGCGGCTCCGCCGTCGTCACCAGCGAGTCGATCAGCCGACGCGCCACCGCCGCGACCTCGTCGATGGCCTCATCGAACGCGGCCTCGTTCGCCTTCGACGGCTTCGTGAATCCCGACAGCTTCCTGACGAACTGAATCGACGCCGCACGGATTTCCTCGTCCGTCGCCGGCGGGTCGAAGTTGAACAAGGTTCGAATGTTTCGGCACATACCCTTCTAGGTTACCAGCCCGGTGAAGCGCTGCTTCCCGCGAGCCGGCGGCCTTACGGGTTCGACGGTGCCGGGGCCGGCTGATCGAAGGGATTCTCGTTCACCGGCCGCCGCAGGGCGAGCCCGCACAGCACGAGGACCAGGATGCCGACGACGATCGTGCCGAGGAGATACCGTGCGGGTCGCGTCATGGACGCCTCCATCAACATATACGACGAGGACGCGTGGTAAGGTAGAAATCCGATGGGCCACACGCTCGAGCGATTCACCGCCGCTGCCGATCTCCTGCGCCCCCGGACGCTGCTTCGCTCGTTGTCGCGCGTCAATTCGCTGGTGGATGCCACGCGCGAGCTGACAACGGCGGTCCAGGCGCTGCGGATTCAGACCGACCAGCTGATGACGATCCAGCGTGTCGACTGGGAGAAGCGGTTCGAGATCGAGCGCCTGGACTCGATGCTCGACGCCGACACCGTCCGCCGTCATGTCACCGCCGCCATCGACGCGGCACCGCTCGAGCTCGACCCGTTTCCGCACATCGTCGTCAACGGATGGCTTCCGGACAGCACCTACGGGCGCGTCATCGACGCCATGCCGCCGGCCGTCTTCTTCGCCAACAACCGCGACGAACACTGGTCGGTTCCCTCGGCCGTCGCGCCCGCGTACTCGAGGCTCGTCTGGGCGTTCGTCGCGAACCGCATCGTCGGCGACATGCTCTACGACGCGCTGAACGGGAAGTTCGCGGGCGTGGTGCGGGACTACGTCGGCTCCTTCTGCCCGTCGCTCTGTGACGACGTCGATCTGAAGCTGCATCCCTCCGACGGGCGCATCATGCTCCGGCGCCCAGGCTACAACCTCCTGCCGCACCGTGACCCGCGCTGGGGCTTCATCACCGGCATCGCCTATCTCGCGCGCGAGGACGACAGCGAAGCCCACGGCACCCAGTTGTACCGCGTGCGCGACGACCACGCGGCGCCGAGCAGCCGCGTGTACTACGTCGAGCAGCCGCGGTGCGAGCTCGTCAAGGACGTCCCGTTCCGGGCGAACTCGCTGCTGGTGTTCCTGAACTCGGAAGGCGCGCACGGCGCGTCGATCCCGAAGGACGTCTCACCCGACCTGGAACGCTACATCTACCAGTTCCGCCTGGGGCCGACCGTAAAAGAGATCAACCGTCTGCTGCAGCTCATGCCTCCCGACAAGGCGGCGATGTGGGCGAACGCGAAAACCGATCGGGCGGCGCGCTATTAGCCCCAGCATCGCCATCGTCGTCACGTTCTTCGGGCGCGCGCCGTTCTGGATGCCGGCGTTTCTGCTCTCCTGCCGGCACAACCCCGACGTGCAGTGGATCGTGTACACCGACGTCGATTTCGATGCGGGCCGCACGCAGAACGTCGCGTTCAAGCCGATGACGCTCGCCGAGATGAACGCGCGTGCGTCGGACATCTTCCAGGCGAAGACAGACATTCGCGGCCGGAAGCTGGCGGACCTGAAGATCGCCTACGGCGCACTCTTCGCGGAGGATCTCGAGCGGTACGATTTCTGGTCGCCGTCGGACCTCGATATCATCTGGGGCCAGATTCGCCGGTTCATGACCGACGAACTGCTGTCGGAATACGACATCCTCTCGTCGCGCCGGAAACGGCTGTCCGGCCATTTCACGCTCTACCGCAACACTCCGCGCATCAATCGGACGTTCGAGCTGATTCCCGATATTTCCGCCCGGATGGCGACGTTGAATTACGAGCACCTCGATGAGACCGAGCTCACGAGGTCCCTTCAAAGCGAGCTCTCTCACTCGCCGCGGTCGGCGCCGCGGATATTCTGGCGGGAAGAGTGGGTGCCCAGCTCCTCGTATCAGAAGTCGCTGAGTGACGAGCCGGGCGACCGGCTCTGGTGGCGCGATGGCCGGACGTTCCGTCCGACCGGCGCGGAAGTGATGTACATCCACTTCCACAAGCTGAAGGGAACGATGCACACGATCAACTTCACCGTCGAGGACTCACCACGGTCGTTCAGCATCGATCGGCGAGGCATGCTCGCCTGAGTTTCAGCTGACGGAACCGCCCGCGCGGGCGTCGCGGGTTCGTGCCGCCGGCACGGCGGCGACCAGCAGGTCCGACCAGCGGTCGCCGGCCTCGCCGGCGTCGGCCGGTGGCAGCCGCTTCGGGCCAAGCGGCTCGTTGGCGATGATGAGCTGCTCCGCCGCCTTCGGCGACAGCGGCCGGGAGAACAGGTACCCCTGCGCGTGGGTGCAGCCGAGCCGAGCCAGCTCGCGTGCCTGCACCTCGGTCTCGATGCCTTCGGCGACCACGCTGGTGCGAAGCGTCCGCGCAAGCGCCAGGATGCTCTCGACAATGGCCGGCCGGTCCGGCAGCAACAGGCTCATCACGAACGAGCGATCGATCTTCAGCGCGTCGACCGGCAGCCGGTGCAGGTGGCTGAGCGACGAGCACCCCGTGCCGAAGTCGTCGAGATAGATCTTCACGCCGTAATCGCGCAGCTCGCTGAGCACCATGGCGGCGATCTGGGGGCTGTCCATCAGCGCGGTCTCCGTCACCTCGATGCGGAGATCCGACGGACTCAGGCCAGACTTGCTCACGGCCTCATGAACCAGGCCCGGAAAGTTCTGCTGCGTCAGCTGACGGCCGGACGCGTTGACGGTGATGCAGTTGAGCCCGGCCGACGGGAACCGCCGCTGCCAGTCTGCGAACGTGTGACACGCCTGCTGCAGGACCCACGCGCCCAGCTCGTCGATCACGCCGAGCTCTTCGGCGATCGGGATGAACTCCGCCGGCGACACCGGCTTTCCGTTGCGGGTCCACCGCACGAGCGACTCGAAGCCGACGCACATCCCCGTGGCGAGGAACACGATCGGCTGGTAATGCACCTCGAAGTCGTTGTTGTTGATCGCATGCCGCAGGTCGTTCTCGAGATCGTGCCGGTCGCGGGCCCGCGCGTGCATGTCGGCGTCGAACAGCTCGTGGCGCGCCTTGCCGTTCGCCTTCGCGTGATACATCGCGGTGTCGGCGTCGCGCATGATCTCGTGCGGCCGCGTGTAATCCCGATGACCGAACGCAATCCCGATGCTCGCGGACGTGAAGACGTCGCGGCCGCCGACCGAGAGCGGCTCGCGGAGGGCGTCCTGAATCCGCAGCGCGATCGCGTTGGCCTGCGACTCGTCGCCGACCGTTGTCAGCAGGATCGCGAACTCGTCGCCGCCAAGCCGTCCGAGGGAATCGTGCTCGCGCAGGCACGACTCGAGGCGCCGCGAGACGGCGATCAGCAGCTCGTCGCCGACGAGATGACCAAGACTGTCGTTGATCACCTTGAAGCGATCGAGATCCAGGAAGAGAACCGCGAAGCGCTCGCCCGTGTTCCGCCGCTTGTACTCGTCGAGCCGGTGGCCGAGGACTTCGAGGAAGTCGGTGCGGTTGCGCAGCCCCGTCAGCGGGTCGCGGAAGCCGACGGTGCGCAGACGCTCGCGGTCGACGAGGTGATCGGTGACGTCCGTGACCGACCCCGCAATCCGCAGGCGGAGCCGGCCGTTGCCGACGGCCATTCCGCGGCACAGAATCCAGCGGTAGGTGCCGTCCTCGTGCCGAATCCGGTGCTCGTGCTCGAGGTGCTCCGTTTCCCCCGCGACGTGCGTCTTGATGGCGTCTTTCATCGGCGCGACGTCGTCCGGGTGGACGCGATCGAACCATTCCGTGACGCGTTTGATCTCCGCCGACGCCGGCAGGCCCAGCATCGTCTTCCAACGATCGGAGACGTAGAGCTCCTGCGTCCGGAGATCCCATTCCCACAGGCCGTCTTTTGCGCCGCGTGCGGCGAGCGTCAGCCGGTCGGCGTCGTGCTTGAGCGCCAGCTCCGCCTGCGTGCGTTCGGAGATGTCGTGCCAGAGCAGCGTGACGCCGCCGGCAACCGGCAGGAGCTTCACCTCCAGCGTTCGCGCGACGCCGTCTGACCGCAGCGCCACGCGTGACGTGCGGGGACGGCGGTCTTGCAGCGTCTCGGCGATGTCGCGCGGAAGCGCCGTGTCGTGCAGCGCCGCGACCGCGGAGGCAAGCGGACGGCCCAGCACCCGATCGCGCTGGCAGCCGACAAGCCGTTCGAGCTCGTGGGACCACACCGTCACTCGGCCGTTCCGATCGACGACGGCCATGCCGTGCTCGAGCGCGTCGATGACCTCGAGACGGCGCTCCTCGCTCTCGAGACGGCGCATGTAGTCGGCATACGCGCGGAAGGCGAAGAACAGCGGAACGAAGGCGATCGGCAGCACCTGCCAGTTGCGATGAACCATCAGCTCGACGACCCCGACCGCAACGCCCGCGCCGACGACATACGTCGGGCATTCGCGAAGCAGCACTTTCGGCCAGGCGCGATTCACCGGTTTCCTGGTTACCAGCGGCGTGACGACCTGCATCGCCAGCACCTTGACGAAGGCATACACGACGACCGCGGCGGCGATCGGCGCGCCCTGGAACGGCCAGACGAAGGCGCCGGTCGTGCCTCCGAGCGCGTGATGGGCGTACGACGCCGCGGCGGTTGCGGCGATGACGGCCGCACCATTGGCAGCGCGCCGCTTGATAAAGGCTCCCAGCACGGTCACAAGCAGGGCTGCGACAGGACCGAACGCCAGGAGGGCGGCGAACTCGAGAACGAAGGACGGCGGCATAGCTCCGCGGTCCTCTGCGGCTTGATACATTTCCGCACGGTGGAAAGGCAAGGCCGTGACCAGAGTCACCAATGTCTCCAGCCCATTGCGAAATAAAGGTTTACGACTAGGGATGGATCAGCTCGGCTGGGCTTCGTGTGTCATGCCGGCACAGCGAGCCACCAAAACCGTCGAACCGGTCTTGGTCAATTGGCTTACTTGACGATTCCGGCGGCGCGCTCGCGAATCGGCTATTTCGCCTTGTCCAGGAACGTGTCCGGGTTCACGTTTCCTTCCCAGCATGCCGATTCCCACACCTCTTGATCCGGCCTCCGCTTCTCGACGACGCGCAGCGTCCATGGACGCGTGAAGACGGTCGGATCGTCGACCGTGGCCTCGTAGTTCATGGTGTCGGCGTCGACGAACGTGAACCGCTCCGTGACATGCGCGTTCTCGCTGTGAAAATCGCCGATGTAGGTGAGGCGGGCGCCCCTGACGTTCGTCGTATCGACGACCAGCGTGTTGCCTTCCCAGTGGCCGCGGCCGTCGCCCATCCATAGCTTGACGCTCGGCGCGACGTGCGGGCGGCCGTCAAGAGGAATGACTCGATACGCGTGGTACTCGTCCCACACGAAGATGACCTGGCCCGGGGCCTGGATGATCTTGAACGCCGGAACGATGGTGTACAGCCTCGGGATGCCGGAGAGCAGGCACCGGTGCTGCGGGTCGATGTGCTCCGGCCTGCTCGCGTGGTCGTAGTCGTATCCCTGCTGCTTCTGTTTCGCGGCCGCCCACGGCTGATACGGGACCTGGCCGTCGGGAGGATCGATGATTCGACTCGGGCGGCGCGGTTCGACACCCGTCACGCGCCGATCGAGATCCTCTCCACCGCTGATCGGATTGGTCAGCGACACCGACCCGCCGTTGGCGGCGGCCCAGATACCCTGCACGTCGGGCTGGCCGTCGGACAACCGCTGCGGCGGCCACGGCCTGGCGGGACCCGCGCCTCGCTGTCCCTGGGCGTCGACAGACGCCGCCGTCGACAACAGCACCCCGATGCCCAGGGCGACGATCAGTTGTCCGGTTCTCATCTGGCGGCTCCTTGCTGGGGATAGGGATAGATGTTTTCGTAGTCGAACCCGTAACACTCGTACTCGTAGAGCTGAAAGTTCCGCTCCTTGTGACGGTAGAGGATCATGCTCATGTTCCACGGCCGCGTGAACACCTTCGGATCCTCGATCGTGACGGCGTACGTGATGTGATCCGGATCGGTCAGCGTGTAGCGCTCCACCACGTGCAGCGCGTCGCTGTGGAAATTGCCGGCCCGGTCGAACCACGTCTGATCGTTGAAGTGGATCACGTCGACGACGAGCGTGTCGCCCTCCCAGCGGCCGCGTGAATCGCCGAGCCACCAGTCGATCGGGCCCGCCGGATGCGGCGAGCCATTCGCGAAGATGTACCGCACCGTGTGCACGTATTCGTAGAGGATCGTCAGGTCGGTCGGCTTCTGGATGATCTGGAACGGGAAGGGCATGTACGTGATGCGCGGCACGCCCGGCAGGTAGCACTTGGTGTCGGGGTCCAGCGTGGCGCGCTTCTCGTAGTTCTCTTTCTTCTTCGCCAGCGCCGCGGGCTGGTACGGGATGTCGTTGCCCTCGACGACCCCCGGGCCGCCGGGCACACCCTTCTGGGCGGCGTGATCCTGGATGTCGAACGCGGCCGAGTTCATGACCTGCCAGATTCCCGACAGATCGGGCTTGCCGTCGGCCGTGCGCGGGATGGATGCGGATGCCTGGCCCTGGACGCGGGCGACGGCCGGGATCATCAATGCCAGCGTCACGAGGACGAGGAACGAATGGAACCGGAGCCCCATGAATCCCCCTTTTGTGGGCGAATGCGCGGGCACACAGTAGCACCGGAGCGGCGGCCTCAACAAGGGCGTGCTGAACCGAAGGCCATGCCACCGCCACGTTCCAGGACGTGCAACTGGTGGATGTGATCGACGTCGAACTGTTCCATCCCTGGGGCGCGCCGCTTTGACTCTCGCCGCCAATCTGAAACCCGAGCAAGCACTCGACGCCATGCCGGATGCCGTAGTCATGCGGCTCGACGATTCGAGTGCGTCCTGCCTTGTACGTGAACTCGACGAGTCGCTTATCGGCGATCGCGCACACGAGATCCTGTTTCATTGCTCGTCTGGCCGGCACCGCCGGGTAGCGTCCGCCCGTGCTTTTCCGGTCGGTATTACCCTGCGACGCGATCGCGACTGAATTCCAAACCGCCGCACGCCATTCGTGCCGCTCCGCCGCGTTCTCGCAGATGTGCTCTGGCATGAGCGGCTCGTCTAAGGACCGGGCGCGATCAGGTCACACGGGCGAAGAGCGTATCCCATGTGCGATGATGCTGCGCGCTATCGGCCCGTGTACCAGCGAAGCGACGGTCCAGGACGCGTAACTGGCGGATCTGATCGACGTCGAACTCTTTCCATCCATGCGACGCGCCGCTTTGACTCTCACCGCCAATCTGAAAACCGAGCAGGCGCTCGACGCCACGTCGAATCCCGTAATCGTGCGGCTCGACGATTCGGGTGCGTCCGGCTTTGTAGACGAACTCGACGAGATACTTGCCGTCGATTGCGTTGACGAGCTCGTCATTCACGGCTGGTAGCGAATCACGCCCCACATCCCCGGTTCGAGTCTCATCATCGGGCGACGTGTAGTATAGTGTATACATTTCACTATATGCGAGCACAGATGACTACAACCCTTTCAGTGCGGATCGACAGCGACACCAAGGACCAACTCGAGGCGCTCGCAAAGCGCGCACGTCGCTCCAAATCGTTTCTCGCGGCTGAAGCCATTGCCGCCTATGTCGAAGCGGAGAGATGGCAATTGGATGAGATTCAAGCTGGTCTTCAGGAGCTTGATAAGGGACGCGCCGTTGCCCATAAGGATGTATCGAAATGGCTTCGATCCTGGGGCCAGAAGCGTGAGCGAAAGGCACCTCGCGGGTGACTGTCGTCTGGTCGCCGCGGGCGATCGGCCATCTCGCTGACCTTCGTGCCCATATTGCCCGCGAGAACCCTGGCGCGGCAGCCCGCACGGCTACGACGTTACTCGCTGCGGTCGATCGCTTGGCGGAGTTACCGAATCTCGGGCGTCCCGGTCGAGTATCCGGCACTCGTGAGCTCGTGGTGCCAGGCACACGGTACGTCACTCCGTATCGAGTGCGCGCCGAGCATCTAGAGATCATTGCGCTGTTCCATGGCCGCCACCGTTGGCCAAAGCGCCTGTAAGCGATCGGACACGGCTCAGACGCGGCTCCCTCGTACAACGGTGATCGGAATGGCCATGGCGCCCGGTTTCCGCCGGGCGCTCAATGAACGCAGAATCCCATCGAGCACTGAGTCCAGCTCTTTGGCCGGGTCCTCGGCAAGATAACGCAGCACGAGATAGCCGTTCTCTTGCAGTAGCTGGTCTTTGCGTCGATCGCGCCGATATGCGACCGGATCATTGAGATGCTGCGCGCCGTCGATCTCAATGACAACCCGCGAATCGGCGCACAGCAGATCGATTTCCATTCGGCCCCAGCCGTCGAACGCAATGGGAAGGTCGGCATTCATCTGAAATCGTCCGCGCGTCTCCCGCAACGTTTCCAGCCGTCCGTAGAGGAATGCCTCGGACGCACTTCGCGCGCGTTCGGCACCTTCGGCTTCTGGAGGAAGCGGACGGGCGACCGCGACGAACAAGTTCGCGAGGGGCGTATCAACACCGTCACGGACAAGCCGACGCACGCTAGCAGCGTAGTCGCGTTTCCAGAGTGGATCAGCCGGCAACGTCACGTCTGCCGGCCAGCCCGGAATTGCGCTGGCCGGAAGGACAATCGTGTAGCCGACGGCCTCGTAGCCGCGGCAACGGCGATCGAACATTCGCGCCAGCATGGGCACGTTCAGGTCCGCGTAGTCGTAAACCCGGACGTCACGCTTGCCATCGCAGAGGCGATGCAGCCTGCCGACGTATTGCGCGATCGTCCCTCGCCATGAAACCGGAAGCGTCAGAAACAGCGTGTCCAATCGCGGATCGTCGAATCCCTCTCCGATGTATTTGCCAGTCGCCAGGATGACGCGACCTTCTTCCCGTGGGATGGCTGCCAGCCGCTCAGCCGCTGTCCGCCGCTGCTTCTTCCCCATTCCACCACGCAGGACAACTACGTGAGGAACGCTTGTGGAAAGCACACTCTCGAAACGATCGAGGTGCTCATTGCGTTCGGTGAGGATGAGCGGCGAGCGTCCGTCCCGTACGGCTTGAACGACCTCCCCGCAGATCGCTCGATTCCGGGTCTCGTCGTCTACCAGGAGTTGATAGAGCGATTGGAACTCGACCCGTTTATCCGTGCCTGTGGTGCTGCCGGTCTGAAACGTGGTTGGGCGAACAATGACCGTGTGTTCGAACGGTCGTGCCGCCGCCTGCGCCTTTGCGTCCACTCGATGCCGTACGGGACCGCACTGCATGAAGATGATCGGATGATGTCCGTCCTTCCGCGTAACGGTCGCTGACAAGCCGAGGACGAAACGAGCCTTCGCGCGGCGGACGACCTGCTCGAAGCTGTGCGCCGACAGATGGTGGCATTCGTCGACGATCACCTGGCCGTAGTCGCCAACGCGGTCGTCCACAACTCCTTTGCGGACGAGGCTCTGAATGACGCCCACATCGAGCAGCCCGGTCGGTGACTTTCGGCCACCACCGATTCGGCCAATCGACTTTGCCGGTACGTCCAAGAAAGCCACGAGACGCTCGACCCATTGGTCGAGCAGCTGTCGGCGGTGCACGAGTACCAGCGTGCTGACCATGCGCTGTGCGATCAGCCAGGCGGCAACCACCGTTTTCCCGAACGCTGTCGTGGCGGACAGGACACCGGTCTCATGCTTCAACATCGCATCGGCCGCGAGCTTCTGCTCGGGGCGCAGCTCACCGTGAAACGTAGCGTGCAGCGGCTGTCCATTGTCGCGCTCGTCGCGAATGACCGGTCGAATACTCAGGTCGGTCAGGACCTGGCGAACATCTTCCAGACAACCGCGCGGGAGACTGATGTAATGAGGATGTTCCTCGGCGCAGCCGATGATGCGTGGCTTGTCGTAGGTCGATAGGCGCATGGCCTGCGCCTTATAGAATTCTGGATTTTGGAAAGCCGCAACGTGCAACAGCCGATTTCGAAGGCCAGCAGCCAAACCAGCCTTGCCGATGTAGATCTCGTTGCCGAGGATCAGTTCAAGCGATGGAGGGAGCTCGCCAGCGATTAGAGGGTCCTTTCGGCGCCGTGACGGCGGCGCTGTCCATGGCGCTGGGTCGTCGTCCTCCGCCAGCGGAAGGTTCACGCCGATGACCCGGCCTCGTCGCTCGGCGTCGCGCACGACATCTTCGAGATGTCCGCGCCGAATACGGCGTATCCTCGACAAGAAGGCCCATTGATCGCGATATGGGACGCTGTCGTCGTCGAGGAAGACACTGTTGCCGTCACCGCGGCGGTGCTTCTGCAGCGGCAAAGCGATCAGATTGCCGAATCCGCCGTGTGGCAGAGTGTCTTGATTCGGGAAGAACCGATCGTACGAATCGAAGCCAATATCTGGCCGACGTTCCATCGTCTCGGTCAGGATGTGCGACCCGAGCTTTCTCGCGAATGCGGCAGCTACAGCCTCTTCGAAGAACAGCCACACGTGGCCGCCTCGCCCCGAACGCGACCGCTCGAGTGCAGCCGAAAGATCCCTGCTGCGGCAGGTCTCAATAAATGCAGTTGAATCCTCCAACCAATCGCCCTTGTCGAAATCGACCGCCAGGAAGAAGCACGTCTCATCCAGGAGCATGGGATAGACGCCGGCGACAAAGGGCTGGCCGACATCGTCGCGGCCGGAAAGATGCCACCGGATCACTTCATCGGTGACCGGCAAGAAATGACGATTCGGACATTCCGCGCACCTGACGCGCGGCTTTTCGCAGATACCGCGTACCCACTCGTTGGCGCACGCGGGGGCGTAACCGGACTTGCCTGTTTTCCGGCTCTCGAATCGACGCGGATACACGTCCTCGCGCCCGCGAAAGAGCGAGCGGAAGAGTGCGATCTTTTCGTCAGACGAGGAGAGTTGATGGACGAGACCCGGACACTGCTCCACTGGCGTCATCGCCTTGGACCTTGCGGCGATGATGTCATCGTCCGGACAAGGCGATCAACCGATCAATCGTCAGCGTCGTGAATCAGTGTCCAAACACGACGTCGGGTAGCGTCAAGGGTAGCACTTTGCTTTCAAAAGTTCGTAGGATGGACCGGTCGTGAGCACGGAGCGAGAAGTCTCGTACGATTCCGACGGGAGGCTGGATTTGAATCACCGGCCACTCGGTTCCAGACCCTCGAAGTTGAAGGAAAAACCGAGTGACCCGGCAGGCTAAGGTCTGCGGGTTCGCTGAGGAAAATCAGGAAATTGGTCGGGGCGACTGGATTTGAACCAGCGACCCCTCGGTCCCGAACCGAGTGCTCTACCAGGCTGAGCCACGCCCCGACGTGTAACTAGACTATCAGACAATCGGGTCCGAAGGGATAGGTCCGAAAAGACCCGGCCTGCGCTGGTCCGTCGGCTATCGCGCCGGCGCCGGCGCGTCGAGCGGCAGATCTTCGAGGTACTTCAGCGCGTCGTGCGCCGTCATGTCCGGCTGCAGCGGCGTGATCGAGATGTAGCCATCGCGCACCGCCTGGTAATCCGAGCGGTCGTGCGGCTCCCACTCGTTCTCCCCTTCCTCGATCCAGTAGTACGGGCGTTTCCGCGGATCGATCCGCTCGTCCACGACCGTGATGTGGTTGCGCTTGGCCTGCACGGTGACGCGGAAGCCCTTGTTCGGTCCGAACGGCACGTTGATGTTGAGGAAGGTGAACTTCGGCATGCCGCGCTCGAGCACCAGCTCCGCGACGAGCGCCGCCGCCTTCGCCGAGGGACCGAACTCGTACTCGTTGCGCCGGTGGAAGTTCTGCGTCGACACGGCAATGGACGGTATGCCCAGCAGCGCGGCTTCGAGCGCGCCGGACACGGTGCCCGAATACGTCACGTCGTCGCCGAGATTCCACCCCTTGTTGATGCCGGAGACGATCAGGTCGGGCTTGTGCCTGATGATGTGCGAGATGGCCAGGTTGACGCAGTCGGTCGGCGTCCCGTCGATGCCGAACGTCTTCGGTGCAATCGTCTCGATTCGCAGCGGGCGCCGCAGCGTCAGCGCGTGGCCGATGGCACTCGCCTCCTGCATCGGCGCGACGATCGTGATGTTCCCCAGGTGTCCGAGCGCCGCGGCGAGCGTCTTGATGCCTTCGGAGTGGACCCCGTCGTCATTGGTGACCAGGATGTCGTACATCGGAATCTTTGATTGTATCGGTGGGAATCAGCAGCAGCAACACAGCCGCGATGCCCGCGAGCGCGGCGCCTGTAACGAAGGCCACAGGGGCGCCGAACCGGTCGTAGAGGTAGCCGAACAGGATGCTCGCGATGAGCGCACCCACGCCGGTGGTCGCGTTGTACCAGCCGAATGCCGCGCCGCGGCGTTCCGCGGGAGTCAGGTCGGCGACCAGCGCCTTCTCGGCGCCCTCCGCCAGCGCGAAGTAGACGCCGTAGAAGAGGAACCATGCGATGAACACCGGCGCGCTCGTCGACATCGCGAAGGCGAAGTACACGAGCGCGTACACGAGCCAGCCCGCGATGATCATCCGTTTGCGGCCGAACCTGTCCGACATACCGCCGCCCCACGTGGACAGCGACGCCTTGACCACGTGGATGCCGGCCCAGAGCAGCGGCACGTACGTCGCGCCGCCCAGCGCGTCCGCCAGCCGCAGCAGCAGGAACGCGTCCGCGGAGTTGCCGAGACCGAAGACGAGGAGCACGCCGAGCAGCCCGATCACGCGGCCGGGCAGGGGAGCTTCGCGGGCGGTTCGAAGGTTCGGGGGTTCGGTGGTTCGGAGGTTCGCCGGTTCGCGGGTTCGCAGTTTCGCCGGCTCGCCAGTCGCCGCGTCTTCGTCGACGAAGAACAGCAGCGCGACGGCGATCGCCCCGGGGATGACGGTCAACGCGAAGAGCAGGCGGTATTGTTCCGGCGCGAAGAACAGGATGACGGTCGCGACCAGCGGGCCGACGATGGCGCCGGTGTGATCCATCGCGCGGTGAAAACCGTAGATGCGGCCGCGCGTGGACGGCGTGGCGAACCGCGCCAGCAGCACGTCGCGCGGCGCGCCGCGGATGCCCTTGCCGACGCGGTCGAGCGCACGGATCACGAGCACCTGCGGCCACGTCGTCGTGACCGCGATGAACGGTCGCGCGATCGAGGACAGCGCGTATCCGCCGATGACAATCGGACGCCGCCGGGGCACGCGATCGGACCAGTAGCCGGAGAGCACCTTGAGCAGGCTGTTGACGCCCTCCGCCACGCCTTCGATGATGCCCAGCGATACCGCGGTGGCGCCGAGGACGCGCGAGAGATACACCGGCAGCAGCGGATAGATCATCTCGGTCGCGGCGTCGGTGAACAGGCTCGTCCACCCGAGGAACCACACCGGGCGCGGAATGGGCGGTTTTTCGGTGGGTTCTGGAGTCATCGCCTGTCGTACCTTAGGATCAGATCACCGGTGGCAACTCTGCAGGATCTCCTGTCGGCGCGTACTCGCGAGGCCGCGCCCGAGCTCGTCGACCAGCCTTCGCAGGTGGAGGGTCACTCGGCAGCGGCGGCGGCCAGGCTCGCGGTGCGGTGCCATGCCTGCGGTCATCAGTGCCGCATTCCCGACGGCGCAGTGGGTGTCTGCAAGGTCCGGTTCAACCGGGGCGGCCGACTCTTCGTCCCGTGGGGCTACGTGGGCGGCGTGCAATGCGATCCGGTCGAGAAGAAACCGTTCTTCCACGTCTACCCCGGCGCGCTGGCGTACAGCTTCGGCATGCTCGGCTGCGATCTTCACTGCAGCTATTGCCAGAACTGGGTGACGTCGCAGGCGCTGCGCGACCCGCACGCGGGCGCGCCGCCGCGCGACACGACGCCGCCATCGCTCGTGCAGGACGCGCTGCGCCAGGGCGCGAAGCTCGTCGTCTCCACGTACAACGAGCCGCTCATCACGGTCGAATGGGCGACGGCGATCTTCCAGGAGGCGCGCGCGCACGGGCTCGCGACCGCCTTCGTCTCGAACGGCAACGCCACGCCGCGCGTGCTGGAATACCTGCGTCCCCACATCGACGCGTACAAGGTCGATCTCAAGAGCTTCGACGATCGCCATTATCGCGAGCTCGGAGGACGGCTGCAGCCCATCCTCGACACCATCAGGTGGCTGCACGGCGCGGGCGTGTGGGTCGAGATCGTGACGCTGCTGGTTCCCGGCTTCAACGACAGCGCCGCGGAGCTCACCGGCCTGACCCGGTTCATCGCCAGCGTGTCGCCCGACATCCCCTGGCACGTGACGGCGTTCCACCAGGATTACAAGATGACCGACCCGGCCAACACGACGCCGGCGATGCTGCTGCGCGCCGCCGGCATCGCGCGGGCCGCGGGCCTTCGCTACGTCTACGCTGGCAACCAGCCCGGGCGCGTCGGCGCCCTCGAGCACACGCACTGCGCCGGATGCGGCGACCGTCTCATCTCGCGCCATGGATATTTCGTCCAGGACTACCGCCTGCAGCCGGACGGCAGCTGCCCCCGCTGCGGCCACAAGGTCCCTGGAATCTGGGGCCCGCGCTTCGAGGGACAGCGTACCGCCTCGCCATACCTGCCGCACGACCGGACACGCCTTTCCGTGATATGAAACGCGGTGTGATCCAGGACGTCCACGGGCGGCCGCTGCGGAACCTCCGCGTCTCGGTGACGGACCGCTGCAATCTGCGCTGCGCCTACTGCATGCCGGAGCCGGACTACGTCTGGCTGCCGCGCGACGACGTCCTGCGGTTCGAGGAGATCGAGACGCTCGTCGACATCTTCCTGGACCTGGGCGTGGACAAGGTGCGCCTCACGGGCGGCGAGCCGCTCCTGCGCCGCGATCTTCCTGTCCTCGTCAGGGCGCTCGCGGAGCGGGGACGGGTGCGCGACCTCGCGCTGACGACCAACGGCGTGCTCCTCGCCGATCACGCGCAGGCCTTGAAAGACGCGGGCCTGCACCGCCTCACGGTCAGCCTCGACACGCTGCAGCATGATCGCTTCCGCAGCCTCGCGCGGTTCGACGAGCTCGATCGCGTCATCGCGGGCATCGACGCCGCCTCGCCTCTCTTCGGCGGCCTCAAGATCGACACCGTCGTCATCCGCGGCGTCAACGATGACGAGCTCGTGGACCTGATCGAGTTCGGCCGCGCGCGCAACGCCGAGGTTAGGTTCATCGAGTACATGGACGTCGGCGGCGCCACGCAGTGGTCGACGGATCGCGTGGTCTCGAGGACGCAGATGCTCGACGGCGTCGCGCGGCGGTACGGCCCGCCGGCGCCCATCATCGACGATTCATCCGCGCCGGCGAGGCGTTACCGGCTCGATGACGGGACGGTGTTCGGCATCATCGCGTCGACCACGGCCCCGTTCTGCAGCGATTGCGACCGCAGCCGTCTGACGGCCGACGGCATGTGGTACCTGTGCCTGTACGCGAGCGAGGGCAAGGATCTGCGGCGCGCGCTGCGGTCGGGTGCGGCGCCTGCCGAGATTGCGTCGATGATTCGTTCCGTCTGGGAGCAGCGCCGCGACCGCGGCGCCGAAGAGCGGCTCGCGACCGGCGGGCGGTCGGCGCTGATTCCGCTGGATCGCCTGAAGCGCGACCCGCACCTCGAGATGCACACCCGCGGCGGTTAGACCGCGGGAGTCCCGCAATATTCGTCGAAGGCCGCGGTCAGCCGCTCGGCAATCTGCCGCGCGTCCCGGTTCTCGATGTCGCTGCGCTGCAGCATGAACACCAGCGCGCCGTCGCGCAGCAAGCCCACCGACGGCGACGACGGCGGAAACGGCGCGAAGTAGGCGCGCGCGCGATCGGTCGCCTCGGTCGATGACCCGCTCGATATCGTCGCAGCAGGCTTCCAGGTTGTCGATCAGAAGTTCTGGGGCCGACGCCCCAGAGTCCATGGAGTGCAAGTACATCGAAGCTCTACGAAGCTTACCGGTGGAGTAGACGACGTAGGCTAAGAGTTTGTTCTCCACTGACTGCAAAATCGTGATCAGTACGTTGGGCTTCTCGCCTGCGAAGAAAATCTCCGGGTCCGCTGAATGATCGGATCCAA
>Ga0137418_10000395_pt1 | contig 38624 bp, 34 predicted proteins | sample CZODoug3_1_2_16f_FD_122242 | JGI IMG/M metagenome (GOLD analysis project Ga0137418, IMG submission 122242) | Vadose zone soil fungal communities from Angelo Coast Range Reserve, California, USA - CZODoug3_1_2_16fungal (Hybrid Assembly) | ecosystem: Environmental > Terrestrial > Soil > Vadose...
CGTTCCTCCTGGCGGATGGCGTCTATCCGTCGAACGAGGGGCGCGGCTATGTCCTGCGGCGCATTCTGCGGCGCGCGGTGCGCCACGCCTGGCTGCTGGGCCGGCGCGAGCCGACGCTCGCGCAACTCACCCGCGCGGTCACGGGCGTGATGGGCGATGTCTATCCGGAGCTCCCGGCGAAGGAGCAGTACATCGAGCGGGTCACCCGCGCCGAAGAGGAGCGCTTCCTCGAAACGATCGAAGGGGGGCTCTCGCGCCTCGAGGAGCTGAAGAGCGCGAACACAATTTCGGGCGACGACGCGTTCAAGCTGTACGACACTTACGGATTCCCGATCGACCTGACGCAGATGATCGCCGCCGAGCGCGGCCAGGTAGTGGACGCGGAGGGCTTCGAGCGCTCGCTCGGGCAGCAGCGGCGCCGGTCCAGGGCGGCGAGAAAGGCGGCGGCGGGGGGCGGCGAAGGGCGGCGAAGGGGCGGCGAATGGGTTGAGCTAAAAAAGAAGGCCAAGCAGAAGTGGATCGGGTACGAGGTCACCAAGACCGAGACCGAACCGATCGCATTTCGGCAGACCGGTGATCAACTCGAGCTGATCCTGGAGGAGAATCCGTTCTACGCGGAGTCCGGTGGCCAGGTCAGCGACACCGGTGTAGTCCAGGGCGACGGGTGGGAGTTGACTGTCGAAGGCGTCGAGAAGGTGGACGGCCGGAACGCGGTTGTCGGCACGTTCGGCGAGTCGTTCGAGCCGACGGCCGCCCTCGCCCAGGTCAACGAAGCGCGGCGCCGCAATATCGAGCGCAATCACACCGCCACGCATCTCGTGCACGCGGCGCTCCGGAAAATCCTGGGTGCGCACGTGCGCCAGGCGGGATCGGTCGTGGCGCCCGAGCGCCTGCGGTTCGACTTCAGTCACCACGGCCCCATCAAGGGCGATCAACTCGCCGCCATCGAAGCCGAGGTCAACGGGTACGTCTGGGAGAATCACCCGATCGAGACCCGGCAGATGGCGTACAAGGACGCGGTCGCGACGGGCGCGATGGCGCTATTCGGTGAGAAATACGGCGATGTGGTTCGTGTCGTGGACGTTCGCGACGTGTCGCTCGAGCTCTGCGGCGGCACGCACGTCAGCGCGACCGGACAAATCGCGCTGTTTCGCTTCACGCACGAGACCGGCGCCGCCGCAGGCGTGCGCCGCATCGAGGCGCTGACGGGCCCCACGGCGTACCGGTACGCGCTCGAGCTGCAGCGCCACCTGTCCGAAGCGTCGGGGTTGCTCAAGACGCAGCCCGAGCATGTCGTCCGCCGGATCGAGGCGATGTTGGAGGAGAACAAGAAGTTGGAAAAACGAGTGGCGGAGCTGCTCAAGGGGGGAGCTGAGAGCGGGGAGCAGGGAGCGGTTGAGAGAATTGGCGACGTCGAGCTGCATGTCAGTGAATCCCGACTCGAGGACCGCGGCCAAATCGCCGCGATCATGGACGGGTTCCGCGCCAAGCATAAGGGCGCTATTTCCGTGTTGTTCACCACTGGCGACCGGGCCGGCATCCACGTGGCTGTGACGGATGATCTCGTCTCCAAGGGTATCAAGGCGGGCGAGATCGCCAACGCCATCGCGGCGACAACCGGCGGAAAAGGCGGCGGGCGGCCGCATTTTGCATCCGCCGGTGTCGGCGACGTCAACAAACTGGGTGAGGCACGGGCTCGGACCGTGGAGATCGTTCGGGAGTTCGCAGGGTGACGCGCGAGGAGGTCCTCGGGTGGCTCCGTTCTCGTAGACCGGCGCCCCCGCAGAGATTGCGGGAGCGTCTAGATCGCGCCGTCGAACAACTGGTCCCAGCTCCCAGCGCCACGCTCCCGGTCTATCTGGCGCGCCTGGGCCGCGATCTGCTCGATGGTGTCGCAAGCAAGCCGAAGGGCGGCCGCGAGCTCGCGCTCGATCTCCTCGCCGCCGACGCGTTCGCCACGTACGCCTTCGAAGCGCAAACCGAGGGGACACATGAGACTTGAGGGTCAGGGTTTGCTCGTACTCGTGGATCCGGTCCGCACCAGCGGCGCGGAGGCGGCACGCATCGGGCGCGCGGCGAAAGCTGCCGGGGTGCGCGGCCTGTTGATCGGCTCGTCGTTCGACGGCGCCGCCCGGACGCACGACGTAGCACGGGCGTTGCGGGACAACGCGCCCGGCATTCCGGTCGCGCTGTTTCCGGGCTCCGCCATGCAGCTCACCGATCAAGTGGATGTCGTGCTCTTCCTTTCGCTCGTGTCGGGCCGCAATCCGCAGTATCTGATCGAGGAGCACGTCCGCGCGGTGCCGTATCTGCAGCAGCATCCCGTGCCGACCTTGTCCACCGCCTACATCCTGATCGACGGTGGGCGGGTGACGAGCGTAGAGTCCGTGAGCCAGACGCGTCCGCTGCCGGCGGATAAGCCCGAGCTGGCGGCCGCGCATGCCACCGCGGCCATGCTGATCGGCATGCAGGCGGTGTATCTCGACGCCGGGAGCGGGGCGGAGCGACCAGTATCGCCCGAAGTGATTCGTGCCTGCCGCGCCGCGGTGCCGCACTCACCGCTCTTCGTTGGCGGCGGCATTCGCACGCCGGCGCTCGCACGCGCCGCCAGGAAGGCGGGTGCCGACTTCGTCGTCATCGGCACCGTCGTCGAGGAGGGATTGGACGGCCTCGAGGCTTTGGTCGAGGCCGTGAAGTGAGCCTCAGCAGAATCCGAGAGTCGTTGCAGGGTTTGGCGACACTCGCCGGCCAGGTTGCGGCGGAGCACGCGGACGAGATTGCCGCCATCGCAGAGCGTTACGAGGGCACGCTGCGCCTGGGCGGCACGCTGTTCTTTGCGGGGAACGGGGGCAGCGCCGCCGACGCCCAGCATGTCGCTACCGAGTATGTGGTGCGTTACCAGACAAATCGGCCGGCGATGCGTGCGGTCGCGCTGACGACGGACACCTCGTTGCTGACGGCGTGTGCCAACGACATGGGCTTTGATGAAGTCTTCGCCCGGCAGATCGAAGCCCTGGCCGGACCGGGCGACCTGCTGGTGCTGCATTCGACGTCCGGGGAGAGTCCCAACGTCATTCGCGCCGCGCAGGCTGCCAAGGCTCGTGGGGTGGGCGTCGTGGCGCTGCTCGGACGAACGGGAGGCCAGCTCAAAGACCTCGCCGATCTGGTGCTCATCGTGCCCTCGGCCGAGACGGCGCGCATTCAGGAGCTCCATCTCGCGATCGAACACGTGATCTGTGACCTGGTCGAAGATCGGTTGAAGGGTTGATCGATCTCACCCGGAAGCGCGCGTTTGTGACCGGGGGCGGCCGGGGCATCGGGCGCGCCACGGCTGTGATGCTCGCGAAGGCAGGCGCGAAGGTGGCCATAGGATACCGCAGCCGCAAACCCCCAGCCGAAGCGCACGTCACCGCCTCCGTCCGCGGCGATCTCGGCACGCCGACCGGAGCCAGCAAGGCGGTCGCGGAAGCCCTGCGCGCCCTTGGCGGCGGCCTCGATATTCTGGTGATCAATCACGGCGTCTGGCCGCCCGACGATGTGCCCGTCGCCAAGATGACCGACGAGCAGTGGGAATCCACCCGGCGCGCGAATCTCGATGCGGTGATCTACGTGTGCCGCGCCGCCATTCCCCACATCGCGGACGGTGGAACGATCGTGCTGGTCGCGTCGACCGCAGGGCAGCGAGGCGAGGCGTTTCACACCGACTATGCCGCTACCAAGGGCGCCGTCATCTCGATCACGAAGTCGCTCGCCGTCGAGCTCGCGCCCAAGATCACGATCAACTGCGTGGCTCCCGGATGGGTGGATACCGAAATGTCGGCGAAGCCGTACGCGGGGGCCGGCCGCGCCGCGATCGAGAAAGCGATTCCGCTCCGGCGCGTGGCTACCGCCGAGGACGTCGCGGGCCCGATCGTATTTCTGTGCTCGAGTCTGGCCCGGCATATCACGGGCGAGATTCTCAACGTGAACGGGGGCTCAGTGCTCTGCGGATGACGTTCCCCGAGAAGCTGCCCATACCGTCCGAAGTCCTGAAGATTGCCAAGAAGCTCGAAGACGCAGGCTTCGAGACGTGGTGCGTGGGTGGCGCGATCCGCGACAACCTCCTCGGTGTCGACAATCACGACTTCGATCTCACGACCTCGGCGCCGCCCGCCGAGGTTCAGAAGGCGTTCAAGCGCACCGTGCCGGTGGGGATCGAGCATGGGACCGTGGCGGTGCTCGACGGGAACAACCAACCGCACGAAGTCACGACGTTTCGCAAGGACATCAAGACCGACGGCCGGCACGCGACCGTGGAATTCGGCGTGTCGCTGATGGACGACCTGGCGCGCCGCGACTTCACCATCAATGCGATCGCCTATCACCCTATGCGGCACGAGTGGCGCGATCCCTTTCAGGGTGAGCAGGACCTCGCAAAGAAGCTGATCCGCTCGGTCGGCGATCCGAACTGGCGCTTTCAGGAGGATTACCTGCGGATCCTGCGCGCGTTGCGCTTCAGCGCGCGGTTCGAGTTCCGGATCCACGCGCGCACGCTGGAGGCCGCCAAAGCGAACGTTCAGGGATTGGCCCAGCTGTCGGCAGAACGCGTGCACGATGAGTGGTTCAAGGGCATCAAGACTGCGAAGAAAGTGTCGAAGCTGGTAACGCTGTGGCGCGACGTCGGCGCGACACGGATTTGGCTTCCCGAAATGGCGGGGGGGGAGCTGGGAGCGGTGGACAAGCTGCCGCGAGATCCGGTGCTGATCACGGCCTATTTGGCGAAGGACCCGGCGTCGTTGCTCACGCGATTGAAGTGCTCCAACAAGGACATCGAGCGCGGCCGCGCCATTGGCCGGTGGCGGGACAAGTACCCCGATGCAAAGGACGCCACCGCAGTCCGACGCTGGCTCGCGGCGGTGGGCGAATATGCTGACGACCTGTTGGCGCTGCTCCCCGCGCCCGCTTCACGCTCCCCGCTCACTCAGGCTGTCGAGAAGATCCGCGCGGCCAATCCGCCGCTGACACTCAAGGACCTCGCGGTGAAAGGCGACGATCTCATCGCCGCCGGCGTGCGGGCCGGTCCCGATGTGGGCGAGGCGCTCGCGCGGCTGCTGGAAGAAGTGCTCGACGACCCGGCCCGCAATACCAAGGAATACCTGCTCTCACGTGTCTAAAGCGTTGTTGTACGCCCTCGTCGCCGCTGCTGGCAACGTGCTGGGCGCGCTCGCCGTCACGCGGCGCGCCGTGCGCGAGCTGCGCGTCATCGAGCTGCTGGTGGCGTTCGGCGCGGGGTTCATGCTGTCGGTGGCCATCGTCGAGCTGTTGCCGGCGGCGTTCGCGCGCAGCGGCAATGGCGCGGCGGCACTGGTGCTGCTCGGCTATCTCGCGGTGCATCTCACGCAGCACACCATCACGCCACACTTTCACTTCGGCGAGGAGACGCACCCGGTGAGCTCGATCGCCGGAACGTCGGCGCTCGTCGGGTTGCTCTTGCACACCTTCTTCGACGGCGTGGCGATCGCCAGCGCGTTTCTGGTGCGCCCCGAGCTCGGCGTCATGGTCTTCATCGCGATCTTCCTCCATAAGCTCCCGGAAGGTGTGACGATCTCGAGCCTGATGCTGGCGGGCGGCCGGTCTGGCGGTCGCGCGGTCGGCGCAGCGGCGCTCCTGGGTATCGCCACGCTGCTTGGGGTCGTGCTCACCGAGCAGTTGGGGTTCCTGGTCCAGCATGGGCTGGCGCTCTCGGCGGGCGTGACGATCTATGTCGCGGCGTCGAATCTCGTTCCCGAGTTTCAGGACAAAAAGGGGTGGGCGCTTCCGTCGGCATTTTTTGCGGGCGCAGCCGTATTCTTCGTAACGAAAACCTTGATGGATGGCGTGTCGTGACTGAGCCGACCCTCTTCCAAGGCTCCACGGAGCCCCTCGCCGCGCGCATGCGGCCCAAGACACTCGATCAATTCCTCGGCCAGGAGCATCTCCTCGGCCCGGGGAAAGCCCTCGGCGACCTGATACGCCGCGGCGATGTTGGGTCGTGCATCTTCTGGGGGCCGCCGGGCTCCGGCAAGACGACGCTCGCCAAGATCATCGCCAACTACACCGACCGGCACTTCGAGCCGTTTTCCGCCGTGACCGAAGGCGTGGCCCGCGTGCGCGAGATCATCAAGGAAGCGGAAGAGCGGCTCAAGTATCATGGACAGGGCACGATCCTGTTCTGCGATGAAATCCACCGCTTCAACAAGGGACAGCAGGACGCGTTCTTGCCGTGGGTCGAGAACGGCATCATCACGCTCATCGGCGCGACCACGGAGAACCCGAGCTTCGAGCTCACCGGAGCCCTCCTTTCGCGGTGCAGGGTGTTTGTGTTGGAACCGTTGCGCGACGGGGACATCCGAACCGTGCTCGAGCGGGCTCTTGCGGGTCGTGGGACGGCGGACGAGGGACGGGTGCTCAGCGAAGCCGCGATCGGTCTGCTCGTTCATCACGCGCAGGGCGACGCGCGCCGCGCATTGAATACGCTGGAAGCCGTCCTCAAGTACATCCACGCTTCCCCGGTCCCCCGTCCCGCGTCCCCTGATGTCATTCGCCAGGTCTTGGAAAAACCGTTGCCTGTGTATGACAAAGGCGGCGAGCAGCACTTCAATCTCATTTCGGCGCTGCACAAGGCGGTGCGCGGCTCCGATGCCGACGGGGCGCTGTACTGGCTCGCCCGCATGCTGGCCGGTGGCGAAGACCCGCTCTACATCGCGCGGCGCCTGGTGCGGATGGCGATCGAGGATATCGGGCTCGCGGACCCGCGAGCGCTCAGCGTCTCGCTGGCCGCGAAAGACGCGTATCACTTCCTTGGGAGTCCTGAAGGCGAGCTGGCCCTCGCTGAGGCCGCGATTTATCTCGCCACCGCGCCGAAGTCGAATCGCGCGTACGCCGCGTTCGGACAAGCGCAGGCCGCCGCCGACGCGCATCCCGCCGAAGCGGTCCCGCTGCACATTCGCAACGCGCCAACCGGATTGATGAAAGGGCTGGGCTACGGCGAGGGCTACAAGTATGCGCACGACTACGACCAGGCATATGTGCCGCAGGAGTACCTGCCTGAGTCGTTACGCGGCGCGAAGTGGTACGAGCCCGCCGACGCCGGTTATGAAAAAACGGTCAAAGAACGGATGGCGTGGTGGGAGCGCCTGCGAGGGGCGGTAGCCCCCGGGCAGGATCCCAGTCCGGACTGATGTCGCGCTCCTCGGGTCGGCGCGGCAATACTTGACTGAATCCATGCAACCAGCCTTCGAACTCAATGTCACTGAGTGCCGAAGGGACCACAATTCTCGGAAGCAGAAGCGAGCGCGTCTTGCGGGTGGCTAAACCGGGATCGCATGTGGTTGCGGATTGCACGCCCAGCTCGGATAGCCACGGGAGGAAGCGCTCCTCGTAGACCCCGCTGGGGTAGCAAAAATGGTCGGCGTGCGGCTGGCCGACCTCCGCCAGAAAGTTGCGATTCTCGATGATCTCGCGCGCGAAGAGTGCGCGATCTCTGGGCATGCGGTGACGATGCGTGTGCAGCTGCAGGTCGACCCCCTCGTTGACCAGCTGACTCAGCTCCTCTGGTTTCATCAGGTGCAGGATCCGATTCGCCCGCATCGGTCCCAAATCGACCTTCAGAGCGGCAGCTAACCGCTCGAGGAGCGCGTCTTTCCCCTCGGCGGACAGTCCGTTGCGGTAAGCGACCTGTCGAATCTGAAAGCACACACTCGAGCGCTGGGTCTTGGTCCTCAAGTCGAGCAACCCCGGAACGCCGGTGAACTCCCGTCCCTCGATTCTCTTGTCCGCCCCCTTCCAGAGAATGTACGAGCAGGCTACGTCGAAGACTGGCCCATTAAACGACGAGTAGTATGAGGTTTGATATACGGTGACGGGCAGCCCAAACTCGCGGATGACCGGCAAGGCCCGGGCGAGGAAGTCGTAGGAGCCGTCGTCAAACGTGATAACGGTCGCCCTGGGCGGCAGGTCATTCCGGCCCAGCCTGGTCATCGCTTCGCCGAGTGAGAGGACGGAACAGTTGTTCCGAACGAGCAACTCCATGTGAGTTCGGAGTGCACCCTGAGTCAGGAAGAGCGCGGGGTTCCAGAGGTGCTCGTCTTGCTGGGAAACGCCGTGGTAGCCGACGATCAGGAGGCGACGGGTCCTCCACGGGCTATGCCCGACCACCGAGAACAGGCCCATTCTCTTGGAGTTCTTCAGAACCGACGACTTGATCGACCTGAGTGGAAAGAGCACCCCGCCGCCGATCAGCAGGATGACCGCTACGAAACTGATGACGTCGTCGCCCAATTGCTCTCCTTAGATTCGTTCAACCTACCGTCTAGTCTGCGACCGGCTCCGTACGGGGGTGCGACACCGGCAAGACTGCCGGCGGTCTCGGGTATGTGCCGCGCCGCACCGCCGTGCGGAGGCGCGCCATGCCTGCGACCACGTGCGCCAAGTGACCCCGATCGCTGGGGTACGGGAAGCGGGGAAGCGCGAACCGGCCGAATGTTTCCTGGGCCGGGACGCGGTGCAAGTCTACGTAACCGGGCACCGTGGTCAGCGCAGCCTTGATGCCGGCACGTTCCGCCGCCTGAAGGACGTTTTGCTTCCATGCGTGCGGTTTGCCGTTGGGGTAACAGAAAACCGGCACGCAGGCATCGGTCTCCTGCCGCACCCTCCGGTACGATTCCTGAATCTCCCAATTGCACGTCACGTCGTTCGTCAGGCCGAGAATCGGATGCGTCACGGTGTGGGGGCCAAACGTCGCACCGAGTCGCGCTGTCCGGCGCACGTCGTCCCAGCTCATGGGGGCGAACGCACTCGGTGGGCGCGCCGGCAATTCCACATTCAGTTGATGGGTGAGGCTGGTGATCACCGCTTCACGCTCCGCTACACCCACCATTTGCAGTCGCTCGATCACGTCTTGCTGGGCGTGGACTCGGTCGCTCGGCGTGGACCAGCGATACGAGACAACTTCGTGTCCCACCGGAAGGAGCACGGAGGTCTGTTGGGTCTGTGTGAACACGTGCGCCACGCGATCCCACCACAGCCAGAGCAGCCCATCGAGGAATCCCGTCGTGACGAACAACGTCACGGGGCAGTCATACTCGGCGAAGATTGGGGCGGCGATGGTGGCGAAGTCGGCGTATCCATCGTCCACCGTGAAGGCGACGGCTGGCGTTCTCGACCCGGCGTCACCGTCCTCGAGCAGCTTGAGCGCGTCGGTCAGGCTTAGCAGGCGGTACCGGTGACGGCGAAGGTACGCCAAGTGATCACGCAACGTTGCGGGATCGGTGCCGTCAAGCTCGTACTGCGGGTCTGTGAACCGGTGCATTGTGAAGATCGAGAGCAGACCACGTCCCAGCGTGCGGACTGCCGGAGCGAGGGCGTTCGCGCCCATCAGTTGAAGCAGGAGGCGACGCGAGAGGCTGGGTTGCGGCGGGCCGGGCGGCACGGTCGTTGACTCTTGCAACATGCATACCGTAAGTCAACTCACTGAGTTTGCGACATTCTTCCGCGTCGTTGGTCGGTTCTTCTACAGTTCGGTCGAGTCTTGTAGCCGTATTGCTACAATTCCCCTCTGCTGAAGGCAATGTCGAGTGAAGCGGGTCCAAAGTGCCCATCAGACATCACAACAACAGCTTATGTGCCGCGGCCCGCGGCGGTCATGGCACCCCGGCTGGGTATAGGGGTTGCTAGCGATCCATCCCCAGGGGTCGGACGCGCCGGTCCCCGCGTTCTGGGCCCAGGGGGGATTCGATGCTCGCAGGCGGTACACGCTGTGTCGTCACGGGAGGCGCTGGTTTTATCGGGAGCCACGTCGCTGCCAGGCTGGCTGCGCTCGGGTGCCGTGTCCTCATCGTCGACGACCTGAGCACGGGCGACGAATCCAACCTTGCGGATCTCGACGGCAGGGTGGATTTCCTGCGGGGCGACCTGTGTGAGCCGGATGTGTGTCGCGAGGCTGTGGAGGGAGCCGCGGTGGTGTTTCATCTCGCCGCGATCCCGAGCGTTCCGCGCTCGCTCGAGGACCCGTGGCGGAGCCACGCCGCCAACGTCAACGCGACCGTCCGCTTACTCGAGGCTTCCCGCAAGGCCGGGGTGCGGCGGATCGTCTATTCGAGCTCGAGTTCCGTGTACGGCGACTGTGCGGTCCTACCCAAGGTGGAGAGCGCGGAGCCGTTACCACGTTCACCCTACGCGGTTTCCAAGCTCGCGGGTGAGCAGTACGTCCTGGCGTACGCGCGGGCCGGCCTCGTCGAAGGTGTCGCGCTGCGGTATTTCAACGTCTTCGGCCCCAGACAGAGCCCTCATTCGGCCTACGCGGCCGTGATCCCGGCCTTTCTAATGGCTGCCGCCGATGGAGGGCGGCCTGTCCTGTTCGGTGACGGGTCTCAGACGCGGGACTTCACGTTCGTCGACAATGTTGTGGAGGCAAATATTTTGGCGGCCACGCGCCCGCGCGACGCCGCGAATGGCTGGGTGGTGAACGTGGGTGCGGGAGTACGGACGTCATTACTCGCGCTGGTGGACGCGATCGGCCAAATCACGGGCCGTCGGCTCCAACCGGAGTTTCACGCGCCTCGACCGGGCGATGTGCAGGACTCCCTCGCCAGTCTGGATCGCGCGGCGCAGGTGCTTCGCTATCGACCGGTGGTCGGCCTCGAGGAAGGGCTGCGCCGGACCTGGACCTGGTTCACCGAGAGCGCCTCGAGGGCGCCGGTGCCGAAGGCGCTGCCCCGCTCGAGGGTGTGGGCCACACGGCGCCCGGCGGGGCCCTAGCTGCCTGCCATGGGCGGAGCGAGCGTGCTGCCGGCGCCCACAGTGCCGGTGTTTTGGCGTGGGGCGCCGTGGCTAGCCGTTGCGTTGATCGCCGTCGTGGTGGGACGCGTACAAGAAGTCTTCCCCCTCCTCGAAAAGTTTCGGCTCGCCCTCGTGGGATCGGCGGCCGTGGTCCTTGTCCTCTTCATGAAGGCGAACGCGCCGACCTGGAGCTCGGTGCTGCGCTCAGCGACCAGCCGGTTGCTCTTCACTTACACGGCGTGGTTGGCGATAACGGTGCCGTTCGCTGTGTGGCCCGGTCTTGCCTTTGCCACAACGTGGGCCATGCTGCCCCTCGTGGCGATGTACGTGTCGATGGTGATGTGCTGCCCAAGCTGGGCGAATCTCGACAAGGTCCAACTCGGTTTCGTCATTGCTCTCACGGCGTTTGCGGCAGGCTCGTTGCTGCGCGGAGAGCAAATCGTGGGTGGTCGGTTGAGCCCTCTTGGGATTATGTACGACCCGAATGATATGGCGGCCGTGCTGGCAGTCGGGTTCGCGCTCGCGTCTGGCTTGGCCAGTCGTGCGCGTGGAGTGCCACGACTCGTCACGGTGGCGGCCGCTCTGATACTCGCGACCGGGGTCCTGGCGTCTGCGTCCCGCGGTGGGGCTCTCGCACTCGCCGTCGGCGCCGCCGTTTTCGTTGCCGGCCAGCGCGGCCGCCGTCGCACGATATATCTGGCCGCTTCGGCAGTCGGCGTAATTGTCGCCTGGCAGGGCGCGGGCCCGGTGTTTCGCGAGCGCCTGGCCACGCTACTCGAGGTCGGCAGCGACTACAACGTCCAGGAGAGTACGGGACGCCTGGCCATATGGAAGCGCGGCGTGACGTATTTCGTGAGTCACCCGATCCTGGGAGTGGGAGCGGGCAATTTCGAAGCTGCGGACGGTGTCTCGGTTGAAATGAGCGGAGAGCGTCGGAAATGGACCGCGTCGCACAACGCCTACCTTCAGGCGTTCGTCGATTCGGGTGTGGTGGGCGGCGTGCTGTTCTTGGCCGTCATCGGTGTGACCGCATCGCAGGCGCGGCGGCTGTGGCGCCCGCGCGTGTCTCGTGATTCTGCGCCGATCCATCGGCCGGAGCTGCTGGCGGCTCTCTCCGCCTTCTGCGTCGCGGCGCTCTTCTTGTCGCTCGCCTATTCTGGGATATTGGTCGTCCTGGTGGGACTCACCGCTCTGGCGACCGGCGCTGCACGAGCCGATTTGGCCAGGGTGTGGCCCGCGGGCACCGTGGTCGATCGCGCCTCATTCAGCCGGCCGGCCGTGTGACAAGCATGACTCCCGTCGCGTCCGGGACCGTGCGTCGACTTCGCGTGGCGGCGCTCGTGGCGACCGAACACGTGTCCGGTCCCGGACGTCAACTGGCGGCGCTCGCGGAGCAAGCGGCCGGGGCGGGCGTCGAGTTCCTGGTTATCGTGTTCCACCGACGGGGGCGACCGGCGCCCGACCTGGCTCGCTATCTCGGCGACCGTGGCGTGCGGCACAGCGTCGTAGAGGATCGTGGGCCGCTCGATGTGAGACTCGTCACCCAGGTGGGGCGCCTGCTCGCGGAGTGGCAACCGGCCATCGTACAAACGCACACCGCCAAGGCGACGGCCGTGGCATTTGCCCTGCGAGCGTTGGGCGCCTCGTGGAAATGGGTGGCGTGCTTTCACGGTCTTACCACCGAGAACAGCAAGGTCCGTTTCTACCATTGGATCGACCGGCGGCTGATGGGTTGGGCGGACGCTATTGTCGTCATGTCCCAAGAACAAGTGAGGCACTTCGCTCGTTGGGGGGCGAAGGTGCGTGTTGTCCCCAATGCGACGCTCGATTTGCCACCACCTCCCGACTCCGGGGAGGGCGAGCGCCTCCGCGACCAGTTGCGACCGCTCCCACGCCCAGTAATCGGCGTCGTCGGGCGGTTGAGCCCAGAGAAGGGCGTTGATGTGTTCCTCGAGGCCTGCGCGCTCCTGGCGGCGCGGCGGCCGGCCTTTTCCGCGATCATTGCGGGAGACGGTCCCGAACGGCAGCGACTCGAGGGACTGTGCCGACGCCTGGCGCTCGAGCGGCGGGTGCTCTTCCTGTCGCACGTTCGCGACGTTGGAGCGGTGTACGGCCAGCTCGATTTGTTGGTTCTCCCGTCACGGAGCGAAGGGCTGCCCAACGCGCTGCTCGAGGGCCTGCAAACTGACGTGCCGATCGTGGCGACGCGTGTCGGCGGGATCCCGGAGGTGATCGGCTCGTCGCCGGCCGCGGTTCTCGTGCCGCCGGAGTCGGTGGCCGTTCTTGCGCAGGCCATGGACGCCGCGTTGACGGATGGAAGCTCACCGGCTGCGAAAGCGGCACGCCGGGAGATCGGGCGCCGCTTCTCCGTGTCGCGGCGAGTCGCCGACCACGTCGCACTCTACTCGCATGTAATCCGCGGACCCGAGCCACGAGAGACTTCCCTCCTTGCGCGTTGAGATGGTCCTGCCGACGCTGGCCGCCGCAGGCATGGAGGTCATGGTCGCGAATCTCACGCGGGGACTGGCGCGGCGCGGGTACGACGTGGGGGTGACCTGCCTCGAAGCGGACGGGCCCATCGCGGACGAGCTGCGCGCGGACGGGTTTCGCGTGGCGGTCGTCCGTAGCCCCGGGTTCCGTGGGGTGTTACGTCCCGTGCGGCTGGAAGCCTGGCTCCGACACGTCCGTCCCGACGTCGTACACGCCCACAGCGGCGGGTGGTTGAAGGCCGCGCGGGCGGCGCGCCGCGCCGGCGTCCGCACCGTGGTGCACACCGTGCACGGACTGTTAGAGCGCGAGCCGTGGCATGGCGTACCGCTCAAACGCTGGGCCGCTCGATTTACGGATCGTGTGGTACCGGTATCGGAGCCGTTGCGGGAGTATCTCCTGCGAATCGTGCGGCTGCCGGCGGCGATGATAACACTCGTCCCGAATGGCGTGGACCTAGACGCGTTCCGGCCGGGCCAACGCCGCAGCGCGTGGCGGGCGGATTTGGGGATCAGCCCTGAAGCACTGGTGATCGGCAACGTCGCCCGCCTGGATGGCGTGAAGAACCACGCCGACCTGCTAAACGGGTTCGCCATGATGCGACCGCGGGCTCCCGAAGCCGTGCTGGTGATTGCCGGCGATGGTCCGCTGCGCCGCGAGCTGGAGGCACGAGCTGCGGCCCTTGGAGTGGCTCAGCACGTCCGATTCCTGGGCCAGACGAGAGACATTGCCGCGCTGTATCGCGAATTCGACCTCTTCGTCCTGTCGTCAAGCGCGGAGGGTACCTCGCTCAGCGTGCTCGAGGCAATGGCGAGCGGAGTTTGCGTGGTGGCCACGGCGGTCGGTGGAACGCCGGCACTGCTGGGCCAGGGTCCCGTGGGCCGCCTCGTCGCACCTGCGGATCCCGCCGCGCTGGCGGCCGCGATGGCCGACCTGTTGCGCGATCACCGGCAGCGGCACGCGCTGGCCGAGGCGGGCCGGCGTGCCGTCGTCGCCAGGTATAGCCTCGAAACGATGGTGCGCCGGTACGAACAGGAATACGGGCGCGTGACTGGTGTGCAGCCGACGCGCGTCCAACAATGCGTGGTATCGCCTTCATGACACGCGCTGGCACAGCACTCAAGTCCGTCCTCAACGCCATCGCCGGTCTTGTTGTTCTGCCGCTGGTCGGCGGGTACCGCCTTGCCGCCGCGCTGTGGCCGGCACGCAAGGACGCCCTGTTCCAAGGGTACAGCGAGCTCGTCAGTCTCTGGCCCGGCATGAGCGGGAATTATCTGCGGCGGGCTTTCTATCGCTCGACGTTGCGGCGCTGTCCGGCGGAGTGCGCGATCGAATTCGGCACGATCTTCGCCACGGCGGAAGTCGACATCGGGGACCACGTCTATATCGGCGCGTACTGCATGATCGGACACGCGACCATCGGTGACGACGTCCTTATTGGCTCCAAGGTCGACATCCTGAGCGGCAAGCACCAGCATCACTTCGATCGCCTCGACGTGCCCATCAGACTGCAGGGCGGTGCGTACACTCGCGTGACCATCGGGGCTGATGCGTGGATCGGAAACGGCGCGACGATTCTCGATGACGTCGGTTCGCAAGCCGTCGTTGCTGCCGGGGCGGTGGTGGTCAAGCGGGTAAACGCCCGGGCCATTGTGGGCGGGAACCCGGCGGCCGTGCTGGGACATCGCGGGAGCAAAACCGCCGAGCGGGGGCACGAGGCCACCACGCAACGCGGTCACGTCCCGCCCGAAGTGGGGGTGTCATAATGTGTGGCTTGGCTGGCGCCATCGCCCTCGGGGGAGGCGCGCGCGTCGACCGCGACCGTCTCTGCCGTATGGCCGGCCTGATGGGCCACCGAGGCCCCGATGCCGTGGGATCGTGGAGCGATCCCGCGGGCCGCGCGGCGCTGGTGCACCGACGACTCTCGATCATCGACATCGAGGGCGGGAGCCAGCCGATGTGCAATGATTCAGGCGACATCGTCCTGGTCTTCAACGGCGAGATGTACAACTATCGGGAGGAACGGCAGGCACTCGCCGACAGCGGCGTCACGTTCCGCACGAACTCCGATACGGAAGTGCTCCTCCGGCTATACGAGCGTTATGGGGCGGAGTGTGTGCATCGGCTCCGCGGCATGTTCGCGTTCGCGGTGTGGGACGCGAACCGTGAGGAGCTGCTCGTCGCGCGCGACCGGGTGGGGAAGAAACCGTTGTTCTACGCGCTGGAAGACGGCTGCTTCTACTTCGCCTCCACCTTGAACGCGCTCCACGAAACGAGTCAGGCGTCGTCCCGAATGAATCTGGAGGCGCTCGACGCGTTCCTGGGGCTCGGCTACATCCCCGCGCCCCTTTCGATTTGGCAAAACATCTCGAAATTGCCCGCCGCGACAATGCTTTCGGTGAGCCAGCAAGGCGTCCGCGCGACGCGCTACTGGGATCTCGGAGCTGAGCGCGAGCCATTTGACGGCAGCTTCGATGACGCAGCGGACCGTCTCGACGAGTTGCTCAACACCGCTGTCTCCCTGCGACTGCGAAGCGACGTCCCGCTTGGCGTCTTCTTGAGTGGCGGGATTGACTCGAGCCTGGTCGCCGCGATTGCGAAACGGCAATCGGCCAGTTCCACATTGACGTTTTCGATCGGCTTTGAGGATCCCGCGTTCGACGAGTCCATATTCGCCGAGCGCATCGCGGCGCACCTGGGAACGGAGCACCGGACGTTCCACGGTCGTCCCGAGATGATGCACGTCCTCCCGCAGCTCGTGCACCACTTCGGAGAACCGTTTGGTGACTCCTCGGCGCTGGCGACATTCCTGTTGGCACGCGAGGCACGGGCGTTCGTGACGGTCGCGCTCACCGGCGACGGTGGGGACGAAGGATTCGGCGGCTATGATTGGTACCGCACCGCGCTGCGGATGAAACGTCTCCGCCACGTCATCCCCGGCCCCGTGGCCCGGGCGGGAGCCTTGGCTTCGCGGGCATTCGACCGCGACTCGCGCAGGGTACAACGCGCCGGACGCGGGCTGCGGGTGCTCGCCTTGGGGGAGGCACAGCGGTTCGGGGCCTTGCGCACATTCATCAACCGTGACCAGATGCAGATGTTGTACGCGGGCGAGCTACGACGGACGCGTGCGCACGGAGGCTTCGCGGCCGACGACTGGATTGCCGCGCGTTACGACGAAGCCTCGGGAACGGCGCTGCGGCGCATGCGTTTTGCCGACGTCTCAACGTACCTAGCCGACGACCTGATGCCGAAGGTCGACGTCACCACTATGGCCCACGGGCTCGAAGCACGTGCGCCGTTACTCGATCAAGAGGTCCTGCAGTTCGCCCTGAGTCTCCGCGACGAGTGGCTTCTCGATGGAAACGGGGGCAAGGGCATACTGAAAGCACTGCTGCGGCGATACGTGCCAACGTCCCTGTTTCAGCGGCCCAAGCAGGGCTTTACGGTTCCGCTGCGCCGCTGGTTCGCCGGCACGGAACGCACTGACGTCCTCGACGACTTGCATCATGCAGAGTCGCTCTTGGACACCGGTTGGTTCCATTCGCGCGGGATCCAGCAGCTCGTGGACGAGCACAAATCGGGACAGCGCGATCACACCCAACGGCTGTACGACCTAGTCGTGCTGCGGGAGTGGTTAAGACAGCGGTAGGGCCGCCCGCCCCCCCCGGCCCCCCCGCCGCCGTAGGTCTCGTGGACCCCGTCGGCGGAGAGAGCCCGGCCTAGGCAGGCCGATTACTGGCGGTAGAAGAGGTAGCGGTAGCCTTGGCAGTAATTCTGGTTGAACTGCTTGTAGCCATCCAGCCACGCCCCGGCGACGCCGCCGGCGAACATGGTCTCGGCTTCGGTCTTATAGGTGGCGTCTCGGCTGTACTGGTAGTACCAGCCATACCCTGTCACGATCAGCAAATTCAAGTCCGTCGTCGGGGTCGTGGTGCCGGTGCTCATGTTTTCGGACACGTATTTAAATCCCTGCGCCGTACTGACCCACTGCGTGGCCCACATCCAGTCCAGCGTCTTCTTGATCGCGGGCGGGATCCGGGCGTCGGCCTGCACGTAAGTGTAGTACTTGATCAGGGCGTCGTGCATCAGCCCGGTCATATAGTTGCTGTGCGCCCCTTCCCATTCCGCAAACCGATACGAGCCGTCCGCCTGCTGGGTGCTGAGGATGTTGGTGACATCCGTCGCCATCCTGCTCGCCCAGTCCACGGCAGAATCGCCGACGGCGTCGATCATCCAGGCGAGATAGTGAGACATGAGGGTCCGAGCCTGGATCCGCCCCTCCACGTATTGCCCGCCGTTTGCGGTGCACTGTGTGCACGCGAGTTGCGGCGTCCACTGCCACGAAAACAGATACGCGACCTTGCCGACGGCGGTGCGGGAGGCTTCATCGCCGGTGAGCAGGTAGTGGAGGGCCTGACCCTCCATCTGGGCGTCATGGGGTTGCAGGAGATAATTGTTCGCCTCCAAGAGCTGCTGGCGATAAGCGACGGCGTCGATGGTGCCGCGGCGCCAATATTCCGGATCGCCGGTGCGCACCCACCACGCATACCAGATCAGCGCACGGTCATAGTAGTCGTAGAGCCAGTTGCCGGCCTCGCTCGCCCAGTGCGAATTCCCGTAGGTGATGAGGTGGGTCTCGAAGGCCGGGAAGGCCGCGGGGGTCGTCGGGGAGGCGGCCCGGGTGATGGTTTGGCCCACCACCTCGGTGCTCACGAGGTAACTCGGCGAGGTGGGCAGGGCCACGGCGGCCGGCATGTTTCCAGTCACCGTGGTCTTGGGCAAGTCGGTCGTACTGCGCGTCACCGTGGGTCCCGCGATCAGCAGGGCGGGAATGGGGCTGCCGGCGCTCACGGAATAATGGAACTGGATCAGCAGGGCGCGCGCACTACCATCGGGATACCTGCCGGCGAGCGCTTCCAGGTGGATGGGTTGCTCATGGCCCGCTATGATCAGGGCGAAATGCGTCGTGCTGTCCGGTGGGAGGCCACGGGGAAGCGGGATGCCGTTGGACACGAGGGCCGGTCCCGATCCACCGTCCATCCGCACAATCTGCAACGCAAGCGTATCGCCGGTGACGTTGACAGGCCCAGTGATAGTGGATTGACAGCCAGAAAGAGCCAGCCCGCTCACGCAGGCGAGTCCAACCGCTAGGCAACGGCCGAGCATCGCGAGCCCCCCTGCCGAGACGAGTGTGATGGCAACGGGCAAGAATGTCCAACCGCGAGTCACCGCGGTGTGACGCGAATCACAATCTACTCGGTGCGCGATCGGAGAGTCATGCGCTTCGTCTTTTCCCACTTGCGCGTGAGGAACACCGCGGGTGCCGACAAAGTCACGGCAAGCCTCCAGATGGCATAGACCGGAAGCATTGTCAACGTGGCAAGTGCTTGTAACGGCTGAGGATGCCGGCGAATCGCCAGCATCGTATAGAGCGCGGGCCGAACTAAGCCGAGCGTGAATAGCGCGATCAACGCGGGTCCCCCTACCACGCCGTCAAGGCTGGAGACGATCAATGCGGGAACCGCGATCAGGAGGTGCTCCACTGGCCCCGGGACGAGCAGCTCCGCGGTGGCGTCGAGCTTCTGGCGCGCGCTGACGCGCGCACTGCGTAAGACCACGCCGAGGTATCGCTGAGAAGCGAGCCACCTGCCGGCCGACCAACGTCGCCGCTGAGTGACGCTGGCCTTCAATCTGGCTTCATTGAGCACCGTGACGACGGCCTCTCCGACGAATGTTATCGGGGTTCCCGCCGCGGTCAGGCACCCGTACAGCTCGATGTCTTCGGTGGGCCCAAAGGCGCGCCACATCGTCGGGCTGATCACCTCCCGCCCGAAGACCATTCCTGTTCCGGTGAGCGGGCAGTTGAGCCCGGCGTGCGTCTTGAGGGGCAGCGCTAGACCGTACCGGAATTCAAACAACAACTCTGACAGCCCGGTAAGCCAGGTTCGCGTAAGCGTGCGGACCCGTTGTCGGGACTGTCCGGCGCGTCCCTGCCAGGGACCCGCGGCGAGGACGGCAGTGCAGAAGTCAGGAGCCACGATGGTGTCCGCGTCCACCACGGCGACGGCGTCGTAGGGCCGCGATGCCTCCTGTTCAATCGCCCAAGCCAGCGCAGGAGGTTTTCCCGGAGCCGACGCATCGTGACGCTCCAAGCAGCGGAATCCTCGTTGCCTGGCGATCTCGGCGGTGCGATCGGAGCAATTGTCGGCGACCACGACGACTTCGACCGCAGCATAACCGCTCGCCGCCCGTGCCAGAGCGTCCAGACAGTCGGCGAGCAGAACCTCTTCGTTGTGCGCCGGAACCAGGATGAGCAGCCGCTCGCCTGGCTTGGCGTTGGACGCCGGCGCCGGACGAGACGACAGTACGCTCAGCACGTCCGAAAGCGCGGGCAGGAACAACACGATGGCAGCGCTTCCGAGGAGCAGCGAGACGACGAGTATCTATTCCTCCAGCGTCTTGATGATCTTCGCCGGGTTGCCGGCGACGACGGTATTCGCGGGCACGGACTTGGTGACCACCGACCCCGCAGCCACAATTGAGTTGTCCCCAATCGTGACGCCGCGCAAAATGATGGCTGCAGTACCAATCCACACATTGCGCCCGATCATGACCGGTCGGGCCTGGTCGATGTCAAACGATTCCCGGCGCAGCCGTCGCGCGGGGGAGAGGGGATGGCTGGGGTTGTCATAGATCTGCACGTGCATGGCGATCATCGTATCATCCCCGATGGACACGCATTCCGCGACGCTGATCGTGGTGTTGTAGTTGATGCTCACGCGATTGCCGATCAGCAGGCGCGGAGCGGTGGACACCTTGAACCCGACGATCCAAGTGTGCAAGGATCCGAGGAGCACGTCATCCCCGATCTCGATCGTGCCGTCCCCGATGATTTGAGGTATCGCACCTTCGAGCTCGAGCCGCTCACCGACATGCTTGCAGCGATAGCGCAGCATCGGTTCTCGGTAGATGATCTTCAAGAACAGCGGCCACAGCCTACCCCACAGCCCCCCGATTCCCCACAGAAAAGCGGCAAGCGGCCGGACGACCGGCAGCCGAACCGCGAGCAGCGCGCGCCACGCACGACGCGCCTGGCGCATGAGGCCGGAGTCTCCCCGGCGAGCCGTCATCATGAGGCCATCCACGCTCACCGGGCTACCTCGAGTGCGGCGCGCAACCGCTGCATCTGGCGCTCCACAGTCCACGTCGCGAGGACGCTTTCATCCCCCACCGGGTCCTGTGAAGCCCGCCGGTTGCGGATTGCCTCCCCGATGAGCCGGGCGCCGGTGTCAGTGTTCCGATCGGTGACGAGATAATGTCCCCCGACACGCCGCAGCATGTGGACGACTTCGCCGCCCTCGTCGGCGAACGCGAGGATGGGAATCCTCGTGCCGAGATACTCGTACATCTTGGTCGGCGCCTGGGCCGGCTGGTTCTCGTTGAGCAGCAGAAGCAGATCGGCTGTTTCGATGGCCCGCAGTGCGTCGCCATGGGGCACCCAGTCGCGGAACCGTACGACATCGGCTAGGCCGAGATCAGCCGCGAATTTCTCGACGGAAGTCCCGTGATACCAACGACAGTCGCCAATGAGCTCGACGTCGACATTGCGGGAGGGCACTCCGAACGTGCGTGTCGCCGCGGCGAGGCTCACGAAGAACGGGCGAGGATCGCGCCAGTCGTAGAACGTTCCGACGTGCACGATTCGAAATGGCCCTTGTGCGGGTCGGGTCGTCGATGCCGCAACGGCGAGCCTCTCGATCCCGTTGCGCACGACGATGGTTTTGCCCGCGAAACCTCCGCCGTTCGCCTTGCCGTTCGCTTTGGCGACGAGCAGGTCCCGCGTGTTGTCCGTCACCGCGATGACGTGGTTGGCAGCCCGGAGGCACTGACGCTCGAGCCACCGCTCGGCGGCGTCGCTCCACCGACTCCGGACGTGGGGCGGCTTACCGCGTTGGTCCGTCCACGGATCGCGGAATTCTGCAGCCCAGCGGAACCCACCCAACCGCCGGAGGATCAGGCCGACGAGATGTCCGGAGAACGGAGGAACGGTCGTGTACACAAGGTCGATGCCCCCCCTGACCTGCCCAACCGCCGCGAGCAGCGCCGGAATGACGAAGCCGGTGCGATCGTCCAGGAACCAGAGCAGCGAGAGCAGATAGCGCTTCCAGGACGGGACGTGGTCTGGCCAGTCGGAAGTGGACCTGTCCGATTGAGTTTCTGGCCGATCTGAACGCCTCACCCTGAGGCCGCGTTTGGCCCAGGCATACAGGTCCCGAAGCGTCGGCAGGGACCGAATCGGTCGTATGCGCAGGCCCGATGCCGCGGGGCGCCAACGGCCCCGCTCCCCCGGCAGACGAGCGGTGATGACCGTGACCTCATGCCCGGCCGCTTGTAGGGCCTCCGCGACATGGCTGGCTCGTAAGGCGCCCACCGCGGGGTCAGGCGGGAAATGATATGAGATCAGTAGGATGCGCATTCGTTGGAAACTCAATGCACTGATGGGGCCAGCATGACGGCGGTAGTCTACAACGTAACTGTATCTGGCTGAATGCATTACGCGGCAGGGCAGGGGGAGTGGGGCGGCTACATGCTGGGGGGCTGTTGCAAGTATGTAACAGTGTGCTGATCGCCCTAGCGTCTGGACCCCTGCCGTTTCAAGAGCCCACGAAGGGTGTTTGTCAGAGGACCAGGGAGTCTATGAAAAACTTCCCGCCCCGATTCCATTAGGCGTTCGCGAAAGGTGTGTGTCCCGAGCCAGGTGCGGTCCAACCTATACCGGTCTATGGGAACTACCGTCCCACCGCACTTTCTGTGAAAATAGTCTGCGGCGCCCAGAGAGTACTGAGGGAAGCTTCCCTTACAGGCCCATTCAATGGATCGCCAGAGTAAAAGATCATTTGGACATAAGTGGAGGAAATCGTCCAACGAAGCGTTCTCTGAGTATTCCACGAGTCCTTTAGGGTAGTATCGGATACTCGTGCCTGCGATAATTCTCCCGGAGAATCGCGCCAGGAAAACCCGACGACTGTCCTTCAGGCGAAGTGCCCTCTCGAAAGTCTCATAGGGAACCACTGATCCCTGAACACTTTTTCTTGCCGTTTGACGCCAACGAAGGTAGACATCGTAGTAAGCCAGAAAATCTTCTGAAGTGGAAGCCTCGAAAACCTCTACGCCGTTCTTGATCGCCAGGCGAATGTCTCTCCGTCGGTTCTTGCTAAACTCGTGAAACACCGACTCCGCGCCCCGTGTAAGATCGAGTACCACATCCCCCTCGAAAGAACGATGGCGGAACCCGTATCTCGAGAAAACTCCGAGAGGATTCCACCGCCAGCTGAACACACTCACCAGGGATGATGAGCCCGCTGCCTCAATCAGGCCGCGAGCCAAGGCATCGAGCACCGCCTCAAAACCCGCTCCATCGCGTACACAGATCTGGGGTCGCCACTGAAGACCAGATTCGGTTTGTTTGTTCTCGTGCAATCCAGTTAAGACGCCGACGACGGTGTCCTGTTCCAGGGCCAAAATCGCAAAGGGGTGTTTGCCTTCCCAAAATGGCTCGAGAAAGAACTCCGGTGCGCAATAGTGAGATGGGAATCGCACCTCGTCCAGACACGCGCGCCAGGCCTTTTCGATGGCTGGATCGGGAAAGCGATCCAGAATCAAGAATTCCACGCTAGTTGTGGAGGTAGAGCACTGCGTCACCGCTCGCAGGGGCGGTGAGAGAAACGACGGAGCCGCCCGTTACGGTGCTGCCCACATTAGTCTGATTCACGCTGGGGTTGAACCATTCGACGGTGAGCGTCCCGATCGCAGCGGAGAGGTCGACGGTGACGGTGCCACCCGCCGGTAGGTAGACCAGGTAAGACGCTCCCTGCGCGACAGGGTTCGCCAGGCAGTAACCCGTCGATGCGAGCTCGCCGCGCGGCACCATCGCCACGAGGTTGATGCGGTTCGCGTACGCGCGCGCGTAGCCCAGGTTAACCCGGATCCTTTCCCAACGAGGATCGGTGGCATCAAAGGGGGCCGAGGTGATCGGGTAGGCGCCGTCATAGGGATCCATCAAGACCGGGTTTCGTCCCCGCGTGAAGCTCTTCCACACCCACGCCTCGTCCCCGCAGACGCCGCAGAGGTGATCGGTGTCGTCGATGATCACCTTCCGCTCGTCCGTCGCGTCGGGAGCGCTCGTAGTCCCTGCGGGCGCGATCCAGTCGGCTGCGCTTGCAAACAGGACATCATTGTTGCCGTTCGGGAACAAGGCCGACATTCCCACAGGATGCTGCTTTGGCTTGGCGGCCTCATACGCTTTGAGGTACGCGATCATGTGGTATTGCCAGGCTTCCGCCCCAGTATTACCTCCTCGACTCTCGTTACTTATCTCGTAGAGGACATTGTCGAGGTCGTTCACTGCGTCGACGACCTGTCGGACGTACGCTTCCTGAAGCGCGATGACCGTGGGGTCCAGCAGGCTGTGAGTTTCGAGGCCTCTGTCGTCGAGATCAGGATCGCCGTCAATCCCGTTGATGTTATTGTTCCGGTTGAAGGGGTGCCCATGCCACGGGTTGCCGTTGCCCATGTCCTTGTCCTCGATCGACCAGCCATTGAACAGCATGATCGCGACATAGATGCCGCGCTGGCCCGCCTGCATGACGTGCTGACGCATCCGGTCAAAATAGGCCGGATTGAACTGGCTCAGGTCGAACTTTGGTTTGCCGTCGAGCGCGGCATCGGGGCCGGGGCGCAGGTAGGGCATGGGGTCGTACCAGATGTCATTGGGGCTCTCGGCACTCCAGCGCGCCGCTTCCCAGCGCCACAGCTTCATGAAGTTGTGGTGGTGTAGGGTGAGGTAGTCGAGGTAGGCGGTCCAATCGAACGCAGGCGGCGGGTCGGAGGGCCCCGCATTCTGGAAATTCTCCCAGGTATCCGAGCCCGATAGATAGATTGCTCGCCCGGTCCCGTCGGTGAGGTAGCGAGGATTGACGGTGCTCACGCGGAGGGGGCCGGATGCCACGCGTTCGGTGACTGTGATCGTCGCCGGCCCCGCGATGCCACCGAAGACCGCGAACACTGTCGTTCCCCCCGGCCCCACTCCAGTGACCCGCGCTGTTTGCGGGCCGTCGGTTGCCACCGTCGCCACAGCGGCGTTGAGCGTGGCCCAAGCGACCTGAGCGGGCACCGGGTTGTTATTTGCGTCGAGCACGGTGGCGGTGAGGTGCACCGTGTCCCCCACCGCCACCAGCGCCGTCCCTGGCCCCACCGTCACGGTGAAGCTTCCCAGCGTCACCGTGATCGGCACGTCGCCCACGAGGGGCGTCAACACGATCGCGATGGGCGGATTCGTCCCTGGCCTGATACTGAGCGTCACCGATCCGGTATGCGTTTCCACGCCGCCGGCGTCATACGCGCGGAGGGTGATTGTACGATTGGAGCCTGCCCGGACACTAATGGGGCCGGCGGCGACACCGTTGACGGTAGGGATGTTGAACACCAACGGCGTCGGGATGTCGGACGCCGTGACCTCCACCACGACCATTGCGACCGTCGTCCCAGTCAGCTCCGCTCTGACGAACAGCTGTGCATGGACGTCGCCACCGTCGACTCCCGCGGGCTCGTGCGACAGGCACGAACTGCACGCGAGAAGCGATAGCAGTGTCGCCGTGATGTGCCGTCGCATCCGCGCGCCTCGCTACGGGCTGACGGTGATGGTGGCGGTACCCGTGACTCCCTGGACGACAGCCGAGATAGAGGTGGTGCCCGCTCCGGTGGCCGTTACCAGTCCAGCGCCATCGACGGTGGCGACGCCCGGGTTATGCGTGGCCCACGAGACGACGCCGGTGGTCGGATTCCCCTTGGCATCCCGGATGGCCGCCGAGAGCTGCACTGTTCCGTCGATTGCCAAGTTGGCTGACGGCGGCGTAACCGTGACGCTGAATGATCCAAGCGTCACGGTGATCGGCAGGTCACCCGTCAGGGGGGTCAAAGTGATGGCCACCGTGGGATTGACGCCCGCTTGAATCGTGACGGTCGTCGATCCACTGTGGGTCTCGACCCCCGCGACGTCGTAGGCACGCAGAGTGACCGTGCGATTCGAGCCGGCCGGCACCGTGATGGCGCGGGTAGCGATTCCATTAACGATGGGGATGTTGAACACCAGCATCGTCGGGATGTCCGGGGCCGTCACGTCCGCGACGACGGTCGCGACCATCGTGCCGGTGAGGTTGGCATTAATGACGAGCGTCGCGTCGCCAGGGGGGCCGACCGTATTCTGGCCGCAGGATGCCAGAACCGTCAGGAACCCTACCGTGACCAATAGAGACGTCAGTCGGCTACGTAACATGGTGCGCCTTCAGGTTGTAAGGGCATCGGACAGTGGGGCAAGCTCCGCGCCATCAGCCGGGCGCACCGTCGCGCTGCCGTCGTCACTCGGGTTTGCGAAGCTGTGGTTGGCGTGTAACAGTTTGGCCTTGGAAGGGTCGATTTGGCGCTTGTCAGCGCACCCAGGACCTGAGCCTCGTGGTCACTCGAACGGTCGCTCCATAGTGTGGCAGATCTGTGACATATCGATCGGGTCTTTAGTGCCCGGCAGCATAGTGGCGAATGCAACTCATTGCAGGCTTTAGCCTTAGCTCAAGTTCACCGTATCTCACGCCTAGTCCGTGTCTTGCATATGTGCCTGCGCGATGAGGACTTCAGTCGGGAAACTCCTCGCTCGGCGTGATCTGCTGTACATGCTCACGTGGCGGGAGATCCGGATCAAGTACAAGCAGTCCGTCATGGGGATGATGTGGGCGATCCTGATGCCCATCGTCATTGTGGCGGCGGGTATCGTCGTGCGCGCTGGGTTTTCGATGCTCTCCGGACGGCCTCTGGTGGCCGACGACGTGGCGTCGGTGATGGTGCGGGCGGTCCCGTGGGCGTTCTTCGTCTCGTCGATCAGGTTCGGCACGATGAGTCTGATCGCGAATACCAGCCTGGTCACGAAGATCGCGTTGCCCCGTGAGGTCTTTCCGGTCGCTGCCATGCTATCGCAGTTAGTGGACTTCGTCGTGGCATCGCTGGTGCTCATCGTCGCGCTCTCCGTCCTGCATGTCGGCGTGAGCCTGCAGCTGGTCTGGCTGCCTTGGCTCATCGCGATGCTGGTCGTGCTGACGACCGGTCTGAGCATTGTGTTGTCCGCGGCCAGCCTCTTCTTTCGCGACGTCAAGTATCTGGTCGAGATTACGATCACGTTCGCGATCTTCTTCACCCCGGTGTTCTACGAGACCAAGATGTTCGGTCGCTGGGCTACCGTGTTGCTCCTGAATCCCATTGCGCCGCTACTGGAGGGGATCTCGGACGTCGTGGTCCGGCACACGGCGCCATCTCTGCCGTGGGTGGGATACAGCACGGTGTGTGCGGTGGCGATTCTCGTCGTCGGCATCGCCGTTTTCCAGCGGCTCGAACCGTACTTCGCGGAAAGCGTGTGACCCTGTGACGGATGCGGCTCTGCGCCTCGACGGCGTGTACAAGAAATTTCGCAAGGGAGAGCTGTACGACTCCCTGCGCGACCTCATCCCAGCGCTGGGCAAGCGCCTCCTGCGCGGGGCCGCCCGCGACACGCTGAGTACGCGCGAGTTCTGGGCCCTTCAGGACGTCAGCTTCGACGTTGGTCGCGGCGAGGCCTTCGGCATCATCGGGTCCAACGGGGCGGGGAAGAGCACGATCCTCAAGCTGCTCAGCGGCATCATGCCGCCGACGAAAGGCAGTGTACAGGTCCGCGGCCGCCTGTCGGCCTTGATCGAAGTCAGCGCCGGATTCCATCCCGATCTGACCGGACGCGAGAACATCTATCTGAACGGCACGATCCTGGGAATGACGCGGGCGGAGATCCGCCGGCGCTTCGACGCCATCGTCGCATTCTCGGAGCTCGAAGACTTCCTCGATACTCCGGTCAAGCGCTACTCGTCGGGGATGTTCGCCCGCCTGGGGTTCTCCGTTGCGGTCCACGTCGAACCGGAGATCCTCATCGTGGATGAGGTGCTGAGCGTCGGCGACTACCTGTTTCAGCAGAAGTGCCTGGAGCGCATGAACCAGATCATGGCGGGTGATACCACGATCATCTTCGTGTCGCACAATCTCCGCGCGGTGGCCGCCCTGTGTGAGCGCAGTCTGCTGCTGGACCACGGTCGTGTCATGCAGATCGGTCCCACCAACGAGACGATCAAGGCCTATCTCAGCGGAGGCCATCGGGGGCGTGAGACAGCCGACAGTGATATCCACATCACCAAGGTCTCACTCGGCTCGCGCGGCTCCTCCCGCGTCACCTTCGAGACCGACGAGGTCGTGGAGATCACCGTCGAGGCGACCGCTCGCACGCTGCATGAAGACATGAGCGTCGTCATCCGGATCGCGGACGACAACCAGTACAACGTCTTCGACACGTGCACGCAGCGACTCGGCGCCGGACCGCTGTCACTCGGGGCCGGCGAGACGATGACCAGCACGTTCCGCGTGCAGCTGCGGCTGGCCCAGGGCACCTACCACGTGGACGCGTTCCTCCACCGGTACGTCACGGACCGGGCGTTCGACCGGTACCTGTCGGCTGCGACCTTCTTCGTGGCGGGCACGCCAACGGTGCGTGGTGTTGCGAACCTGGCGCCTTCGCTGATCGGCTGCGAGAAAATGCCGGTCGGTCCGCTCACGGTCGCAGCCCCCGTCGAAAGGGCGTGGGCGTGACGGGCAACGGGCGAGCCCTCCGTGCCGGGGAGTGGGTTGAAGTGCGGAGCGCGGAGGAAATCTTTGCGACCCTGGATGCGGCAGGTCGCCTGGAGGCTCTCCCGTTCATGCCCGAGATGCTCCAGTACTGCGGGAAGCGATTCCGGGTCTTCAAATCGGCCCACAAGACCTGCGACACCATCAAGGATTGGAAAACCATGCGGCGCATGCCGCAGGCGGTTCACCTCGTCGGGCTCCGCTGTGACGGCAGCGCGCACGGTGGGTGCGAAGCTGGATGTCTCCTGTTCTGGAAGGAAGCGTGGTTGAAGCCGGTGCGTGGTCCGGCGACGTCGGACGAGCCGGCTGGAACGCCCTCCGAAGAGCGCCCGGTGGTCGGACGTGTCGGGTCACACTGTGATGGGGCCGGACTCGTTCGTGCGACGCGAGTGCGGGGCGCGGAGGGAGACGAGCCCGACGAGCGGTACCGCTGCCAGGCGACCGAGCTGGTTGAAGCGACAACCCCGTTGCGCCGGTGGGACCCGCGGCCGTACCTGAAGGACCTCGCCTCAGGGAATGTGCGGTTCCTCGATTTTGTCCGCTACGTCGCGATCGCCGCTTTCAACGCCGTCATGCGGATGCATTGGCGCGGACGTCCCTATCCGTACATCCGGGGACTCGCTGAGGGGCCAACGCCCAACGACGTGTTGAATCTGCAACCTGGCGAGATGGTCCAGGTCCGCTCCAAGAACGAGATCATGCGCACCATCAATGAGAACCAGAAGAATCGCGGACTCTGGTTCGACGTGGAGATGGTGCCCTATTGCGACAGAACGTTTCAGGTCCTCCGTCGCGTCGAGACGATCATCAACGAGAAGACCGGCAAAATGATGCGCCTCCCCAACGCCTGTCTCGTTCTCGCCGATGTCACCTGCGGTGGGTGCCTCAGTCAGCATCGGCTCTTCTGCCCGAGGGGCATCTATCCGTTTTGGCGCGAAGTATGGCTCAAGCGAGTCGGCAAGCCCGCCCTCAACTCCGTGACTTCGAGCGCATGACATCGCGGCGGCCGCCCCTGGTCAGCGTCGTCACTCCCGTCTACAACGGGGAACGCTACCTCCGCGAGTGCATCGAGAGCGTACTGAGCCAGAGCTATACCCACTGGGATTACACCATCGTCAACAATTGCAGCACCGACGGGAGCCTCGACATCGCCCGCGAGTACGCTGCCAAAGATTCGCGGATCCGGATCCACAGTAACGAGACATTCGTGCGCGTGATCGCGAATCACAACATCGCATTTCGGCACATCGCGCCCGGCAGCGAGTACTGCAAGGTCGTCGCCGCGGACGACTGGCTCTTCCCCGAGTGCCTGGAGCGGATGGTGGGTCTCGCCGAAGCGAACCCGAGCGTCGCGATCGTGGGTGCCTACGGACTCGCCGGCACCAAGGTCCAGTGGTCTGGGGTGCCAGATCAAAGCACGGTTATCGCCGGCCGGGAGGCTTGCCGGTTACGGCTGCTGGGAGGGCCATATGTTTTCGGCCAGGCCACCTCAGTCCTGTTCCGATCGGACATCGTGCGGAGTCGGCCAGCGTTCTACAACGAGTCCAACCTGCACGCGGACTCGGAGGCCTGCTTCGAGTTCCTGGAGGACTCGGACTTTGGCTTCGTGCACCAGGTGCTGACCTTCACGCGGCCGCGCGACGGTTCTCTGACCTCGTACTCCGGTGAGTTCAATACGTACCTGCCAATGATCCTGACCGAGTTAGTGCAGTTCGGCCCCAAGTACCTGAGCGACGAGGAGCGGTCCCAGCGGATCGCGCAGCATTTGCGTGCTTACTACAAGTACCTGGGCGAACAGGTGTTCGAGGGGCGCGGGCGCGACTTTTGGCGCCTCCACCGCGGGAAACTCGCGGCCTCAGGGTATCCCCTCAGCGCCACGAGGCTGGCGCGGGCCGCGCTGAGCCGTGTCCTGGAGCTCACGCGCACCCCGGTGAGGACGGCCGGCGGGGTGGTGCGTCGGCTCCGGAGGATGATGGTGGGAGCGTCAACATGAGCGGCGCGCTTTCAATTTGCGTGCTCATCCCGGCCTACAATGCACGCCCGTTCCTGCGGGAGGCGCTCGACAGCGTGCTTGCCCAGACCCGTCCGCCTGAGCAGATCATCGTGATCGACGATGGCTCGACTGACGGCACCGCCGACGTGGCGCTCGCGTGGCAAGCGGAGCGGGGGAGATCGATCACGCTCATCCGTCAGTCAAACGGAGGGCAGTCGGCGGCTCGTAACGCCGGACTCCGCGCCGCCTGGACCGACCTCGTGGCGCTCCTCGACGCCGACGATCTCTACCTGCCCGATCATCTCCAGCGGCTGGAGCAGGGATTTCGTGAGGCTCCTCAGTCGGTGGTGTGCTTCGGCGACGCCGAAGAATTCACGGCGTCGGGGGTGACGCGACCCAGCTACGTGGCGGGTACCAGGATCGAGACCGTTCCTATCGAGCGCCGCCGCGGTGGGCTGCGCCTCATGACTGGATCGGCGTTTTCCAGCCTGCTGTGGGGCAACTATATCCCCACAGCGGCGACGATGTTTGGGCGTGCGGCGGCCCTGCGTGTGGGCCTCTTCGACGAACGCTTCCGCGGGCCCGAGGACCGTGAGTTCTTGTTACGCCTGTCGCGGCTGGGGCCGTTCTCCTACTACCCGATCGTGCTCGCCCGCAAACGCGAGCACGGCGCCAACGCCACCAGACCAGGCCGCGTGCTGCAGTTCAACCGCGAACAGTTTCGCGTGCTGCGTAACATCGAAAGCATGGCGGACGCGCTGCAGCTCTCCGGTGTGGAGCGAGGGGCGGTGCGCCGGGCGATGGCCGACCACATCGCCGACATGCAGTACACCGCGTCCACGTGGGGGCCCGGCGGCTATCTGACGACCTGCTTGTTTCTCGCGCGCCACGGGGTCCTCCGCCCGGTGCTCCGACTGCGGCCTCTGCTCCGTGCCCTCGTATGGCCGTTCCTCCATCGGAAGCACCTCAAGCGTCAGAACGACATCGAGGCCTTGCGCGCGTAGAACGCCTCCGCCAGTCCTTCCGGCGCCACCGATTCGACGCCCCGCAGCCGGAGTAGGGCGTGGAAGGTGTCCGCGGTAAACCAGCGCTTGCTGCGCTGCGATCCGAACGCCGCGCGCAGGTGCCGGATCTTCGCCCGAGCGACCGCCGCGGTCAGCGGCACGAACAGGTTGGGCACGCCGAGATCGCCATCGTACTTCGGGACCTCGTATTCCAGAATCAAGTGACTCCGGAAGGTATTCCACGTGAGGTCCGACACGACGCGATGATCCTGGTGCCGGTCCGCGCGAGTGTGCGTGAACACGATGTCGGGTGATACCTCGCGGGCCAGCGCTTCGAACGCGTCCTTGATCCCGGCACCCACATAGGGGAAAAAGCCGTCGCGGAACCCGTGCACGGTGAGATGCCGCCGGCGCGCTTTCGCCAGGAACAGGTCCGCGCTCCTCTGCGCCTCGCGCTCGCGGCTTCCCCCGCCCCCGCTGAAGACGACCCAATGACACTCGACGTTGCGTCGGGCGGCGAGCAGGGTGAGGACGGTGCCGCCACAGCCGATCTCGATGTCGTCGGCGTGGGCGCCGAGACACAGGATGCGCAGTGGCCCGCGGTGGCGGGAGTCGAGGTTGAGTGGTACGGCGGCTGGAGCAGCGGCGCGGCGGCGCGGTGGGCTCACGCGGGACGCGGCCGCCCGTTAGTCCGCCACACTTCCCACGGCGCCTTGCCGCGGGCGTACAATTCCTCGAGGTGCTGTTTGTCCTTGAACGTGTCCATGCTCGCGAAGAACCCGTCGTACGGATGGGCGAGGAGCTGCCGCGCCGCGATCAACCGTTGGAACGGTTCCTGCACCAGCTCTTCCCCATTGCAGAGGTAGTCAAAAATCGCCCGCTGGAACAGGAAGTAGCCGCCGTTGACCCGCAGGTTCGTCTGAGTGATCGCCGTGATCTCGTCCACCAATCCGTCGCAGCCGGCCGAAACGGCATGGTAGCTCAGATTGGGGCGGACGGAGACGAAACTGGCGATCTTGCCCACGCGCTGGAACTGTTCGATCAGCGTGGGAAGATGCAAGTCGGTGAGCCCATCGGCATAGTTGGCCAGGAACACCTCATCGTCTTCCACGTACTGCTGCACGGCCTTGAGTCGTTGCCCGAGGTTCGCGGTGATGCCGGTGTCCGCGAAGGTGATCCGCCAGTCTGAGATGTCGCTGTTCATCAAATCCACCTGCCGGCCGCCGTTCGACATCACGAAGTCGTTCGAAATCGTCTCCTCGTAATGGAGGAAGTATTTCTTGATGACGTCCGCCCGATGGCCGAGGCAGAGGATGAAGTCCTTGTGCCCGAAATGGGCGTAGTACTTCATCAAGTGCCAGAGGATTGGGCGGTAGCCGATCGGCACCATCGGCTTCGGGATGTCGTCGCCGCTCTCGCGGATCCGCATGCCCAGGCCGCCGCAGAACAACACGACTTTCATGTCGCCACCTCCGCGGGGGCAGGCCGTGGCGCGCCGGTCCAGCGGAGCGACGCATCGAGCCGCCCCTCGGCCTGCAGTTTGAGAATCTGCTTGATCCGCAGATAGCGATCGCCGAGGAACTGCTCGCGCGTCAGGCCGTGCCGCTTGAACGCCTCGTGCAGCTCCTCCATTCCCGTGCGGACGGTCCATCGTGGTTGGAACTCGGGGACCATCCGCGCCAGCTTGCCGCAGTCCACACGGTAGCAGCGCGGATCGGGGCCGCCGCCCTCTGCGTAGCGCACGCGACTCCCCGGGACGATCTCTTGCACCATCCGGGCGAGATCGCGGACGCGATAATTCTCTTCCGTCCGGCCGACGTTGAACGCCTCGTTGTGCACGGCCTCGCGCGGCGCCTCCAGCACGGCCAGGAACGCCCGGGCGATATCCTCGATGTGGACCAACGGCCGCCACGGCGTGCCGTCACTCTGGATCAGCACGTCTCCCGTCGTGTACGCGACGCCGACCAGGTTGTTCACGACGATGTCGGCGCGGAGGCGCGGCGACACGCCATAGGCGGTGGCGTTGCGCAGGAAGGTCGGGCTGAAGCGCTCGTCGGCCAACTTGGCGACATCCAGCTCGACCCGGACCTTGGACTCGCCGTACGGCGTGATGGGGTTGAACGCGGCGTCCTCGGTCAGGAGCGCGTCGCCGGCGACGCCGTACAGGCTACACGACGAAGCGAACAGAAACCGTGGCACGCCCGCTTGCTTGGCGAGCCGCGCGAGACGCACGGAGGCGAGATGGTTGATGTCGTATGTGCACTGCGGATTCACGTTGCCCAACGGGTCGTTGGACAGCGCGGCGAGGTGAATGATCGCGTCGAAGCCGGCGAGGTCGGTCGCACGGACATCCCGCACGTCGCACCGCAGCGACTCGATCCGCACCGTGTCCTCACCGAGCGAGCAGTCCTCGAACAGGTACGTATCCAGACCGGTGACATCGTGACCGGCGGCCGCCATGAACGGCGCCAGCACGGATCCGATGTAGCCGTTGTGCCCGGTGACCAGAATCCTCATGCTTCCCCCTCTTCAGCGTCGGAACTGTGCTCCCGATACCAATCCACCGTGCGGCGCAGCCCGTCATCGAGCGACACCTCGGCCGTCCAGCCGAGGCGTGCGAACGCGGGATTCAACTCCGCGGTGCGCTCCACTTCGAACGGGCGATCGGGCAGAGCACCGAACGCCGGTTTCGCGGTCGAGCCCGTCAGCCGAACCAGGCGTTCGACCACGTCCCGTACCGACACCAGCCGGCCGGACCCCAGATCGAACTCTCCGCCCTCGACGCCCGGCTGTGTGGCGGCGAGCAGCAGACCGTGCACGACATCGTCCACGTACACCCAGTCGACCATCCGACGACCGCTCCCCAGCCTCGGTGCCTGCTGCCGCAGAAGCGACAGGATCGCCTGCGGAATGAGCTTGTGACGGCGCTGTCCGGGCCCGTACGTCATGAACGGACGCGTGATCACGACCTTCGTGTCATACAAGGCGTAGAACATCCGCGCGTACCCGCTGCCCGCCCATTTCGCGGCTGCGTACGGCGACGGCGGCACAGCCCGACTGGTCATCGGCTCCTCGAGCGAGGCGGCCAGCACCACGCGTGCGCCGCACTGCGTCGCGGCCGTCAACACGTTGACCGTCGGCACGAGGTCGCCGTGCAACGTGGGAAGCACGTGCTCGAGGTCCGGCGATCCCACGCCGTGGCTGGTGAGATGGAAGACGACCTCCGGCTGCGCGCGGTCGAACACCGCGGTCACCGTGGTCGCGCCCCCCAAGTCTGCTGCCTGCCAGCAGGGTGCGTCGTCGTCGCGGTGGGTCGGCGGGCGGCGGCTGACGGCATGCACGGCCGCACCGCGCGCACCCAATGCACGGCACAGGTGCGCACCGAGAAACCCGGTGGCTCCGGTGACGAGGATGCGGCGACCCGCGAGCGTCGCGAGCGGATCGGCAGCGGTGATCGGCGCGGTCACGCGTGGCCGGCCAACGCGGGCGCGGGTGAGCGACCGGCAGTCCCGACGAGCGGCGTGCCGGCTTCGTAGGCGCTGCAGATCTCTTCCGGGAGGTGCACCAGGTCGGTGCCTCGCAGGTAGTCCCGCATCGTCGTGCCCGTGCACTCGGAGTCGAGGTTGGGAGCGCCGCGCCATCCGACGACATCGTCGTAGTGGACGGTCCGGAAGTCGATGCTGAAGCGCGTGCGGCCGGAATCGTTGGGCACGGTCGAATGCAGCTGCGCCCCGGAGAACAGGATCATCCCGCCGACCGACGGCAGCAGGCGGATCTGGGGATCGAGCTCGAGCGGCTCCTCCGGCTTGGGTTGCTTGCGCGTGTCGGAGGTGACGTGCTTGGCCGCTTCCTGACGGCTGGTCCGGTTCCACTCGTCGTAGTTGTACTCGCGCGATCCGTTGCGTACCGGCTGCCCCCAGTAGCGCGGGTGGAACGCCATCGCGTTGGACGGCTGGATGTCGAAGATCGGCAGCCACCAGTTGATTTGCGACAACGGCGCCGAATACCACGTGTCGCGATGCGGGTGAAAGGCGTAGGCGATGCCGGACGTGAGGTAGTTCTCGCTCGTCGCCGTGCGCATCCGGGGCACGTCGAAGTACGTTTTCGTGAGATCACACCCGAGCTCGCGCAGGATCCCCTGCAGGCACACTTTCGCATTGGGGTGGTGAATGAACTTCGGTTTGAGCGCGGCGAGCAGCGCCGCGTATTCCTCGACCGGCATATCGTGCTGCGCCAACTCCGGGTCGTGAGTGCCGAAGGCCTCCCGGATGAGCTCGCGGGCGAGCTCGACCAGCTTCAGGGCGCTGGGCACCGGCGCGTAGACGAACAGCTGGCCGGCATAGAGACGCTCACGCCGCGCGTCGTCCCCCAACGCCGAATCGAAGAACACGGAGTTCATAAATCCCCTTTTGTGCTTGGAGCTGCGGGAATGAGCAAGCGATGCACCAGCAACGCATCGGCCGAACGGCGGATTTCCGAGAACGGCAGCCCGGACCGTTCGGCGATGTCGAGCAGACTGTGGCCTCCATCCGAGAGGTTGAGCAACCACAGCAGCGCCAGCTCGCTCCCGCGAGTCTGGGACTGGCCGCCGATGGTTTGATACAGGCCTCGCCTCCCGAGCTGAGGCTCGCCCTTGGGGCACTGATTCACGTACGTCGCGTTCCCGTCCAGCACGTCGAGGGCGGCGAGGGCGGTGGCATGGGAATCGGCCAGCGACTCGGGTCGCACGAAGTCGAGGTCGTCCGCCGACGTGTGGTACTCGGGATACTGTGCGTACGGCGTGCGCGAGAGACATCCCACGGCAAGGTCATAGCCCGGGGAGCAATACTGCCGCTCGTCGTACCCGTATGGAGTGAAGGGCATCGTCTCGAACGGCCGCCCGGTGTGGTGGAGCACGTGCGCCACCGCGCGATCGATGTCGGCAGTGCCGCGGCGACTGGCTTTGTAATGCAGGCGGCCGGCATCACCGACACTCGCGAGGACCAGGCCGTGCTTGATCCGCGGCACCACGTCCTCGTTGTGGGCCAGCCAGGTAATGGAGCCAATCGTTCCCGGAATGAACAGGAACCGGTACGTGTGCCGCCGCCGCTGACCCTCCCCCTCGAGGTAGCGCGCGAGATAGGTCGCGACGGCGACCCCCGAGAGGTTGTCGTTGCACATCGAGGGATGGCAGGCGTGACACGACACCAGGATTTCATCCGTCGTCCCGCCCGGCAGCACCAGCTCGCCATAGGTCAGATGTCCCGGGGCGAGGGTGGAATCGATCACGACCTCGTACTCGTCGTCCGGAAGCGCCTGCAGTTGCTGGTGCGTCAGACAGAATCCCCACGCCTCTTCGTAATAGGAGGTCCGATAGGGGATCCAATCGGGGTGCTCGGGCAGGGTGAAGCAGTGCGCCCGGAGCTCCGCCAGCGAGACCGTGCGGCGCACCGGGACGCTGTAGTTCACCACATGGAGGTTGGAGCGCCGGAAGTCCACGACGCGCTCGCCGCGCGAGTTCTTCACGTACGCGTCGCGGATATTCCATTCGCGCGGCACGGTCCAGTCCAACACCTTCGTGCCGCTCGCGACTTCGTGGATGGTGAGCGGGATGTACGCCTCGAGCCGGCGCAGGGTCTCACGCAGCCCGTCGCCGGTGATGCTGCGACAGATCGGATACAGCTCCGCGATGAGGGCGTGCATCGCCGTGCCCACATCCTCGTCCACGACAGGGGCGACCGCGGTCGTGCTCATGCCGATCGCGCCGCGAAGTCGGGGTAGGTGCGGTCGCGGGTGAGCATGAACGGTTCGAGCGGCCAGCTGATGGCGAACGCCGGATCGTCGAAGCGGATCCCTCGCGCCACCTCGGGGGCGTAGAACTCGGACATCTGGTACAGCACTTCGGTGTCGTCCTCGAGCGTCTGAAAGCCATGCGCAAGGCCCTCGGGGATGTAGAGCGCCATGCGATTGTCGGCGGTCAGCTCCAGCCCGATGTGCTGGCGGAAGGTCGGCGACGCGGGACGGAGGTCGAGCGCCACATCCCAGATCGCGCCCCGGATGCAGCGAATGAGCTTCGCTTCGCCGTGGGGGGGCGCCTGGTAATGCATGCCGCGCAGGGTGCCGCGGCGCCGGTTGAACGAGACCGAGCACTGCGCAAGGCGCGGATCGAGCCCGTGTGCGGTGAACTCGCGCTGACACCAGGTGCGGGCGAAGAATCCCCGCTGATCCTCGTGAAGCTCTGGTTCGATGACGAACACACCCGGCAGCTCGGTCTCGCGGAAGATCATGAGACGACGCGCGCCTCCGGAATCGGAATCACGAACTGTCCGCCCCACTCGCGGATGTAGGCGAGCTGCTCCATGATCTCGTCCCGCACATTCCAGGGCAGGATCAGCACGTAGTCGGGGCGGGTCTCCGCGATGCGCTCCGGCGCATAGATCGGGATGTGCGTCCCCGGCAGAAACCTGCCGTGTTTGTAGGGATTGCGATCGACGGTGTAGTCGAGAAAATCGGTGCGAATCCCGCAGTAGTTGAGCAGCGTGTTGCCTTTGCCCGGGGCCCCATAGCCCGCGATCGACTTGCCGGCGCGCTTCACCGCGATGAGCAGGTCGAGCAGCTTGTGCTTGGTGTCGCGCACGCGCTCGGCAAAGTCGGAGTAGTAATTCAGGTCGTCGAGCCCCGCGGCGATCTCGAACTGGCGCAACGTGTCCACCCGCGGCGTGATCGGCCGGAGCGGATCCTCCGAATGGCACGCGTACACGCGCAGCGATCCACCGTGCGTATCGAGCTCGTCCACGTCGTAAATCGTGAGTCCGTGCGCGGCAAAGATCCGCGAGGCTGACAGGAGCGAGAAATAGGAGAAGTGTTCGTGGTAGATCGTGTCGAACTGATTCTCCGCCACGAGCTTCATCAGGTGTGGGAACTCCATGGTGATCACGCCGCTCGGGGCGAGCGCGATCTTCATCCCGGCCACGAAATCATTGATGTCGTGGACCTGCGCGAGCACGTTGTTGCCGATGAGCAGATCCGCCGCCTGGTCCTGCGCGACCAGCTCGCGGGCGGTTTCGCGCCCGAAGAACTTCGTCAGCGTCGGCACGCCCTTCGCGATGGCCGCCTTCGCGACGTTGACGGCGGGCTCGATCCCGAGGGCGGGAATCCCGCGCTCGACGAAATACTGGAGCAGATAGCCGTCGTTGCTCGCCACCTCGATCACCCGGCTCGCGCCGGTGAGGCCGAGTTCTTCGATCATTGTCTCGGTGTAGCGCCGGGCATGCGCGAGCCAGCTCTGCGAATACGACGAGAAGTAGGCGTACTCCGTGAAGATCTCCTCCCGCCCTACGTACTCTTGCAGCTGGACGAGGAAGCAGACGTCGCAGACGTACACATGGAGCGGGTAAAACGGCTCCATGTCGTTGATCTGGTCGGGGCGGAGATAGCTCTCGCACAGCGGCGACATGCCGAGATCGACGAAGGTGTGGCGCAGCGGCGCGCTGCAAAACCGGCAGGCGCCGCGGCCGGGGGCCGGAGCATGTTCGACCAGGGTGTCAGCACCGGGTGACGTGGCAAGGAGTGTGCGGTCCATATCGAAGTGGCCAACGCAGGAACCGGACCACCAT
>Ga0137418_10000396_pt1 | contig 38609 bp, 42 predicted proteins | sample CZODoug3_1_2_16f_FD_122242 | JGI IMG/M metagenome (GOLD analysis project Ga0137418, IMG submission 122242) | Vadose zone soil fungal communities from Angelo Coast Range Reserve, California, USA - CZODoug3_1_2_16fungal (Hybrid Assembly) | ecosystem: Environmental > Terrestrial > Soil > Vadose...
AACCCCCGTAAATCCAGGTGGCCCCTATACACATTGCAAAGTCTGAAGACCCTCCGTTCCCGGTATCGTACTGGGCACCGTCCATTTCCAAAAACTTCAGGTCAGCTCGAGGTACGCGTTTACGCTTAGAGTCAGCGGCTTCTCGTACGCAGTATGGAGACTTGTCAACTCCCACACCCTTGATGTGGTATTTCGCGGCTAGCCGGATTAGCATCTCCCCCTTGCCACATCCGATATCTATGGCTCTCGCGCCGCGTTTCAGTTCCAGCAGATCGTAGAGGCGCTCCAGCCTATCCTCATTCACTGGATTCATTATTGTGTGACGCCGATGTATGATATCGTAGAACTTCCAGCGGTCCATCTTTCATTTCTCTCGGACAAATTCCTCTTCAGGGACCCGTTGCATCCTGTTTGCTGTCCTTGCAAGAACGAAGAGCAGGCTAGACAAACGGTTGATGTAAGGAAGTATCTCAGGATTGATCGATTCTGTTTTCGAGAGAGCTACGATCCTTCTCTCAGCCCTGCGGCACACGGCTCTGGCTACATGGAGCTCTGCCCCAGGAACACTGCCTCCCGGAAGAATGAACCTACGGAGGCGCGGCAGTGCAGAATTCAACTCATCAGTAACACTCTCTAGCGTGTCAAGCTGCTCCTTGCTGATTCGGGGGACGTTCGCCGTGACAAGTTCGCTAGCCAAGTCTCCTCCTAGAATCCAGAGATCCCTCTGGACGTTCTTCAGAATCTGGTCCAGCTTTTTCGATTTGATATGCGCTCTCGCAACCCCCAACTGAGAGTTTAGCTCGTCAACGGCACCGTACGCCTCCACCCTGGGGTCCGCCTTCTCAACCCGCGTCCCGCCATAAAGACTGGTCTCACCCTTGTCGCCGGTTCCAGAGTACGCCTTCATTCCATCAACCCACGTCACCCGACAACAGGTAAGGAAAGGGATTTCAAGCTGATTGACCTAGGATCGCATGGGCGGTCGTGTTTGAAAAGTTGTGTCCGGCCCAGCAGACTAGTCTGAAATGATCAAAGAGGCGCAGCTGTACCAGCCACTCGCGGACGGGAGGGTCCGTTGCACAGCGTGTGCTCGCTACTGTAACATTCCCGAAGGAAAGGTTGGGTTATGTGGGGTCAGGCAGAACATCGGTGGCAAACTCCACCTCTTAGTCTATGGTAAAGTGATTACTGGCCATGTTGATCCGATCGAAAAGAAACCAGTCACACATTACATGCCCGGTTCGAAGATCTTCTCTATAGCAACGACGGGATGTAACTGGCTCTGCTCGTACTGCCAGAACTTCGACATAAGCCAACGGCGGAAGGTGGAAGGGGCGGATATGATGCCCCCTGAGGTTGCGACCTTGGCTGTGAGCCACGGTTGTCAGGGCCTCGCGTATACATACAATCAGCCGACGATATTCATGGAGTTCGCACACGACGTGGGCGTCGAGGCGCGGAGGAACGGACTGATCAATATCTTCGTCTCGAACGGCTATGATACTCCGGATACGGTCGGGATGATGAACGATTTTCTCGATTGCATAACGATCGACTTCAAAGGAAATGCGGAAACGAATTTTGTGCGAAAATACATCGGGATCGCTAACGCTGAACCGATCTTCCAGACGATATTGGAGATCAAGAACAAGACCAAGGTCCACATGGAATTCACCGACCTGGTGATCCCAGAAGTGGGAGACAAGCTGGAGGATGCTCGGAAGCTGAGCAGGTGGCTTTATGATAATCTAGGCCCTGACCATCCAATCCACTTCCTGCGCTTCCACCCGGACTACAAGATGATGAACCTGCCCCACACGCCAGTCAAGACGCTAGAGGAACATTGCAAAGTCGCCAGGGAAGAAGGACTACGATACGTCTATGTTGGAAATGTTCCAGGCCACCCGTGGGAGCATACCTACTGTCCGGAATGCAACTCCATAGCCATCAAACGCTACGGATTCGACATAACCGGATGGAACCTAGACGAGAACAATAGATGCGCCAACTGCCGCTATCAACTGCCAATCGTTGGAGGCCTTAGCTCCTCCGTTTCAGAAGAAAGATTTCTGCCTGTCATCAACTAGCGTCCCCAGACTGGTAAGTGTTCGTCAGAAACAGGTCAATCTCTGATTACCGACTCATTCAGGAGCTTCGTCAGAAGCACACTGGAGAAGAGCCCTCTGTTCTACGTCGTACGTTTCGCCCGATTCTGCTGTGTCAGGATATCTCGGCTTCGAGGTCAAGACCGACTACGTCATGACCTTCTCGGTATTCAATGGTCGCCGACTGTTCCTAGAGAATTGAGTTGTTACTGGTTCCCGGGAAAAGAGTCCAATCTGGCTAGTCCGAAAACTCGACTACAGCCGGGTTCCTGACTGAGCGATCCAGAGTTCAACACATCAACTTCTGTTAACGCCCGGGCGGGATTCGAACCGAGAATTTCTCGGGATCTGGATAGGAGTGACAATCGCGGGAAGTATCCTCTCGGTCTTCAGACAACCATACTATTCTACGCTCCCGGGAGTGGAGGGACAGGAAGCACGGCGGGCTACGAAGCTGGAGCGAGGTCGTTCGGATGGGTCTCAAAGGGTAGACTGACAGTAAGGGTCTCCCTCTGCTCAGAATAGGATCCAATACCATTCGTGGTCAAACTTAGGTGGCACGCACAGTTGGATGTTCGACTATTGTTACGTTTCCACTTCGGATCCATTCTGGAATGACTACCTCTCTAAGAAGTGCCTGGAGGCTTATGTTTCCGTTTTTCGCATCTCTGTCGAGTTCTCTGAACACTTCCTCGTCGAACGCTACCATGAACTCACGCAAGAATCAACCCTTGGAGTTTGGATCGTAAAGGCGGAAAGATGATAATAGGTTGAACGTATACAGTGTGTTAGACTAGAACACAGTTGGAGTAAGGTTAGAGGACGGCTATCTACCGCATGCTTTTGCTATTCAGTGTAAACGTTGGGGTTATATCTAAACCGCGAGCTTCTTTATCTGGAACGATATGGAAGAAATGGCTAACTCGGGGTATCCTGCCGAAACTACGAATCAGACAATCCCGCAAGAAACTATGACAGGCGACCAATTGAAGAATCTCCTTGCAGAGCTGATATCCTCATCGGCAAGCCTGAACGTGAGAGTGTGGCTCGACGGAGTCTACACTGACATAGAGAATGCGGGCGCTCATCGAGAGTGGATGAAGGGCCGAGAAGTATACTTCAAGGTCGAAGGAAAGGTAGACGGGCAGAACAGTCTCGAAGAGGCAGCACTCAGGAGCGTCTGACAATGGAGACCCGCAAATGGAAGGTTTTCCTCAGAATGAATGGTGAGACGATCGTCGACTCCGACCAAGATCTTCTTACTGAGTTCAAAGTCATGGTCGAATATCTGAAGTCGATCGGCGTCGACTACTCAATGGCTGTACAAGTTGAGGCGGGCCGAGCAGAACACGCTCGAACCGTTGCTTGGAACAGACTCCCCGTCGGTGAGGATGCGGGACAGCTAGGAGACTGATACAGCATTGGCTAAGTTCATAATGTCAATTGGAGATACTGCCTACGACATTCTGTTACACGAGGCGAAGAACCGGGACGTGACGGTACAACAGTTGCTGAGAGCGGTCGTCGTGCCTGATTGGATAAAAGAGAACGCAGACGATCAGTCTCCCAGAGGGAATAACTCGAACTTGCTTCAACCCTCGGTCTATGCTAGCGACCTCCGCAATTCTAGAATGCTCGTATCGCCTGTCGCTAGGCCTAGACAATAGCGCTGGCCTCCAATCCCGCGTTGGGGGTCACTTCGTCCGCTACCGGTCACAAGACTCTATGACAGCCCTGGGAGACCCCAAACGCTAGTCAGACCTGAAAGCGCGAATTGGGGCAGATTTCTATTAGAGACGTGAGAAAGCGCTCAGCCTGATCGACCCTCTACTCGAGCTCAAGGGCCTAAAGGCTCTGCTGAGAAATGAAGCTGGTAAAGCCGGTCACTACGATCTCTTAGGGCGGTGCGTGAATGATCGAAACCATGCTTAAGCCTTGGGCAGACCGTATTGTCCCGGAGTGTTAAGCCTTAGCTGGTGTCAATGCGGGCCCCGTTCCTTCCAGAACCCGTCCCACTCAGGACCATCCATCCTAAGGTGGGAAATCGTCCTCGAATCGAGGACATCGTCCTCACCTTGCTGTCTTAATACGCATATCGAGCCCCTCTGCCTCCTTCGTAAGAGAATCTATCCGAGATGGTGGACTTTGGGCTTGATAGGGTACAAAAACCATGATGGATCTTGACTCGTGTGTGAATGGTCGGGTTTGAGGTCGGCTCTATCACAGTATGATATATCGGAACACAATAGTTGTCACATGTACAACAGAATAGAGACCGGGTCGAATAGAACACAGACGAAGGGAGATCGTCGATTCAACCACAATAGAACACATGTATCATCAACACGAACACGAATGAAGAGGTATGCATATATTCTACGCTGGGTTATTCTTGCATAACCATGTTGAGAAGCTATCAGTTCAAGAATAAGACGAAGAGCGTCACGAGAACTATCAGAATAGATGAGGACATTGACTTCCAACTGGAAAAGCTAGCTCACGAGCAGCGAGTAAGTGTCAACTATTTCGCAAACCAGGCGCTTCGGAAGTTCGTCGAGTGGGACGTCTTCGCCGACCGGCTAGGCTTCGTAACCCTCCCCTCTGACATTTTCGAGAAACTTGTAGGATTTACCACTGACGAGCAGGCGAAGGAGCTTGGCAGCTGGTTCGGCAAGAACTTGGCGAAGGACTTGATAGCCTTCCTCTTCAAGAGGGTTGACCTTGAAACATCAGTCCGAGCTCTCGAGCTGCTCGGTCCCAGATACGGCAAGGCGTTTCGTTTCGAATACACCAACGACGGCCATCTAACGACCGTAATACTCAATCATGGATTCGGCCGAAAAGCCTCAGTGTTCTACAGCGAAGCAGTGAAAGCGCTACTCAAAGACTTGGTCAACACCCAGGTCGACATAGGAATGAGCGAGCACCAAGTATTCGCACAAATCGTGGGTCCCAACGAGTTCCGGATCACGATGCCGGCACCAGTATCCCCTCTGGCCACACAGCGGTAGTCAAATTCGGATCCACAAGGCTTCGCCCCTTTCTCCGCGAAGCCTAACTTCCTTTTCTACAAAGCCGTTGACGCCACTACGCGCACTAGACGTTAAAGACGATCCTACGGGACGATTTCAAAATGACCTAGGGAGAGCTGGAATAGTTACCAGCAAGTCTCTTCTTCATATTTTCTCGCCGGAGGGGTTCGTTCAAAACCTCTCCGCTGTTCACCTTCGTCTACTCGGACGATGCCGGATGATTTGACGTGAATGTCGAGCTCATGTCCAACTTCCACGACTTCTCCTTTCTCATTCTTCTCGTAGCTAATTACGAAGAAGCGATGGCATTTGTCGCACATCTGGATGATTGAACGGGTTAGACTGTGCGAGTGTTTTTCATGAGCCGATTCTAACGCACGCCATAACCCCTATCAGGAGCTCCTCAGCTCTTGCCGCTTTCTGGCAGCGACCCCTAGAAACTCCCCATACTCGTCGGCGCGTGTATTCCTGGCATTTGTTCACCGGCGGGTACGACTTCGCCGCGAGGAATTTCAAGCCGGATCGTGCGCTCCTCGATGAGAGACTTTTTCGTTGTCTCTAGAAGTCTGACAACATTGGCCCCAAGTACTCCGTCAGCCCGGTTGGGATAGCTCTCGGTCGACGAGTTGTACTCGATGCATCGGGCGAAGTGGAGAATCTCCTCTCTGAGAGTGTTGTTCGGGACGACCATCACGCGTTCTACAGCTCCCTTCCGGTGGAGTACCAGTCTCTGTTCGATGCAGTCGAGTTCCGCGGTCCCATCGCTCCCGACTACTGTTACGTCTCGATGCTTCTCCATGTCCAGCCAGCTTAGCTCGATGCCAGCGTCGTATCCACCCGAGTGTTCAGCGTAGATGGAGGCCATTTCATACCCGGCGCTTGACCTGTAGCCCCTCCCTTTGCAGGAGATTTTCTTTGGCCAAGTTTCAAGGAGATTGTTGCAGATGTCAAAGGGGTGCGGGCCGAGATCCGTGATCACTTCTCTGTTATTCTGGACGGCTAAGAAGCCAGTCCATTTGAGACGTAGATAGTAGATGTCTCCTAATATTCCACTCGTCGTCAATCGTCGCAACGCTCTGACGCCGTTGTTGAATCTATGAACGTGACCGGTGCATAGGACGCTTCCATGCTCTCTGGCGAGTCTAACTAGTTCGTCGGCCTCTCTCGATTTCATCGCCAGTGGTTTCTCGACCAGAACATGTTTTCCCTGCTTGAGAAATTCGGAGGCTATCGCGAAATGTGTCTGGTTAGGGGAACATAGATGGACCGCTGATACTTTGGGGTCCGAGAGTAGTTCGCGATAGTCCAGACGATAGTTTAGCGGTCCGAACTCCTTTCTGCACTGTTCAAGTGCTATTGGTGAACTGTCCGCCACAGAATAGAGGTTCATCTCGTCTCCCGTCCGGGCTAAGTCAAGAATCTGAGCTACGACCTTCTTTCCCCAGTAGCCTGCGCCTATGACGGCTATGTTGAGCCTGTTCATGCTAAGAAGTACTCTGCGGTGTTTTCATATAACTGGGACGTCTACAATCGATGAGAAGGCGCTACTCCTGACCATATTGTATCAAATGAGTTACTGTAGCACACAAGCGGGTACACATGCCCCGTGCGACTCAAGCAGCACTCGCGACATTCTTTCCTAACTGGGTCACGACCATGCCCAGACCCTCAGGTCAACTCGCACGGATGTAACGCTCGTCGTCGGGGAAATAGACTGAACACATCATCGAGAATCCTGGCTCGAGTTTCCAGGTGATTGAACTCTTCCGTCAGCCTGGCATCGTGTCCGCTGAGCATTCCATTCCCTGCCTTTGCTGTTCTTGAGTCATCACCAATGGTATTCCTGACCTCAGAATATTACTCCCACGTTTACATGTGGCGATTGCAGAGCAGTCCGATTCGCTTGTACACAAGTGACATGACTCGCAAAGTTTGGGGACGATTCGTAAGTTCTACCACCATATGCTCGCAAATGTGGACGTGGCACCCAAATATCTGGCCCGAGAAGCCATAGATAGAAGAATATTGACGCGACAAAGTCACAACCCGCTCTTCCGAACCGCCCTATTCGGCCTCTTCGTTCTATTGCTTACCATCGGAATCATTAGCGCACCCGAGGTTGCAAAACTGGCGAGCGCCGCCTCCACACCCTCGAACGGAGTGATGACGGGTACCTACTTTGACCATACCGTCATCATAATAATGGAGGACCATGGAATCGCTGATGTCTGCGCGCAGAACCCACCACCATGTTCCGGCGCTAACGGAGCTCCGTACATGGCCAATATCGCAAACAGCTTCTCAATGGGAAGCCAATATCTCGGAATAAACCACTTCAGCGAAGCCAACTACAAGGCACTCCTAGGTGGAGACACCTTCGGCTGCAGCAACAACGGCTGCCCACCAGTCTCAAACCCGAACCTTGTGGATCGTCTCGAAACGGCGGGCTTGACTTGGAAAGGATACATTGAGAATCAAGCTCTCTCCAGCGGCTGCGACACTACATACCACGAGCCCTACACCCCTGAACACAACCCGTTCGTCGGCTTCACTGACATATTGAACAACCCTACACGCTGTGCCAAGGTGATTCTCGCAAACCCTAGTGGGTGCACTGTAACCGACTGTGCTCTAGTCAATGATCTGAACTCCGCATCTGCGCCCAACCTGATGTGGCTGACACCTAACAACTGCAACAATATGCACGGGTTTACAGGCATCTGTCCAAGCTCGATTCCGATGGGCGACAACTATCTCAAAGGACTAGTACCAAACATCCTCAACAGCAACACTTTCACCACGTCGAGGGCCGCTCTCTTCATCGTCTATGATGAAGGCAACGGCTGGTGCCCGCTCAATGGCACTTCAGAGGACTGTGTCTACGCCGTGTGGGCAGGTCCACTGGCTAAGACAAGCTTCGCCACCAGCAACTTGTACAATCACTATTCGTGGACTCGAACAGTAGAAGAGAACTGGAACCTAGCCAGTCTGACATCCAACGATGCTAATGCAAAGCCGATGACCGAGTTCTTCAAGACCACTACGCCCCCGGTAATACTGTCGACCAGTTTCACCTACAACCCGTCTTCACCACAGGTAACCCAGCAGGTCAGCTTCACCGCCTCGGCAGCTGGAGGAACCGGACCCTACAATTTCACCTGGACTTTTGGCGATGGAACAACCGGAAAAGGCCCCATGGTCTACCACACCTACTCAACAGCAGTATCCTACAACGTACTATTGACGGCCACGGACAGCAGCCCATCCCAGCAGACAGCCACCTCCCAGCAAACCATCACCGTAACAAGTCCGCCACCGCCCCCACCGAGCCTAACTGCCAGCTTCACCAAGAGTCTCTCGAACCCCATAGTGGGACAGACAGTCTCTTTCACAGGCTCAGCCTCAGGTGGAACATCCCCCTACAGCTACGCGTGGAACTTTGGTGACTCAGCAGCCGGATCAGGAAGTTCAGCGTCTCACGTTTACCAGGCAGCAGGGACTTACACCGTAGTCTTGACCGTCACTGACGCCAAAGGCCTCGTCGCCAATGCAAACAGCACAGTAACCGTCACCTCTCCACTCTCGGCTAGCTTCACGTACTCCCCATCAAACCCAGCGGCACTTTCCAACGTACAATTCACGGCCAGTGCGACTGGTGGTACCTCGCCATACAGTTACACATGGGACTTCGGAGACGGAACAACCAACTCGGGAGCCTCGGTAGGCCACTCGTATCTGCTCCCAGGAACCTACACGGTAACCCTAACTGTCGTAGACGCAAACGGATTGACAACTACAGCTTCAACCACGATAACTGTCGCAATATCGGTAGGACTATAACCATGGAGCGTAAGGGCATGCCAATTTCCCAATTTTTTTCGGAAAAACTATTCGTCTGAGGAATGATTATGGAACAGCTTAGAAGAGAAACCGCTAGATCAGGAGGTCTTCGCGGCCGTTTTCTCCACTATCTAGTCGTCTCCCTCTTCTCAGGCGTTGCCCTATTGACCATAAGCGCCATGACGGGATACCCCATGGCTTTCACTGCTGGAGCAAGCTCTTGTCTTTACGACAGGATCATGTACCAATGTATTGCCTCCAGCCCAATTCTGATCGTTTGGGATTATCTCTTCTGGGCAACAGCAACGCTTGGCACCTTCTCCTTGTTGGATGTGTTTCTGAGCAGAAGTTCCTAGCGGTTCGAGTCTCCGATTCTCTGGGAGAAGCTTCTGTTTCATGGTAGTAGTATGGGATTGGCGCCCAGGGCGGGATTCGAACCCGCCGTGCGCTCGACCATTCTCTTCGAGTGTCGCACGGGTGACAGCCGTGCATACTCTCGGCCGGCTCCCGCGAGCCGCGGACCGGGCTATACTACCTTAACGCGTCCGAGTTTGACGGACGGGGCGCGAGCCCGGATACTCATTTCCTGGGCAATCACGCTACTCGAAATCGTGCCAGCTTAAACCTTCCCAATATTCCCGGGAAGAGAATCACAACTTACTACGGCCCGATGAGATAGGTTTCAGCAAGGATAACTCGACAACTCGACCTAGAGTGTCAAGGCAAGACTTTCTTGGCCAACCCCGTTCTGCCTTCGATCGGAGGTCTCAGCGCCACCCTCGTCACCTTCCTCATCCTCTTCATCGTCTACCTCCTAGTCATCGGGTTTGTGCTCTGGCTCGCGGGCGAGATAGTGGTCGGGCGGCGCGTAACTTTCGGAGAAGCCCTTGGAATAGCAAGTGTCGGAACATTCCTAGTAGGCGCCTCAATTGCCTTCCTAGGAACGATAGGGATCATTCTAGGACTGCTAATTTTCCTCTTGCTAGTGAAACACTACTTCAAAACGGGATGGTTGGGCGCGATAGGGACTTCGATAATGGCGGTCGTCGTCGGGGTCGTGATAATCTTCATTCTCGGAGCCCTGGCTTTCGGAGCCCTCTTTGCACTGCCGAGGATACCTGGATTCTAGATCAGTCTAATCGCTTCTTTGAATGGGAAAGAGCGAAGGAGCATGTTGCTCCTTCGGAGGATATTTGGGAAGTGTCAATGCCCAAGCAGGTATAGGGCTAGGCTTCCTCTGGTTGAGTCGTCTCTTCCTGCTCTGAAGAACAGCCACAACTGTCGCACATTGTTCTTCTAAACCCCCGGACCCCGTCCGTCTCTAATAAACGTACAGTATTGAACAGGAAACTCTCCTAGACTCTCAGAAGACTAGGCCACCGTTTGCAACCAATCAACCATAGCAACTAGAGCCTCATGCAACGCGTCTGCATTGCCAAGCTTCGCATCTGGAGTCTTGAAACTATGATCTCCATTCTCTATCCAGTGGATCTGCGCGTTTGACCCTATTTTTGAAACGACCTTCTCTAGAAGATCTCGTCCCGCGAAACTGTCTCTGGTCCCTGACACGAAAAGCATCGGCTTCTTGATCCGGTAGAGATGCTCGTCTCGCAACTGGTCAGTCTTACCTATCGGATGGAGAGGATATCCGAGGAAGAACAATCCATTCACATCCACTCCGTTGGCGGCGACCTGGGAAGCGATTCGTCCGCCCATGGATTTTCCGCCAATGAACATCCGAGCCGGGCTGTGTTTACCGTTCCTTGCCTGGTCGACGATTGTTCTGTAGCTTTCCTCCAGTACTTCCCTCCGGTCCGGCACTCGTCTGCGTGCTTCCATGTATGGAAAGTTGAACTTGACAGTTAGGAAGCCCTGCTTTGCGAGTTCTGTATGGAAGTATCGTATGAAGGGCGTGTGCATCGGTCCACCGGCACCGTGGGCTATGATGAGACACGTTGACGGATCATGGATCTTGGGAGGGACGCCGAAGACTACGCTGGTCTCGCCGCCTCTTGCCAGTTTGACCTTTGTCTGCTCGAGATTGTAGGATTCAGAGGGGTCTTGCGAGGTCTTCCCGTCCCGTAGTTCTGTTTCGTGTCGCGCTAGAGATCTGGGTTACCGACGAATATGGCCAGGTATCTTAGGGGTTCGAGGCCTTCCTTGATTGAGCTATGGACAGTGCCGGGTGGAACTACCACCATTGTTCCAGGTTTGACCCGGACCTCTCTCTCGCCAACGCGGGCTAGGCCTTTTCCTTCGATGTAGAAAATCGTCTCTTCTACGTCATGAGTATGTGGCGGGACAATTCCGGTGAGTTCAACGTAACGTACGGCTAGGGAGTGGCCTCGGTCGGCTCGCGAGAGATACCACCTGGTGAAATCGCCTTCTCTCTCAGGTGCTACCTCGGAGAGATGCTTGACGATCATTGCTCAGCACCGAACTGCGGGAAGCATCTCTCTTCTGATGTTTAAGCTAGTGCGTGTCTTCCAGGGGGCGAATTTCAGGGTGGTCCGTGTCCATTTTGCCCTGGGTCTGCAGGTACTTTCTCGTTTCTTGCGCGAGCCATTCGAAGTTTTCGTACGGGTTGACCGGGACCTTGTATCGTTCCATGAGATGCTTGGTCAGGGGCTCGAATCTCTGCCAGTCAAACACCAGCAGATAGCGTAGAGAGTGGACGGCTACAGTGAGGTCTATGATTCCCTCCTTGACGAGTTCTCCAATCAGTTCGTAGATGTAGCCAAAGTTTCGGGCCTCGTAATCCTCGAGAGTATCGTCAAAACCTTCCCAGTTGATCTGGCTGTACTTCTTGATGGCGTCATGCATGCTCTTCCTCCTGCGGGCGAAGGATTCCTCTGTGAGTTTCTCAAGAACTGAGAATGAGATGTTAGCCTTAGTTTCAAAATTGGCCGTTCTGATCAGTCTCGCGTTCTGTCTGAGTTGGAAGACGACGAACACGGCGCCCAGAATGATAGCAACCGAACTTATCGCACTTAGATCGTCAACCAGGAAGCTAAGATCGACCATGTTTCCCCTGATGACTCTTCGATGGTTAATATTTACTGCATCAGGGCCTAGCCCTCGACATTACGTAGACGAATCGACGCCATCGACTATGGCTAAACCGGAGATGACTCTGTCGAGTTGCTGACAGTAACGTGACTCTTATCTCGGTTCAACCTTCGCTATCTCCTTGAATTTTCGTTAGAGACGTTGTTGGTCAAAGGCATGATGAGCAAAGGCTTGCTCCGCACATCGGAAACTAAGCTCGGAACGAGCCGTGACGCTTCTGCGGTTGGGCCTATGCTACGGAGCGGTAGGCAGGTGTTGGTGTTTCATAGAGTTCGGCGATGAAGCGAAGACCATTTTCGACGAAGCACTAGTAGATTCTGTCAGCGCAGCTCTTGACGCACTTGGACCAACCGTCAAGGAATCAATATTTCTCCTCCTTCAGAGACGGAATTCTATCTCGCCAAATGAGATTCCGAAATTGGTGGGGGAGTTCGTAAAAGCCTTACAAGATGTACTGGGACCGACCGCCAGAGTCGTTGAGAAGCTGATTATCGCAGGCTTGATTGCGAGGAAGCAGGTACCGGCAAATGTTGCACAAGGAAGAAGCCTCCTAGAGGTCGTCGGTTCAGTCAGGTTGAGTCAAGTCAGCCAACCGTGAAGGGCAGCCACACGTTATCCGGCGTCCTGCGCTTCATAGAACGCATTGATGCTGTATGGAAAAATCAGCTAATATAGATCAGATCAAACTCGGCTGTCGCGCGGGCCCGTAGCTCAGCCAGATTCCTAAAAAGGGGATCCTGAAGAGGTAGAGCACCGGAAGAGGCGTCTCTGGTGAAGCTTTTACCTCGCGGAAGACACCCGGCTGTCGCGGGTTCAATTCCCGCCGGGCCCGCCACAAACTGAGAGTGGTTCAGAAATCGGGAGCTTGCGAAGGTCTTCACCTTCATTGTCAGCAGTATCTTACTGCCTTTGCGAGCCATTTGACTTGGGCTGCGCTGATTTGGCGAGGGGTTTGATCGTCCCCGTCGAAGACTGATGTTCTCCCGGCTTTGTCTAGAACATAGCCTTCGAAGAAGTGTCCATCGTTCAACTGGCCCACTACGGTACTGTTGATGAATCTCTTCAGCTGATTACTTCTCATACACGATTCACCTCTGGGCACTGTATCCTTGTTACCCGAGCATAAGGGCCGAGGTTACACCACAATCAACTGTACTCGCCAGAGGTGTAGTGAGAAGTGCGTATCGTAGTGTAGTGTGATGGATGGCTTGACCGTTACAATCCCCTACTCTGTCAGAATTCCTAGAGAACTATTGGATGAGATGAGGAGACTGTATGACAGGTTGGAGCCTCCGAAGCCGACTTTCTCGGCTGTTCTGAGTCATATTGTAAAGCTGGGATGGGATTCGTACAAGGCTCAGAAAAATGGCGAGGTGAGCCTTCAGAAGGTAACTGTCGCGGCGTATCATAAGAGGATACACGACCAACCCTTCCAGCGCTAGCCTATCGTCTTGCGGTCATCTAGAAAGATGCCTTGACCGGACCAGTCTCTGCGACAATTGTGTTCTGCAACCGTCCCAGATTCTCAATCTTGGACTCGATCATGTCTCCTGGCTGTAGCAGAAAAGGCGTCTTGTCAGGTTTGCGGTAGATCGCCACACCGGAGGGCGTACCGGAAGTGATGATGTCTCCTGGTTCTAGGGTCATGGATGAGAAGAACTCGACGAGCTGGCGGATCTTGAAGACCATGTTCTTCGTGCTGGAAAACTGTCTAGTCTGACCATTGACCCGGAGTTCCATTCCCAGATTGTCAGGATTCCCGGCTTGGTCAGGGGTGACTACGAAGGGGCCCATGGGGGCGAAGGATGCGAAGTTCTTGCCGAGATTGCAGAAGCCTCTCTTCATCTCCGCGAACTGAATATCGCGGGCGCTGATGTCGTTGAAGACTGAGAAACCTGCGACATGGTCGAGTGCGTTCTTCCGTGACACATCCTTGCACTTCTTGCCGATAACTGCAGCAAGCTCTACCTCGTAATCTAGGAGTTTGACTCGTCGAGGATAGAATACTGGCGCTCTATGTCCCACCAGCGAGGTTGGAGATTTGAGGAATGATATTGGGAAAGGGGGAAGGCTTGTTGATCCTTCTTGGAGATGGTCGGAGAAGTTTCCGCCCATGCAGATGATCTTTGTTGGACGAGCGATCGGGGGAAGCACTGTAACCTTGTCGAGGTTGAAGACTCCCTTCGGACTCTTTTCCGAGTCAGCAGTCTGCTTATTCGCGGCTTCAACCGTCTGACCTGCTTTAGCCTCGCTTTTGGGATCTTGGAGAAAATCCAATATTGGTTCAAAGCTCTTCGAGGCGCTCAGCTCAGCAAAGCGAGATGAGTCGATCATTACTCCGATGCGGTTTTCGGACGGCTTCTGTTGGAACCTTAGCAGTCTCATGTACTAGCGACCTTGACTTCAAGGCCGCTCTCCGAATGTGTAATGATGTAAACTGTTCCTTTACTAGGTCGGTAGTGGGCTTGAGGTGAGGTCTCTTAGATCACGAGTGAGCCTTCGAGAGGTTTTTCAAACGATACTGTTCTACCTCATCGAGGACCGATAGGACCTGTCGAATCTGGTCTCTTAGCCTCTGGCTATTCCGGCGCATCTTTCGAGTCGAAATCAAGGTCGAACCAGGTCCTCCTCGTCTCGACTGTTAGAGCGTAGAGATCGGTGAAACTGAGGTCTCTCAGTGAATTGTACTATGTTCAAAGTTGATAGGGAGTGTTTTTTAGTTCCAATTCTCCCGACTCTCTTCGGCGCCACGATAATGGTCACAGTTGAAGAATATCGGTTGGACAAGGATTCGATGGGCGAGGTCAAGGTTCCTAGCTCTGCTTATTATGGGGCTGAAACCCAGCGGGCTGTTCAGAACTTCCCCATATCGGGTCTGCGTCTTCCTAAGGAATTCATCCGTGCTATGGCTCTGATCAAACTTTCTGCTGCGCGAGCAAACATGCAGCTAGGACTATTGGACTCGAAGAAGGGCGAGGCCATCGTCTCCGCGGCCAAGGAGATTATGGAGGGAGCTCTCTACGACCAGTTTGTTGTCGATGTCTTTCAGACGGGTAGCGGCACCTCGTCTAACATGAACATGAACGAGGTTATCGCGAACCGCGCAGTCGAGCTTCTCGGGGGCAACAGAGGCGACAAATCGATCATTCATCCGAACGATCACGTGAACATGTGCCAGTCCACAAACGACGTCTTCCCGTCAGCGATCCACGTCTCATCGGCTGAAGAGATCGTTCGCAAGCTCCTGCCAAGCTTACGTGTTTTGGCTGAGGCTCTGGAGAAGAAAACCCGGGAGTTTGAGGATGTTGTCAAGGCGGGTCGGACACATCTGCAGGACGCTGTCCCAATTACTCTGGGCCAGGAGTTCAGCGGCTACGCGAGCATGATCCGGCACGGTATCAAGAGAGCAGAACAAGCCAGGGAGACTCTGATGGAGTTGCCATTGGGCGGGACTGCAGTTGGAACGGGTCTGAATGCTCACCCGAAATATGCTGAGGCGGCCATAGCGGAGATTAACCGTCTGACGGGCTTGTCGTTTAGAAAGGCCGAGAATACGTTCGAGGCGATGCAGAGCAAGGACGCTTGTGTAGAGGCTAGCGGCGACTTGAAGACTATCGCTACTGGCTTGATGAAAATATCCAACGACCTCCGCCTCCTAAACTCAGGACCCAGAACTGCCCTGGGCGAGATTGATCTCCCTGCGATGGAACCCGGGTCGAGCATAATGCCCGGCAAGGTCAACCCTGTGATTCCTGAAGCTCTCAACCTGGTGGCCGCCCAAGTCTACGGAAACGATGCTGCCATTGGCATTTGTGGGATGCTGGGCCAGCTGGAGCTGAACGTGATGATGCCGGTTATCGCTTACGATCTGCTTCAGTCGATCGAGATACTGGCGAACGGGTCCCGGATCCTTGGAGAGAAGTGTGTCGCAGGAATTACCGCGGACAGGAAGCGCTGCATGGAATATGCAGAGCGGACTCTGATGATGGTGACCAGGCTCACGCCGAAGATTGGCTATGACAACGCAGCGAAGATTGCCAAGAAGGCCATGGCCGAGAACAAGTCTCTCCGAGAAGTTGTCTTGGAAGAGGGAATCCTGCCCAAGGACAAGCTAGACGAGGTTCTCGACCTCAAGAAGATGACCAAGGGCGGACGCGCCTAAGTCCAAGACCCCGTCAAGTGGCCAGGACATACCTTGCTCGATACCCAGCAGATAATGAAGACGGCTCTCAAACTTGCTTACTTCAACAATATTCCCGCGGACAGTGAGATTCACGTCATGGGACGTAAGCTTCGAAGAGTCTTGGTCGCTATCGATGTTGGGGTTGGTGAACTATTGCTCGCCAAGGAACTCAACTGTGATGGCGTAATCGCTCACCATCCAGCAGGGGGTAGCGCCCAGCTCGAAGGCTACAAGGTCTTCCTCCGGCACACTGAGCAGATGAGGGCGGCCGGGGTGCCCGCGGAGGTCGCTAGAGAAGCGGTCAAGAACAAGTATCGAGTCCTCGACATCCAACATCATCCCGAGAACTATGATCAAGTCCCGAGCGCCGCGAAGAAGCTAGGGCTCCCGCTGCTAACCATTCACAGTCCCTGCGACGAGATTGGTCGAAGAATGATCGTTCAAGCCATTAAGAGCTTGGATGGAGATGCTACAGTTCGTCAGCTAGTGTCTAGGATTGGCGCGTTTCCCGAGTTTCGCGGTGCGAAGACCAGGATCGAAGTACGACTCGGTTCTCCAAATCGGAAGGCTGGGAAGGTTGTCATTTCTCATGCGTGTTACACGAACGGCGGCTATGACGTTGCCAAGGCATACTTCCAGCATGGAGTAGGCACGCTATCCTACATCCACATCTCGGAGCCTGATCTAACGAAGCTGGCCTCAGAGAATTTTGCGAACCTAATTGTTCTGGGACACATCGCAAGCGACTGGCTAGGCATCAACCGGCTACTCAGAGAACTAGAAAAGAACGACATTGAACCTGTAGCAACGACAGATCTCTACAAGTAGCATCTCATTTTCCTCTGACCAAAAAGCGGGTCCTGCAACTTCTTCAAGAATTCGCTTCAGATTGCCCACTGCTTCTTCTCCAAGATTTCTCTAAGCTCATTCATGGAAGAGACGGTTAAGTCTGGATTTTCCTTTGAGAAATCGTTGTACGAAGCGAAACCTGTACGAACAAGAACCGTCCTAATGCCTAACTTTTTTCCGGCTCGGACATCCCACCACGAATCGCCAACGAGGAATACGTCACGAGGCGTAAGTTGAATCTCTCCCAATGCCTTTGTCACCAGTCGAGCTCGTTGACTAACCGTCTCTTCCAAGGACCCTAACGTGCCTCCCACCCCAAGGTCCTGCCTGGTCAACAGACGGTCGACCAGAGGATCCACTGCTAGGTGTTTCAGCTCAGACTCGACGACCCATTTGGTGTATCTCATCGTGGCGATGCCGATCTTGAATCCGACACGTTTCAACGCCTTGAGGATCTCGATAGCGCCGTTCTGGAGTGTTGCCTTCTCCGCTGTTGCTTGGAAGATTTTCCTATAGGATTCGTAAACCCTTTCGATAATCGTTCGGCCCTTTCCTGCTAGTGCTGTCTCCAACACCATTCGAGGACCGGTACCCTCTTCGTATGCGCGGAGATAGTAGTTCTTCACGTAAAATTCAAGGTCGATCGGGTTTGAGCCATTCTCTGTCAGCGCGTGGTTGATGCAGTAGAACTCCCGCTCGTCGATACTCGCGAGTGTTCCATCCCAGTCGAAAACAGCTCCTTTCATTCGTTCTCACTTGTGCTCTCGGCAGTGCAATGTAACCATATGGATTGTGTTGGAGTTACGCACAGAATATCATCGCAGCGACGGTGTCTGAATCTACAGGCCGAAAGCTTCCATGGCCAACAAGTTTCCCAGCTCATCGCAAGACAAGACTGCAGATCTTCTTCTCGCCATCGGCGCGGGATTCCTCATCAACCTCATTCTGGGCGCCGCAATCCCAGAGGTCGGACCGTTCATTGCGGGTTTGGTTGCGGGAGTCATTGTGAAGACAGGCCCCTTCCGGGGAGGAGTGGCTGGTTTTCTCGCGGGCACTCTTGGAGAACTAGCTAGTATCGCTCTCTGGGTCCTCACTAACCTCATCGTCTATCCCAATGCGCTAGTGCCCTATGCTTTCCAGACCGCGTTCGCCATTGTCACTGCGGTCTCAGCGGTCCTTGCTCTGTCCGGCGGTATAATCGGTGGTGTGGTCTCTCTACAACACTGGCCTAGAGTGCATGGGTTTCTTATGAGAACCAGAATCGGCTTTCCTCTCCACCTACACCACTCGGTGCATGTGAGGGTCGAGAACAAGGAGGACTAGGCCCTGACAGGGATGTCAGTGCGTTTACTCGACACTTCTCCGCGATGGCTAAGTCTCACGCTAGGCTGCTCAGCGGGCGTTCTAGTCGTGGCTGGAATCGGGTTCTTCTTCGGCCAGTTGACGTTGTTTGACATTACGCCTTTCACCCTTCTTCTGCACCTCGTCCTCGCCTTTGCCGTCTCGTCTCTGATTCTCAATCTTCGAATCAAGATTAATCCTAACCGGAAGCCGCTCCTAGCGATTGGAGTAGCTGTTGTCGTGGGCTCGATCTGGAGTTCGATACAGCAATGGATCGGCTACTTTCAGACTGGCATGACCAGCGACATCATACTTGTCGCAGGGGCTACTCTGATGGATATAGCTGGAGGATGCGTTATCTACAGTCTATTTCATCTAAACGTTCTCAAGAAACAGTCCTAACTAGGCGATTTAGCCCAGCTAGCTGAGAGCGCTTCCAGGTCAGAAGAGGGGATTTTTCGACACCCGTCGAATCGGCGAGGCCTAGTCAGGTCTGACTCGGGCCTGAACGGGAACAGCCTCGCGGATCACGGTTCCTTCTTTCGGATCCTGTGTTATTCTCTGGAATGCTCTGATGATCTCCTTCGTCACAGGTCCCGGTTTCCCATCGGCAATCGGTACTCCTTGTATCCGAACTACCGGGACTATTTCGGCCATTGTTCCAGTTAGGAACACCTCATCCGCGTTGAGCAGCTCATACGGTGTAATGTCTCTCTCATGGAACTCATAGCCTAGCTCTTCGGAGAGCTTGAGGACTCGGGCTCGGGTGATGCCGTGAAGAATGCCTGCAGCAGAGGTTGGGGTGTTAACGATTCCGTGTTTTACGAGGAATAGGTTGGACCCGTGAAACTCTGAGACCATTCCTCGATGGTCGAGCATTACAACTTCGTCAGCGCCTGCGTCGATCGCCTGGAATTTTCCGAGGACGCTCTGGATGTAGTTGAGGGATTTCAACTCGTGGGTTGTGCCGTCAACCATGTCTCGTCGGTAGCTCGAGACTATCGCTGTTACTCCCTTCTCTCGGGCTTCCTTGCCATGAGCTGGTGCGACAGGCTCGCACATTATGATGGTTGAAGATTTGGGAGAGCTCCTCGGGTCTAGGCCAAGGTTTCCGCGTCCTCGGGTCACGACGAGTCGAATGTAGGCGTCCATCATGTTGTTCTTTCGAAGAGCCTCGACGACGACGTTCGCCATCTCCTCTTTTGATAACGCGACGTTGATTCTTGTGACTCTAAGACCCTCGAACAGCCGTTCGATATGGTCGCGCAGGTGGAAGACTATGCCATTGTAGGCGCGTATCCCCTCGAAGACTCCATCGCCATAGAGTAGACCGTGGTCGTAGACTGAGATCTTGGCGCTTCCCTTGGGGTGGTATTCACCGTCGATGTATACAAGCGGCTCCTTCCCCGCCATACAAAATGCCCAGAATGAGAACTAGCGATTCGCGCTATAAAAGCTCAAGCTCCCAATGCAGGCTAGATTGGGTAATCCCGACCTAAATCGTAATCTACCCGAATACACCCGACGACTCTTTCTCGTGGGCCGGTAGTTCAGCCCGGTTAGGGAATGACCCCGGAGAGAACGTCCGCCTTACACGCGGAAACCCCTTTCGAGGCCGCATGGTCGGGAGTTCGAATCTCCCCCGGCCCACCATTCATCCCTCCCCCCAAACGAGGAAACATCTCTGAGAAATCGCTTAAACGCCGCTTGAAGACAACCTGGACTTGTGTGGCCGAAATGAGCTTGGACCAGTCCAATATTCCAGGTCTCGGCAAGGGAAGGCTGGAGGCACTGACGGACGGCATATTCGCAACAGTGATGACAGTTCTGGTTCTCAGCCTCAGTGTTCCTGTCATTTCGAGTACTGTAACAGGCTCTAAACTGTCGTCCGAGGTCGTGACAGACATCGAAGCATTGTGGCCCGATATTCTAGGGTACGTTCTCAGTTTCTTGCTGTTGGCTGTTCTCTGGATAAGTCACCATAACGTGTTTCATTATGTTACCAGGGTCGACCGGCCACTTCTCTGGCTCAACACCCTCTTCCTGCTTACGGTTGGGTTTCTTCCATTCTCGACTGCCTTAATCGGGAGATATCATGAGGAGCAGCTGCCTGTGATAATTTACGGGGTTAACGTGATTGCTACAAGCTTCTGCATGCTAGGTATCTTGTCATATTCAGCCCGAAACGGCCTCTTGGTCGTCCCCGAACATGACCGGAGAGTCTTGCAAAGAATCAGAGCACGTTGGAGGACTGGACCATGGATCTATTTGGGCGCCATCCTGTTATCATTTCTAAGTCCACTGGCCAGTTTTGCGATCTACGTTGGCGCATTGATCTTTCTGGTTTTTCTGAGTAGTTTTGGGTTTAGACATCGTCACAAAACCGGTGACAACTTCTAGATCGATCTCTCAGGTTGGATTCGAGCCCTGGATTTCTCTCTGTAGAACGTCGTAAGCGAGGGGTCCGTCTTTGTCGTCAACGACCATTATGATGTCTCCATACCCTAGAAATGCGTCAAGGATGTTGACGCCGTTTCTGAACAGCAGTTCAGTGACGTAGGATGCTATTCCGGGCGTCATCTCGGCATGGGGCGACAGGTTGAGAATCAGCTTGGACACATTCGCCTGCGTGGCCGCCTCCCTAAGATGCGCCACTTTTCCGCGGACGAGAGCGTAATCTTCGGCTGCGAGAATGAGCTTGATCGAGTTTGAGAGGGGAAATATGTGGGGGAACTCTGAGAGTTCGCTTGCGGCGTCAAATAATTCCTTGACTATGGCTGAGAACTGTGTTCTTGGCGCTCTTATCGTCACGTCGACTATGCCGCTTGAAAGGGAGATTCTTGCATCTTTGAGAACTTTCGATGGGTCGGGAAGCTTGTTATTGGACAGAGTGTCTGAGAATCTCTTGATCGCTACGACGAGGGTGTTGATGCTTGCTTCTTTTCCGCTCAGTTGTTGGACTTGGGGTTGGATGAATTCTGCGAGGGAGTGGAAGTTCATGAGTTTCATCTTCAGGCATTGGTAGATGGGGTAGTTTCTGGTGAGAATCTCGCGTACGGCTTCTGGGACGCTAATGCTGTTCCGGTGAATTGTCAACGGTCTGCTACTCTCTCTTCATGTAATGTATCATGGGTTCTGTAATAAAAGTCTTAAGTATAAGTAACAAGCGTTACTATACTGCAATAAAATGCAGTAGAAAAAAACAACAATGCAAACCAATATGAATTTCCCGACCTACGTATTCGCGACCGTCAATTCGGGCCGCGCTACGAAAGTGGTCGAGGAGCTAAAGCGCAATAGCCAGATCGACATCATCGCACCGGTCACAGGCAGATACGACCTAGTTCTACGCCTGAAACCGAACACACCACACAACATCTACCAGACAGTCAAAGAAATCCGCGAGATCAGTGACGTACGGACAACCGACACTCACACCGGCTTCGACGGTATGCAGCCGACCAAGAAGCTCGAGAGCCAGATGGCCCTCGGCGTTTCTATATTGACCTGTGAGCACAACACTAGCGAGAGCGTCATAAAGCAGCTCAGCAACATCCCAGGCTTCATCGAAGCCTCTACAGTACCCGGACAGTTCGACATAGTAGCACTCTGGCAAGCAAAGACCTCTGAAGACATCGTGAAGAATTCCGTTGAGAGAGTTACGAATCTCCCAGGTATCTTCAAGAGCGAGACACTTCTCGCTTATGCACCGTTCTTCAAAGCGTAATCATCTAGTATAGCTCCGTCGACCTTCCCCCCCTTTTTGCGGGATCCCGAAAGGGACGTTTGAATACACATGGATTATCTAGTCCAGTTTGACGATTACTCAGAAAGCAGACTCGGGTTCACGAATGAGCTGGACCCAGGGCGGTTCCCCAAGGACTTTTTTCGGCACACTTGGGGGGACCTGCCAGGCGAGATCGTGAATGACAATTTACGTCGAATGGAGAGCACTGTGACAGCGAGTTCTGACGTTAATTATCTGATGGGTGAACCGTAGACCAACAGCAACAGGTTTCGAGCTGACAGCTACCGCAGTTAGCGGGTGTGCTCGATATCCGACACTCGTCGGGACTGCAGTTGCAGTCGGCACACCGGATATTTGATGGGGCTCATGCTCTAAGAGTCTGGAGGACACTTCCTCCTAATACGTCTGTCATTGTTTGAAAACTACGAGTGACTGCTGGTCGGTCTTGCATCGCTTGTAGATACCGATCTCACACTGATTGTCAATACTGCTAGTTACACTATTGCTGTCTTGGGTAAGTCCAGCGATACAACAATTAATGGGTGAGGGCGAGGATGGGTGAGAATTGTTCGTCTGATACTCTCGGCAGCTCTAGCGGCGTCTGCATCAGTTGGAATTGAGACATTGTCAACGGACTACTGGCTCTGGTCCGCTGCCCCCACTCATGCCTATGGGCTCATCGTATTCGTAGGTCTGGATGCTGTGCTGATTCTTGGAACATGGAGAGCGTTGCGTCCAGCGGTCTTCGGGGCCTTGTTGACGGCAACGATCCAACTAACAGCTATGCTCGGGGACGTTATCCAGGGTCAACCTGCCGGCACACCCGCGGCAGCCTTCAGGAGCTACCTGCTCGCTGACACAGCTTATCTCGGACTATTCGTCGCTCAAGTTCTCATCATGGCAATAGCGGTCGGAACTTGGGCGTTGCCACACTTGCACAGCCACAACCTATCATCGTTGAAGACAGTCAAGCACTAGATTGAGAGACCAGCTCAACGCCTGCTTGAATCAAAGGGTTGCATTCGATCAGTTTCTTGTTTTTTTCCTGCACTCTTCGAGTGTATCGACTGCGTATCGCAGATGTGGAATGGTGATTGATCCGCCTACGATTAGGCCGACGTTGAATAGTTCAAAGAACTCTTCATCCGTAACCTTCGCGTCGACGCACTGGATGATGTGGTAGGTCACACAGTCGTCGCAACGTAAGACGAGCGAGGCTACTAAGCCTAACAATTCCTTCGTCTTTCTTGGCAAGGCACCGTCGACGTATGCTTGGGTGTCAAGGTTGAAGAACCGCTTGATCCCAAGATTCCCTCTAGCTAGAATCTTCTCGTTCATCTTCTCACGGTAGCGTCTAAACTCCTCGAGAGAATGTTCGTGGCCCAAGACTCTTCACTGAATGACAGAGGTGGGAACGCTCGTATTAGAATATCGAAGAGACTAGTTGTCCCGCGCTCGGTCGCACGATCCGTGCGTGAAACTCTAGAGTCTTGAGTAGCTCTGTTATGATATGGTCCCGTTGAGATACCACGTGGCCAAGTAGTATGCGAGAACTATGATTCCGACAAATATGATGAAGTACCCGATTGCCTCTAGAGCTCTTCTGTACTTGAGAAGCCCGACTTCGGTCAGTGCGGATTGGAACCGGAATATTCCATGGAAGAGTGATCCGGCTATCGTTACGAAGATGAAGAGGGCTCCGAGGCGGTGTCCCGTAATTAGGAAGCTTGGGTCTTTCGTTCCGTTGAACGGCCAGAGACTGAATGGGTATGCTATCGCTGTCATGTAGATCAGGACTGGTAGAAGGAATGCTGCGATCATCCCCCCGAGCGAGAAGATGCCCCAGAGTATCGCGTGAAGCCTAGCCACTTTGTGAGTTTCTGCTTTCATCTTAGGACCAGCAGCCAGATCGCGAGGTAGGAGACTATCACCAGGAGTATGAGGTTGAGGACGAGTGCTTGCCAGGGCTTGGTCTTGCTCCTTCCGATCTTGATTGGTGAGATCGCGCCTAGGAGGTAGAACCATGTCACGGCATGGTACATTGTGAAGACGAGAGCTACGAGGCTGAATCCCACGATTGCCGGATTCTTTAGGAAGTTGAGAAAGTTGGCGCGGGACCCGGTCGCCCAGAGCGAGAGTCCGTAGATGAAGATCAGGCTGTAGACGGCGACGAATAAGCTGGTCCATTCGCGGACCATGTACATTGCATAGTGCCGGTTGGCTGTCCACCATCCGGGTGATAGTTTTCTCCTCAGTTCTGGATATCGACTGGTGTCTCCCATTCTATCGTCCGCCTCGTGGCATTAGGAGTGACTTTATCGCGTTCGTCGCGCCTAGAATCTTTGCTTTTTGGATGGCGAGCATTGGGTCGACGCCTTTCGGGCACACGACGCTGCATTCGCCGACGAGTGTGCATTCCCACACGCCTTCCATTTCGTGGACGATTGGGAATCGCACGTCTTTTCCTTCGTCTCTTGAGTCCTCAATGTACCGGTAGGCGAGGGCGGTTGCGGCTGGTCCGAGGAATTTCTCGTTGAGTCCGTAGATGGGGCATGCTGCGTAGCAGAGCATGCAGTTGATGCAGGATGAGAACTGGCTGTATCGTTCTAGTTCCTGTGCCGACTGCTTGTACTCGCCCTGTTCGGGGGGTGTCTCTTTCTCGCGAATTATCCACGGTTTGATCTTGACAAGTTTCTCCATGAAATCTTCCATGTCAACGACTAGGTCTTTGATTACTGGGAAGTTGGCCATGGGCTCGACGGTTATTGTTCGACCTTTGAAATCGTGGAGGAAGCTGGCGCATGTCAGTTTGGGCTCTCCGGCGATGTTTGCTCCGCAGCTGCCGCAGACTCCCATTCGGCACGACCATCGGTAAGTGAGGCTTCCGTCGATCTCGGCCTTGATGTAGTTCAAGGCGTCGAGCACGACCATGTCCTGCCTGTATGGGACCTTGTACTCTTGGAAGTAGGGCTTCGAGTCCTTCTCGGGGCGATACCGTGTTACTCGTATTGTTGCTATGTCCTGGCTCATTTTGCTAGTAGACCCGTTCCTCTGGTTTCCATCGTGTTATCGTGACGGGAAAGTAATCGATCCTTGGAGGCCCTGTAGTCTTGTATGCCACGGAGTGTTTGAGAAAGTTAGTGTCATCTCGTCTTGTGTAGTCGGTCCTGTAGTGAGCGCCCCTAGATTCATGTCTCAGGATTGCGGAGTAGGGCATCGTTTCTGCCACATCGAGCATAAATTCGAGTTCTAGCGCGGAGACCAGTTCTGTGTTGTAGACGTGGTCCTTGTCTTCGACTATTCCGTTCTTTAGACGGGTCTTGAGGTCGCCGATTATTCGACATCCCTCTTTGAGGCTGTTCTCGTCCCGATAGATTCCTACGTGCTTATCCATACCTTCTTGCATCTCGGTCCTAATGCTGGAAATTCTCTCGCCCTGTTCGTGTTTGAGAAGCTGGTCGAAAATCCTCTTCTCCTCCATCATGGCTTCTCCTTGGACAGGGTTTCCAAAACTAGGGCTGTTCAACTTCAATGCGTACTCGGCCGCGGCTTTGCCTGCGGCAGCACCGAAGACCAGACATTCGGTCAGTGAGTTGCTTCCGAGCCTGTTGGCGCCGTTCATAGTTACACACGCTACTTCGCCTGCCGCGTAGAGTCCCGGCATTCCGGTGAACCCGTGCAAATCTGTGTGCACGCCGCCCATCATGTAGTGCTGTCCCGGTCGTACTGGGATTGGCTCGTGCTCAGGGTCTATCCCGACGTATTTCTCAGCGAGCTCCTTCACGAAGGGCAGTTTGTCTTCGATGGTATTCTTGCCTAGGTGTGTGAGGTCAAGGTGCACGTAGCTTCCGTAGGGTCCATCGAAGCCTCTGCCGGCGTTGATCTCACTCAGCTCGGCCCGTGAGAGTATGTCTCGAGGGCCCAGCTCCATCTTATTTGGGACGTACCGTTTGAGGAAGCGCTCTCCATCTTTGTTCAACAGGTGGCCTCCTTCTCCTCGGGCGGCTTCGGTGATTAGAATGCCAGTGTTAGGGAGTAGAGTGGGGTGGTACTGGACCATTTCCATATCCTTCAACGGGACTCCTGCCCGGTAGGCTATTGCCATGCCGTCGCCTGTCTTTATCCACCCATTGGTCGTGAATCGGAAGATGCGCCCGCAACCTCCAGTCGCGATGATTACGGACTTACCGAGGATTGTTACTAGTTCGCCGGTCCGCATTTCTATCGCGGTGACGCCCTCGACCCGGCCGTTATCGACCAGCAGGGAGGTTACGAACCATTCATCGTAGCGGCGGATGCTCTCATACTTCAGAGTAGTCTGGAAGAGAGCGTGGAGTAGGTGGAAGCCGATTTTGTCTGTGGCGAAGAGCGTTCTCTTGACACTCATTCCGCCGAAGGCTCTAGCACTGATGCGTCCGTCAGGGTCTCTGCTGAATGGGCATCCCCAGTGTTCGAGCTGGTAAGATTCACGGGGGGCCTCTTTTACGAAAAACTCGACCGAGTCTTGGTCGGCGAGAAAGTCGCTTCCCTTTATCGTGTCATAAGCATGAGAGTCCAGGCTGTCGTATTCGCGTGTGACCGCGGCCATTCCCCCTTCGGCCGAGACGGTGTGGCTGCGCATCGGGTAGACCTTGGAGACGATTGCAACATCGAGCTTAGGCTCAAGTTCGATGGCTGCTATCGCCGCGCGTAGGCCCGCGGCTCCGCCTCCTACTATGACGATGTCGTGATTATGATGCTCCAAGCCCGCAAATTCCTGTTGGATCTTGGCGGGATAATCAGTTGGACCGTACTTTAAATGATCTAATTAGAAGGCCTGATTTCTTCTGCCTATCTAGTCAGCTAGCACAAAGGCTGCTGAGGGTAGCTAGTTTACCGGGACCTTTACGGCTTTGAGTCCTTGGTTATCCAGTCTCAGCTGAAGCGCAAACGCTCCGTGGAGCGCGCCTAAAAATCTGGGCTCCATTGTGTTGATGTTGGCCAAGAATAGGGCGGTAGCGTTTGGGACGCTGAGTAGGTCGATCAGCTGTTTGATTCCGGAATAGACTTGTTCCCAACGTTCTCCCCTTATCAGTTCGGTGATGCTGTCGAAGACGAAGCTTGCTCCGGAGTTCTTGCTGTTATCTATGAAATCAGACAATACTGCGGCGACGAGTCCAAGCTCCTTGTCTGGAATTTGCATTTCACCGTCAGGTAGTTCGTCGGGGACAGAAATCAATGAGGACGCGGCGATGATCTTGATCATTCTCTTCCCCTTGATGGCTCTGTAGAGCTTGCTCGACTTGGTGGTGAACAGGACGCAGAGTTCGGCGTTGCTGATTCCCTCAGCGAGGAACTTGTCGACTACCCCCTCATAGTCGGAGCTCGTTTCATACTCCAGCAGAATGATCGATCCTCGTATCCTCTGGTGATCAAGGTCGACCGTGGAGGAGAACGGATCTGTAGATTCAGATAGATTGAGAAGCTCCATGCCGCTGTTGCGGCGCAGGAACTCTGTGAGTTGTGGCCTTGGGGCCTTACTGCTCTCCAACAGAAAGAGTTCAGCGCGCTGCTGATGCTTCTCCTCTGTCGCGCTGCCGGGAGACGAGACTATTCCTGCAAGGTTGTCCTGACCCAGCTCGTTGACGAAAACCGTTGAGGTGGGGCCAAAGCTGAGCCTGTCGGAGAATCCTTCATGCGGAAAAGTGTGTCCGTCCCCACTCTCTGACACGACGACTCTCCCATTCTCTTTCCATTCATTAAAGTGAGACTCGTGCACAGATAGGTTTCCTACGAGCCACCCGTTACTCGACGCGCTGATGACGACTCTCGCTCCGGAATCGACCAGTCCCTTAAGCGTTGACGAGAGGAACGAGATTGCTCTCTTGCCCGAGTCATGGAGAATCAAGTATCGATGTCCCGGCTTGACGATCGTCTCTTGGATAAGTTGTCCAGATGAGAATCTGACCGCGCTCAGAGTGAAAGCGTCAGTAGTGGACATCAAGAAGAACAACACTGAACCGGTGATGAACGCTATCTCCCAACCATACGGGACGGATACTGGAAAGATGGGTGGCTGTGCTCCAAGCGCGAAAAGGAGTGTGCCGACTGTTACGAAGAGGGCCCATGTGACTGATAGCATTGCCATCGAATTCTTGACATGTGATGGTTTCGCGCGCCTACGAGCCGAGAGGAAGAGGCCTGTTGGGTAGACGGTTGCTACGGAGAGCAAGACTAGTGTGAAGGGAAGGAACAGGGCTACTGGAAAAGCTAGGTTGAGCCCTACCCAGGCGAAAACGATTCCCTCATAGATGAGAAAAGATCTGCGCGATTTCAGTCGCGACCATGCCTCTCTAAGCGTATTGGACTCCGGGGTGAAGTACAGGCTTGCGGCCGTTAGCCCGATTACAGCGAAGACCAAGCCGGAGCTAACTTGGCTGCCGTAGGCTGCCCAAGTGTAGCCCATGCTACGAAACATGTCGAAGACGATTGATGATAGAAAGTAGATGTTGAGTCGTATGAGGTTTCCAGCTCGAACTCCGGTGATGGATGCTTTTTGACGGAGAAGACGCCAGAGTGCGATGCTTGGGAGAATTAGTGCCGCAGCGTCCAGATAGACTTCGACGTACGTCGGGCACGACACTCCATCTACGAGATAGTGATGTGTTGGGTGGCTGCTGGCGGTTTCAATCTGGCGTAACTGTCAGCTCTTGTTGAGCGGTACTGTTCGACGAAGGGGATGATCTACTTGCTATCTTTGAGCTGAGATTGAACTTGCTTAACGAGGCTCTCGTACTCTTCTCTCTCCAGCCTCTTCCTACGTTTGGACCCTGTCCATATCGGTCGTCCCCACATGGGGTCTGTCTTGTAGCGTGGAACTATGTGCCAGTGAAGATGAGGCATACCATTACCGAGTAGTTCGTAGTTCATCTTGTCAGGGTTGAAGGTTTTGGCAAGAGCTGTTGCGACTCGGGACATGTCTTCGAGGAAGCTCCGCCGATTCTTGTCTGATAATTGGTAGAGCTCTTCGTCATGCCATTTGAGGGTGACGAATGAATAGCCCTTGAAGAACTGGTCTGGGTTGAGCTTTCCAACGGAAGTGCCTGACTCAAAGAAGACCAGATGAGCTGGCTCGCGTAAACTCTTGCAGATCCAACAGTCCGGTTTTAGCTCACCCAAGGACGACGCTTATCATTTTCAGACGACTGAATAAATGGGTGCGCTTTCAGTGAGAGCCCTCCGTTGGCAAGACAGGAACATGGGCGCGGATGGCCATAGGCATCCATAGATAGCACATGCTTGTATGCTGGCAGACATTGTAAGCCTTAAGGGCTTATAAGAGAGGAGGCACGGTTCAAGCTCGGTTCTACAACTTGAAGAGAGTAACTCGCATCCTCGCCATTATTCTCCTGATCGTGTCGGGATTCACCATCGTTAATCCCCAGACAAGAGCCCAGGGCACGAACAGCTGGACCTCAACCGCCTCTATGAACTCTCCCAGAGCCGATCACACAGCAACCATCCTTGAAGACGGTAGAGTGCTGGTTGCCGGAGGCTTCGATGCTCAAGGCTTCCTATCGTCAGCGGAAATCTATGACACGCATCTGGGCTCATGGAATTTGACAGCTTCCATGGCTAGTCCCCGGGCGTATCATGCCGCAGCGAGGCTTTCGGATGGAAGAGTCTTAGTGGCGGGAGGAGCGAACAATATTGGTGGGAAGACCTCCTCTAGTGAGATCTACAATCCATCGAGCACTTTATGGACGCTCACCGGTTCAATGAATGTAGCTCGTACGAGCTTTGCCTTTGTCGAGTTGGACGACGGAAGCGTGCTGGCGGTGGGTGGATTCGACATTCAAGGCCGATTCCTTACGAGCTGCGAAATCTATGATCCGACAACAGGCTCTTGGACCCTTACCGGCTCCCTCCACACTGGGCGAGCTGCTCTCAATATCGGGAGTCAAATTGTCAAGCTGACAGATGGACGGATACTCATTGAAGGAGGTATCAACCCAAGCAACCTAGTCAGCGACCTGGCATCTGCAGAGATTTATGATCCTCAGACAGGCATCTGGAGTCTTACGGGTTCAATGAATATTCCTAGGGCCGATCAGTCAGCCGCTCTTCTGCAGAGTGGGAAGGTGATAGTTGCCGGAGGAGACTCTCCTCCCCGGAGCCCTTCTACTTCCGAAATCTTCGACCCATCAACAGGTAGATGGACGATGGCCACACCGATGACGGAGTTCAGATCAGCTGACACGGCAACGGCTCTACTTGACGGACGGGTCCTAGTGGTTGGCCCGGCTGGTTCATCCACAGAGGTTTACGACGAAGGAACAGGAACATGGGCCAGCTCTGGATCGAGAAGTATTGCTACCGAAGAACATACAACAACGTTGCTGCAAGACGGAAGAGTTCTTGTTGCGGGAGGGGGCTTCAATGGGGTCCTATACTCTCAAGCGGACCTATTCACTCCTGAAACCAGGTCGGGAATTCAAGTCAACACATTCTTCACCGACCCCAGTCTCAATCCTCTTCCCTCGGACTCGAAAGGCAATCCTGCGGTTAAGGTGACCTTGCTCGCGGAATTGTGAGGAGCACCAACCCCGGCCAAATACTTGCATGGGTCAATATGACAAACACTTCCGGTTCATCGCTTCAGTCCCTAAAACTGAATGAGACCCTGCCCGTCGACTGGGAGGTCAACCCACCGTGGACACCGGGGGTTGGTGCGATACATGTCTACTATGCAAATACAAGCAGTCTAGCGACGAACCCAGACATTACACAGCCCTCCGCGATAACTGTCTCAACAGGCAATCCTGAAACAGTCACACTTGCCATATCCAGCTTCAACAGCACACCCATCGGCCACTCTCTGTTCCCAGGCCAGTCGATACTATTGTCGGTGAAACTCGCTTATGGTCTGGTAATGACCAGCCAGTCATTTGCAAGCTACCCGAAAAACTATGAGGACTCAGCCAGCGCCTCCGCATGGAGCCAACCATTCTACACTGGAACCGAAAGCTCTGGAGCGGGCTCAGCCTTCTTTGCAGCATACGCCAGAGTTGTCGGCAACCCAGGCAGCGAAACCCCTATCATGGCCGTAAGCAAGTACGCCATCACATAGCACGATACCGCCTGAAACCGCGAAGCTTGACATTTTGTCGCTTCACCGTGATGATTACAGAGAGTTTCGCTGATGGAATTCTTCAGACATTGTCCCGGATGTGGACGGAGATTCCACATCAAGCTGGAGAGCAAGAAACTTATTGACCTGGAAAGGACGTCAAGACCAACACATGAAGGGCAACTCTTGCCCGGCGGGCTAGGGTATGGCGCGCGAATAGGAATAGATGTTTATGAGGGCAGACCAATAATCGTCGACGTTGAACAATTCCAGTACGCGTACAAGTGCACGCATTGTGGACACGAATGGTTCGAGAAGCATTTTGAAGAACACCGGGAACGTTGAAAACAGACATCGAGATAATGATCGGGGCAAACTCTGGAGCATCGGCTATCCAGGCTTAGGCCGACCTGACGGGCTCTAAGGCTAGAACAATCCTCCTAGAGAACTAACTCTGCCTCATCAATGCGTTCCTTGGAAGTCATGGTACCGATAGGCTAAACTAACGCTGTTAGACTTCACTGGTCTATTCTTCGTTGACCAAGAAGCAGAGAAAGACCCGTCTCTGGCAATTCGATCCATCCGTCTTCCAGCCGGGGCCCAAAGCAGGATTTCTCGAACATCACATTCTTCGCCGAGCAAGGGCTCTTGGAAAATACACGCTCTATTCTCTTGCTTTCGCATATCCTGTCGCGCTCGTTAGTCTAGGAATCATCTTCGGCGGTCTCGTCTTCTGGGGCACTTTTGCCGGCTCTGTGGGAGTCATGTGGCTAATCATAAAGAAAGCAGGCTATGCAAGGAACTTTTCAGACTGGGGAGTAGGCAACAGAAGGTTTCTGGGATTATTCGGAGCCTTCGGGATCGTCTTGGGGTTCTTCTATGGACTCATCCAGATGCGAGAATGGTTCCTTCCCATCTTTGGCGGAGTCCTAGTCATCGCTCTCATCGTGGGCGTGAGACGGTTTTCAGAGAAATAATCTCGGCGTCTCTCCATCCCTTATTCAAGCGGTTTCACACTTCCTTTGCGCGAAACCAGGGCTGTTAGCCAGTGTTGAAAGGACCCTTGATACTACTTGTTCTGATCTTTACGCCTAGCACGCGTGATGAATGCCGCGACTGCTACGAGAATGGCAAAGGCGGAGATTAGGGCAAGGTAGGGTGCGACTAATGCGGGTCTATTCGTGGGGAGTGTTGTACCTCCAACGGCTGAGGGGTTGACAACGAACTGTCCTAACATGGTTGTGGGATGGACTGAACAGTAGTAGGTGTAGGTGCCGGGCGAGAAGTTCACCGTGAAAGTGAGCACGGAGGAGGTTGAGAATGCATTGGAGCAAATGTCTGCACCTGGGCAATCAGGCGTGGGGCCGTTTTTGTCAACATCGACGAACCATCTGTGAAGAACAGCATCACCACTAGAGAGCTGGAGAGTCACACTGTCGCCTTGGGAGAGAGTGATGGTAGGGTTGGGCGTGCTTGTAAAGTTCCACGCGTTGACGTAGCCGACGAGGATGATTGTGCGGTTGACGGCTGCAACTCTGGGAATTGAGAATAGGTTCGGTAGTCCAAGGACGACGGTGGCGAGCAAGAGAGTTGAGAATACGACTATGGAGAATCTACGGTTCAGCATTCGGAAGACGCGATTGAAGTAGGATGTTAATAAGGCTATCCAGGAGTTACTTATCGGAGTCTTTCGCCTGACGAAAGCGCTGAACTAGAGGGTTGACGTAGAATGTATCTGGCGAGCGCCCTAGAGTTGATAATTCTCCGTTGAAGACCCTTCTTATGACAGGGTCGCCCTCAATGACCCTCTCAACCTGCGCCTTGTATCTGCCACAATCAGCACAGCTGTGCTGCAATTAGTTATTCTCATCCACTTGCGACAACATCGTTAAATCAATTCTCACGAAATGGGCAGTGCAGAGAGCAGATGAACAAAACGTACCTTCTCGTTGCAACTACAGCTTTGCTCGCGCTTATGACATCCCTCGCGTCCATAACCCCCATTCACGCACAGACTCCTGACTTCAACATCGCAGCCGCCCCTCTAGAGATATGCGTCAGTCCAGGCGAAGCAGCATCCTACCTCGTTACCGTCTCAAGTACAGGCGGCTTTCAAGGGAATGTAGAGCTCGCTGACAGCATTGATCCAAGCCCAACCAACGGTCCCACACTCTCTCCGATCCCATCGAGCGTGAGTCTGACGAGCGGTCAGAGCGTTACGTTTACTCTAACTGCGTCCACGGTACAGTCTACCCCTGACCAGGGCTACACCATAACGATAATCGGAGGAACGGACTCGTCAGTGCAGTCTGCGACAGTCTATCTGACCGTCCGACCCGCTTGCGGATCCGTCGGAGGCTCCCTTGTATCGGTGAACAGCTTTGGCATACTGGCGCCCTACGCTATCATTGCTGCAACTATTGTCGGCGCAGGCGCGGGAACAGCAACACTACTCTACAGTAGACGAACCAGAGTCCGATAATCATTCGCGAAGCAATTGTCGAACTCTCCCTCTCTTTTTCTCAACGGTTAACTCTTCGACAGCGGTGTCTCATCAGGATATCGGCCGAGACTCTGCGCACATAATGTTGCCGCCAATGCGATTTGGAATGGAACATGAGCCTAACATTGGAGTCTCCTTGTGAGAGTTGCAAGACTTCATTGCTGTTGTGTTACGCCCATGTGGAAACTATCTCTCTCTATCTTCCAGTCTTCCTCAAGTCGAGATTTAGGCCTTGGTTGGTCTGGTCGTAGTAGAACGAACGACTTAGCTCGCACTTCTTCCATCAAATAGTCCTTCTCGTCTTCCAACCAAGCGAGCTTTTCCGGGTCAGAGACTGAAACGTATGCTTCCACGAAGGCGTCGACAGGAAGGTCCAGGCGTTTTCTCATTTCCTGCAGCCGGCGGATCACTTCTCGCACAAAACCCTGTCTGACCAGCTCACTTGGAATCGTCAAGTCGAGATAGACTCGTCCTTCTTGGAAGCTTCCAAGAGCATGGTTCTCAGGTATCTCTTCTCTCAAAGAGACCATCTCGTTCGTAATCTTGTACTGCTTCTCATCCAGTTTGACTAGGAAGTGTCCCTCTTCCTTGAAGGCTTGCATGAGCTGGCGACCATCTAGTGAGCGAATTCTCTCCGCGAGCTTGTTCGCTTCTCCGCGAAACGCTGGGCCTAGAGCCTTGAAATTCGGTTCAACGATCAGCTTCTTCAACCGTTCTTCTTCAGTTAGACTGACTACTCTAACATCCTTGGCGTTGGCCTGTTGAAGGAGAAGCTGTCGGAGGATCCTGACCGTCCGTTTTACTATCGGCTTGTCCGCCACTATTAGAATCGTGGAGACTGGTTGGCGGAGCTTGATCTTCTTTGATTGGCGTGCGGAGGCTGTAGCGTCGGCGATGTGCTGAACGATTCGCATTTCCTCTTCGAGTGTATTATTGATCCATCTCTTGTCTGCGCTTGGCCAGCTGGTCATGTGGATGCTTTCGGGACCCAGACGTTCAGTGCTTCTGAATGCTTCTCTGTAGATTGTCTCAGTGAGGAATGGCATTGCTGGTGCGGCGAGTCCCAACCAGGTTCTGAGGGCGTGGTGGAGGACTGTGTAAGCTGCAAGTTTGTCTCGGCTTGTCTTTTCTAGCCAGAATCGTCGACGGACGAGTCGAATGTACCAGTGGCTCAGATCCTCGATAATGAACTCTCTGAGTGCTCGAACTGCTAGGTGAATTTCCAGCCGCTCAAAATATTCTGTAACGTCTCTAACCAACGTCTCGGTCCTTGAGAGTAGCCACCTGTCCTCCGGGTGAAACGACTTCACTAATTTTCGCGTCGTCCATTTCTTAGCAGCGAACTTGTCGAGATTCATGTAGAGAGTAGCAAAGGAGAAGACGTTCCATACAATCTGCAGATCTCTCGCAGCGGTCTCTACGGCCTTCCAGGAGAATCGGAAGTCGTCCCAGACCGTGGTCTGGAGAGTGTAGAATCGAAGAGCATCCCTGCCGTGTTTTCCGATGACATCTTCTGGGCTGACAAAATTTCCCTTAGACTTGCTCATTTTCTCACCGTCTGAGTCCAAAGTATGTCCGTGCATCAGCACCGCCTTGTACGGTGTCTTGTTGAACACTAGCATGCTGGAGCCTAGCTGATTGTAGAACCAGCCTCTGGTCTGGTCGTGAGCTTCAACAATCGTGTCAGCTGGCCACCAGGCTCTCAGTTCCTTAGTATTGGGTGGATAGTCTAGCCCTGCCCACGAGGCTACGCCTGAGTCGAGCCATCCGTCGAGGACGTCCGGCTCTCGTCTTGCTCTGCCGCCGCATTTGCATCTTGTTTCTATCTGGTCTACGCCATTTCTGTGGAGCTCGAACTTTCGCGGACGTTGAATGGCTATTTTTTCTAGCTCAGCTCTTGAGCCTAACACCGTGTGTTCTCCACATTCTTGGCATGTCCAGACGGGGAGTGGTGTTCCCCAGTAGCGTTGACGACTGATGACCCAGTCACGCGCACCAACTAGCCATAGGTGGAATCGTTTGGACCCTGCCCATTCTGGAGTCCATCTGACTTTCTTGTTCTCCTGGATCATTTTCTGTTTGAATTCGGTGACTTTGATGAACCACTGGTCTGTGGCGCGTAGTATGAGTGGGGTCTTGCAGCGCCAGCAGTGTGGATAGGAGTGTTCGATGGTCTCTTCTCTGAACAGTAATCCTTTGGTTTCAAGGTCCTTGACAATTACCGGGTTTGCCTCTCTAACTTGGAGCCCAGCATACTTTCCCGCTTCTGACGTGAAGCGTCCCGACGCGTCTACAGGCGACAGTACCGGCAGGCCGTTCCGCTCGCCAACCTCAAAATCTTCCTCACCATGTCCGGGAGCCATGTGGACTAGGCCGGTGCCGTCGGTCATTGTAACATACTCAGAACTCAAGAATACTCTGTGAAGTCTCCCACCAGTCTTCTGATGAGTTTCTTCTAGCAAGGGTGGGACGTAGGAGACTCGCTCTAGCTGCTGTCCCTTCAGCTCCTCTAGGATCTTGTACGGTTTCTCGCCGAGTACTGGTGACAGCCTCTCTTTGGCGATGATCAGCTTCTCGCCGTCGACTTCTACGACGGCATAGATCATGTCGGGGTGAACCATTACGCCCTCGTTTGCAGGTAGGGTCCATGGGGTGGTGGTCCAGATTAGGAGGAATTCTCCGGGTTTGTCGACGACGGGTAGTTTCACGTAGATGGACAAGTCCCTTATCATGCGATACTCGTCGGTGACTTCGTATCCTGCTAGGGCTGTTTCGTCGTGGGGGCACCAGTGGACAACTCTCAACCCTTTGTACAGTAGGTTCTTCTGTTGAGCTTGCTTGACTGTCCACCAGACCGATTCGATGTATCTATCATGATATGTTACGTATGGACGGTCCCAGTCCATCCATATGCCTAGATCTTTGAAGACCCGTGTTTGAGCCTCTATGTTCAAGTCAGAATATTTCTTGCATTCGTCGATGAATCGGTCGATGCCGAATACATTCTCAATATCTTTCTTTGATGTGAGATTGAGGCTCTTCTCAACCATTAGTTCTACGGGTAATCCATGGCAGTCATAGCCGGGCTGGTCATGGACATTGTGGCCTTTCATTCGCTGGAACCTTATGACAACATCCTTCAGCGTTTTGTTCCAGCCCGTCCCCACATGGGGTGGATTAGTCACGAATGGTGGACCGTCTAGAAAGTAGAACTTCGGATACTTCAGAAGTTTCTTCTTTGTCTTCTCGTAGGCTCGGCTAGTCTTCCACCATTGGAGAACTTCTTCTTCGGATCTTGAGGGTTTGTATTCTCGGCTGATCTTGCCTACGGTTTTCGTCGTCAATAGTTCTCCTTCCTCGGTAAGGAGTTTCTGGAATCGAAGATCTCCGGCCTCGCTCTCGGCCGACGATTCATGTTCCCTAAAAAAGTTGGGGGAAGAAGTTCTGTTAACTTATCGTTGGATGCCTCTCTCGCGTATATGTCGGGGTCTGCCTCTTATCGTTCGTTGTTGGCTATCAAGTCGGTTTGGCAATACTATGTTCCACCACAAGAGGTTCTGGTATCGTTGGAAGTGTTCAGGAGGATGGTCAACGAATCCATACGGATCGGTCTGGTCAACGATGCGTCGTCGCTGAGAAAGCTCTCACTACTCTCCTACAACCTATTAGCCCACTACGATTCTCCCAGCTACTACAAGCTCTGCGCCATATCCAGAGCAGCAGGAATACTAGCCTCTAGGAAGAAGTCTATCAGGAGAGGCTTGCCTACTAGGACCCCGTACGCTGTGAGACAGCAGCTCGTATCATGCTACGGTTTCAAAACGAAGAATAGAGAGCTAGAGATTCCAGTATCAAGAGGGAAGCGTCTCAGCATACCCCTGACCAAGCACACGATAGACATCATCTCTCAACCAATGATCAAGGTTCGTTCTTTCACTCTGACTCAGAACAGGCTGAGTCTATGCATCGCCCGAGAGGCTCCCAAGATAGAATGTGCCTCTACGGTTGGAGTGGACCGTAATCTTCGTAATCTCACAGTCGGAAACGACGAGGAGACACATCACTACGACCTCTCAAAGACTGTGCGTATAGCTAGTGCTACGATGCGTATAGTCGCATCTTTCAAACGGGACGATGTGAGGATTAGAAGGGTCATAGCCTCGAAGTATGGAGAGCGTAGAACCGCTAGGACTGGTCATCTCCTCCACACAGCCACGAAGACAGTTGTGGAGCAAGCGGTCCAGCGGAGAGAGGCAATAGTACTGGAAGACATTCGAGGCATACGCCGTCTCTACCGTAAGCGTAATGGTCAAGGTAGAAAGTATCGGGGTAGGATGAACGGGTGGAACTTCGGCGAAGCTCAACGGCAGATAGAGTATAAGGCCAGCTGGATAGGCCTACCCATAATTCGTCTTTCTAGGCGTGAGACTAGAGGTTCTAGTGTGACTTGTCCGAGATGCGGGGAGAGACTCCAATCAGACAAGAGACTGGGACGTAAGCTCTGGTGCGGAAAATGTCGAGTAGTAATGGACCGGGACAGGGTAGCAGCGACTATCCTGGCTCGGCGGGGACGGGTGAGGTTCGCACGTTCCCGGCCTCCCATAGTCGAGGCGCAAGGCGGAGCATCTGAAGCAGTGAAGGGGAACCCGACGCCTACGGTAATCCCTGGAGTCGATGCTCCGAAGCTAACTCCAACGAAGAGTTAACAGAACCTGGTAAACAGTTAAAGCTTAGGAACTGCTGCCGCAATACCTAGGAAATCATATGGCCCTCGGTGATCCGTTTCAGATCCTTCTGATCCTAGGCGTGTTAGCGGTGATACTAATCTGG